>Ga0302319_10000093_pt1 | contig 168028 bp, 145 predicted proteins | sample Bog_T0_2_FD_203319 | JGI IMG/M metagenome (GOLD analysis project Ga0302319, IMG submission 203319) | Peat permafrost microbial communities from Stordalen Mire near Abisko, Sweden - Bog_T0_2 | ecosystem: Environmental > Terrestrial > Soil > Wetlands > Peat | place: Sweden: Abisko, Stordalen...
AACCAAGTCGGAGAAGCACTCCTTCGAGCCCATATACTCAACTCCTGGAGCACCCCAAAGAACCTCTTTAAGGCGTAGCGAAGCCCTTGAAGGGCGAGGCACCTATTTATGCAACAGGGCCACGCCGCCTAGGGCGGCGGGAGATTTCCCTCCTGGACGGCTCAACTTGACTGTCCGAAGCGGGACGCCCTTCACAGACCGGCGCAAACCGGCAACACTTCGCGGCCAACCCCCGAACAGCGCCCGATGAATCCCGTACACGCATTTCTCGCGGCGCTGGCCGTCCTCGCGTGCGCGCTGCAACCGGTCCTCGCATTGGACCGTCCGGACGTCACCTTCAAGGTCTTCCAGTTTCCCCCGGACAGGATACCGAGGATTGACGGCGACCCGTCGGACTGGGCCATGGTGCCGGACGACTACGCGGTCGGCTCCGACCGGCTGATCGACGACTCGGGCCAGCACGGCAGTCCCGATCCAAAGGAATTCAGCCTGAAGGTGAAAGTGGGGTGGGTGAAGGGAATGAACCGGCTGTACTTCCTCTACGAGGCCGACAAGGCCTACTGGGACTTCGCGCAATCCGGTCTCCACAACGATACGTTTGAGGTCGTCGTGGACGGCGACGCCTCGGGCGGCCCATTGATCGACAAGGGCCACACGGAATTCTGGAACGGGGACCACGTGGGAAGGGACGCTGCCGCGCCCGACAACCGGATCAGTGTCGACGAGGCGCACTGGGCGATCCACGGCGTACAGGCGCAGAACTATCACATCTTCACGCCTGCGGAGGGCAAGGACTGGTGCATGGCCTGGGGGGCGCCGACGTGGATCAAGGAACTGCCATATTCGAATGCGGCCACCCGCTATGCTTTTCGGCCGGGCGATCCCGGCCACCTGGTCCTCGAATTCTGGATAACGCCCTTCGACTACGCAGGCCCTGAGGGGCCGCAGCGCGCGGTCGAGTCCGTCATGCGTGAGAACAAAATCATCGGGCTTTCTTGGGCGGTCATCGACTACGGGGACGCAAACGCCCGAAAGAGCCATCACTTCTGGAACCTTTCGCGACACCACACGATGTATGGCGACGCATCGGAGTTGTGCGCGTTCCGGCTGATGCCCCTTGAGCCGCAGTTCCGCAAGCCGATTGAGGCTCAGTGGTCGTGGACGGTCGTGGACATGGACCGGCGCCTTGTTGCCTTCAAGGATCTCTCGGAAGGCGAGGTCACCTCATGGAAATGGGACTTCGGCGACGGCTCAAATTCGACCGAGCGCAACCCCGTGCACCAATACCAGAAGCCCGGAAACCTCGTGGTCATCCTGGAGGTCTCGGGGCCGGCCGGCTCGTCGCGACGCTCGAAGGTTTGGGACGTTCAGTTGCGGTAGGCGCCTGGCCACTCAGGAAGCTCGGATTCTCTCCACCCGAAAATGAGGCAACCCCCTATGAAAACTGACTCAGGGTATCGATCGATTCTCGCATGCGCCCTGGCGCTGGCCGCGGCTTCCGCCCCCTCCCAGACCGAACCGGGCGTCGCGCACCTTGAGAGGCGCGGCGAGGCGACCCAGCTTGTCGTCGACGGCCGGCCGTTCCTCGTCCTCGGCGGGGAGCTGGCGAACACCGCATCCTCAAGCCTCGGCTACATGCGCCCGGTCTGGCCGAGGCTTGTGCGGATGAACCTCAACACGGCCCTTGTCGGCGTCTCTTGGGCCCAGGTTGAACCCGTGGAGGGAAGGTATGACTTCTCGACCGTCGACGGGCTGCTGGAGGGCGCCCGGGGCAACGGCTTGCGCGTCATCTTCATCTGGTTCGGCAGCTGGAAAAACGGGATCTCGAGCTTCGCTCCGGCGTGGGTGAAGGCGGACCAGGACCGTTTCCCGCGGGTGAGGGTCAGGTACGGCCGGTCGATCGAGGTCCTTTCAACGCTGAGCGACGCGAATCGCGACGCCGACGCGCGCGCTTACGCCGCCTTCATGCGGCATCTGCGCGAGACCGACTCCCGGCAGCACACCGTCCTGATGATTCAGCTTGAGAACGAGGTCGGCGTGCTAGGCGACTCGCGGGACCGGTCCGCGGCCGCCGACGCTGCTTTCGCGGGACAGGTGCCGGCGGACCTCACGGCCTATCTTACCGCCAACCGCAACCGACTCGGGACCGAGCTACGGACTGCCTGGGAAGGCGCCGGCGGAAGGTCCGCGGGCACATGGGAGGAGGTCTTCGGCTCCAGCCCGGCGACCGATGAGCGCTTCATGGCTTGGAACTACGCCCGCTACATGGACCGGCTGGCGGCCGCCGGAAAGGCGGAGTATCCGGTGCCCGTCTTCACGAACACCTGGATCGTCCAGCCCGAGGACAAGGGGCCGGGCGACTACCCGAGTGGCGGCCCCGAGCCACACGTTTTGGACCTGTGGCGCGGTGGGGCGCCGCACATTGATTTCAACGCGCCGGACATCTACCTCCCCAACTTCGCCGACTGGGTAGGGCTCTTCAACCAGGGCGGCAACCCGCTGTTTGTCCCCGAGTCCCGTGGCGACGCGGCCGGGGTGGCGAACGCGTTCTACGCGATAGGCCGGCACCTCGCTATTGGCTATTCGCCATTCGGCATAGACGATGTGGGCCGGCTGCTCATGCTCCGGCCGGAAGGCGGCCAGGCGCCGCCCACCGCGCTCGAGGACCTGCCGCTGCCGAAGGGCTACGCGGTCCTGCGCCAGCTGACGCCAGCGATCCTAGAGGCCCAGGCGAGGGGGGTGATCTCCGCGGCCTCGCTCACCTCCTCCCATCCCATGCAGGACCTGCGCGTGGGCGACTACACGGTCCACGTGAATCTTCTGCGCAACTTCCGCCACCCGGACGACGCCCCGCCTTTCGGCTACGGACTCGCCATCGCGACCGGGCCCGATGAGTACCTCGTCGCCGGCTGCGACATCCAGGTCACCTTCTCACCCGCGAAGCCCGGCGCGCCCATCGCCGGCCTCGCACGCGTCGAGGCGGGCGAATTCGTTGAGGGCCGCTGGACGCCCGGAAGGATCCTCAACGGCGACGACATCCTGCTTAACTACCATCTAGCCGAGGCCGCCGCGCAGGGACAGTCGGGAAGCGGTCTTCGCTTCGACCCCGCCAACGGACCTAGCATCCAGCGTGCTTTGCTTTACCGCTACGGCCCCTGAACCCACCGCCGAAATGAACTCGACGTCGTCCCAGCTGCCGGTGACGAGGAGGGCCTTGCCACTCGGGTTCCTTTGGGTCTGCCTGGCGCTCCAAACGAGGGCCGCGCAGCCCTGGCGGGAAATTACCGTCCCAACGGTTGCTCAGGCCGCCGCAGCTTTTCCGGCGCCCCCGCGCGAGTACGGCGCCATCCACTGGGCCATCTGGGGCGGCCCGCAGAGCCGGGAGCACATCCTCGCCCAGATAGAGCAGCTCCACGCCAACGGCGCCTATGTCATCATGCTCAACGCCTCGCGGGGCCTCCAGCCTAAGTACTTCTCGGCGGAGTACATGGGTCTCGTCAGGTTCCTGGTCGACGAATGCAAGAAGCGCGGGATGAAGGTCTGGCTTGAGGATGACGGGGGCTATCCCAGCGGATTCGCGGGCGGCGCGATCAGCAGGGACTTTCCTAGGCTTGCGATGCAGGGCATCGTCGCCGACGGGCGCTACCTGGTCGCGGCCGGGCAGACGCTCAGGCTCCCCGTTCCGCCCGACACACTCGGGATCCTCGCCTACAACCGCCAGGCGGGAAGCGCGGTCATCCCGGTGCCTCCTGACGGGCAGCTGGCGTGGACGGCGCCCGACCCGGGGATGTCGGTCGTCGTATTCGTGCGGCATGTGTACCGCAGCTCGCCCACGCGCTACACCAACCGCGCGGACGGCACCAACGACAAGGACGGCCTCTACTCGCTCATCGACTACCTGGATCCCGAGGCGACGCGCGCCTTCCTCAAGACCATCCACGAGGGGTACGAAAAGGTTGTCGGCGACGAGTTTGGCAAGACGATCCTCGGGTTCCGAGGCGATGAGCCGGACTACACCGGGTTCATGCCCTGGACGCCCAAACTCCTGGAGATATTCAGGAGGGCCAAGGGCTACGACCTGCTGCCCTACATACCCCAGTTCTTCGAGCCCGACTTCACCCCGGAGGTGCTGCGCGCGAAGGCCGACTACTGGGATGTCTGGAGCGCGTTGTTCCGCGACAATTTCTTCAAGCCGCAGTCGGATTGGTGCCGGGCGCGCGGAATGGAATACATGGTCCACCTGAACCACGAGGAGCTGATGATCAACCTCAACCTCGGCGAGGACCTCGTGCGCAACGAGGGGTCGTTCTTCCGCGCCATGCGCTACGTTGGAGTCCCCGGTGTGGACAACCTGAACCAGATCGGACCCGGGATCGTCGCCGACTTTCCGAAACTCGCAGCCTCGGCGGCGCACGTGTTCGGCCGCCCGCAGGTCTGGAACGAGGAGGGAGGGGGCCTTCTCCAGGACGGTAAGTTCGTGGCCGACTACAACTTTGTCCGAGGCATGAATTTTCTGCAGATACGGGGGCTGGGCGAGGGAAGCGGCGCCACCCCGTTTCTGCTGAACCCCGCCGCCGCGGCCGCGTGGTACGTGAACCGGGCGAGCTATCTCCTCGCGATCGGCCGGCCTGCGGCCCGGGTCGCCCTTTATCACCCGACCGACAGCATGTGGCTTGGCGACAAGGAGGCGGACGACGTAACGGTGAGGCTCGTCACGGAACTCATGGAGCACCAGATAGACTTCGACCACATCGACCTGGATGGGCTCGCCTCGGTTGTCTCGCTTGAGGACGGGGGCCTCAGGAACCTGAGCGGGCAGGTCTATCGCGCCGTCATCGTCCCCACATCCACCTCGATCGACGCGAGGGTCCTGGAAAGGCTTCGGGCCTTCGCCGCAAAGGGCGGGAGAGTCATCTTTGTTGGCCGCACCCCCTCGCTCGTGATCGGCCGGACATACCTTAACCCGGAGAGCGGCGCCCCGGACCTTTCCTTCGCGACGCTCGAGCCCAAGCCGGACCTGACCGAGCGCGTGATCGCAGCGCTCCCGGCTCCGGATGTGAAGCTCGATAGCGGCTGCCCGCCGCTAAAGTGCATCCATCGCAAGCTTGGCGACGGAGACGTCTATTTCTTCTTCAACGAGTCCCGGGCGCCGCTATCGCGCGTTGCGACGCTGGAGGGCAGCGGTGACGTCCAGGTTTGGGACGCGACCCGCGGGACGATCCACCCGCTGTCGGGTGTCCCCGCAGCGTCAGGGCGCGCCGAGATCCCGCTCGATCTCGGCCCGCAAGAATCCCGCTTCATTGTGATCGGGCCTTCCCCGCAGGGCATGGCTGGCGCCTTCCCGACGCCGTCCTGCACGGCGATTGCCGCACCGACGGCCGATTGGACGGTGACACTGGGCGAAAGGCGCCTGACTACACCGCTCAAGTCTTGGGAAGACCTCGGCCTTGGCCGCCCCGCCGAAGCGGTAACGTACCGCAATGAGATGGAGGTTCCCGAAGGCCTGCCCACGGGCAAGAGGCTCTTCCTCGACCTCGGTGCGGTGCAGGAGTTCGCAAGGGTCACGCTCAACGGGAGGGACCTCGAGGCGCGCGCCTGGCCGCCATATCGCTGGGACGTGTCCGATCTGGTCAGAAGCGGCGCCAACCAATTGGAGGTCCGCGTACAGGTACCTCCTCCCGTCGAGCGGCACGCCTATCTTGGCGTCCGGCGCACGGGCACCCCCGCGGCGGGCCCGCGCGGATTCTTCCCGACAGGGGTGCCGGGCGGCCTCGGGGGCGACGATCCCCAGGTATCAGGCGCACCGAAAGCGCCGCGAATCCCCCTGGGCCAGGGCCTTGCTCCGCCCGAGGCTCCGATAATGCCCCCTCCTCCCGCCGGCCTACTTGGCCCGGTGAGGCTCGTGGCTCAATAGCGCGCAGGCGCCCTCCGGGCCCTTCCTTTCCCCTAATATCATGTCACGCCTTTTCGCACCCGGAATTGTCCTCCTCCTGCTTGCCTCTGCACCGTTGAGCACGGCCGCGCCGAAAACCCGGTACGTCATCAGCGAGCGGGGAGCCGTTGGCGACGGCGCCACGGTGAATACAAGGGCGATCCAGTCGGCCATCGACGCCTGCTCAAAGGCCGGCGGGGGCGTCCTCGTCGTCCCACGCGGTGTCTTCCTAAGCGGAGCGCTCTATTTCAGGCCAGGCGTGGACCTCCTGGTCGAGAAGGACGGCGTTCTTAAGAGCACCACGTCCATGGTCGACTTTCCCCCCATTTACACTCGCTGGGAGGGGATTGAGCGCTATTGGACGTCCGCGTTCCTGAACTTCGTCGGCATGAGGGACGTGATCGTTAGCGGGGAGGGGACGATCGACGGATCGGGCGACGCGTGGTGCGGATTCGGAAAGAATCCCCGGCCACCGTGGCCTCCGACTCCGACCGCTTCGCCGGGGCCGCCCCCAAAGCCTGAGGACGTCTACCCATCCCCATTGCCGACGACAGCCGCGGTTAATCTTGCCGCCGACGCGGTCCACTTGCCCCCCGTCAACGCTGCCGGCATCCGGCTTCCGCTGGGGGGCAGCCACCTGAGCCCACCCCGCGCCCTCGTCTTCCAGAACTGCGCGGGCGTTCGGGTTTCCGGACTTCTGCTCAGGAACAATGCCCGGTGGGGCTTCGTCTTCATCTACTGCAAGGATGTCGTCGCGGAAGGGCTCACGGTGCGGGCGGAACACTACATCCCAAGCTCCGACGGGATCGATGTCGATTCGTGCCGGCACGTGCTCATCACCGGCTGCGACATCGACTGCAACGACGACTGCATATCGATTAAATCGGGCAAGGACGAGGACGGCCGCCGTGTCAACACCCCCTGCGAAGACGTAACGATCGCGAGGACGCGCTTCGGCTACGGCCAGGGCGGGGCGTCCATGGGAAGCGAGACGTCCGGGGGCATTCGGCGGGTCGAGGTGAGGGACTGCCTCGCGGAGGACGGCAACTGGGCGCCCATACGTATCAAGTCGCAACCCAGCAGGGGCGGCTTTGTCGAGGACGTCACCTACCGCAACATCGAGCTAAGGGGAGTGCTGAGGGCGTTCGAATTCGACATGGCCTGGTACATGCGCATCAACAACCCGGCCGCGGCCCGAATGCCGACGGCCATGCGCCGCATAAGGCTCATCAACGTGCATGGCACCGCGCGCGCGGCGGGTATAATCCACGGTGTTCCCGAGCGCCCCATCGAGGATGTTTCATTTGTGAACTGCGCCGTCTCGGCGGACACCGGACTCAGCATCGAGCACGCTGGCAAGATCGACACCTCGGGCCTTGTCCTGACGGTGAAGCAGGGCGTTCCAATAACCGGTCCGTGACCGGCCTACGGGACAAGCCCCGGGATGGCCTGCGCAGGGCCGCGGTAGCCCTGTGGCGGGCGCTCGCCGAGGCCGGACCTGATCCCTGTCGCATGCGACTCGATCCTCACCGACGCCGCGGTGAGACCGGCGCGCGATGCCGTAAGGGTGACCATGCCCGGTGCCAGGGTCGAACGCAGGGCGACGCGGTTGATCCCGCACTCCGTGCTGAGGTAGAGGTTGTTCGTTGAGTTGAGCATGCGGCTGTTGACTCCGCCGCGCCAGACTGCGGGGCCTTCGACCGTGAAGTCCACGCGCGCCTCGTCCGTTGGGCACCGGCTGCCCTGCGCGTCGACTGTCTCGAAATCCACAAGGGCCACGTCCGAACCATCGGCCTGGAGGCCGTTGGGGCCTGTGTGGACGGTGAGCCTCAGGGCTGCGGGCTCGCCCGCGGTTCTTAGCTCCTCTTGGGCGACGATGCTTCCTGCCTTTGTCGCCACGGCCCTGAGCGTCCCCGGATCGAACGCGACGCCTGGGAATGCGTAGACATAGCCCGTGTCGCCCAGGTCGTTCCCATTGAACGAATCGGTAAAACCCGCAGGCTTCACCGAAACCCCGAGAGACTTGCCGTTGATGAAGAGCTCAACACGGTCGCAGAGCGTCGCGGCCACGTAGACGGTCTTCACGGTGCCCTTTGGATAGGTCCAGTGCCCGATGATGTGCAGGTCGGGCTTCACGGACTGCATCACACGCGAGACAAAGAAGAGCTCCTTCGGCAGGCGCACGCCGTCCACCTTGCCGCTCACGCGCAGCACTTCGCTCGCGTCCTGGCGGCCGTCGGCGTCGGAGTCAGACCAGTAGATGCTGGCGTAGGCGGACCACTTCGAGTGCGCGGGGTCGGGGTTGTCGATCCTGTTGCGCACGTAGCTCGCGTAGCGCGCCGCAGCCGCGAGGCAGAACGTCTCGGAATTCCAGTGATACGTGTCGCCGCCGGGGCCGGGGCGGCCGTCGACCCTGGGGACGATGTGGGGCTTGAAGCCGAAGCTGGGCGGCGAGGAGTCGTCCCATATCCCGCGAGGAGCCTCGTCGCGGAAGTCCTCTGTCTCGACGAGCGGGGCCCTGTCGCGGCGCGCGATGCTGTAGCCGCGGAATATGTCATCGCCGGCGATCCGGTCGGTCTGGGGGGCCTGGCCGATCATGACCCCATAGTATTCGCAGTAGGGCGTAAGGGCCTTGTTTGCGTCCGCGAGGTCGTTGTCCCGCGTCCCCATGACACGTCCGCCGTTGGGGTCCCACTGCTTCCTAAGGGTGACCATCTGTGTCATCTCCTCCGGCGTCACGATGGTGTTGCCGGCCTCCCAGAAGAGGATGCTCGGGTCGTTTCGGTAGAGGATCATGGAATCGCGCATGACCTCGACCCGCTGGTCCCACTGCCGGCCCGTCACCAGACGCTCCTTGTCGCCCGCCGGGCATACCTCGACGATCCCGTACGCATCACACGCCTCGACGTCGGCGGGCTGCGGCGACACATGCATCCAGCGCACGTAGTTGGCGTTGCTCGCCCGAACAAGCGCGGCGCTGAAGTCGTGCATCCAGTCGGGATAGGCTCCGCCGAGGCCGGGCCAGTCGTCGGCCGAGCGCTGCGCGTAGCCGGTTAGCCACACGAAGCGACCGTTCAGCCAGACTCCCCCCGTACCCGCCCCGCCCCTGAATGATGTCTGCCGGAAGCCGGTGCGCGTCCGGCAAACGTCGGCAACCTGGCCGTTCACGGTCAGGAAAGAATAGACGCTGTAAAGGTAGGGGTCTTCGACATCCCAAAATCGGGCGCCCTTGAGCGAGCCCAAAGCCGTGAAGGTCTCAGTCTGGCCATCGACCAGATCGGACGTGTTGCCTGCCAGGCGCGCCCGCACGACCCCTTCTGCGTCCACGACAATAGCCGAAAGCGAAATGGAGGCGTAGTCGCCGGATTCGTTTGTGACCTCGGAATCCACTCTCACGTCCGCAGTCCTCTTCTGCACGTCAATCGCCAGCGGATAGACATAGACGCCCGAGGTATGGAGGTTTTCATAAAGGGGCAGGGTCTGGTGGATCCTGCCCGTCACGATCAAGCGCGCGTCGCGGTTGATACCGCCGAAGTTGGGGTTGAAGTCCTTCGCATTCCATTCAAAGGGGGTGCCGGTGGCCTCCTCCTTGTAGTCGGGACTGTTGTCGACCTTTACCGCGAGAAGGTTGTCCTGGCCGCCAAAACGAGCAAACCGGGTAATGTCGAGTCCGACCGCCGTTATTCCGTTCTCGTAAGAACCTATCGGCTGTCCGTTTAGGAAGAATCGGCCCGCCTGCCTCATGCCGTCGAATACAAGGAATACCTTCTTGCCGTCGGCGCTTGCGGGCAGCCTGAAGTGCTTTCGGTACCAGCCGATACCGAGCATCTTTTCGCTTTGGTCGCCGCCGCTGTGGCTGATGAACGCGCGATAGGTGTCGGTCTCGTTCCACGTGTGCGGCAGGCTGACGCGCGCCCAGGAGGAGTCGTCAAAATCCGCTCTCTCCGCCCCGGCCACGTCGCCGAAAGAGAACCGCCAGTCGGGATTGAAGTTGTAGACTTCGCGCGGGGAGGTGGGTTCGGCAAAATGCGCGCCGACGCCGACAGCGGCGGAGTCGGCGGCCGCCCCGAGGCTTGTGCCGACGGCGGCAAGGCACGCTGCAGTGACGATCAAGGGGAGGAATTTTTTGCGGGGAGTCATCGGGGAAAGATTGGCTATGCCCACCCGGGGCGGGATTTGGCGGGCCCGCGGAGGGCCGCAATGCTCGCTCGGCCCACTTGAAAGCTGCTTCGAGAAAAAGAGAAGCCCCCAAACATCTGACAGACCGAACGGTTCCCTCACGTCCGTGGTTGAATGAGCAGAATGGTCGGATTCGCTCTGGGGATTAGCCCTTGAGAATTTTCGACGCCGATCCACAATGCCTTGGTACCCCGATGAAAGTCCCCTATCTCGCGGCCCTTTTGATTCTGTCAGCAGGCACGTCCCTTGCCGAGGACGCTGTGCTACCGAAGAACACTGTGATGAGGGTTGATCGTAGCCTAACGACTCTAAAGGCTGGCACTGCCGTCGAAATCATTGAGAGGGGAGACAAGTTGATAACGATTCGTTATAAGGGGCAGACCGGCACGATTCCTTTGACCAGCTTGGCTGCGAAAGATCTCTCTGGGGCGAGCCCAACACCGGCTGCGGCAAAGGCCAGCCCGGCTGCAACCCCAGCTACCAAGTCCATCGTTGTGGACAATCCCCAGAGCACTTACGGCAACCTCGTGAAGAAAGCGGAAGTTAACGCCGCCAAGAACGAGGATAACCTCGTCAAGCCCGTGAATCAAGTAATGGACGATAGCCCGTCGAAGTAGCTTGAAAAGGACGCAGGCTAAGCCTCCGTTGCCTTAACGGGCTCGGTCGGGGGCTAACAATCCTGACAAAGGCAGGTCGCATTTGCGGATTGTTCCTAACGAGCTCCACGGAAACTTTCCTTTTGAAGCGCAATAGGGAGATCGCCCCTAGTCCGAGCGGAGCGGGTTCCCTAAGGGGAAACAATCGGATCCGCCGCGGGTGTCTCCTCCGGCGCAAAAGGGAAGGGACGAATCGGCGAAAGGGTCATTCCCCGCGATGCACATCAAGCACCCGGCCGCGGAAGGGCATTTCGGTTGTGGAGGCCCCGATACGGTTCCATCCGATGTAGAGTTCGTCTGGCCTAGCCTCGTAACACGGGAGATTGGCTTCGAAAGCCCTCTTGCCATCGACGTCGGCGATCACCCACTGCCCCGCATTGCCGGATCGGTCTCTCTCCGAGAGCAGGGAAGACATCGATACCTTGATGTCATGCGGCACCGAAGTGTCGACCTCGAACCTCGGTCCGACTGCGCCCCCTATGCCCCAATGGTCGAATCCAAAATGGAAATGGTTGAGGTCTTCTTGCACCAAGTATAGAACGTCGCCTTTGCCGTTATGGCCAGTCTCCACCAGGGACTGTCCGCGGCCGTAGGGAGCTTTGTCGAAAAGGACCGTCAGTTCCAATGGGCCCTGGCGGCTGCGGATCTGCCTCCAGGTCGTTTCGCCGGACGGATCGAGTCCGATGACGGCCTCCACTAATCCAGGCGACGGTGCTTGCGATCTCACAGATAACACTTCACCGCTGAAAATGGGATCGCAGCTTGTCATGCCTATTGGGTTCTCAAGCAGGAAGACCTCGTCGTCGCGGTATGGATTGAAGGACCTTGAGCACAGAAGTGCGAAACGTCCGTCGAGCCGGATGAACGTGATCTCGCGCTGCAGGAAACCTCCGTAGCCTTCCCGGAGCGCAACAATCTCGACCTGATGGGCCTTACCAAAATCGAAGGGCATCGGCCGACCCCATTGGATCCCCTTGCCCCCCCAGTGGTCGTGTCCAAACTTTACCGAGTCGGGACCGATGGGCTGGACAAGAAGGCAGTCCCCCGCGGATTCATGGCCTGTGACAACTATTGGAAGCGGGGCCGTCGAGTTGGGCGGCAAGCGCAGCTCAATCGTGGTTGCCCGATTTGCAAAGGCCACCGACCTCATCAGCACGCTGCGAACCGTCTCGCCCTTCACGACCTCGGCCGACTGCCACGTGCCAGAGAAAGCCGAGGCGCAATTGGGCGCCTTGAGGGTATTCCAGCCGAGGGCTAATTCCGCGTGCGAATAACGTCTTATCAGATTGGGCGCCTCGATAACCTTCACAACGGTGCCGTCCCATGATATTTCACCTCGGTCCGCCCACGGCGCAGGTTCGGTGCCCAGCCCAAATTTGATCATCACTTCATGCGTTCGGCTGAAATCGACCGGCCCCAGCACGGGCGAGTAAAGGGTCGCGCTGGAGATGGCCTTGTACACCGTGAGGCGGATCTTCGCTCCTCCAAGGTAGCTGATCATGTAGACGTCGCCATCCTTCGAGTTTCCGACCGAGAGCATCGGCTCAGAAACGCCAGCAGGCCGCTCTGCAACACGGATTACCGCTCGTACGGCATCACCGGTCGGATCGCCTGAAAGCTCGACCCAATGCTCTGCCCCTATCGCCGGTAAGCGCTTCGCGGCCCCCTCGATTTCCACCCCCGATCGCAGGCAAAGGCTGCTCCAAAACGGATCCGAAAGCGCAAGGCTGTCGAGTACGTAGGACGAGGGCCCCAGCTCCAAACCTGTGCGACCGGGACTGGACGAAAGGACGACGTGAGCCGGGCCCAGCGTCGACTTCACTCCCGCTCGCCAGAAGGGCAGCGAGGGCCACGCGAGGGGGAAGATCAGGTTGTTCCGTGGGAAGACCAGCAAATTGCCTTCGTCGACAAAAAACAGCGCCACGCTCGCAAGAGCCAGCGACAGGATCCCCTTGGGAATACGCCCGTGGCGGGCGAGTACAAGGAACGCAGCCCAGACCTTGACGGCCGTGGCCGCCGCTTGGGTACCGGTCGTCACGCCGAATAGGGAGAGGATCACCGAAACCCAAAGGCCCACGCCGAGCCAGTCAGAGTAATCCAGGTTCCGTCTCGACAGCAGTCCCAAGGCCGTCTTTGCCAACGCTGCGCCAACAATCAGGACGCACACGGGGTCCTCCTGCAGGAGATCCAGCCACTGGGCCATTCCCGAGGCAACGACACTGTACAGGCCGAATCTGTAGTCCACCGAAGGATGCAATCCGTGGGGTATCACTCCACCAAAGATGGCTAGGCTTAGACCGAGCCAGAGGGCGACCGGCGAGGCGGCTGCAAGCATTCTCGGCAATTCTGAGGGGCTAATGCGGCGCGAAACCCTCCAGAGAACGGCGGGCAAAAGAATGACAATAGCCTCGTACCGTGTCAGCATGAGCAGGGCTCCCAGGGCAATCAGGGCCACAAGGGGCGGCCGTTGCCCCGAACCTTCATTCTCCCGCAGCCGGACCACGGCGAGGCCGAGCAACAGAACCACCAGCGGCACTTCAAGGCCGCAGGAGAGGCCCTCTCTAAATGTGGACACAAAAGCCAAACCCGCAGCCAACAGCCAAGCCATCGGTCCCGCTTGACGGCGTAGGACCACGAAAGCGCCCCCAGCTACGGCCCCCACGCTGACAAGCTTGATCAGCAGTGCGTAATGAGTGGTGAGCGCGACAGCCATTGCCTCGACCCCGATCCAAAGGGGGTCGCCGAAGATCAGGATGCGCCCCCCAGGGTTGAAGACCGGCAGGCCGGTGGCTGCAGCGCTGAGCGCCGTCCTAAGGTTCACAAGCGCATCGTCGCAATAATGAAAATTCGCCCATGCAACGGCGGCGATCCACGCCGCGCAGCCAAGCGCCGCAATTGCCGAAAGCGGTCGGATGTGGGAACCGAAAGGGGCCTGAGCTCTCATTTCAACCCTGTTCACGGCTTGTTGCGCAGCAGGATTTCCTCAGTGCAGGGAATCGCTTCAGCTCTCCTAAGATACCAGTCGCAGCGCTCACCCGAGGTCGCCGCCCGCGATTCCATTGGGTCTTTGGCCACATCGAAAAAGCGGCTGCCTGAATCCTGAACATATATGAAGCGTTCGTTTCCCTTGGCCATCCCGAAGGCCGACTTGCTCCACTGCTTCCATTCGCAACTGGAGACGGAGACGGTGAGGCGGTCGCTCGGCACTCGCCGGACAAGGCTGAACCCGGCATAGCCGAGCGGCGAAGAATAGCCGAGGAAATCGGCAAGCGTGGGAGCAATGTCGGAATTCTCCACCGTTTCACCAGCATTAGCTCTCACCTGCCGTTCAATCTCCGGTGGCGTGTCCTTGGGCAAGTGAACGAAGAGGGGCACGTTGATTGCCTCCTCATAGTGGCTTAGAAGGCGAGTCACGTCGCGCGGCCGGTCGCTGTCAGCCTCCCCGTGGTCGGATGTGACGATTATGAGCGCATTCCCAAGTCTCCCCGCATTTTCCAGCGATGAAAAGATCTGCCCGTAGACGCGCTCAATGATGAAGGCGGTCCGCTCCTGGCGACCAGTGATCGAACTTGGCGCGGCCATTCTTCCCTCCGATTGCATCGGCAGGTGAAAGGCATTCGTGTTCACAACGATGAAGGCCTTCTCGTGGGGCTTAAGGCCCTGGACCTGCTTGGCGACCAGGTCCGCAATCTCAGCGTCGTCAACAGCAAGGTCGTTCACATAAGCGAGCCCCAGGCGGTCGCCGGTCACGTAGGTATCGATCGCGGCCGGGCGGAAGAAATCGTTCATATGGGCCCAGGTGTAGTCCTGCGGAGTGAAGAAGGAGGTCCGATAGCCTGCGGCATGGGCCAAATCGAAAACGAAGGGCATCGCCTCGAGCTTGTCGCCGCCCTCGGTAGGATCCGTTCCCGTGAGCATCGAGGGTACGCTGATGTCGGTGGCACAGCTGTTGGTACGGGCAAATGGGAATTCGATCCAGGGTCCCGCCTGTGCGCCAACCTTTGAGAGAATCCCCGACATGAGTGCACCCTTGTCGCCCTTGGAATCCTTGGCGTGCCGGGGCAGCGACTCGTTGATAAAAAGGACGACCGTTTCGGGCCGATCAAGCATCGACCTGATCGCGACGGGTTTTTTGTGGACCGTCGCGGCAAGGGCCCGATAGGCAAATGAGTAGGTATTGCCGCGGCCGTCGCCCCGATCGACTATGCCGGCACCCAGGTGCTGCAACGCGGCTGTTGCGATGTTCGCCCGAAACATCCCCAAGCATTCGATCAGGGCGATTGTTGCCAGGGCCAGTACCCGCCTTGGCGCGGCGATTTCAAGTTTCCAAGACCAGTTGGCGATCCATGCATGCATCACCAGTGCGCAGACGATGGCCGCTAAAGGGACGTATTGGAAACCCCCTACCAGGGCCTTGTGCATCCCCACGTGAAGTGATGCAAGATCACCTGCCGAATGCATGAAATCGCGCTTTAGGTATCTGAACGTGGCTGCGTCGGCTAGCGAGAAAGCAAGGCCCATGGCTGTCCCAAGGAAGAGCAGTCCGCGCCTGGGCGCGCGGGGCAACACAGAGGCCACGTTCGCCAGCAAAGCGGCGACAGTCACGTATATCAGGGCCTCCTGCAGGCTTCCAATTTCGACCAAAACGCTTAGCGAGGTCGTACTTCCTAGCAATGCGGCTATGTCGGCGGCAACTTTCGCGAATAACAGGGCCAGACCAAAGATCATTTGAAATCGATCCCAACCATTAGGCAAAGAGGCGAGAAGTACCAACTGTAATAAACGGATGGGGCGGCGCGATGGATTGCCTGGCGGGAGGAGGGCGAAAACCTGACGCCACGGGCCGCCAATCGGGGCCGGGGCTGAAGGGTGAAGGAGTTGAAGGTGCGTTCATGGGGCCGCCGATATTGTAGGTCCGCAAGCCGAGGCAACCCTTCGACATCCGTGTTGCGCGGCATTTCGCGCCCCTTGGGCTTCCGCCGGCCGCCGTCGACACGGCAAGTGTTGCGCAAAGGCGATGCGTGGCGGCTGCTTGGTATGAGCCCATTTCGATGCGATTGCCATGCAACCGGAAAATTGATGCGATGCGGCAACCCCGCTTCCCCATGATAAAGTCCGCAAAGTCCCCTGAAACTCTGTTCGCCGTGGTTATGTGGGTCCTCTCGCTCACCATAGCCGCCTTTCTGATCGGACTTGGCGGCAAGGTTATCAGGGACCTTCCTCTGGTGGAGAAACCGCTTAATTTTGAGGATTATCAGGACAGGTCGCAAGTTGAGCCGCTCGTAGCCCGGCAGGAGATGTTGCGCCGCGAGAATTTTGACCTGAAGCAAAGGCGCGAACAGGCGCAGCTTGCGGCCGACCACGCCGCGGCGGCCTACAGAAACGAGCACCAGAGCTTCCGGAATTGGCTCGCGACACGGGGGGTTACGGAGGACCAGACCCAGAACCCGGAGGTCCTAAGCCGCACGATCAAGTTGGAGGACATGGGCCATGTGCAGCGTGCCGCGGAGCTCGAGTGCGAGCGCCTTGATCTTGAGATTTTGAAGAACAACCAGGAGCTGGCGACCGCGGAGAGATCGCTCAACGACCAGCGTGAACTGGCGCAGAAGCCCTATCAGCGCGCCGTCCGGTGGCAGTCTCTGAAAGTCTTCCTTTACCGCCTGCTTTTCACGCTGCCACTTCTTGTGGCCGGTATAGCGGCGTTCCGGACCCAGCGCGGGAGCCGCTATTGGCCCCTCTGGAGGGGCTTCATTATCTTCACCCTCTACTGTTTCTTCTTCGAGCTGGTGCCCTATCTGCCTAGCTACGGCGGCTACGTCCGTTACTGCGTGGGCATTGTGCTGACGATACTGGCGGGGCACTACGCGGTCCGCTGGATGCAGGAGTACTTAGCACGTCGGCGCGAGCTTCAGAAGCAGGCCGAGGAAACACGGCGCGGTGCGATGGACAAGGACCAGGCCCTGGCACGGATTTCCGCCAACCTATGCCCGAGCTGCGAACGACCCATCCAGCAGGTCGCCGGCCAGCCCTCGACGTTCTGTGTCTTCTGCGGGCTGAACCTATTCACTCAGTGCGCGTCCTGCGGGACCCGAATGAATTCCTTTTTCACCCACTGCGGCCAGTGCGGCAAACCGATAGGCAAGGGTTCGCCCGTCGTTGCGGCGCTTCCCCCCGTGTTGGGCAAGGCCAGCGATTCCTCTTGAATGGCAAGCGGCAGGAGTACCGGGGGTTGTGCAGGGTATCCCGCATTGGCCGCACGCGGCGCGGGCCGATGGTTCTGGGAGGCGCAATTGCCTGCAGCCTAGCCGCATACCTCGCTCGCGGGGGGTGGGGACCCCGATGGCCACGCGCTTGGAAATGACACAAAACGGCTCGCGGCCTGAATCCGGTCGCGGTAGATTCGCGTAGAAGACAGGAACGGCCTCATCTGAGACCTGAAACGCCGCGGCGATAACAAGAATCCATGGAGCCCTCGAGCATTGAGACAATTTCACGCCGGCTTTGGCGCCTGGCCTGGTCGGCAGCCGGAGGGGTGGTTTTTGCAGGGTTGCTGCCGGGGCTTCACGCGGCCGCGTCACTCGAAGGCGTGACGGCGGTAGCCTCAAAGGTGAGCGAGGGTTATGCTCGCGAGAGGCTTCCGGATGGTTCGGTAAGGCCTGAGAGCTATGCGTTCGGGGAAGGCGGAAAATGGCAGGGTGAGCTCAGCGACCTAAGCATCGACAAGCTTCACTTCATAGACGTGGCGAAGGTTATCGCCGCGCCTCTCGCCTCCCAGAGGTATTTTCCGGCCCGCAACCCGGCGGATACCAAGCTGCTCATCATGGTCTATTGGGGAACCACCGCGGTTCCACCCCCGACATCGAGTTCCATTGCCTATTCTCATCTAAGCGACATCCAAAATAGAATCGCGCAGTCCCAGGGCCTCGCTAGGTCGAAGGCGTCTGTGGCGAACGCGGCGGCGGGCAACAGAGGCTACCACCCAACAGACGGGAACGCCGGCGCAAGCGACGCACAGCTTGACGAGTTGTCTGCGGCATTGACGGTGCTCAATATCGAGAATCGCCAGCGGGACCGGACCGATTTTAACAATGCCCTGATGCTGGGTTACGATTCCCCAGGACTCATAGGCACTGAAAGGGGAGCCTACGTCCGAGGAACCGCCCTGAGTGTCGACCGGGACGACCTCTATGCGGAGATCGAGGAGAACCGCTATTTCGTTGTGCTGATGGCGTACGACTTTCAGCTCATGTGGAAGGAGAAGAAGCACAGGCTTCTCTGGGAAACCCGCTTCAGCATAAGTGAACGGCACAACCAATTCGACCAGGCGCTGCCCCTGATGGCGAGATATGCCTCCCAGTACTTTGGACAGGCCAGCAACGGGCTTGTGAGGACCCGGGTGCCCGAGGGAAACGTCGAAGTGGAGAACCCGACGCTTATTGAGCTGATTTCCGACCCCAAGAAATGAGCCCGTCACGCTTGGCCTTGCCTAGGAGCTGGGTGCTCGCGGCCCTGGCCGTAGTAGGCGCGACCGGTCTGGTTAGCCGCGCAGCTGGGGGCGTGGAGGGGGTGACCGCAGTGGCCTCCCGGGTCAGCAGGGACTATGTCCGGGCCAGACTTTCCGACGGCTCCTTCGCCGCGGAGTATTATGCCTTTGCGGAAGGCGGCAACTGGGGTGGACAGATCAGCGACTCGACGATCGACAAGCTTCATTTCATGGACGTGGCGAGGGTCCTGGCGCCGTCGCTTGCAGGCCAGAGTTACCTCCCTGCGAGGGATCCAAAGGCAACCAAGCTCCTCGTCATGGTCTATTGGGGCACGACCGAGGTCCCACCGCCGATCGAGGAGGACCCGTTGTACCAAACTTATGAACAGGACCTAGCAGAGTTCCGGATCCTGATGGAGGAGGGGGCTGCGGACGAGGCCAACGCGGTTCTGACCTCCGGCCTTCATATCCTTAGCATGGCGAACCACGTCCGAGACCAGCTCGATTTCAAGAATGCGGCAATGATCGGTTATTCGGCTTCGGGCCTGATAGGCACGGAGGAGGGAAACTACCTCAAGCACACCGCCCTAGGGATCGACCAGAAGGACCAGGTCGCGGAAATAGAGGAAAACCGCTATTTCGTGGTGCTTATGGCCTATGACTTCCAGCTGCTTTGGAAGGAGAAGAAGCACAAGCTGCTCTGGGAAACCCGGTTCAGCATCAGCCAGCGCCACAACCAATTCGACAAGGCTCTCCCGGTGATGGCGCGTTACGCCTCGCAGTATTTTGGCCAACCGAGCAAGGGGCTTGAGAGGACCCGCGTCCCGGAAGGCACCGTCGAGGTGAAGCCGCCGACGCTCGTCGAGCTTCTAACGGAGCCGAAGAAATAGGCTCCCGGGCGAGCAACCTCAGCCTGGCCCAAGGGAGGCAAGCCAGGTGTCGATCTCGGGCAACCTTTCCTTCCTGAACCTCTGGGTCTGCCGAAGGGTGGATAGGGCCGATTCTACACGCTCGCGCGCGCCCTCGGGAATATGTTCATCGGCATACTGCTCCAATTCCGCGGCCCGCGCGGGATTGAGCGAGCGACTTGCGAGGCTGGGCATCACCCACAGGCGGGATTGGCTATCCATGGGAAAGCCGGGCTGGTCGACGTGCTTGACCGCAAAATCCCAGACAATGTCGGGGTGAATACGGGATGCGATCGGCAAAAGGGACTGTATGGCGGATCCCGCAGGCGCTTCATCGCTCAAAGCCAGGTCGAGCGCGCGGCCTATGAGCGCGGGGTCCTTTAATCCCATAATCGCCTCGAACCTGTCCTCCCGCTCCAAGGGATCGTTTAGGGCCCTGATCTCCCCAATCAGGCGGTCGAGCATGGCCGCGTCGGCATGTTCGGACACGATCTCGATCACGGTCTTCCTTTCCGAAGCGGAAGCGAAGGACCCCTTTTCATACCGCCTGCGGGCTTCATCGATCACAGCGGAGTCATCAAAGCGGCTCAGCGCACAAAGCAGCGCGGACCGGAGTGCCGGCACATTGATGCCCTCCCCAATCCTCGGCACCCATCCTAAATCTTCGGCAAGGGGCCCAAGCCTCGCCACGGCAAATTCCCTGAACCGCGCCCGCCCGGGGGATCCGCCGTAGAGCCGATCAATCTCCTCAAGGGCGAGTGCAACCTTGCTCCAAACGAAGGGGTTAGCATCGGACCTCAGAGCGCGTGTCAAAGCCAGGTAGTCTGTCATGGGTTCATAACCCGCCTGGCCCAGGGCCAAGGCGTCATTTAGGAGGCCGAGCTGGTCGACCGGCTGGAGCCCAGGCACCCCAGGCAACAGCGCCTCAAAAACGGCCGGGGGATAGAGGACCCTTCCATAGGTTCTTTGCCCGGCGTTAACCAGGGCAGGGTAGGCTCCCGAAACCATCACTGTGCCGCTTGAGCCGTCGATCACCTTCTTGATGACAGCCTGCCCAGCCTTCAAGGTGACCGGCACCTGCCAGCGGGTGACCGGAATTCCCACGAGAGTTGCGGGATCCTCGGCAAAGCGCCGGGTTTCGATGACCACCCGCGTCCCGCTTTGCCCGGGATCCTCCGAGAGGACCTGCAGCAGGGGCAAGCCCGGCTGCTTAGTGAAACCGGACTCAATCTGGATCACGGGCTTTCCGGACGCCACTTCGATGGCCTGCCAGAAATCGGCGTCCACCGTGTTTCCAAAGGCATGGAGCCGCATGTACCGGCGGACCCCTTCGCGGAAGGTATCGGGGCCCACGAAATCCTCGAGCATGCCGACCACCGCGGACCCTTTCCCATAGGTGATTCCGTTGAAGGCCTGCTCGGCTTGGCTGGCCGTCAACACCTCCCTAATTATGGGGTGGGTGGACGGTTTTGCGTCCTCAAATTTCCCGTTTTCTATCCGAGTCGACCTTAGGCCCCAATCCCACTCGGGATGGAGGTCATCGGCTATCTTTGTTTCCATCCATGAAGCGAAGCCCTCGTTGAGCCAAAGGTTGTCCCACCATGCCATGGTAACGAGATCGCCGAACCACTGGTGCGACATCTCGTGGGCGACGACCTGGAAGACATTGTGGCGATCCTCCTCAGTCGAGAGCGCAGGATCGAACAGGACGTGGTCCTGGGAGTAGAAGATGGCGCCCCAGTTCTCCATCGATCCCCCGGTGATTTTTCCAGGTGACGCGATCAGGTCGAGTTTGGGCAGCGGGAAGCGATAGCCGAAATAGTCATTGTAGTAGTGCAGGATCTTCGCTGCCTCCGAAAGCGCATACTGGCCCCTCGCCGTGTTGCCCCTGGATACGACGACGCCCAGGTCGACGCCGTCAATCCGCGTGCTGATGCGCTCGAAGTCCCCAATCCCGAGGAAGATCAGATAGGTGGACATCCTTGGAGACGTTTGGAACCGCACCCTTTTCAGGCCGCCGCGCAGGTCCTCCGTCGAGGAGACCGGCATGTTGGAGACCGCGGTGAGCCCACCGGGGACAACGACGGCCAGCGTGAAGGTCGCCTTCAGTCCGGGCTCGTCCCACGAGGGCATGAACTGCCGCTCTGACGCGGGCTCGAAATTTGTGGCGAGGGTCCTGCGTTTGCCGCCGGGGCTCTCATAATCCATGGCGAAGAACCCGAGCGTCGACCTTCCAATTTCCCCGTGGTAGTCGATGGTCAGCGTATGGGACCCGGGACCAACCGGGGCGGGAAACGTGAGTGTCGCCCGCTGCAGGGCGCCGTCGAGCGAGACGGTCCCCGTCGCCCCGTTGTCAAGAACGGCCCGGTCCAAGGTGAGCTTGTCGGAGTTCAAGGTCACGGAGGCCGCCTTCTTCTTCGCCTCGACGCGGATCACTACCGTGCCGCGGAACGTCAGGTTCTCCGCATCGGGCGAAAGCGAAAGGTCGTAGCTAACGGGTGTTATCTCTGACGGGAGCACCTCCCGCTCGCCGCGTTGAGCGCTGGAGCCCGGGGTAATTGCAAATGCTGACAGGACCGGGATAACGACGGAAGCGGTGGCCAAACGGGCGATACGTTTCGTCATGGGTTTCCTTGGCTCTTGGGGGAGGTTGCCGGACGCAGGTGACATCGCGCGTGCCCGAAAGGGCATAGGCGCCCTGCGCCGTAAGGCGACATTATTACCGGCGATGCTAATATATTGGTATTGGGAATGGAAGGGGTCGGCCGCGGAGTGCTTACTTCGGCACCTCCATGCATCGGTTTGCTGGTTGGCCGCATCCAGGATGACGAAACCTTTCGTTGCGCACCCTGCCTAAGCGTTCATCATGGCCCATGCGGTCTATCGCGTGCTCGGTAACCGCCAGGCCGAATCCCGCTGCTGCGCAAATGCGCCCATTTCCCCAATGATACCCATCACCCCCAAGTCACTCCGTCGTCCCTGGCGCGCCCTGTCAGGAATATTGGCCCTGCTTTTCGCATGCTCCGGCCTGCGCGCTGCAGAACCCGTCCCCGCGTTCGCGCTCCATGACGGCGATCGGGTGGTGTTTTATGGCGACAGCATTACCCAGGACGGGGGTTATCCGGCTGTGGTCGAGGCCTACTGTCGCGACCGATTCCCGACGTGGGACCTCCGCTTCTACAACTCCGGGGTGGGGGGCGATACGGTGAAGGGTGGGGGCTCCGGCGAGATTGGAGTCCGGATTGACCGAGATGTGATCCGCCTGAAGCCGACGGTGGTGACCCTCATGCTCGGCATGAATGACGGCCGCTACCGGAAGCTCGAGCCAGAGACCCTTGCGGCGTTTACGGACGGCTACCGAAACATCGTGAAGAGGATCAAGGACGCCTTGCCGGGGGTTCGGATCTACCTGATCCGCTCGTCCCCCTTTGACGACGTGGCTCGCCCGCCCAATTTCGAGGGGGGATACATGGAGGTTCTGAGGAAGATGGGTGACAGCGTGGCAGAGATTGGCCGCGAGCAGCAGCTGCCAGTCGTTGACTTCGGAAGCGTTGTCGCCTCGGGAATCGGAAGCGTCTTCCGGAAGGATCCCGACCTTGCACGCCTCCTCCTTCCTGACCGTGTCCATCCAAGCCCCGCGGGCCATATCGTGATGGGTGCAACTCTGCTAAGGGCGTGGCAGGCTCCCGCCCTGGTTAGCCGCGTAGAAATCGACGCGCACTCGCCTTCGGTCGTGGGTGCCGAAAATGCCAGCGTCAGCGCGCTCGTTGTTAGCGATGGCGTTGTCAAATGGACTGAGTTGGACGGCTCCCTCCCGCTTCCATTGGACTTTGCCGATGCGAGCACAAATCTGGCGCAATTGGCAGGGGCGGACCTGGATTCCATCGACTCGGAGCCCCTTGTGGTGAGCGGACTGCGGGCGGGCCGGTATGAGCTCCGGATCGACGACCAGCTGGTCGGGGTGTTCCTGGACTCTGACCTTGCCAAGGGCGTTAACCTCGCCCGGTACAATACCCCGATGCGCTGGCAGGCCAACCAGGTCCGCTGGGCGGCGACGGGTGGCCACGAGATCCAGCGCCTGGAGCGCCATCTGCTCTACACCGCGGCGGGCGACGCCGCAGCCCTCTCGGCGGCAGCCTTCCTTTCGGCGGCCGAGGAGAAGGACCAGTCCAGCCGATCCCATCCGGCCCTCCCCAAGGAGCGCCATTTCGCCCTGTCGCCGCTGCCTTGACGCCGTTCCAGCCGGAATGCGCTAGAAATGAACCAGGTTCCTTAGTGCGTAGGCGGCCCCTGCCAGCACGACGATGCCTGCGACCACGTAAGGCATAGGTATCTTTGGGTCTTTGGCCCCCGCGTAGTGGATGGAGCTGGCAGCCTGGTCGCTGCAATCAGCGCCCCGAGTTGCGGGCGCTTGGGCCTTTAGTTCCGAGAACGTGGGATTGGTAGTGTCCATGGTGGTGGTCTGTTCGGGTTGAACAGCCGTACAGTATATCGGCACATCCACCGAAGTCCCATGCATCTGTTGCCTTTCGATCCGCGAATCTTGCCGTGGGCCAAAAGGTGCCTACTCGGGCCCCACCCACATCTCGGAGATCCTTCCGTCGGCTTGAAAGGTGAATGTGGCGATCACGGTGTCGTTATCGCAGGTGGCAACATACGCGTACTTGCGCTCCTTCTGCCCGCTGTTGTGCCAGACCAAAGCAAATGACTTGATGGAGCCGAGTCCGGGATCGTGCTTCGCCACCTGCTTGGCGTGCGCTGCGTCGATCAATTTGGCGAGCTCCGGCGTGAACGCGACGCGGTCAAAGGTGCCCGTCTGGATCTGCTCAAATAGAGCCTTCAGCCGATCGGTTACGACCGGCTCCTTGTCCTCGATCGGACGCGCCGGTGCCCAATGCTCGAAATCGGGCCAACGGTAGGCATCCGCGATCGCGTCAACGATTTTCACCACGGCATGGGAGTTCTCATTGCAATTGACCATGACCACCGCGCCCTGTCCGCGCTCCACATAGCCTGCCATGAATGCATCGAAACCCTCGTCGCGGCCGTTGTGGCCAAAGCGCCGCGCCGCCCCTTTTCCAGTAAAAAAGACTCCGAGACCGTCCCCCTCGCGCTGTTCTGTGAGCATCTCCCGGGTCGTCGCTTCCGAGATCACGGGGTTGGAGCGACCTTGGTAGGATTGCTGGACCGCCATCACGAACCGGGCGAGATCCGAGGGCGTTGTCCATAGGCCAGCCGCCGCCATTTCGGGGTAGATGTGCCATTTCCCTGGAACAGCCTCGTCGGTCCCGGTGTAGCCGGTGGCCGCCTTGGCCGTGAGCGTTTCCGGGAGCGGCTGGTCAAAGGTGCTGGCGCGCATTCCCAGCGGGCCAAGGACGGTTTCCTCCATGAACTTTGGGAAGGGCTCGCCGGTTACATCGATGATCATCTGCTGCATCACGGTGTAGCCACCGCCAGAGTAACGCCATTTTGTGCCGGGAATCGAATCCACGCGAATAGGGTCCGAATTGGCGGGCTCTGCCCCATCCAGAACCTGCACAAGAGTCGGGACTGGATCCCCCACGGCGTAGCCGCCGAAGCCGTGCACGGTAAGTCCGGCGCTGTGGCTCAGGATCAGGCGAAGGGTGACCTTCTTTTCCTTCGTGAAGTCGTTTTCCGGAACATGCCATGACCTCAGTGTGGCATTCACGTCCGTGTCGAGCGCCAGCTTGCCTTCTTCAACCAAGCGGAGCGCCCCGAGCGCCGACACGGACTTGCTCACCGAACCCGCGAGGAAAAGCGTGTCGGCCGTGACGGGGCTCAGGCCCGCGGTGCTTTCGAACCCGTACCCCTGGGCGCGCACGATGGCACCCCCATCAATCACGGCCAACGAGAGGCCGGGGATGTGCCTCTTTTTCATCTGCGCCGCGACCACGTCGTCAACCGTGTCGGCGCGCATCAGGGGACACAGGATAAGAATTGAGCCAAGGAACAGCAGGGCTTTGGAAATGCGGCTCATAGCGGAGGAAGCTCGATGCATTCGACCTTATCCGAATTCAATGCAGGCTGATGGTCCCCGATCACGGTCCGGTTTCCGTCGTCCGCGAGGGTGATGTTCACGCCGAGGGAGGTTCAATTCCGCAGGCGTGCCATAAGCGGCGTCGGGGCTAGGGCCCCTCCAACCTCGATTGGGGCGGGTGGGAGCATTCGGGGGCGTGCCATGGCACCCCCAACGCTCCCCCAGATGGGGCAAGATGGCAACTCCTCGCCGCGGGTTTGGGGTCGCCGGGTGCTGCTGTGCTCCCTCCGTTTAGGCTTCCCTTTTTCCCTTAGGCTTGGTTGACCTTTGGACCCGCCGTTTGCTCGGTTCGAGCCCTCGGCGCCAAGCACACAAGCAACTACATGCGACATACGATCTCAGTCCTCGTCGAGAACAAGTTCGGCGTTTTGGCCCGCGTCGCCGGCATGATCTCCGGCCGCGGCTTCAACATCGACTCGCTCAACGTCGCGCCGACCCACGACGCTTCGCTTTCCAGGATTACGATCGTACTAAAGGGTGACGATGCCGCGCTTGACCTTTGCACCAAGCAGCTGCGAAAGCTCGTGAACGTGGTCGAGGTGATGGACTTCAAGGAAGGTCAGACAATTGACCGGGAGCTGGTGCTCGTGAAAATCCGCGCCGACGCCAAGACCCGCCCCGAGATTCTCCAGATCAAGGAGATCTTCCGCGCCAAGATTGCTAATCTCGCCCATGACTCCCTGATCGTCGAGGTGACGGGGGACGAGGCGAAGATTGCCGCGTTTCTGGGCCTGCTCGAGCCTTTCGGGATCCTCGAGATTGCCAGGACCGGAAGCCTCGCCCTCACCCGCTAGCGAACTCGACCGCACACCTTTATACCATGCCTGCCAAAGTTTACACCGACAAGGACGCCGACATCGGCTTCTTCAAGAACAAGACGCTTGCCGTGCTGGGTTACGGTTCGCAGGGCCACGCCCACGCGCTGAACCTCAAGGACAGCGGCTGCAATGTGATCATCGGCCTTTACCCGGGCTCCAAGTCGCGCAAGGTCGCCCAGCAACATGGCTTCAAGGTGTATGACACCGCCGAGGCCGTCCGCCGTGCGGACGTCATCCTCGTGGGCTTGCCCGACATGAAGCAGGCGAGCGTGTACAAGAACGACATCCTCCCAAATCTTTCCAAGGGCAAGACGCTCATGTTCAGCCACGGCCTGGCTGTCCACTTCGGGCTGATCAAGCCCCACAAGGACATCGACATCGTGATGGTGGCCCCGAAGGGCCCGGGCCACATGGTCCGCAGGCTCTACGTGGAAGGAAAGGGTATGCCGGCCCTGGTGGCCGTGTTCCAGGATCGCTCCAGGACGGCCAAGAAGACGGCGCTTGCCTGGGCGAAGGGCATCGGCTCCACGCGGGCCGGCGTCCTCCAGACCACCTTCAAGGAGGAGACGGAGACGGATCTCTTCGGCGAGCAGGCGGTTCTGTGCGGAGGTGCGAGCGCCTTGGTGCAGGCCGGATTCGAGACCCTGGTCGAGGCGGGCTACCAGCCCGAGATGGCCTACTTCGAGTGCCTCCACGAGCTTAAGCTCATCTGCGACCTCATGTATGAGAGCGGCATCGCCGGCATGCGCTTCTCGGTCTCCGAGACGGCCAAGTATGGCGACATCACCCGCGGCCCCCGCATCGTGAACAAGGCGACGAAGAAGGAGATGAAGAAAATCCTTTCGGAGATCCAAAGCGGCAAGTTCACCCGCCAGTGGGTCGCCGAGTACAAGGGCGGGCTCAAGAAATACAACAAGCTCCTGAAGAAGGGTGCGGCGCACAAGATCGAGAAGACGGGCCAGAGGTTGCGCAGCATGATGCCGTGGATGACCAAGAAGAACCTGAAGGGCGTCCAGGCCGCCTATTGACGGCCCATATCTGACGCACCGCCAGGGTGCCCGATGATGGGTAAAAAACTTGTCCTCGCGACACGCAAGAGCCCGCTGGCCCTCGCGCAGGCGGAGCTTTCCGCTGCCTACCTGAAGGCCCGTCTAGGGATTGAGTGCGAGCTTCTGAAGCTTGTCACAACGGGAGACCGCCAGGCTGAGTGGTCGCTCGAGGAGAAGGGAGGGAAAGGCCTTTTCACGCACGAGCTCGAGGGTGCGCTCCTCAGGGGCGAGGCCGACGTAGCGATTCACAGCACCAAGGACCTGCCGGGAGGTTCCGTGGACGGGCTATCGATCGCGGGCTATCTCCCAAGGGAGGACCCCAGGGACATGCTGATCCTCCGATCCGGAGTCGGGACACCCAAGAGTCTCGCCACGAGCAGCCCCCGCCGCCGTCAGCAGGCTGAAAAAATGTTTCCGGGGCTCGAATTCACCGAGATCCGCGGCAACGTGGACACCCGTCTGAGGAAGATTGCCGACCAGCGCGTTGCCGACGGCACGATACTCGCGGCTGCCGGCCTCAAGCGCCTCGGCATCGGCTCGTGGCCCGGCGTCGAATTCCACGCGATAGGATTCGAGACCATGGTGCCTGCGGTGGGGCAGGGCGCCATCGGGGTCCAATGCCGCACGGCTGACCTCGCCCGCTTTACGGGCGTGTTTGACTTGGCGACGGCGCGCGGCCTTGGGCTGGAGCGCGCGATCCAGACGGCCCTTGGGGGCGGCTGCCACACGGCGCTCGGGGCCTACGCTTCGGGAGAAATGCTGTACTTCTTCCACGAGAACGTGGGACTTAGGACCTTCGTCCTTTCCCCGGACGACTATGCGGCGCCCGACGCGGCGGCGGCCCGTATCCTTAGCGGTCTTGGCCTCAAGTGACCCCGGGGTACCCTCCAATGGCCGACGTCCCAAAGCTCCCATTGGCAGGGCGTAGAATCGTCGTCACCCGCACGCGCGACCAGGCCTCCGACCTCGCAGCGAAGCTTGCGGTACTAGGCGCGGAGGTGGTGGAACTCCCGGTCCTGCGGATTTCGCGCGAGGTGTCGAAGCAGGCGCTTGCCGACATCATGCTGGAGTTAGGGGGCTATGACTGGCTCGTGTTCACGAGCGCCAACGGCGTCCATAATTTCTTTGGGGAATTCTTCCGGATCTTCGACGACATCCGTTCTCTCGGGCTCATGCGGATAGCGTGCGTTGGGGAGGCGACGGCGAAGGCCGTGGGCGAGCTTAAGCTCAAGGTCGAATGCCTGCCGAAGAAGGCAACGGCGGAGGCCCTTGCTGCCGAGCTGATCGCCACGGGCAGTATCGACAATGCAAAGATGCTCGTCATCACAGGGAGCCTGAACCGCGACGTCCTCGTAAAGAAGCTTGAGGAGGCGCGGGCGATCGTCGACACGCTCCAGGTCTACAAGACCGAGGCGGTGGACCTCTCCGCGGACCCGGTTGCCGCGGAATACCGTCGGCTCGGGGCCGACGCTGTCCTCTTTGCGAGTTCGAGCTCCGCCCAGAACTTCGTGGACCAGGGAGCGGCGTTAAGGCTCGAGAAGGGCGCCCGGGTGCCCCTCTACGGGAGCATCGGCCCGCAGACCACCGATACGATGCGCAAGGTGGGGCTTCCGGTGGGCTTTGAGACCTCGGTCCCGGGTATCGACGAGCTCGTTGCTGCCCTGATAGGGTCGCTCAAGTGAAGGTCCCCTTCCTAGATCTCGCGCTCCAGCACAAGGCGCTCCGTGCCGAAGCGCTCGCCGCGATGGCTGCGACGTACGATGCGACGCGTTTCTGCCTCGGCAGGGACGTCGAGGAATTTGAGAAGGCCTTCTCGGCGACGTTCGGATATCCCGGGACACTTGGCATGAACAGCGGCACGTCTCCGCTCCACGCCGCCTCCATGATTGCGGGCTTTGGGCCCGGGGACGAAGTCGTGGTCCCGCCCTTCACCTTCATTTCATCGGTCTGGGGTGCCTCCTACGTCGGCGCGAAGCCCGTGTTCGCGGACATCGAGGAGGGCACATTCAACCTGGACCCTTCGGCGCTCGAGCGGGCAATCACGCCGCGGACAAAAGGTGTCGTGGTGGTGCACCTATTTGGGCTTCCCGCCCGAATGGACGAGATCATGGCTGTGGCGCGCAGGCACAATCTGTTTGTGATCGAGGACTGTGCTCAGGCCGTGGGCGCCCGGTACAAGGGACAGCCGGTGGGAATCATTGGCGACGCGGGCACCTTCAGCTTCTATCCCACCAAGAATCTGGGAGGCTGCGGTGAGGGAGGGGCCTTCGTTTCGAGAAGGCCCGAGGTGGCCGCCCGCGCCAAGCTCATCCGGGTCCACGGCTCAGAGCAGCGCTACCACCACTCGGTCGTTGGGGCAAATTTCCGCATGGATGGCTTCCAGGGAGCGCTCCTTGGGGTAAAATTGCCGCACCTGGCCGGGTGGAATGCCCGCCGCAGGACGATCGCCGAGGCCTATCTGGAGGGGATACGCCTGGACGGGGCGGTGCTCCCGGTCGCCGGCCTCGCCGGAGGCTCGGTCTTTCACCAGTTCACGATCCTGCATCCCCGCAGGGATGCGCTCCGTGAGCACCTGGGAAAGAGGGGCGTCGGGACGGACTTGATTTACCCGGTCCCGCTGCACCTTCAGGAGTGCTTCTCGGGCCTCGGCTATCCCAAGGGTTCCTTTCCGGTTTCGGAGCGGGCAGCCGCGACATGCGTCAGCCTTCCCATATTCCCTGAGCTTACCGACGCGCAGGTGCAGAGCGTCATCGAAGCCGTCAATTCGTTCCGCTAGCCGGCGACCCATGATAGATGGAATCCAGATCAAGGTCTGCGGCCTGACCTCGCTCGTGGACGCGGACTACGCGGACGCCTGCGGCGCCGATTACTTGGGATTTATCCTGCACCCCGGCTCACCCCGGCACATCACGCTAACCCAGTACCGATCGATGGCAGGCCGGCTCCCGGAGCGCCGGAAGGTGGCCGTTTCTGTTGAGCCCTCACTCGATGACCTCGCGGCGATGCGCGGCGCCGGATTTGATCGCTACCAGGTGCATTTTCGCCACGACCTGCCGCTTTCCCTTGTCGAGGGTTGGTCGCGGGCGGTGGGCGCAGAGAACCTCTGGCTGGCGCCGAAGCTGCCTCCCGCGGTGGACGTGCCCGAGGCATGGCTCGCTCTCTCGGAGACCCTGATGCTGGACACCTTCGACCCCACGCTCTTCGGCGGCACGGGCCGCACGGGCGACTGGCTAAAGTTTAGGCGGCACCGCGAGAGGTTCCCGTCCACGACATGGATCCTCTCCGGAGGCCTTAATCCCGAGAATGTGAGCGAGGCGCTCGCCGGAACAGGGGCACGATTCGTCGACGTGAACAGCGGCGTTGAATCAGCGCCGGGCGTCAAGGACCACGTCCGACTGAGGGCCTTCGTGTCCGCCGTCCGCAAGGCTAGGAGCGGGTAGGACCCGATCCCTCCAGGATAAGAAGGCTCCGCTTCTTCGCCTCACCGAAGGCGTAGCCCGTTAGCTTTCCGTCGGCGCCGATCACCCGGTGGCAGGGAACGACGACACACACGGGGTTGGTGGCATTTGCCCTGCCGACGGCGCGCGCCGAGCTGCCGAGGGCCCGCGCAATCTGCCCATATGAGCGCGTCTCGCCATAGGGGATTTTCCGAAGGGCGGACCAGACCCGGCGCTGGAAGGATGAGCCCAGCGGTGAAACGGAAAGGGTGAAGGCTCGCCTAGCGCCCTTTAGCCACGCCTGCACCTGCCGGCGGGCGGTTGCTGTCCTTGCCGGGTCCTTGATGAGCATAACGGCCCCAATGCGGCGCTGCAGAGCACGTTGGTTGCCGAAGGCGGCCGCAGTGAGGCTGCCGTTAGCGTCGACCGCGACGGAGAACACCCCGAGTGGGGTGCTGAATACCGAGAAATAATTGGGGTGTGAAGGGATCATGGTGGGGGTTGGTTGATCTGCCAGAGATGGGCGGTGGCCAGGCTTCGGTGCGGCGAGAAAACCGACATGAGGCGCCGGGTTGCATCGATGTCCGGCCGTTCCTCGAGTCTAAAGAGCTTCTGGAGGCCGCTGGTGACCCCCGTGTCCCCGAGGGGGACGCAGTCCGCGAATCCGAGCGAGCGCATCATGAGATAGTTGACCGACCAGGGCCCTAGCCCGCGGACGGCCAGGAGGGTCCTCTCGGCCCGCGTTGCCGACATCCGGTGCAGAGCCCCCAGGTCCAACTCGCCGCTTGCCACCAATCGCGCGGCGCCAATCAGGTATTCGGCCTTCTGCCGGGAATACTGCCACGGGCGCATGTCCGACGGCTCCAAACGGGCGACTGCCTCGGCCGCCGGGATGCAATAGAGGCCCCCGGAAAGCCTGATCCCCGTGTTCTCAATCAACCGGCGCTTCAGGACGCAGGCGAACGGCAGGTTGATCTGCTGGCCGATGATCGACCAGTAGAGCCCGTCGAGGACGCTCGGGGTCCCCGCCAGGCGCAGGTCGTGGCGCCCGGAGACAAGGCGCGCCAGCCCTAGGCGCCGGGCGAGGCGGGTGAACCCTGCCGCGTCCTGTTCAAGACCGAGCATCCCGGCAACTAGGCGGTGGGCGGCGAAGCGGTGCTGCGCTTCGATGCACGTCCCAGCGTCGATCGATACCGTAACGTTTTCGTTTGAGAACTCCATCCTCAGCACGGCGGGAACCCCGTCCAGGTCCGCGGACGTCTCGTAGGTTCCCCCGGAAAGGCGCTCGGTGACACTTTGGGGGTCGCGTCCCAGCGTCCTGAGCAGGTGGGTTAGGGGATAGCCGGGAGGGAGGTCCACCCTGAAGGAGCCCTCAGAGCTGAGCGCCCGGTAGTCTGAGGGCGTCATTCCCGTAAACGCCTTGAAATGCTCATGGAACGACGACAGCGCGGCAAAACCGGACTCATCTGCGACGTCCGCCAGGGGGAGGCTCCCCGTGGCAAGCAGCCGCTTGGAGGCGTCGACCCTCGCCCGCACAAGCAAATCCGCGGGGGTCGCATGATAGTGCAGGCGCAGGAGTTCAAAGCAGCGGGTCGCACCGAAACCGGAACGCCTGACGACGGCGCCCGCATCCCTGAAGCGCCCGGGTCCCCCACGGACCTCGGCGACCAAGGCCTCGATTGACTCCAGGACGGGGTCTGCGCCCCGGGCGAAGTCATCCGGATAGCATTTCTTGCAGGGCCGCAAGCCCGCGGCCCGCGCAGCGTCACAGGATGGGAAGAACCTCACGTTCTCGGACTTGGGCTTTCGCGCCCCGCAGGATGGCAGGCAATAGATCCCTGTTGTAAGGACCCCCATGAAGAACCTGCCATTCCAGGCCGGATCACTCGCTAGGACGCGGGAATACATCTCGGTGTGTGACATCCTCATGGCGTGGGCGGTTTCAACCCAAGGACACTACCAAACTTGGCTCCCCGTGTCGTCCGCATTATTCCGCAGCAATTTTTGTAGGGCGCTTGCTGTTCGGACCCGCATTTCGGTACGCTAGGTGCTTAACGAATCACAGGAATGCCCACCGCCCCACGTCTCGTACGCGCCTGGCTCGACTCGCTCTCCTCGGGGATCGTCGAGTTTGACCGCAACTGGGAGTCTGCGGCGCCGCCGGCCATAGCCCTATCCGGTTCCGTCGAGGTCACCCGATTTGCGAGGGCCCCGGACCTGGAGGTGGCCAAGACGCTGCGCTATTTTCTGAAGGATCCGGCAACCCTCGCCTTTGCGCTTCCCCTGAAGCGCAACGGAGGGGTAGGGCGCGCCGACGAGAAGGTGTACGTTGCCGGCCCCTTCAACGGCTGGCAGGCTGCCGTGGGCAACGAGGATTGGCGGTTGCATCTGGAGGCTCTCGACGGCGAGGACGTCCTCCTGTGGACGGGGCCGGCTCGCGAGGTAATGAAGGGTGGGGAGGTGCTATTCAAGTTTGTTACCGGCGAAAATCAGTGGCTACACCCGAGCGACGATGCCCCGAACTGTGTCCGGGATGAGACCGGCTTTGTGAACCGCTTTCTGGAACCAACAAAGACGGGTGCCCACCTTTGGCGCTTCGAGCTGGCAGCATCCCTTGATCTTGCGGGAGCTTGGACGGTGGCCGCCGGAGCGGACGTCTCGACCGGATTCGTCCCCCTGGTCCCCGGCGACTTTTTCTTCGACCTGGGAACGAAGTTGCCGATGGGCGCCATCGTCTCGCAACGGGCGACCACGTTTAGGCTTTTTGCCCCGAGGGCCGAGTCCGTGACGCTGTTTGCCTGCCACGACCTGGGTAACCGCAAAACGGCGGACTCGTTCCCGCTTGCCCGCAGGGGCGACGCGGACGGCGCAGCGGGTGTTTGGGAGGTGGAACTCGACCGCAACCTTCACGGATGGTTCTATTGGTACTCGGTGGAGGCGGCTGGCAGCGACGGAAAGGTCTCGACCCGGGGCGGTATCCTGGACCCCTACGCCCTCGCAACCATTGACCGGGGAGGGCCCGGTATCGTCTTGGACCGCAGCTGGGTCGGCCGCGCTGACACGGACTTCCGGACTCCCTCTTGGCAGGACCTTGTGATCGCCGAGGCGCACGTTCGTGACTTGACCGCGCAGGCCCCCGTAAAAGCGTCTTCGCTTGAGCGCCGAGGGTTCACGGGTCTTAGAAAGTGGGTCGAGAGCCCGGACTTCTATCTTCATCACTTGGGCGTCAACTGCGTCGAGCTGCAGCCGATACAGGAATTCGATAACAAGACGCCCGAGGAATACCACTGGGGGTACATGACAAACTCCTACTACGCGCTCGAGAGCAGCTACTCGGTCTCGCCGGCCGAGGCCTCGGGCATAAAGGAGTTCCAACAGCTCGTGAGGGCGTTCCACGACCGCGGCATGGCGGTCATCCTGGATGTCGTCTACAACCACGTGGGGGAGCCGGCGCACCTCATGAATATCGACAAGCTCTATTATTTCGAGGAGGACCCAAACGGAAACCTGGCCAACTGGAGCGGCTGCGGCAACGACCTGCGCGCGGGGGCCGCGATGTCATTGCGCCTCATCATCGACAGCTGCACCCACTTGATCGAAACCTACGGGGTGGACGGTTTCCGGTTCGACCTGGCGGAACTCCTCGGGATCGACGTGTTGAAGCAGGTCGAGGCGGCGCTCAAGCGGGTCAAAACCAACGTCATCCTAATAGCAGAGCCCTGGAGCTTCCGGGGGCACATTGCGGGCGCGCTGCGCGATACCGGGTGGGCGTCGTGGAACGACGGGTACCGAAACTTCCTTAGGGACTACGTCCACGGTGCGGCGCCCGCCGAACGGCTGGAATACTTCCTGCGCGGTTCCCCCTGGTATTTCGCGAAGTGGCCGGCCCAGACCGTAAACTACACCGAGTCGCACGACGACCGCACGTGGATCGACCAGATCACTGAAAACCCGGGCTTTAACGGCTCGAACCCGACGCTTAACGACGTGAGGCGCACGCACCTGATGGCGGCGATCCTCTTCATGTCGGTGGGTATCCCGATGCTAGCGGAGGGCCAGGATTTTCTCCGGAGCAAGGGTGGGCTCGGGAATACGTACCTGAGAGGCGATGTTAATGCCCTGGATTATAGGCGAATGTACCGTTACCTGGGCACGCACGCCTACTTCGCGGACTGGATCTCCTTCCGGAAGGGCGCGCGCGGCAGGCTGCTCCGGCATTTCACAAGGCCCTCCGAAGGCTTCTTCCAGTTCTACAATGGGAGCGGCTCGGCGCTGGCGGTTCTTGTGAACGCCGACTTTTCAAAGGGGCAGGACCGCCTTCTCTTTGCCGTAAACCCGACCCAGTCCGACGTCACGATCTCCATCGGGGCGGTGGCCTCCTCGGGGGGATGGAGGCAGCTCGCCGACCATGCGCGATTCCTCAATTCAGGGAGCCGCGCTGCGGTGGTCAACGTGGAGCCCGATCTTCTGGTTCCGGCGCTTGGCTGCGGCCTCTGGATATCGGAGGCCTAAGTATGCCTCATTTGGCTGCGAAGCGGTAGATGGTCGTGCTTCTGAAGACCTCACCTGGCCTGAGCAACGTGGACGGGAATGAGGGCTGGTTCACCGAGTCGGGATAATGCTGGGTCTCTAGGCAGAATCCCGCATAGGAGGTGTAGGCCCAGCCGTATTTGCCGACTATCTTGCCGTTGAGGCCATTTGCGGTGTAGAGCTGGACGCCCGGCTGGTCGGTCGACACCTCGAGCGAGCGGCCCGTCGACGGGTCGTAAACCTTGGCCGCAAGCACGAGCTTCTTGCCTCCTCCGTCGATCACGTAGTTGTGGTCATAACCGTTCGTGTTCCCCGGCACCTTCTTGATATCGCGCCCGATAGGCTTTGCATGGGTGAAGTCCAGGGGGCCCCCGGCCACGTCCGCGATCACCCCGGTCGGGATTAGGCCCTCGTCACCCGGCGTATATTTGGATGCCTTCAGCTGCAGAACCTGGTCGCGTACATCGCCCTTTCCGGAAAGATTGAAGTAGCTGTGGTTGGTGAGGTTGACGGGCGTCGCCTTGTCGGTCGTGGCCTCGTAGTCGAAGCGGATCTCGTTCCCGTTGGTGAGGGTGTAGGTCATCTTGACCGTGAGCGTGCCCGGGAATCCCTCGTTGCCGTCAGGGCTCACGTGGGTGAACACCACCGAAGGGCCATTTGGGCCGTCGACGGCCTCGGCGCCCCAGACCAGCTTGTCGAAGCCCACGAGCCCCCCATGAAGCGTGTTCGGCCCGTTGTTGATCGCGAGCTTGTAGGTTACCCCGTCCACCTTGAAGGTGCCCTTTGCGATCCGGTTAGCAACCCGGCCTACTACGGAGCCGAAACAGGGGCTCTCGGTCAGGTACTGTTTCAGGTTGTCAAAGCCAAGCACCACGTCCCCCATCCGGCCCGTCCGATCGGGGACATCCAGCTCCGTGACGGCGGCCCCGTAGGTGATCACCTTGCAGACAAGACCGTCGGCATTGGTGAGCGTGTAGATGTCGACGGGAGTTCCGTCGGGCATGTTTCCGAACAAAGCCTTTGTGATGCTGGCGGCCATGGGTAGTGCGTTTGAAAGGACGAGGAGTGTTGCGACGAGGAGACGGGTTCCCCATTTCGGACGGGGCCGGGACGCAGGGGTTGTCACCGGCCCATCCTTGGCGGGGTTGCCGCCCCAATCGATCAAAAACCGCTTCCCAGCGGCGTCTTAAAGCGGCTCAAAAAGCTCCTCGATCTCCTCGAGCGTCTTGCCCTTTGTTTCGGGCAAGAAGAATGCGGCCGTCACGAAGTAGACGACCGTGCAGGCCGCGAATCCGAAGAACACCGTAGAGTAGCCGTACCTGCCGACGGTGGGCAGGAACGTTGCCGCGATCGTGGTCGACACGGCCTGGTTGACGAGGAGAGCGATGCTCATTCCGTTTGAGCGAATGCGCGTCGGCATAAGCTCCGAGAGCGCGAGCCACACGCAGACGCCCGGTCCGGCAGCAAAGAAGGCCATGAAGGAGAATGTGAAGAGAGCCGTGAGCCAGCCGCTGCGCTCGCTCGGCACTGGGGTGATGAGCGCGTTCTCTATCTTAAGCGGCGCCGTTCGGGCGCGCCCCAGGTCCGCGAAGGGGTTGGAAAAAAAGGCGACCACCCGGTTCGGTGGTACGCAGGTGTCCCGCGAAACCGATACCGTCGCTGTGGCGGGGTCGTCCGAGCGGACGACGTTTGTCGCCGCCCTGAAGTCGCCGTAGGAGTAGATCACGATGAGCGTCGAGGGCCGGCCGGAGATGGACTTCCCGGCCTCACCGGCCGTGGAGAGGAGGCGCGCGGCGGAGGCGCTGTCAAATGGCAGGCTGAGCTTCTGGTCGGGCAAGACCAACTTCTGCACGGCTGCCCGGCAATCGACGCGCAGCCTCTCGGTCGAGCGGAAGGTGAGCCCAACGGCAACCAGCGAGACGATGATTCCGGCGCTGCCAGCGGAGAGCAGGAATTTCCTTCCACGCCTGTCCACGAGGAGCACCCCCACGATTGTGAGCAGGAAGTTTACCAGGGTGAGGACCACGTAACCCCAATGGGCCTCGACATCCGACAGGCCCGCCTGGAGGAAGATGTTCGTGTTGTAGCCGATGATCGAGTTGACCCCGGTCGCCTGATTGCAGGCCAGGATCACGCACGCTAGGATAAACGGGAGCACGTATTTGCGGCTTAGGAGCGACTCGCGGGGGCGGCCGCTTGCCGCATGCGCCTTTTCGGCTGTGGAGGCCTTCTCCATCTCCGCTATCTCAAGGTCGGCCTCGTGCGCGGAGCGCGACCTAAGGAGCGCCGCGCGCGCCTCGCCGATCCGGCCCTTGCGCTGCAGCCACCTAGGGGATTCCGAAACCGCGAAGCTGCCGATCACGAACAGGAGGCCTGGGGGCAGCGAAACCCAGAAGATGCTCCTCCATGCGGTGTCCTTGAATGCGAGGAGCTTGGATGGGTCGCCGAGCTTCGCCACCGCGGCCACCCGGAAGCTGAAGTACATCCCTATTACCGCCGCCACCACGATTCCCAGGGTGAGAAGCCATTGGAATATCCCCGTGCCCTTGCCCCGGCTTTTTGCACCCAGGCATTCTGCAAGATAGAGCGGAACCACCACCCCGATTAGGCCGGCGCTCACGCCCTGGAGCAGGCGGCCGAGGACCAGGTAGCCGTAGCCGTGTGCGAGGGCGATCACTGGAATGCTGGCCACGAAGAGGACCCCGCTTGCGATCATGAGCCGCTTGCGGCCCATCCAGTCCGCCAGCATGCCGGCGAAGAGGGTCGATATGACGCTTCCCAGGAGGACTGCGGCGACGATGAAGGAGAGCTGGCCCGCATTCAGGCCGGAGGTGGCCTCAAGGTAGGGGAGGGCGCCGGCGATGATCCCGACGTCAACGCCGTAGAGAAGGCCGCCCAGGCCCGCCACGAGCAGAAGGAAAACGTTGTAGCGCGTTGTGGCGGAGTTGGCCGTCGGGGCGGGGTCGGTCATAGAGGGGTTCAGGGAGCGGCCTTCGGCCCGGCCTCAGCCAATCCGGGGTACGCGACTGCGATCACTTGGTCCTTCCAGTACTCGTCGGAAAGGTCCGCGCGCCGTGCCTGGATCCTGGCTGCGGCAACCAGCAGTCGCATGGGCCCAAGAGCGGGAATGAGCGTTGCCGAGACGTCGGGCTGGGCCGCGGCATCGAGCTTGGCCACGGCATCGGAAGCCTTCCCGGGAGACAAGGCAGTCCCCGATTGGAGCGACGCTATGGCGTCCTCAGCAACGGTGGTTGCCGCAGCGAGGCCTTGGGCGTGTGGAATGGCCTCGCGAAGGGCGGGATAGGTGCCCGGGAGCTTGTCCGCGACCTCGCGGGCTGCTGCGCCCCATTGACTCAGGGCCTCGAGAAGGGCCCCGAGGCGGGCCTTGTCAATCGCCCCCGGTGCAAAGAGCGCCTCGTCGACTTGGGTAGCAAACAGGCGCGATGCCTCGCTCTCTGGCTTCGCCGCGTCGGCAATTCCTATCAAGGGCACCAGCTGGTTCATCCAGACCTGCTGGCCTCCGCGGTCATAGTGCTTAACGGGCTCAATGACGCTGATGTATGTCCTAAGTGAATGGATTCCAGGAATCTCCAGATTTGCGCCAACCAAGTGCCTGAGCATAAGGTCTGCGTTCCGTTCGTGGAGGGAGCCCGCATCGGAGAGGCGCCCGCTCACGATCGCGAGCCTACGGTACATCTCCGGCACGTCGCGAATCTCCGCCGGAGACCAGAGACGCTCGGCTACCGCCGCCGTCCGGGGCCAAATGCGCGAGTCGATCGTCTCCGGGGATACGAACTCGGCCCACATGGTTGCCTCGCCACCCAGAATATGGATGCGCTCGGAAGCCGTCAGCTTCGAGTCGGGGGGTACCGGGTCCGGGAGGTAGTGGTCGGATGCGGGGTAGCAGAGGTCGATGTAGAATCCGTTTGAGAGGAGCCCGTCGAAGCCCAGGGTGGCGGCTGCCCCCAGCGCCTCGGTCCCGCGCCAGGAGTCGATCACGCAGTCGCGCGGGAGCTCGGGATTGATGATCTCATCCCACCCGATGAGGCGCTTGCCGCCCTTCGAGAGGATTTCGCGGATCCTCTTGTTAAAGTAGGCATGGAGTCCGGCGTTGTCCTTGAGCCCGCGCTCTCGGATGAAGGCCTGGATCCTGGGGTTCGCGTTCCACTGCACACCGTTGTTCTCGTCGCCCCCGATGTGGATGAATGGGTCGGGAAAAAGGGCTGCCATCTCGCCCAGGAAATCCCCCAGGAGCGCGTACGTAGCCTCGTTGGTAGGGTCCAGGACCGGGTTGAACACGCCCCAGTGGCGCTCTATCGAATAGGGACCGGGAAGGCTTGCGATCTCCGGGTGCGAAACGACCCAGCTTGTCGCGTGTCCGGGAATGTCGAACTCGGGCACGACCCGGATGCCGCGGACAGCGGCGTAAGCGATGATCTCGCGGATCTGCTCCTGGGTGAAATACTGACCGTCAGAGCCCCTGGCCTGAAGTTCGGGATGGGTGAGGCTCTCTATTCGGAACCCCTGGTCGTCAGTCAGGTGGAGGTGAAGCACGTTCAGCTTTACCACGGCCATCGCATCCAGGTTGCGCTCAATCACCTCGATCGGCTGCCAGTGGCGCGCGACATCGATCATGAGACCCCTCCACGGGAACCTCGGCCTGTCGTCGATCGTCACCTGGGGAAGAAACCAGCCGCCCGCCTCGCGCACGGGAAGCTGCAGGAATGTCTCAAGCCCGTGCATCGCCCCGAGCGGCGTCTTTGATTTGAGCGTTGCCTGCCTGGGCCCCAGCTCGAGCGTGTACGACTCGTCGTCACCCAGTGAAGGGATCGCGGCTCCCTTTTCCAACCAGTTGACCGTCAGCTTGTAGCCGGTCGACGCTGTGTCCCCGTCCGGATTCTTTGAGCGAAGCCCTAGCCACCGCGATTCGAGGCGGGCTACCGCGCCGGCGACTCCCCGGTCCGACCCGTCGCTCGTCCCGACTACGAGAAGGTCCCTGATGGGTATCAGGCCCCCCGCTATGTGGACCTCCGCGGGCGCGGGCATCACATCCAGGGGCAGGGGGCCGCCGCGAGCCTGCATGGCAACAGACGCCAGCGCGCTAAAGAGGCAGATCGCGAAGGAATTCTTCCGGGGCATATCGTTTGAAAGCTTCGATCGCCTCGTATTCGGCGAGGCCAAGTGCATTGTAGGTTTCGGCGAGGCGCCTGCTTCGGTCCTCAGACCTCTGCCAGAATTCCCTGCGGTCGTCACCCAGGAAGAGCGCCATGTCCTTTTGCGTTTCGTGGCAGAAGATGGCGCGGCGCCTGCGAAGAACCTCCTGGGGGCTCAGCGGGACGGCCATGTCGATCTCGTCGGCCGACCATTCGGACCAGGCCCCGCGGTAAAGCCAGAGTTCGCTCTGCGGCACCCACTCTTCTTTTGAAAGGCTTGCAAGGGCGTCGCGCAGAGCGTGCAGGCAGAGCCGGTGCGTGCCATGCGGGTCATCAAGGTCTCCCGCGGCGAAGATCAGGTGGGGCTGGGTTTCGGAGAGGAGCGTGCGCATGATCGAACGGTCTTCGTCGCTGAGCTGCCTGCGGCTTCCGGGGCTCGCATGGTAAAACGGGAGGTCAAGGAAATGGAGCTGCCTCGGGTCCGCGCCACAGACCCGGGCGGCGCTCAAGGTCTCCTGGCGTCTAACGAGCCCCTTCCAGTGGTGGATCTCTGGCGTCTCAGGGAGGGAACCCACGGATTCGAGCGAGGCGCACAGGTCACCGATTCGGTTGGAGTCGGCCTCCCGGGCGACCCCGGCGTCCCGAACAAAACGCAGGGCCCGCGCCAGGGCCTCGTCCGAAACGGCATTGGCTCCTGAAACTTGGTAGGCCACGTGCACCTCGTGACCATTCTCGATCAGGCGGCACAGGGTGCCCCCCATTCCGATCACGTCGTCGTCGGGATGAGGCGAAAGCACAAGGATGCGTTTTGGGAAGACACCGGCCGAGGGCCCCCTCAGGGGGCGCACCGGCGCATCGCCCGGCCGTGTGCGGCCGGGGTCGCGTCCGCCGGGCCAGCCTGTGATCGTGTGCTGGAGCTGGTAGAAGCCCGCCAGATTCACATCGTAGGCCGAGCCGTGGATTCGGAGCAGGTCCTGGAGGCCGGCCTCGTTGTAGTCGTCGTCCGTGAGCTTAAGGACCGCCTTTTTCCTGAGCTGTGAAAGCCAGATTATCGCGCGGCGCATCATTGCGGGGTCCCATTGCAGGTCCTGGTCGCTAAGAGCACCTAGGAGCCACGGCGTGCGATAGCGTGTCAGGGCGCCGGCCGCTGCGCGGTCCACGATGAACTGCACATGGTCATGCTCCTGCAGGAACGATGCCGTGATTTGCGGGGTGACCGGGCCCTCGATAGCTGCGCGCACGATCTCCGCCTTGTGCTGCCCCCAGGCAAGCAGGACGATCCGGCGGGCCTCGAGAATAGTCCTTACACCAGCCGTCACGGCATATCGCGGCGTGTTTTGTTCCCCGCCGAAGTCGCCCGCGGCGTCCCGCCGGGTGAGCGAATCGAGGGTAACGATCCGGGTGCGGGAACGCTTTGGGCTGCCGGGTTCGTTGAAGCCGATGTGGCCGGTTCGTCCGATGCCCAGGAGCTGGAAGTCGATCCCGCCCGCTGCCTTTATCTGTTCCTCATAGTCGCGACAATGCGCGTCGACTGCCGATATCGGTACCGCTCCGTCAGGCACATGGGTGTTCGCTGGCGGGATATTTACGTGGTCAAAGAGGTGCACCTGCATGAAATGCCGGTAACTCCTCGGGTTTGAGGGCTGGATCGGGTAATACTCGTCCAGATTGAAGGTGACCACATTGGCAAAGCTTAGGCCCTCCTCGCGGTGCATCCTGACTAGCTCGGCGTAGAGGCCGAGCGGCGTGGACCCGGTCGCAAGCCCTAGTACAACCGGTCGCTTCGCGAGCTGCCTGGAGCGGATGAGGGCGGCAATCTCATGGGCGACCGCGCGCGAGGCTTCGGCGCTCGTCGGAAACACCGCCAGGGGCACGTGCTCATATCGGCTGAGGGTTGCGGTCGATTGGCCTGTCATCGGGTTAGCGGCGGTTGTTTTACGGGTCCTGTAGGCTGTTTGTAATGATAATCGCCTCCGCTCCGTTAAAAAATGGCAGAAATGACTATGTTTTTAACATCGCTGCCACTCTCGGCGCCGTTTCCAGAGGGGCGTGCCCGGGTTCTCCTTTCGGTTGGGAGCGGGCTATTGACCCTTTTTTGCGGATAATCCGGAATCTCTCCTGTGGCGAATCCCCCCGCTTTACGGCCGGCAAGGCCCGCCTGGTCGGAGCCCGGCACCCCTGCCCTTGCGGTGATCCTTCTTGCAGCGGTGGTGCTCGCATATTTCCCCGCTCTCCTTGGAGGATTTCTTTGGGACGACGATGCCCATGTGACCCGTGCGCAACTCCGCTCACTCCACGGGCTGTGGCGGATCTGGTCGGAGGTCGGGGCGACCCAGCAGTATTACCCGGTCCTCCACACCGCGTTCTGGGCCGAGCACCGGCTGTGGGGCGACCACGTGCTTGGATACCACCTTGTAAACATCCTCTTTCATGCCGCCGCCGCGTGGCTCCTCGCGGCCATCCTGCGGCGCGTTGCTTTTCCGTTCCCCGCGCTCGCGGCCGTCGCCTTTGCCCTTCATCCGGTTTGCGCGGAATCCGTGGCCTGGATCTCCGAGCAGAAAAACACCCTGTCCGCGCTGTTTTACCTGGGTTCCGCCCTCGTCTATCTTTGGTTTGACGAAACGCGGAGGCGAGGTTTCTACGCTGGAGCCTTCGCGCTCTTCATTCTGGCCCTCCTCACAAAGAGCGTAACGGCATCCCTGCCCGGGGCTATCCTGGTCGCCCTCTGGTGGCGCCGCCCTCTCGAATGGAAGAGGGACGTTGTTCCCCTGGTCCCTTGGTTTGCGATTGGTGCTGTGAGCGGGCTATTCACGGCGTGGGCTGAGGCGCGGCTCATCGGCGCGGACGGTGCGGATTTTTCATTCGACCCGTTGGAGCGGCTCCTGCTCGCATGTCGCGCTGTATTGTTCTACCTCGGCAAGGCTCTCTGGCCCGTGGACTTGATGTTCATCTATCCGCGATGGTCCATCGGGGCGAACCAGGTGGGCCCCTGGCTTGCGTTTCTGACGGTTGCGGCGCTCTTGGCAGTGCTCGTGGCCCTGGCACGAAAGAGCCGGGGTCCCCTGACGGCATTTCTATTTTTCCTAGGGACCTTGCTGCCGGTCTTGGGGTTTGTGAACGTCTATCCCTTTCTCTTCTCTTTTGTGGCCGATCATTTCCAGTACCTGGCCCTCATAGGGATCGTCGTGCCATCGGCCTGGGCGATAGGGAAGGCCGCGGCCAGACTCCCGATTGCAGCCGGTGCATTCATCGTGTTTGCCGTTCCCTCGGTTCTCGGCGTCCTCACATGGAGAGAGTGCCGAATGTACCGGGATTCGGATGTCCTGTACCGCACCACGATATCTAGGAATCCAGGGGCTTGGCTCATGCATTACAACCTCGCCGTCGTGCTTGGGGAGCGGCCGGGAGGGCTTGCCGAGTCCATCGCCGAATATCGACAGACCCTGAAGCTAAACCCGCGGCATTGGGCTGCCCACAACAACCTTGCGACCGCCCTCCTTAAGACACCGGGGCACACCGACGAGGCGATCGCCGAGTATGAGGCGGCCCTGCGCCTCAACCCGGCGTTCGCGGAAGCCCATAACAATCTCGGCGTTGCATTGGCTCAGGTACCGGGCGGACTAGGCGAGGCCGTAGAGCAAGAGCGGTCAGCCCTGCGGCTGCGGCCCGATTATGACGCGGCGCATGACAACCTCGGGGTGTTCCTGATGAGGACTCCGGGTTCGCTCGCCGACGCGGTCGCACAGTTTGAGGAGGCCGTTCGAATCGCTCCGGGAAATGCAGGCTACCACTACAACCTGGCGAACGCGCTCTCGCGTTCCGCTGGACGGCTGGCCGAGGCCGAGTTCCAGTACCGGGAGGCGCTGCGACTAAGGCCGGATCTGGCTCAGGCCCACAGCAATTTGGGAGCGGCGCTGGCGCGCATGCCGGGGCGCCTGGCCGATGCCATCGCGCAATATGAGGCCGCAGCCCGACTTGAGCCCGGAAACGCGCAGATCCACGCCAACCTCGGCAACGCCCTTTCGCGAGCGGATGGGAGGAGGCCCGAGGCTGTGGCCGAATACGGCGCAGCCCTGAGACTGGATCCAAAAGACGTCGAGACCCATTTGTCGCTCGGAGTAGTGCTCTCCGGGATGCCAGGGCGCCTGCCCGACGCACTCGCGGAGTTCACCGAGGCCGCCCGGCTTGAACCGGACTCGGCCACGGCCCAGTACTGCCTTGGTGTGGCGCTTGCCAGGATCGGCCGTCCCGCGCAGGCGCAGACACATCTGGAGAGCGCCGTGCGTCTCCGGCCGGATTTTGCCGAGGCGAAGAAGGCCTTGGCACAGCTAAGAGAGGAGAGCCGATGAGGAGCGGGTTCGGTGGGCGCCTGCCCTACGCAGGTTCGTTTGACAGGCCCCCGAACGCCACCGCAGGCTGAAGCCCCGCCGTGCCGATTGAACAGCAAACACCGAGCAAGGATGCTTCGCATCGGAAACCTGCGGGGGGGGCTGTGTGGGCCTACCGTATCTGCTTGGCTGTCGCGGTCCCGATCTTGTTCCTCGTCGCGCTGGAGGCGTCCCTTAGACTGGCTGGGTACGGAAAACCCTCCTCGTTCCTCGTCCCGGATGATGTCCCCGGTTTCTACCGCACAAATCCGGACTTCGTTAGCCTCTTTCTTCCGGGAAACTTCGACCTGAGGCCGCTCAACCTCCGCGTTGCCCGGCACAAGGCTCCGAACACTGTAAGGATCGTCGTGCTCGGGGAATCCGCAGCGCAGGGCGTTCCCGTGCCAAGTTTTGCATTTGCCGCCCAGTTGAGGACGCAGCTGCGGCACCGGTACCCGGGAAAGGATTTCGAGGTAATCAACACCGGGATCGTGGCGATAAACTCGCACGTCCTTTACCAGATCGCACGGGAGATGGCCGGCTTCGAGCCGGACCTCTTTGTGGTTTATGCCGGCAACAACGAGGTGGTGGGGCCGTATGGACCGGGTTGCGCCTATCTTTCCCAGATGCCTCCCCTTTGGGTGATTCGCGCGAGTGTCTTTGTCCGCTCGACCCGGACGGGCCAGTTCCTGGGTTCACTTGCCGCGCGGCTCGCATCGGCACGGCAGCGACCCGCCGAGTGGGGCGGCATGTCCATGTTCGTGAACAACGCCGTCCTTGCGGACGACCCAAGGCTTTATCCGGTATACGAGAACTTCGCCGAAAACCTTCGTGGAATTGTTAGAGCCGCGTCGGGCGCGGGCGCGAAGACCCTGCTCTGCACCACGGTAGCGAACCTCAAAGACTGTTCCCCGTTCCTGTCCCGCCACGGTGCTTGGCTCTCGAAACCCGAGTTGGCCGCGTGGGAGGGGCCTTACGCTCGGGGCCGGCTCGCATGGCTTCTAGGTGATAACCGGGCGGCCCGCGAAGAGCTTTCGGAGGCCCTCAGGATCGACCCGGAATACGCGGAAACCTCCTTTCTTCTGGGTTCCCTCGACCTTCAGCAGGGTGACGTGGCCTCCGCGCGTCAGCATTTCCTTGGTGCGCTTCACTGGGATGCGCTCCGGTTTCGCCCCGACACACCCATCAACGATGCGATCCGCGATGTCGGCCGCGGGGCGGGACCCGGCACGAGCGTCCTGGATGCCGCGGTGGAGCTCGGCTCGGACCCTGCATCAAACGGGGATATTAGCGGGCATGAGATCCTTTTTGAGCATGTGCACTTTGACTGGGAGGGAAACTACCGGCTTGCGCGGCTCATGGCGCGGAGCGCCGCGTCCGCGCTGTTCGGCCAGGACCCCGGGGATGCGGGCTGGTTGGACCGCAGCGCCTGCGCTGACGCCTTGGCCTACACGCCGCACGAGCGCCTGCCGATGCTCCTGCGGATCGATGTACTCGTGCGCAAGCCGCCCTTCACAAACCAAATAACCCACGTGGAAGACGAGGCGCGCTTCGCCCGCGAGATTGAGGGTGCCACTCGTGACCGAGGGGACTCGGCAAAGCTTGAGGCTGCGGCCGCGATCGCGACCGGGGCTATCGCTGCGGATCCTGGAAACCCCGCGCTCTCCGGGATCCTTGAGGGCATTGACCTCGATAGGGGCGACGCGGAGGCCGCGTTGCAGCAGGCGAAACGCGCGGCGGACCTCCTGCCACGCGATTTTGCGCTCTCTGCTGACCTGGCCTCGGTCCTTATGAGGCTCGGCCGCTTCGATGAGGCTGGCACGGTCCTCGCGCGTGCCTCTTCGGGGGCGGACCTGGACCTTGTGCTTCCCGTGCTCGACCAGTTTTGGAATCGCACAAAGCGTCTCAGGGAGGGGATCGGGTTCATAGACAAGGCGCTTGCCGATCGTCCCAACGACCTGAGGCTAAGGGTCGTCAGGGCGGGTCTTCTTATGGCCTCCGGGGACCGCGTCGGTGCAGAGCAGGGCTACCGGGCGGTCTTGACCGGAGATCCTTCCAGCGAGGACGCGCAGGAGGGCCTAGTGGCGCTTCTGGAGAAGGAAGGCAGGGCGGACGAGGTGGCAAAGGCGAGCGCCGAGGCGGCGCCGTTTCAGGCGAGAAACCAGGGCAACAGCCTGCGGGCAGCCAAGTATTTCGAGGCCCATGGCGACACGGAGGGCCTTGTGAGGAGCCTCCTCGCCGCCGAGAAAAGCGGGCCCGTGACAGCCGCCTTCGAGCTTACGCTTGCCTTGAAACTCTACCAGTTAAGGCGCCTCGACGAAATGATGGAGCACCTGGCCTTTGCCCGGAGGCTCTCCACAAGCGAGGGCGACGCTGCCGTGACAGATTCGATCGACAGCCTCATCGGCAGATTGCGGATCGAGTGGGAGTTGGCGGCAAAGGCGGCCCGGCCCTAGAAAAGCGAGTAGATAAAGGGGGCCACCCCAGAACCCCCAAGGACCGCCAGGACGCCGACCAGGACGAGGACCACGATTATGGGGGTAAGCCACCACTTCTTGTTGTGCGCGGCAAAGGACAGGAATTCAGCGATAACCCCCTTCTGCTTGCCCTCCGCCTGTTTGCTGAATGAGTTTTTTTCCGATTCCGGCATTTTTAGCTTTGATTGAAATAGCTCCCGGGCTCGCCCTTTTTCTCTCGAGTCACCCAGTACGTTCGAGCATTCATGTCAAACTTCTTGGCAAGGGGATCGTGCCCAAACAATCGCATGGTCAGGCCAACCGGTGTTAGGACAAGGAAATAAAGGACAGCGAGTACTACGTGCGATACCACGAAGCCAATGGGGTAGGTGGCATAACTTAGGCCCAGATACACTCCCTTCAGGAAGGGAGGATATATCACACCCGCGATAGGCACCGCAAGAGACAGGATCCCCAGGACCTCGGCAGCACACTGGTGGCCCCGGCCCCGCCAGATCCACCCGCTTGCTGCCAGGATTACAAGCCATGCAAGGCCGAAGACGACCAGTTGGCGGCCCTTGGGGTTCTTGTTGATACGGATGAGGGACATGGAGAACAGGTCTCAGTCGTTACCGTAGCGGCCCAGGTAGGCCTCAAGGTCGTGGCGGCTTGTCTGGGGCTGTTCCTCCTTTAGCAACACGAAGTCGTCGATCACCAGGACATCGATGTTGGTCGTCATGAAGCACCGGTATGCGTCCGAGGCGGTGCACACGATGGGCTCGCCCCGGATGTTGAAGCTCGTGTTAATCATGACGGGGCAGCCTGTGATTGCCGCGAAGGACTCGAGAAGCTCAGCCAGCCTCGGGCTCCGCTCGCGGTCGACCGTCTGGACCCGAGCAGAGTTGTCGACATGAGTGACAGCCGGGATCACCGAGCGGGCCTCGTTAATCCTGTCCAATCCGCCCGGCTTTTCAGCTGCTCCCCCTTCGGAGGCCAGGAGCTTCTCCTTTCGGACCTGCGCCACGAGCAACATATAGGGGCTGTCGGTCCCAGGCTTCATCTCAAAGAATTCGTGCACCTTGTCGCGCAGGACGATCGGAGCGAAGGGGCGAAACGACTCCCGGAACTTGGTCTTCAGGTTCATCTGGCGCTGCATCTCGGGGTTTCGGGAGTCGCCGAGGATGCTGCGCGCGCCGAGCGCCCTGGGGCCGAACTCCATCCGGCCCTGCACCCATCCGACCACCTTGCCTTCCGCCACGTTCCGCGCAACGGCGGCGCAAAGCCCTTCCCCCTCTGGGTAGCGCCGGAACACCGCCTTTTTCTCGTTCAAGAGCCGCTCGGTCACTGCGGCGTCGCAGGCGGGTCCCAGGAGCGAGCCGGCCTGGCCGTCGGGCGACGCCGGCTTTCGCTCGTTCTCCAGGAGCTGGTACCAAACAAAGAGGGCCGCACCGAGGGCGCCGCCAGCGTCGCCGGAGGCGGGCTGGATCCATAGGTTCTCAAAGGGCGACTCCCTAAGGATCCTCCCGTTGCCGACACAATTGAGGGCCACTCCGCCGGCCAGGCACAGGTTCCTCGATCCGGTGAGCGCGTGCAGGTGCCGGACAGATCTGAGCATCACCATTTCGGTGACTTTCTGGACCGAGGCCGCAAGGTCTGACTCCCGTTGGGTGACCGGTGTCTCCGGTTTCCGCGGTGGGCCGCCGAAGAGGCGATCGAACTTATGCGAGGTCATCGTCAAACCCGCGCAGTAGTCGAAATACGAAAGATCCAGCCTGAATGAACCGTCCTCCTTGAGGTCCATTAGCCTCTCAAGGATCAGGTCGGCGTACCTTGGCTCACCAAACGGGGCCAAGCCCATCAGCTTGTATTCCCCGCTGTTGACCCTGAAGCCGCAGAAGTAGGTGAACGCCGAGTAAAGGAGCCCGAGCGAATGAGGGAAACGCATCTCGTGGCTAAGCTCAATACGGTTACCGCGCCCGTGGCCGAGCGTGGCCGTTGCCCATTCTCCGACACCGTCCAACGTGAGTATCGCAGCTTCCTCGAAGGGGGAGGGGAAGAACGCGCTCGCGGCATGCGACTCATGGTGCTCCGTGAAGACATAGCGTTTCTTGTAATGTCCTCCAAGCCCTTCGTTGATCCTAGCTGGCAGCCTCAGCTTCTCGTGGATCCAAAGAGGCAACGCCATACCAAAGGAACGGAGGCCCCTCGGCGCGACAGACAGGTAGGTCTCCAGAATCCGCTCGAACTTCAGGAAAGGCTTCTCATAGAAGACAACATGGTCGATGTCCCCGGGCCCGATGCCTCCCTCCCTGAGGCAATATTCCACGGCGTGCTTCGGGAAGCCGCTGTCATGCTTCACGCGCGTGAAGCGCTCCTCCTGGGCCGCGGCGACAATGCGGCCGTCGACGACGAGAGCCGCTGCCGAGTCGTGGTAGTAGGCTGAGATCCCGAGGATCGCCTTCATCGTTTAAAGCCCCACGTGTGCCCGGCTGCTCGGTCTGCCCGCAGACCTGGCAGGCCCTGGGAGAGCCTCAAAGAGGCGCAATGTACGATTCCTTCCATGGATGGCGACGGTGCAGGATTTGACCCGGGCTAGCGATCCTGTTTCGCCCCCGAATAAAAAGGGCCCGGATGCCGAAGCATCCGGGCCCAATATCGCTGTCGTCCCTAGCCTCGGGGGTCTATGCCTACCCCCCGGCAAGCTTAGAAGTTCCAGTGCAGCGAAACCGAGTAGGTCCTTCCGAACTTGTACTCGTCGGCGAGGACCGAGGCGGCGCTGGTATTCTTGAAGTACTGGTGGTACGTCTCGTCCAGGAGGTTGGTGGCGCTCAGAAGAACCTGGATGTTCTTCGTGATGTAGATCGTCGCGTTGGCGTCGACTTCGGAATAGGGCGCGGTCCAAACCGAGCTTTGCCCGTTGAACGAGCTCGACTCGTAGTCATTGCGCCAGTTGTACGTGAGTCGGATCATGCCCCATTTGTTCTCGTAGTAGGGGCTGATGTTGAACTGGTCGGGCGATGAATACGGCAGCGGCCCGCTTGCACTCGTGGTGTGCATGAGCGTGTAGTTGGCCTGCAGACCGAGGCCGTACGCGAATGCCTGCTGGTACGAGAACGTGGCGCCCTCGGAGGTTGCAGAACCGCCGTTGGACGGCCTAGAGATCTCGTAGGTTTCCGTCGGATGGCCCGCGAGCGAGTAATCCGTCCACTGCTCGGGGTTCGTCGCGTTGATGATGTAGTTGGAGATGTCCTTGTAGAACACGTCCACGGCGAAGTAGGAGTTCTTCGCGAAGTAGTACTCGTAGTCCCAGTCGAGATTCGTCGACTCGTAGGGCTTGAGGCTCGCGTTGCCGCCCACACCACCCAAGGTCGAGTCGTACAGCTCAACGTAGTTCGCCTCCGCCGCGGTATTGGGGCGGGCTATAACCTCCGCCACGCTGAACCGACTGACCTGGTCCTGGGCAACGTCGTAAGCGAGGTTAACCGCAGGCAGGAAGTTATTGTACGTGCTCTGCGTCGACTGAAGCGTCGGGGTCGGCGTACTCAGGTTGTAGCTCGCGCTTGTCGTCGTTGTCTCGACGAAGCGCGCGCCAAAATTGCCCGAGAGGGGGCCGTCCGCGAAGCTGCTCTCCAGGTACGCCGCGTTGATGCGCTCATCAACCGTGAATGTCGGGGTCGCCGTGAAGACGGCACCGTCAGTCGGGGGCGTTTTGTTAAAGAACTGCAGGAGGTTCTCGCCCGAGGTCGAGCTCGGGAGGTTGCCGATGAAGTTGGCGACCGATCCGTAGGAGTTAAGGATGACGTGTTGCGACATCGAGGACGTGATGTTGGAAAGGCCGTCCAGGTAGTTCGACGGGGGCGTAGAGACTCCAATCGCCGAAAGGGGCGTGGTGACCTCGTCCGCTCCGGGGACGCTGACGACTGCCCCATTCTCACCGGCCTTGTGGTCGCTGAAACGCAGTCCCGCTTTGAAGTCCTTGAGGGCTCCCTTGAGCGGGAAGTCGAGGTCCACCTTCACCCACTTCTCGTCATCAACCTCGGGGTTGCTGGCGATGTTGCCGTAGTCAAAGCTTGGCTCCGACGAGAGGCCGAAGTCGGCGCCGCTGTTCAAGTTGGCGGCGGTCGGGTCGGGGCCGGGGACTCCTGTCACGGCGAACGAGGACGAGTTCTTGCTCGTCGCGATGTTAGCGCTGGCGAACACGAAGTACTCCGCGAAGAACTGGTGCTGGGTGCCGCCGGTCGCGCGGGTGAATCCGGCGTCCGTCGTGAGGTTGAAGTTATCTCCCTTGTAGGTGGCCTTCAGGTTGTAATCCTGGGTCACGATCTGGGCGGCTCGGTTGAACGCGTCGATGACAAGGGGGGCCGAGTTGATCGTGTAGTTGCTGAGGACACCGTTGGTGACGGTGGCATTCGTGATGTTCGGCAGGCCCGACCAGTTGTCGCCCGGATAAATATAGTACGAGAAGTTCACGTTATCCATCGTCTGCTTCACGTACAGGCCTGTGGCCTCCAGCGTGAGACGGTCCGTAGGCTTGAAGACCACGTCGAAGTTTCCGCCCTGATGGTGGCGCAGCTGCAGGAACTCGGCCGTATTCACGACCTCGGGCGTTACCCAGGGGCCGGCGGGCTGGCCCGGAAGGGGACCGCCGACGCCCAAGTTCGCGTTGGTATCCTCGGCGAGAGACTCCACGCCGTCGCGGCGAAGGTACTCACGGTTGTCCTCAGCTCCGACCAGGATGCCGAAGGTCTTCGAGTCGTTGTGCCAGCTGAACATCGCGCTCTCGCTACCCTTGTTGGTTTTCGAGCGGTCGTTGTAGCCGTCCGTGATCGTACCCTCAAAAAGGATGGGGTCCAAGGTCAGCGGATTGCGGGTGGTGACGTTCACGGTGGCGCCAATGGAGCCCTCGAGAAGGCTTGGCTCCCAGCTCTTGAACACCTCGGCCTGACCGACGACGTCGGGGCTCAGGAGCAGGTAATTGAACTGGCGGCTCTGGTTGTCGAGGACGTACCAGTCGGCGGATGAGACAGGTTCTCCGTTCAGGAGGACGCGGTTCAGGTTCGGGTCGGTTCCCTCGATGCTGACGCGCTCGCCTTCTCCGAAGAGGCGGTCAACCGAGATGCCGGGCAGGTGGGAGAGGGATTCCGCGAGATTGCTGTCAGGGAACTTGCCCACGTCCTCTGCGGTGATGACCTCGACGTTGTCCTGAGATTCGCGCTTCGCCTGGAGTGACGAGGCCAAGCTCGCTGAATAACCGTTCACGACGAAGGCGCCCAATTGAACGGGCTCCTCGGTCGCGCCGGGCGTCGTCGCCGCGGCTGCGGTTGTGGTGGAGGCGGTTGTCGTGGCCGTGCTTGCCGCCTGCGGGTATGCGAGGCTTGTGATTCCTAGGGCTAGGATCGAACAGGCTGCAAATCGATGCAGCGCCGTGATAGGACCGGTTTGACCTGTGGAGGTCTTGAGGTCGCGTGGTTCAGGAGTACTCATGGGTGATGTTGGTTCTGGCAATTTGGACACAAAACAAGATCGAGGCAGGCTGCAGGGTCTGCGGCCTGAAAAAGATTTCGGACGTTGATTTCGCGTGGCGCGGGTGTTCGCGGGATGGATCCCGCTTCCCACGAAGTTTCGCTAACGGATGAGTATCAGTTGGACGTTCCGCTACACTGGCGGCAGGTTCCCCCGGCGGCGCCGCGGCCAGGGCAAGCCCGTACCGGGGCCGTGTCCGTGGCATACGCGCGCGCTGAACAATTTGTTTTCAATTTAGGGAAGCCAATCATTGCCGGGGTAAACGAATGAGGCGGTTTGTTTTTTACGCGCCCATGATAACGCTGGCGTCGCCGTTAAAAAATGGCATAAATGACGATGTTTTTAACAAAAATGTCAGAATCGCGTGACGCACGTATCCTTTCGCTTGAGAAATTGGCGAACCTCCTCCCTTCGCCGCTCAGGCCGCTGCACGGCAAGCGCGCGGCCCCGCTTGCGCTTCCAGACAACATTGTCTGCTTCTGCCGCCGCTCGGCGACGGACCTGAACAGGCCGCAGCGGGGACGCGCCCTGCACCATCGGTTTGTCCTCATCCTATCGCTTGAGACGGCGGTGACGGTGGCGGTTGACGACCGCGCCATCCGGCTAAATCCCGAGGAGGGGCTCCTCGTGCTCCCGTTTCAGTTTCACGATTACATCCAGCCGGCGAAGGAAGAATTGCGCTGGCTCTTCATCACGTTCGACATGATCGACACGGCGTCCCTGCAGCCGCTCAGATTCAGGCCCTTTGTGATCACCCCCGTTGTCCGCCAGACTTGCGGCGAGTTGGTTGAGGCCTACCTCACGCGTGGCGAAGGCGACCTGACAAGCCTCCTCCTTGCGGTGCTCCTCCAACGGATTAGGCAGGCCGAGCCGATTCTTAGGCGGCATTACAAGCCTCCCACGGCGCCAGGGTTAATCATGCAGGTGAACCAGCTTGCCCAGGCCAAGGATGAGCCATTGAGCGTGAAAGAGATAGCTCGGTCGCTAGGAATTAGCCCGAGCCACCTAAGGGCGCGCTTCAGGGCCTCGTGCGGAGTGAGCCTGGGACGCCATTTGCGCCGTCTTCGCCTCGAAAAGGCGTGCGGACTGCTGCGCCTTAGCCAGAGGAGGGTTACCGAGATTGCGGAGCTCTGCAGCTTCACCTCGATCTACAGTTTCAGCAGAGCATTTCACACGGCCTACGGCGTATCGCCCATGGCCTACCGCCACGGCGATAGGGCCCGAAAGAGCGCCGACTAGGCGAGGAAACAGAATCAGGACCAGGATTTTATCCGCTTGGACACGTCGTCAGAAAAACGGGCGATAAGGGCCTGCGTGTAATCGTGGACCGACGGACCGCCGTCGCGGATCGCCGGTGTCAGATCCAAGGCCCACGTGATTCCGGCAAACTTATCCGTCGAGTGGGAGGTGTGGAACGTGGCGTGGGCAGCCCTCCTCCCAATCGCGGCCAAGTCGTAGCGCTTGCCACCGGTGACCTGCGAGTCAAAGACGGCAAGGAGCTTTCGGGCGAGCTCGGGATGCCGACCGGAGTCGAGCGCCACCTTGTCCGAGTCCGAAAGCCAATCCAGGTCCCTCCAGACTTCGCAGCCGAGGACACGGGCCGGCCTGCGCGCTGCAGGAAGCGAACGGATCGCCTCGATGGAGCGCAGGAGCACGGCGATGTGGGTGTCGTGCTTGTCCGCCGGATTGTGAAGGAACACGACGTCGGGCTGGCATCCCGCAAGGATCGCGGCTAGGTCTGCGGCGACACCAGGATGGCCGGGCTTTTTCACATCGGAGCTTGGGTGGGCGAGCTGGAGCTGGATCCCGTATTTGCCGAGACGGGCGGCCTCGCGCTGCTCCTCGCGGCGGACCGCGAGCATCTGCTCGTCCGAATATGAGGCGTAGGCGCCGGTCCTAGGGGATCCCGCACCGTTGGTAACGACCACGCCGCCAAAGGATTTTCCCGGCTGGTCAAGGCAGTCACTTATCCCGGACTGGGCCATGATCTCGATGTCATCCTGGTGGGCGACGATGCAGAGGTGCGTGACCCGCCTGAGCGCCTCCGACGGGTTCAGTTCGCCTGCCGGAACAAAAATGTCCGCCGTGGGGTTAGAGAATTTCATCGGGATAAATTTGAGTTTGAAAGCGCGGCGCGCGAGCCCGCAGTTTCCGCAAGGGAGGGAAGGCTCGCTGCAGCGACTGCCTGTCCGTGGCGTTTGTCTTTCTCGTCCGGCATCCTGACGAGGATTCGCGAGGCCACGGCAGGGAACTCCGAGGCCAGGACCTCCCTGGCGCGCAGGAGCATCCTCTCGCCCCCATTACCGGAGGTGACCCGGCCCATGACGAGCACATGCCGCAGATCGTAGAAGTCGGCATAATGGCCGATTGAATATCCTAGGTATGAGCCAAGCGAGTCGTAGACCTGTTCCGCTCGCGCGTCGCCCGATGCCATGGCGTTCTGAACGGCGACCAGGCGGTCGGCTGCCTGCATCTCGGGGGGAAACCCGAAACCCGCCCTGTCGGCGAGCCTGGAGACGGCCTGCTGGGAGAGGTATTGGACGCCGCACCCGCCGTCGCCGGACCATTCGTCGCGCGGGGCATCGGTGCGGTAGTCGACAGGGGCAAATGCGAGCTCATTGAGCCACGGTGTTATGTCGCCGCTGGGGCGAACGTAACCGCCGGCCTGACTTGTTCCCATGGAGATGCCGAGGACGGCGTTGTCGCCCAGTGACATTGAGCCGGCGAGGGCCGCAACCTCACCGTCGTTTGCGACGTCAAAGGGAACGCCGCCCCAGCGTGCCTTCAAATCGATAAAGAGCCGTCGAATATCGCGCTCGAACAACTCGGGCGAGATTCCGCGGAAAAGTGATGCGACGCGAACCTCGTTGTTAACGTAGATCCCCGCTGCGCTTCCCCCTATCGCGTCCACTCGGGGAAGGTGGGCCGCGGCCTTCATGAGGGATTCATGGATGCCCTCGATGTGGTAGGAGGGGTCCCTTTGGAAATAGGGATCCCATCGTGTCTCCTCAGAAAAGACCACCTTCCCATCAATGACTGCGGCCGCCTTGCGGTCGCTGCCGCCTATATCGAAGCCAATGCGGCATCCATCAAGGTGACGACCTACGGGCAATCCCGCGTCGCCGACCGCAGGAAGATCACTCTCGTGGGAGGCCTGTATAGTGAAAGGGCTTCGATAGACCTTTTCCCCCATGAACCCGTAATCAAAGGCGCGCTCGCCAAACGGGCTGTAGACCTGGGCAAGGTGGGCGGCTATCTCCGGGGCCCCGGCAATCCTTACCGACGCCCCGCCCTTCTGCCAGAGCAGGAACTTGAGCAGCCGCTCGGCATAGCGACGACTCAGCTCGGCCTGGGGATGGCCCAGTGAAAGGATCACGCTCGAATGGCGGGACGCTCCGCCGTCGGGACGCTCCAACGAGATGTGAAGCCTGCGCGCCCCGGGGTCATTGGCCGTCAGTTCCCTATACGCCCTGTTCCAGAGGGCTGCAGGTACGAAATCGGGGTCTAGCGGCGGGCGGTTTAAAGGGGTTGTCTTTAGCATGAGCAGTCAAGGCTTGGGCGAGGAAAGGGTCTCAGGCCTGTCGGCGCCGTGGAGAAATCTCCCGTGCGTCATCCTACTACTGAAAACATGGATAAAAAATGGCACAATCGACGATGTTTTTAACGAAAATGACAGTAACGCGACGTTTTACGACGCACATTAGCTGCGTCGGCAGCGAGCTGTGAATAGAACGGCCGTGCCCGTCGGTGGTGTCCCCGGCCGCAGCTGCACCGGCACATTCTGGATACAGGAGAAAAGGTATCCGGAAGCAGTTGGGCGCCGGAGTCCCTTTCTGGTGCCACTTGAGCCCGGTGAGTTGGGGCCATGGGGGCACACCCTGGAGCTATTTAGTGAGTGGGCTTTATTCCCCTTTAATTGCTGTTGGGCGCTGCTGGTTCGCCAAGGAGGGAAGCCTGCCGCAAGTTCACATTCCCGGAAATCCACCCTTGCCCTTCATGGCCTCCATCTGGCGCATGAGATTCTTCTGGTTCCCGCCCTTCATCATCTTCTGCATCTGCCGTGGGTGTTGCCAGGACAACAACTTAGTTCCTTCTCCTAATTGAGACTCCTCCCGGCCAGTCTGTTTATGGTGGCACATCTTGGCACAGATTTATGCAGGGGAAGGGGTGCAGATAAGATTTACCGAGCCATGTCTACGAAAAAAGTCGAAGTGCAGCTACCAGTGTTCGGTGGAGGTGCCTCTTGCGTTCTGTGGACACGTGGCCGACGACAGCAGAAATCGCCGCCTTTTTTACCACGGGGAAAAGAAGGCAGTCGAATACCGTGAGGTGATCCAAGCCGTCTGCTTCATCCAAAAGGATTTCGGCTGGGCGCAATTCGTGCGCGGGCCTGCGCGTCGAGCCATAGATCACATTAATCCGATCTACCCGGGGTGAAGATGCAACTTCGGACGTGGAGAGAACGATGGCGGGATGTTCATCGCGGTCATTGGCGTTAATCCGGACCCGGACAATGTCCCATTGGCGAATCGGCGTCATCGATCGAGGGGCTCCGGATCCACCGGCAGCGAATTGAGGTAGGCCGCGCGCTCTTCTCCGACGGCGAAGTGTCCTTCTGGATAATTTGGAATCGGTTCCGGTAGCGTTGCTTCAACGAGCTGAAGTATCCGCTGTCCCCGCCTTATAAATATTGGACGTTTCTTAAGCGCCAAATCGGCAAGGGGACCTAACTTGGCTTTGGCCTCCGTCACAGAATAGGTCTTCATTTCGGACTCAATGGAGTCCGAAAAACGAACTTACACAAACAAAATCAAGAATTCCGGAGCAATCGTATGTCGTGTTACCTAATGAATTATAATTAGTTAGGGATTCACATTCCCGGAAAACCGCCCTTGCCCTTCATGGCCTCCATCTGGCGCATGAGCTTCTTCTGGTTCCCGCCCTTCATCATCTTCATCATCTTCTGCATCTGCTGGAACTGCTTCAGGAGTTGGTTGACGTCTGCGATCCTGACCCCGGCCCCGTTTGCGATGCGCAGCCTTCGGCTCCCATTCAGGATGTCGGGCTTGCGGCGCTCCTGGAGCGTCATCGATTTGATGATCGACTCGGTCCGGAGCATTTGGCGCTCGGTATCGTCTCCCAGCTGGACGCCGCTCATCCCGGGAATCATCCCCATGATGCTCTGCATCGACCCCATCTTCTTTACTGCCTGAAGCTGCGCCAGGAAGTCCTCGAGGTTGAAGTCGGCCTTCCGCATCTTCTCAGCCATCCGCTCCGCCTCGTTCTGGTCTATCGACTCCTGGGCCTTCTCCACGAGGGAGACCACGTCTCCCATGCCGAGGATGCGCGAGGCGAGCCGGTCCGGATAGAACGTGTCAAAGTCGTCGGTCTTTTCACCGATGCCGACGAACTTGATCGGGATTCCTGTGATCGACTTGATCGAAAGGGCAGCACCACCGCGAGCGTCGCCGTCGAGTTTCGTGAGGATGAGGCCCGTGAGCTCGAGGGCCTCGTGGAATACCTTTGCCACGTTGACGGCCTCCTGGCCGAGGGCGCCGTCCACCACCAGTAATACCTCGTCGGGCGCCACCGCCGCGCCAAGCCTCTTTACCTCCTCCACCAGGCCCTCGTCGATCTGGAGCCTACCCGCCGTGTCGAAGAGAATCGCGTCCGCCCCGGCTGCAACGGCGGCCGCCAAGCCGGCTCTGCCGATCGCGGGTACGTCCTTAGCCTGCCGGTCCGCATAGAAGCCCAGCTCCTCTTGGCGCGCCAGGATCTCCAGCTGGTCGATGGCCGCGGGCCGATAGACGTCGCAGGCCACCAGGAAGGGGCGGTAGCCGCGCTTCTTTAGGAGGCGGCCCAGCTTGGCCGTTGAGGTCGTCTTGCCGGAGCCGTGGAGGCCGACCATCATGACCTTCAGGGGCCGGGTGGCGCTAAGCGCGGTCGAGCCCTCGCCCAGGAGGCGGACCAGCTCGTCATGGATGATCTTGATTATCTGCTGGCCGGGCGTGACGCCCTTAAGGACCTCCTGGCCCGCGCACTGGGCCTGCACCCGCTCGGTAAACTCCCGGGCGACCTTGAAATGGACGTCCGCAGTAAGGAGCGCGGCGCGCACCTCCGCCAGCGCGGCAGCCATGTTCTCCTCGGAAAGCTTGCCGACGCCGCGCAGGTTGCGCAGGGCGGAGGAGAGTTTGTCGGTCAGGGATTCGAACATGCGAACCCACGGGATTGCATCAATGGGGGCTCCGTTGCAACCCCGGTAATCGCTTTTGGGATGGCTAATCCCGGGGCATCCATGCGAGTCTCGCACCCCTTATGAACCCTGTCCTCAAGCTGCTCATCGACGGCAGCCACCTCACGACGGCGCAAATGGCGCAGGTTGCGGGCATGCCCGAGTCCGAGGTCAACAAGCACCTGGAACAGCTCAAGAAGGACCGGATTTTCCTGGGCTGGCGCCCGGTGCTGGACCTTTCGCGGGAGTCCGTCGCGGCGGTAAGGGCCGTGATCGAGGTCAAGATTACCCCTGAGCGGGGTGGGGGTTTCAACCGCCTTGCCGAGCGCCTGAGCAAGTTTGACGAGGTCGAGTCGTGCTACCTTATGTCGGGTGCCTACGATCTCCTGATCTTTGTGAACGGCCCGAGCCTGCAGAAGGTGGCTGGGTTTGTATCGGAGAAACTCTCGACTCTGGAGGGCGTGCTCTCGACGAGCACCCACTTCATGCTCCGGTCCTACAAGGAGGGATCCTTCCTGATCGAGCATTCCTCGATGGAGACGGACCGTCTCAAGGTGTCGCCATGAAGCGTTTCATCGCACGCCACGTCGGCACGCTCCCGAAGTCGGGGATCCGCGACTTCTTCGAGATCGTCTCCAAGATGAAGGACGTTATCTCTCTCGGGATCGGCGAGCCCGATTTCGACACCCCTTGGCACATCCGCGAGGCCGCGATCTATGCCTTGGAAAAGGGAAAGACCCACTACACCTCGAACCTGGGGCTTGTGGAACTCAGGCGCGCCATCTCCACCTACGTGGAGGCCCACTATGGCGTGTCCTACAGGCCCGATGACGAGATCATCGTGACCGTGGGAGTCTCCGAGGCGATCGACTTGGCGCTTCGCGCCCTGCTTAACCCGGGTGACAAGGTGCTCTACCACCAGCCGTGCTACGTCTCCTACAACCCGAGCGTGGCCTTGGCCCACGGCGTGGCGATCCCGGTGCCCACGCGGGCCGGCGACGGGTTCGCTCTCAACGTCGCCGATATCGAGAAGGCCTGGCAGCCGGGATGCAAGGTATTGATGATCAACCTTCCGTGCAACCCGACGGGCGGCACGTGCGACCGCGCAAGGCTGGAGAAGATCGCCCGTTTTGCAGTTGAGAAGGACCTGATAGTCCTCAGCGACGAGATCTACTCGGAACTGGTGTACGACAACGTCCACACCAGCATCTCGGTCTATCCTGGGATGAAGGAGAGGACGATCTTCCTTCATGGGTTCTCAAAGGCCTTTGCGATGACGGGATTCCGCATCGGGTACGCTTGCGGGCCCGCCGAGCTGATCGACGCGATGATGAAGATCCACCAGTACTCGATGCTGTGCGCGCCGATCCTGGCACAGGAGGCCGCCGTTGAGGCGCTCACGCGGGGCGAGGACAGCGTCAAGAAAATGCGTGAGCAGTATCACCGCCGGCGTGACCTGGTAGTGCGCAGGCTCAACGAGGGAGGGCTGGATTGCCACGCCCCGGGCGGCGCATTCTACGTGTTCCCGAGTGTCGCCGCGACGGGCCTTGGCGACCGCGACTTTGCCTACGGGCTATTGAAGGCCCAGAGCGTGGCCGTGGTTCCTGGGACCGCGTTCGGCGCCAATGGCGAGGGCTTTGTTCGGGCGAGTTTTGCAACGGGTTACGACCAACTTGTGGAGGCTTGCGATCGGATTGAACGGTTCGTGAACGCCACGACACCATGTTCCGCTCCGTCGTCATCGTAGGCCGCCCCAACGTCGGCAAGAGCCGGCTCTTCAACCGCCTTGCGCGCAAGAGGATCTCCATCGTCCACGACCAGCCTGGAGTGACGCGGGACGTCATATCCGCGGAAGTAGACGACGGCTACACCCTGATGGACACGGGAGGCCTTGGCCTTAAGGCAGGCGAGACCTCGAGCGCCGCGATCATCGCGGCCTCCGAGCGTCAGGTGGGCTTCGCGGTAGATACGGCTGCGCTCATCCTTTTCATCGTCGACGGGCTGGACGGCATCACGGCTCTCGACGACAAGATCGCGAGGAGCCTCAGGCAGAGCGGGAAACCCGTGATCGTGGTGGTCAACAAGGCAGATTTTGGGGATGAGAAGGTGGACCACCAAGGCGTCGTGCGCCTGGGCCTTGGGGAGCCAATCTTCGTGTCGGCGGAGCACGGCCGCGGCGAAAGCGAGCTGAGGGAGGCAATTCTCCAGAGGATAGGCCTGCCCCCGAAGGACCCTAATGCGGAGCGGATCCGGGTGAAGACCGAGAACGGGCGTATTCCCGGGCCGATCTGTATCTGCTTCATCGGCAAGCCCAACGTCGGCAAGTCGTCGCTCGCAAACCGGCTCCTGCGGAGCGACCGGCTCATCGTGAATGAGCTGGCGGGCACGACACGGGACGCGATCGAGCTGCCGTTCGAGTTCAAGGGGCGCGACAAGAAGATGCACCCATTCAGGCTCATCGACACCGCGGGCATCAAGTCGGCGACGAAGCTCGCCTCCTCCGTGGAATACTTCTCCCGCCTCCGTTCCCTGGACGCGATGCAGAGGGCGGACGTTGTTTTCCTGGTTGTTGATGCCCTGGACGGCGTGACCCAGCAGGACAAGGCCATCGCGGGCGAGGCGGTCAAGGACCGCAAGCCGATCGCCGTTATCGTAAACAAGTGGGACCTGGTGCTCGCTGCCTTCAAGAAACCAGGGGGCATAGCCGGTTCCAAGAGCGAGCGCGATTACCGGGAGAAGTATGAGAAGGCGCTTTTCGAGAGGCTCTTCTTCACGCCGGGAGCCCCTCTTATCTTTGTTTCAGCGATGAGCGGCTTCGAGGTCGACAGGATGCTCAATGCAGCGGTCAAGCTCCACAAGACCCTCGACAAGAAGCTCCCGACCGCGCGCCTGAACGCCTGCCTGGCTCACCTGACTGAGCGCACGCCGCCGCCCGCCATCGGCGCGCGACGGTTCAAGATCTTCTACGCCACCCAGACGGGCAACCGACCATTCCGGATCAAGATTTTTTGCAACCGGGAGGAGCAGCTTTCGGAGAGCTACCGGCGCTACCTGGAGGCTGGTCTCGTCAAGGAGTTCGACCTCTCAGGCTGCCCGATCGAGTTCGACCTTGTTGGCAAGCCCCGCGGCGAGGCCGTCGACCGCAGCGGCTGGAAATAAACGCCATGGGGGACCCGATGAGGCTCGTTTTCATGGGTTCGGATCCGCTGGCGCTGCCGCTCCTGGAATGGCTTGCAGGGGAGGGGGCCTCTCTCGCTCGCCTGGTGGGGGTTGTGACGGGCGTGGATCAACCTTCCGGTCGCGGTCAGGCTGTGAAGCCTAACAGCATTAAGGCCTGGGCCGTGAGAAGGGAGGTTGCGGTCCTTCAGCCTGCCAAGCTCGATGCTGGCACGCACGCTGACATCTCCGCCCTTCGGCCCGATGTTGCCTTGGTCGTGGCCTACGGGCGCATCCTCAAGGATGACGTGATCGCGATTCCCCGCTTGGGCACCCTAAACCTGCATGCATCCCTTCTCCCCAAATACCGCGGCGCCTCGCCGATCCAGACCGCGGTGGCCTCGGGCGAATCCGGGACGGGCCTCTCGCTCATGCGGATCGTTCGGGAGCTCGATGCTGGGCCCGTAGCCGACGTTGAACAGGTGGCGATAGCCCAGCTGGACACGGCGGCCGACGTTGAAACAAAGCTTGCCCGGGCGGCGATTCCCCTGGTGTCCCGGGCCTTCCCACTCCTGAGGGACGGGAAGCTAGAATTCAGGGAGCAGGACCGCGCGTTGGCAACCTACTGCAGGCGGCACGAGAAGGCGGACGGTGTGCTTGATTTTGCATCGCCTGCGAGGGTGCTGTCGGCGCGGATAAACGGGCTTCAACCCTGGCCTTCCGTTGCGGTAGAGATCATGGGGGCGCCGATCAAGCTGGGGCATGCCGATTGGCTGGAGGCCCCTAGCGGGGTTGCCGCCGGCACCGTGATGGGGTCCGATCCTGCTGGTCTTCGGGTAGCGACCGGCCTCGGCACGCTTCGGATTCGAAGGCTCCAACGGCCTGGCGGACGGATGCTCGAGGCGGCAGAATTCCTTAGGGGCTTCCCGGTGCCCACGGGCACCGTTCTGCCCTCAAGTCCGATGCCATCTCTTGTATCGGACGTTCCCTTCCGCCGTTGACGGCTGCGAGAGCCGGGGCGCCTTAGGGCCGCCGCGAGGATTTCCTTGACCGGGCAGGCCTGCAGGGGTGCCGGGAAACCTCCGCGTGGCCGCCCTCGCTTCCGATTTCCTTGCACCAGCCGAAGCTGAACGCCTGCCCCAGGGCAGCCGTGAACGGCAGGGGCTCGGAGGCGGCAAAAACCGGCCTTAGTCCGATCGGCATCGGAATGTGATATGATCCCCTGAATCCGCTCATCAATCTTACCAGATCGGATGTTTTGCCGATCCATTTAGCCCTAATTTGGCGCCGGGCGGCCCCGCCATCCTACATGCCGCTTGTTTTCAGCGGTCGTTCTGGCAAGATCGCCGGCCGATGCGTGGCAGGTTTTACACTTCCGGCCGGACGCTGGTCTGCGCCGTGGTTTTTTCGTCGATGGCTCTGCCGCGGACCCGCGCGCAGGCCGAGGTTGCGGACTTGAAGGAGGACGTCCACGGCCTGTCGCAACGCGTGAACGAGCTTACGCTCAGGGTGGAGCAGCTGGAGCACGACAACGCGGATTTGAGGTCGAAGCTCCCCAAGGCCGAGGACAACAGGGATATGGTCACCGCGGCGCAGCTAAACGGCGCCGTTGCAAACCTGAACGCAGCCGTGGCTGCGGCCGTCTCGGCCTCGCGGGCGGAGATTTTGCAGCAGGTTGCCTCGCAGATGGAGGTCCTTGCGAAACAGACGAATGCCGCGTTGGATTCGATCGCCAAGTCCGCCCCGCCACCCCAAGTACGCGCCGCGTCATCCCCTCCCGCGCAGAAGCAGGCATTTGGCGACTCCTACCCCAAGGAGGGTATCAGCTACACCGTGGCAAAGGGCGACACGGTTGGCCTGATCGCGAGGAAGACGGGTGCCAAGGCGCAGGACATCATCGACGCCAACAAACTCCTGGACCCCTCCCGGATCCAGGCCGGGCAGGTCCTCTTCGTTCCGGGAGGCAAGTAGGTTCGGCGATTTCAATCCATGGCATCCCCACAAAAATCCAGGCTGGGTCGCGGACTCGGCGGCCTTATCTCAGCGGCAAAGCCGCCCGCAACCCAGGCTGCCTCCCCCGCCGCCCACGCACCCCTTTCGCCGGGCTATCTCGAGATCCAGGTCGGCCTCGTCGAGCCGAGTCCCTACCAGGCGCGGCGCGAAATTGCGCCCGAGCAGCTGACGGAGCTCGCGGAGAGCATCAGGAGCGAGGGTCTGCTTCAACCGATCGTCGTCCGCCGCCACGGCGAGAAATATCAGCTTATAGCGGGGGAGCGCCGTTGGCGGGCCTTCCAACAATTGAAGCTCAAGTCAATCCCGGCCCGTATCGTTGAGGCGAGCGACGCATCCGCAGCATCCATCGGCCTTATCGAGAACCTCCAAAGGGAGGGCCTGAACGCGATCGAGGAGGCACAGGGGTTCGCGAGCTTGGTAAGGGATTTTGACCTCACCCAGGAGACGGCCGCTGAGCGCGTCGGTAAGAGCCGGGCCGCCGTTGCGAATTCCCTTCGGCTCCTTTCTCTGGACGCCGAGATCCAGGGCTACATCGCGAAGAACCTGCTGAGCGTCGGGCACGCCAAGGTGCTCCTTGGAGTCGAGGACACGGCTGCCAGGACTGTCCTTGCCCGGCGAGTGATCGAGGAGGGCCTCAGTGTGCGTGTCACGGAGAAGCTCGGAAAGTCTGCGAAGGTGCCCGGCTCTGCCAAGGCGCCGACACGCAACAAGGTCCTCGCCTCCCGCGATGCCGCCGCTGTCGACAGCATCCAGAAGAGGCTGACTTCCCACCTGGGAGCACGCGTGGCGGTGATCCACACCCCGAAAAAGGGGAGAATCGTGATCGAATACCGCGGCAACGAGGACCTACAGCGTCTGCTCGAAAAACTTGGCCTCGAGCCTTCGGACCCGGTTTGACGGCCTTAGGGTAGCGTGATTTTCCGGGCCGCCGGGTCGGGGTTTTGCCGGTAGAAGAGGGCGTTGTGTCCGACTGCGCCCACGCACGCGCACTTTCCTTGTCCGGCGATCGTCGTGCACCATTGGGGTCGCTCGGCGCGCTCCACTCCCAGGAATCGAAGCTTAACGAGCTCCCGGGTGGCGATTACCCTGTGGAATTCGGCGAAAAAGGCTGGGGTTAGGCCGCCTTTTCCGACCTTCAGGGCCGGCGCAAGGAGCTGTCCATGACCCCGGAGGTATGTCTTTTGAGCTCCGGTGAGAGGGGATTCTTGCATGGAACCCACGGACTACACGGATAGGTCACCCTTGGGAACCCCCAATATCGCTTAAAGGCAGGCGTCAAGGGGCTCAGGAATTGCCGGCCCCCAAGGCGTTGACAACACGCGGGCGGGTCTGCTTGGCTGATCCTTCCTCGACATGAGCATCTTCCTCGGCATCTGCACGTTCGTCCTGATCCTCACCTCCGTCATACTTATCTTGTTGGTGCTCGCCCAAAAGGCGAAGTCCGACGGTGGTATGGGAGCCGCCATGGGCGGCGGTGTCGCCGAGGCCACCTTTGGCGCCGACACGGGCAACGTCCTTAGCAAGGCCACGATCAACGCCTCTATCATCTTTTTCGTGCTCAGCTTCGCCCTTTACCTGGGCAGGATTTACGAGGGCAAGCACGCTTCGGCTGCCGGCGGGGCTCTTCCCTCGATCTCGGTTCCAGTTTCGGCGACGAAACCCCCGGCGGGATCAACCGCTCCGGCATCGGCCGCCCCGACGCCGGCGCCGTCGGCGAAGCCCTGATAGGCTATTGAAGAGCTTGAGCGAGCGGTCCCGGCGTAGGCTCTGGGCGCCCTCCCTGGGCGCGGTCTTTGCAGCCTTGGCAGGATGGGCTACCCTTTCCTCGCAGTGCTCAGGGGCCCCTGCCGCTCTTCCGGACAAGCCAACGGCGGCCGCCATTCTGGAGCAGTTCCGGCAGATGGTGTGGTCGGAGCCGATCTATGCCGAGTTCGACCTGCGCCAGATGCCCCGGCGCGGCGACGAGACGGTCTTCCGTGGCCGCTTCTGGGGTGCCCGGGACTCTCAGGGGCCGGTAACACGCCTTGAGATCGACATAGGCAAGGGTGGCTTTTCGCACCGCTTCCTTGTCCAGGGTGGCTATGACGGGTCCCTTTTTACCTCCGACGGACCGGGGGCCGGCGTCGCGAACCAGGGGGCCTTGCTATCCCCGCTTGCACCGGGCGCGGAGATGACTCCGCTGGACGTGCTGCCCATGCAATACCTCTACTGGATGGATGCCAACCTTGTGGGGATCACACGGATACGCGGGCGCTCATCCTACGCTTTTGACTTCACGCCATCGGCGGATTTTCTGGCAGGCAATCCCGGGATTCGGTCCGTAAGGGCGTACTTGGACACCCAGTACGATGCGCTCGTCCAGTCGGAGACCACAGGCCGCGACGGCCACATTTTTAAGACTCTTTCACTCTTGGAGCTAAAGAAGGTCGGCGACCGGTGGATACCCAAGGACATGGACGTCCGTAACGAGGTCACCCGGGACAAGACCCGCCTGACGCTCACGGCCGTCGCCATTGGGATCCCCCAGGATCCCCGGGCATTTGATCCGGCGGAGCTCGGTTCACCCCTTCCCCCCCCGTCGCCTAAGAGTGTCATCCGGCTAAACCCGTAGCGACGAATTGCAGAATTTCGTTGCCGCGGGGCCTTCTCGCGTGCCTGCTCGAAACCCGTTCAGGTTCAATAAATGCCATGGCAACACGCACTGCATCGGCTCCGCTCACGTTCGATCTGCCGATATCCCTGATCGCCAAGATCGAGGCCAGCCGGCGCAAGTACGGGCTGAAGACCGCAAGCGAGGTGGTGAGGCTTGCGATCGATGAGTTCAACTTCGAGGACTGCAGGCCGGCGCGGGATCCTCACCGCCAGGTGTCCGTTCGCCTCGGTGCCAGCCAGCGCGCGATGCTCAAGCGTTTCGCTAAAAAGAAGAACGCAAGCGTCGGCGAACTGCTCCGATTTGCGCTTGAGGGCCTCCCCTCGAAAAAGCCGAAGTCGCGCTAGGCGGACGCCGGGTCCCCAAGAAGGACCGGAAAAATTGAGGCTATCCCATCTTGCGTTTGGGGCCCGGGCGTCCTTTTAGTGGGATCCTTTGCTCCCGATGTCATCCACTCCAACCCCCCCCCTCTCAAGCTGGGCACAGAACATTTCGCCGTCGCCGACCCTTGCAGTGGACGCCAAAGCCAAGGCGCTCCAGGCCGCTGGCGAGGATGTCTGCAGCTTTGCCGCCGGTGAGCCGGATTTTGACACGCCGCAGCACATCAAGGATGCCTGCGCGGCCGCCCTTCAGGGCGGAAAGACAAAGTATGTGGCAACACCCGGGATCGAGGAGCTCAGGAAGGCGATCGCGGAATCGTATGCAACCAATTACGGGTTAAAGGTTTCCCCAAGCCAGGTCGTTGTAAGTCCCGGCGGGAAGTTTTCCTGCTACCTGGCGATCATGGCCACGTGCTCACCCGGCGACGAGGTGATCATTCCTGCCCCCTACTGGGTGAGCTACCCTGAGATGGTCAAGCTTGCGGGTGCCGTCCCGAAGGCGGTCCTGGCAACCGACAAGACGGGCTTCAAGCTCCGCCCGGACCAGCTTGAGGCGGCGGTCACCGCCCGCACGAGGCTCCTGATCATCAACTCCCCTTCGAACCCGACCGGGGTCGTCTACTCCCGCAAGGAGCTCGAGGCGGTCATGGCAGTCGCCACCAAGCACAACCTCTACGTGCTCTCGGACGAGATCTACGAGAACCTGATCTACGGCGGCTTGGCACCGACTTGCCTGGCGACGCTAAGCGAGGACGCGGCGAGCCGCACAATCGTGGCGTCCGGCTTCTCGAAGACATATTCGATGACGGGTTGGCGGCTGGGGACCATCGTTGCCCCGGCGCCCATCGCGAAGGCCGTCTCCGAGCTCCAGAGCCAGATGGCTTCGAACGCGACGACGTTTGCACAGTTCGGGGCCGTGGCGGCCCTCAGGGAGAAGGAGAAGACAAAAGCCGCCCTGGAGCGGATGCTTGCTGCATTTGACCGGCGCCGGCTCCTGCTCCACAGCGGACTCACGGCGATCCCAGGGATAACCTGCGTCCTCTCGCAGGGGGCGTTCTACCTTTTCCCGAACATCTCGAGCTTCGGGCTCAGCTCCATGGAATTCTGTGGCAGGCTCCTCGAGAAGGAGAAGGTTGCCGCCGTGCCCGGGTCGGCCTTTGGCGCCGAGGGCTACCTCCGCCTGAGCTACGCGACGAGCGACGAAATCATCACAAAGGGTATCGGCAGGCTCGCGAATTTCTGCCGCAGCCTAAAGGCTTGAGGATACCCCAGGACCAAAACAACACTTTATCCATGGCCTACAAAGACGTCACACCACCGCAGGGCGAAAAAATCACGATCACGGGCGGTCGCCTCACCGTTCCCGACACCCCGGTGATCCCCTTCATCCGGGGCGACGGCACGGGCCCCGACATCTGGGCGTCCTCGGTCCGAGTCCTCGACGCTTCAGTGGCTAAAGCCTACGGAGGCAAGCGCCGGATCTCGTGGTTTGAGGTCTTTGCCGGCGAGGAGAGCTTCAAGCGCTTCAACACCTGGCTGCCGGAAGACACCGTGGAGGCCTTCAAGGAATTCACGGTCGGCATCAAGGGCCCCCTCACGACCCCCGTGGGAGGCGGCATCAGCTCCCTCAATGTGGCGCTCCGCCAGATGCTGGACCTCTATGTTTGCCTGCGGCCCGTCCAATGGTTCACGGGAGTGCCGTCGCCGGTAAAGAGGCCCGACCTGGTTAACATGGTGATCTTCCGCGAGAACACGGAGGACATCTACGCCGGGATCGAATTTGCCGCGGGCACGCCCGAGGCGCAGAAGGTCCTCGACTTCATTGCGAAGGAGTTCCCCAAGCGCTTTGAGAAGATCCGCTTTGGAACAAAGGCCAAGGCCGAGTCGTTTTGGGCGGCCGTCGGCGCGAAGGACTTCCCGTCGGAGGTCCAGGTCGGCGTCGGCATCAAGCCGGTCAGCTATTCGGGCACCGTCCGCCTGGTCCACAGCGCCATCTCATACGCCATCAGGAACAAGAAGAAGAGCGTCACGATCGTCCACAAGGGCAACATCATGAAGTTCACCGAGGGGGCGTTCCGCGACTGGGGCTACAAGGTCGCCAAGGAGTTCTTCGGCGCGGTTGAGATCGACGGCGGACCGTGGTGCAAGATCCCGGATGGAAAGCCGGGCGCAGGGATCGTCATCAAGGATTCGATTGCCGACATTACGCTCCAGCAGGTGCTCACGCGCCCTACCGACTTTGACGTGATCGCGACCCTCAATCTCAACGGCGACTACCTTTCCGATGCCCTTGCCGCCCAGGTCGGCGGCATCGGGATCGCGCCCGGGGGCAACATCAACTACATCACCGGACACGCGATCTTTGAGGCCACCCACGGCACCGCGCCCAAGTATGCGAACAAGGACGTCGTGAACCCGGGCTCGGTTATCCTCTCCGGAGAGATGATGCTGCGCTACATGGGCTGGAACGAGGCGGCGGACCTGGTGCTCAAGGGCCTCAACGGCGCCATAGGGGCGAAGCGCGTCACCTATGACTTCGCGCGGCAGATGGAGGGCGCGACGGAGATCAAATGCTCGGCGTTTGGCGACGCCGTGATTGCGCACATGTGACCTTGCTGCGGGCCGCGCCCCTGCGGCGCGGCGCGGGTCACTTCTTCACGTAGCCCAGAAGCCACGTGAAGAGAAGCGCGCCCAAGACGGCGAAGATGAGCCTGCCCAAGAACCCGTAGGCGACGATTCCAAGCAGGTGGAAGCAGAAGCCGCCGAGGAACGCGCCCACGATCCCCACGATGACGTTGCCGGCAAGTCCGAAGCCGCTCCCCTTGTAAATCACCCCGGCAAGCCAGCCGGCGATTCCCCCGATCATAAGCAGCAGGATCAAGTCACCAAGGGTCATGGATTGTGGCGGGTCATTGCTTCGGGCCAGCGGGGGCAGGGAACTGCATCTTCCGGACGATGCCTAGCAGGCGGGCCTGCAGGATCTTGTTCTCCTCCTGGGGCGTCTTGTTGTAGCTCGACCCCTCCGTGACCCGCTCCGAGAGTTCGGTGCTGATCACGAAGGTAAAGCCGTTCTTCACGAAGATCATGTTGCCCCGCTTGGCGACGGGAGGGTTCCCGCGATGGCCGAACACCTCCTGCACCTCGAACATCGATCCGCCGGGCATTAGCAGGTACGCGAACACGGCGCCCTCCATCGGCTCGGGTGAGAAGATGGCGCTCTCGACCGTGGTCTTTGGGCAGTAACTGCGGAAATCCGGCAGTACGTAGGTGCTTAGGAAATAGATCAGGTAGTCCTTAGTTCCGCGTGTGGAGAGTTCCCATTTCTGCGTCGCGTCCTGGACAAAGGCGCCGACGCTCACCTGAAGCCCGAAGTTGTCCTTAAAAATGACGACCTTCGGCGTGTCGCTGACGGCGCCGCCGAGGGAAGCAAGCACCGGAACCTCCATGCTGAAAGCCCCCGTGGGCGAGGTGTAGATCCCACCGCTGACCGACCCCACGAGGCCCCTCGGCCTCGGGTCCTGGGCGTGGGCGGCCGCGGCCGCTGCGACGGCCACGCAGAGAATGGGGGTGATTCGGAACATTTTCTGGATGAACACCATGGCTGGCTCGGGCCCGCCTTTCAAGCCGGGCTTGGGCCCAGGGATGCCAGCTTGATCCACACGGTTACCGGTATCGCCTCTGCCCTCACCGTATATGGGAAACCCTCGGCGGCCAGAAGTTCCCGCCATGGGCGGTCCTTGCCCGGGAGGATCTCCCTGAGTACGGCCCCGGCTTGCTTTCGGCGCTGCTGGAAGCACCTGCGGACGATCGCCTTCATGGCGGGCGAAAAAGTGAAGGGCGAGGGCTTCCTTACAAGGTGAAGCAGGAACGAGTCTACGTCAGGCCTCGGGTGGAAGCAGCCGGGGCTCACGCGGTGACCGGGAGCGGTGTCGTAGGCCGCCTGCAAGAAGATGGAGATAGCCCCGTAGTTGCGCGTACCAGGGCTCGCTGCATAGCGGTCCGCCGCCTCGCGCTGGAGCATGAGGACCATGCGGCTCGGCAGCGGGCCGGAGAGGACGGCGTCCATCCACGGGGTCGATATCGCATAGGGGAGGTTGGCGACGACCTTGGCCCCGGCGGCGCGGTCGGCAGGAATCCCCGCCAGCGGCAGTTCGATGGCGTCGCCTTCGATGAGGTGCAAGGACGACGGATGCGCGGCCGCAAGGCCCTCCTCAAGGTGGGCATGGAGCGTCCGGTCCATTTCCACCGCCCAGACCTCGGCACCTGCGTCAAGGAGCGCCCCTGTCAACGTGCCCAGGCCGGGTCCCACCTCCACCACGGCGTCTCCGGGAGAAATCCTGGCGAGTTCAATCGACTTCCGGACGATGTTGCCGTCCACGAGGAAGTTTTGCCCGAGGAAGCGCTTGGGGACGTGGCCGAGTCGCGCGAGCAGGTCGCGGGTTTCGGTGGGCGTGTACGCCATGGAGGGCCCCTTCAGGCTGACCGAAAGGACGCGACGAGCGCCTTCGGGTCGGTCGAACGCATGAGCGCCTCCCCGACCAGGACCGCATGGGCCCCGGCGCGCCTCGCCCGGGCAGCGTCCGCGGCGTTCACGATTCCGCTCTCACTCACACCGACCGTGCCGGCGGGAAACCGTGGGATCAGGCGTTCGCTAAGTCCGAGGTCCGTCTTGAACACGGCAAGGTCCCGGTTGTTGACCCCGATCAGCTTGGCCCCGTTCGAGACGGCCCGCCCGATCTCATCCTCGGAATGCACCTCGAAAAGCGCGTCAAGGCCGGCGGCCTTGGCGGCCGCCTGGAGGATGCCTATCTCCCGGTCATCGAGGGCGCGGACAATGATCAGGATTGCGCTCGCGCCGGACCTCCGGGCCTCGAGCACCTGGAGGGGATGCACCATGAAATCCTTCCGGAGGCAGGGAAGGCGGGGCCCCGAATCCTTCAGGTGGGCGGCCACCTGCTCAAGGTCCCCGAGATTCCCCCCGAAATACTTGGAGTCGGTCAGTACCGAGAGTGCGTCGGCCCCGGCCGCCTGGTAGGTTTGGGCCTGTTCCACGGCCGAAGCGCCGAGGGCGATGTCGCCTGCCGAGGGGGACCTCCTCTTGATCTCGGCAATCACCGCAAGCTTACCATCAGGCCTGCGCAGCGCAGCGGCAAAGGAGGGAGGCCTAGGCAGCGAGGCGTCCAGCTGGGAGAGTTCCTGCTCGGAAACCCTTCTTAGGCGCGGGGCTATCTCCCGGCGCTTCCATTCCATGATCTCGCTCAACTTGTCGTGCACGCCCCCAACGAAACATCACCCGGCGCGCGAAAACCAGACCAGAATCCTTGTGTCGGGCCGCCAAAGGGTCCCATCCTTTGCCCCATGAGCGCAATTGAGGAACTGCGTCACACCATAGCGAGGCTCAGGGGCCCGGGCGGTTGCCCCTGGGACCAGGAGCAGACCCACCAGAGCCTCACCCGGTGCTTGATCGACGAGTGCGCCGAGCTCCTGGATACCATAGACCGGATGGACATGCCGCACATGCGCGAGGAGCTCGGGGACGTCCTGATCCAGGTGATCTTCCACGCGCAGCTGGCCGAGGAGTCGGGGAACTTCAACCTGGAGGACGTCGCCCGGGAAGTGAACGAAAAGCTCGTGCGGCGCCACCCCCACGTCTTTGGAGAGGGCAAGCTTGAGACATCCGAGCAGGTGCTAACCCAGTGGGAGCAGATCAAGGCCGTCGAGAAGAAGGCCCAGGGCAAGGACCGGCCGGCCCTGTTCAAGGACCTCCCGCCAAGGCTCCCCTCGGTGATGTACGCGGAAGCGGTGTGGAAGCAGCTGGGCAAGAAGGGCCTGGTTGCGGAGTCGGGCGTCGATGCGGCCACGGTCGGCCAACTCGCCGCCAAGCTCGACGATGCGGCCCTTGGCAGGATGCTCTTTGAGGTCGTGGCCGCCGCACAGTCGAGGCAGCTCGATCCCGAGGGTGCGCTTCGCAGGCACGCGGACGGGATCATGCGCCATGTCGAAGGACGCGTCCAAAAGCCCGCCGCCACTGCCTAAGGAGGTGGCCGCCACCTGGTGGGAGCCCTTTGGCGACCACCTGGCCAACGAGCAGCGGTATTCTGCGTACACGCTTCGCAACTACCGGGCGGCCTTCGAGGACTTTTACCGCTGGCTCGTGTCCTCCTCGCTATGGGACAGGGGCATCGACGGGCTTGGACCCAGGGATGTGCGCGACTTCATCATAGAGGCCCAGCGAAGGTATGGGCGCCGCACGCTCCACAACCATGTCTCCGGACTAAGGACCTTCTGCAAGTTCTGGCTGCGCCAGGGGCGCCTCTCGAGGAATCCCTTTGTCGGGGCGCCGCTTCCGAAGCTGGAGAAGCGCCTGCCGCAGTTCCTCACCGAGGATCAGGTGGAGACGCTCCTCTCAAGCCCAAAGCGCCTCCTTGAGAACGGGGGCTGCGACGCCTTCACGGCCTGGCGCGACCTTTTGGCGATGGAGCTCCTCTACGGAGCCGGCCTTCGGGTGAGCGAGCTGGTGGGCCTAAACCACGGCGATGTGGAGCTCGGGGAGGGCACGGCGCGCGTCATGGGAAAGGGAAAGAAGCAGCGGGTCTGCCCGCTTGGGAAGGTGGCGTGCTCGGTCCTGGCCCGTTTCCGCGACGATTATTGCCCGGGAGCCGGGCGGGGCGACCCCGTGGTATGCAATGAGGGCGGACGGCGGATGACCGTCCGCTCGGTCCAGCTCATGCTTAAGCGCCACCTGGCGCTCGCGGGCCTTCCGCTTGACCTGACCCCGCACAAGCTGCGCCACTCCTTTGCCACCCACCTGTTGAACGCGGGCGCCGACCTGCGCATCGTCCAGGAGCTCCTGGGGCACGCGCAGCTCGTCACGACGCAGGTCTACACCCACGTGAGCATCGCCCGGCTAAAGGACGTCTACAACAAGGCCCACCCGCGGGCCTAGAGGCTCAGCCTGCGCGTCTCCCCGTTTCCGGAGGCGTCGTAAAGGGTGACCTCGACGGAGGTGGCGCCCGAGATCCGGGACAGGGGCTCTTCCAGGACGAAGGTTTCCTCCTTTCCGTCGAGTATGCCGTCTGCGGGCTGCTCAACGGTCTCGTGCAAGCCATTGTTGAATGTGAATTCAGCCCCCCCGAGGAGCGACAGGGCATCCTTGCCCCGGACCGTCACGACCAGCCGGCCGGTCTCGCGGCGCAGGGAGGCCTCCTCGATGACCGGCGGGGTATGGTCCACGAGGAGGTCGTCGGTCTCGAAGGTCACCGAGAGGCGTTCGGACTCGGGCCTTGGCGCCGTCTCCTTGGCGATCAGGCGCGTGAACCAGGTGCCCTCCTGGAGGTGGAGCGTGTCGAACTGTATGTAGGAATCCGAGGTGTCGACCGCCAGGTCCGTCCACGCGCTGTCCCCGTCGCGCCGGATCGAGAACGTATAAAGGAGATTGTCATTGTCGGGGTCAGTCACGGTCCAGAACACGACACGCGTGCCGGGCGAGGCTACGACCTGGCTGCCGAGGAATCCGCCCTTTCGGCGCTCCCCGTCACGGTCACCCGCCTGCATGAGCTGGCCCACGGTCGTGACGACCGGGGCCGGCACCTCAGGGGACACCACGATCGCGAAGTTGGGCGAGAGCACCCTGAAATCAGTCAGCTGCGGCCTATGGTTCTGCCCAAGGGAATAGAGGGAGGCCTTGTCGAGCTCGAGCGTCTGGGGCGTGGTCGCCGGCAGCGACAGCTTAAACTCCGCGTAACGACCCACGGGCGCCTGGGCCCGCCATCCGTCGTTGTCCGCCATCGCGATCCACGGGCTCCAGCCGTCCGTTTCGCTCGAGCCGTTCGTGGTCCTGATGGATATGGAGATCTGAGCTGGGTCCAGGTCCCTCACTCGGTTGAAGCGAATCGCGCCTAGGCGGGCGGGGGATCCCAAGTCGACCCGCTTTGTCTCGGCAGTGCGGGCCGTCGATTGGTTAAAGTCCAGGACAGCGAACCCGGGTGCGTTGTTTCGGACCGCAAAGAAGCGTCCCGGGGAGCCGGGCACGGGCTCAAGTGCGTTTACCTGGGACGACGCACTTCCGGGGTAGGTGAGCGACAGCCGGTTTTTCACGTCGAAGCCCGACATCTCACCCAATTCCCCGCCTGAGATCACGACGGTGTCCCCCATCGCGCTTAGCCGGTAGAACGCGACCCCTTGCCTCGAGGCCAGTGTCTCCGGAAAGCCCTCCGGAGAAAACCACTTGAGGGAGCTCCGGCCTTGGAATTTTTCCGGCGCAGAAAGGGCGCTCGAGATCTCGATCGCGTTCTCCCTGGGCTTCTGGCCCTGGGGATTGGGTGTCGGGGTCGGCGTCGGGCCCGGCCCGGGCGTCGGGCCGCCCGCGGCAACCACCTGAACGGCGCCTTCGGCGGGGCCGCTAATCTGGATGGTCGAGGGCATGGGGTGGATCTCTCCACCAGAATAGACTACCGCGGCGTAGTAGCCGCCGCCTGACACGGGCAAAAGATCGGTGACCTCGGCGTCGTGATTTTCCTCGGCAATGTAGGGCGCGCCGCCTCCGGCCGCAAAGATGAAGATGCTGCCTCGGGGGGCGGATCCCGCGACGATCCTTCCGTCTGAAAGCCGCGCGATCCTTCGAAGGTTCCGATCGGTGACCTCGCCAAAGAGCGAGATGCCGCGGGCCTCAAGGGCCTTCGCCTCGGAGAACCGCTCCTGTGAAATCCCGGATGCCGCGAACCTCTCAAGGTCCACCTTGTAGATCCTCGCGGGATTTCCCGTGGCAGCCAGGGCGGACTTGCCACCGTCAAGAATGACCAGGTCGAAGATCGAGTCCACGGGCAGGCCTGTCCTTGCGGCTACTCTGCCTCCCCGAACCAGGTAGAGTCCGCCGCTGGGGGAGGTCCCGGCTAGCACGGATCCGTCGGGCAGGCCCTTAAGCGCATAGACCTGCACGTCGCCGATCCTCGCGACATCCCTTGAGGAGAAGGTCCCCGCGGCATAGTCGGCCGTCACCTCAAGGATGCGGCCTCCTGGCCCCCCGCCCACGAGCCATTTGCCGGCGGGTGCAGCTTCAAGGCACCACAGGAGCTCGCACGGAGCCTCGCCCCTGAGGTCTGTCATGACCGGCCCCGCGACGAGGCGACCGTCGGAGCGAGTCGCCAGGCCGTGAAGATCCCTGCTCGCGACATCCCTGTAGAAGTCGAGCTCGGTCTTTTTGGAGAGGGGATCGGCAGCCACCGTGCATGCCGAGGCGAGGATGAGGGCGAGCGGCATGGCTTGCCGCAGGATGTTCTTTTTTGCCATGGTGGGATGCGCGTTTCGGAGGGCTATTCCACCACGCGCACGGTGCGGTGGAGGTCAGTGAAAGTCACCTTGCCCGGGAGGACATGGGTTTCCCAGAGCGGAACAAGCGCTTCGCGCCGCTGGTAGCGCTCCGAATCGGAGGCCGCCGCTATCCTCTCGATCGAGGCCGGGGCGTCGGGCGTCGACACTGCTTGGTCGAAGAAGAGCGCGGACTTCTCGACGACGGCGATGCACAGGCCGTCCTCCGGCCGCGTGAGCTTCATCGCGTCAAGGTAAGCGTCGAAGCTCCTCAGCTGGCCCGGCCCGAACATGCGCCCGTGGCCGGTTAGCTCGTCGAGCACGCGGCCCGGTGTAACGATCACCTCGAGGGTCTTGCCGGCCCAGGACGGGTCAACGGGCACGTTAAACGTGCTCGAATCCTCGGCGCCCTGGAAGTTGCGCCAGCCGATTGTGACCTGGAAGGACTCGCCGGCCCTCACCGTCGACCGCGACAGGTCAAACCTCTCGACGGTAACGGCGGGGTTTGACTGGAGCGGCTCGACGCGGAACTGGACCGAGGTGGGAAGGGCCCTTTCAAAGGGGTTTTCGATCTGCCCAGAGAGGCCCGCGAGGAAGTCGACAAGGCCCTGCACGAATCCCTGCTCCCCGGAGTAGACCGACTCCCGGGTGATCTGCTGGGTTGGCGTGAAATTGACCGTGCTCACGATCCTGAATCCCTCGCTGGACTCGCTGTCATTGGAGCCGTAGACGGCCTCGACGACGCCGGTGAGCATTATCATCGGGGCGATGTGCTTGTCCTTGACGACCTGGAAATGGATCGTGCGCTGGGGCCCTGCGCCCGGGCCGGTGACCACCTCGACGTCGGTCATTTCAGGCCCCGGGCCGAGGAGGCCCGACACCGCCGAGAGGCGGTCCTGGCTGATGCATCCGATCACCGGCCCTATGTTGGCAACCTTGAAGGACTCCATTGTGGACGGGAGTATGGCCACGACCTCGGCCGAGCACATCGGCAGCTGCACGTCTCCCAGGCCGAGCATCGGGTGGCCGAAGGCGAGAACGCGGTTTCCCTCGACACGGGAAACGGTGCCGGTACCCGCGAGGGTGATGTCGCCGGTGGTGAGGGCCACCGAGACGGAGTCGCCTGGCGCCAGGACCCCCTGGGGCGCGGCGGCCGCCGCGCCCTGGCTGCTCCCTGCCATCGCGACGATGCCAAGCCCGAGGCTCTGGAACCGAGGGGCCATGATCGAGGCCGTCCTGGGTGAAACGCCCCCGAGCGCGAAGACCGGCTTCATGGCCCGGAAGGAGGTCTCCGGTTCCGAAGCGGCCTCATTGGCGGCAGGGCTGTCGCCTGCCGCCTCGGAGCGTGCAGCGGCGGGGGACTTCGTTGTTACGCGGTCGGCGACCTCGCCCATGTCGGCGGCAGGTGTGAAGCCGGCGAAGCGCACGGTCTCAAAGCGCTGCAACTGGTAGCTCAGGGCGCCCGCAAACCTTCCGTCGATATAGAGTGGGCTCCCGCTCATGCCGGCGACGGCGCCCATGTCCTGGACGCGCGGGTCGGTGAGCTTGCAAAGGATGATCGATTTGCCCGGGCCCAGGGCGTTTTGGATGACCCCGGTGACTTCGACCTCGAACGGCTCGGGCCGCGTCCCCTGGAACACCGTCCAGACCTCGCCCCGCTGGCCCGGCTTGACGTCCGAAAGGGCCATCGCCAAAGCGGGCGCCGGCTGCGCCGGCGCTCCCCGGGCGAGACAAGCGCAGCCCACGAGAGTCATCAGGATTCGGCCGATCGTTAGGGATCGAAGTCTAAACATGGGGTCGTCGCTTGGGAGGCCTCAGAGCTCGCTGATCACGCGGCTCATGATCTCGCATGCCCTGTCGATGGCGGAACCCTCGTGCGCGGTGCTGATGAACGCCGTCTCATAGGCGCTCGGTGGAAGGTATACGCCCGCCTTCAAGCAGCCGTGGAAGAATCTTCCGAAAAGCTCCGCGTCGCCCGTTAGCGCCCCCTCGTAGTTATGGACCGGCGTCTCGGTGAAGAAGATGCTGAACATTGATCCCGTCTGCGGGACCTGGGCGGCGATGCCTCTTGCCGCGCAGGCCTTGACGAGCGCGTCGCGCACCTGCCTGCCGAGGGTGTCCAGCGCCTTGTAAGGCGGCGTCTCGTCCAGGAGCTCCAGGGCCGCAATCCCCGCAGCCATGGCCAGCGGATTGCCGCTCAAGGTGCCTGCCTGGTAAACGGGCCCAACCGGCGCTAGCTGGTCCATCACGTCGGCGCGACCCCCGAAGGCGCCCACAGGAAGGCCCCCTCCGATGATTTTCCCGAGCGCGGTCAGGTCCGGGACAATGTGTTCGATCTCCTGAACCCCCCCGCGGGCAAGGCGGAATCCGGTCATCACCTCGTCGAAGATGAGCAGGGCGCCGTTTGCCGTGCAGGAGGCCCTCAGGTGCGCGAGGTAGCCCGGCAGCGGCAGTATGAGGCCCACGTTCGCAGGGTAGGGCTCGACAATGACTGCCGCGATGGCGCCGGGGTTGGCCGCGAAGGCCTTGTCGAGGGCATCGGGGTCGTTGTATGGAAGGACCACGGTCTCCCTAGCGAACGCCGCGGGGATCCCGGCGCTGTCGGGGTTGCCGTGGGTGAGCGCCCCAGACCCGGCCTTCACAAGCAGAGAGTCGGAGTGCCCGTGGTAGCAGCCGGCGAACTTGATGATCTTGTCCCTCTTTGTGAATCCCCGGGCCAGCCGTACGGCCGACATCGTCGCCTCGGTGCCGCTATTGCACATGCGAACCTTCTCGATCGATGGCACCAGCTGGTGAAGGAGCTCCGCCATGCGGACCTCGTAGGGATTGGGCGTGCCAAAACTCGTGCCCTCCTCGAGCGCTGCGGCGATCGCCTTCCTGATGCGGGGATGATTATGACCGTGAATCGCGGGCCCCCACGTGCAGACGAAGTCAATCAGCTCGCGGTCGTCGGCCGTGAGGAGTGTGGCGCCGCGCGCCGACTTCACGAAGAACGGCGCGCCGCCCACCGAGCGGAATGCCCGGACCGGGGAATTGACCCCGCCTGGGATGCGTTTAAGCGCCCGGGCAAAAAGCTCGTTGGAATTGTCCATTAGTTGACGTATTTCTGCACGATAGGTATCCGCCTGCCGACGCCGAAGGCGAGCGGCGTGATTTTCAGCCCAGGGGCCGCCTGCTTGCGCTTATATTCGTTGAGGTCGACCTTCCGGACCACGTCGTTTACGACCGCCTCGGAAAATCCCTGGGCGACCAAGTCCCGGCGCGAGAGGCCCTCCTCGACGTAGCCCTTGAGGACCGCGTCCAGCACGTCGTATGGCGGCAGGCTGTCCTGGTCCGTCTGGTTTGGCCGCAATTCTGCGCTGGGGAGCTTGTCGATGCTCGACTGGGGAATGGGAGGGGTGCGGCCGGCCCGCTTTGCATCGGCGTTTATCCAGTTCGAAAGGGCGTACACCTGGGTCTTGAAGACGTCTGAGATCACGGCCAGGCCCCCGCACATGTCCCCGTAGAGCGTGCAGTAGCCCACCGCCATCTCGCTCTTGTTGCCGGTCGTCAGGAGCAGGGAGCCGAACTTGTTCGAGAGGGCCATCATGAGGACGCCGCGGACGCGCGCCTGGATGTTCTCTTCGGTGACGTCGCGGGGCCTGCCCTTGAAAACGGATTCGAGCGCCCTCTCGCAGGAGGCCACCACGTCGGCGATTGCGATCGTCTCTATGCGGATCCTGAGGTTCTTGGCCAGCTGAAGGGCGTCATCGCGCGAATGCTGAGAGGAGATCTCCGAGGGAAGCGAGACGCCGATCACGTTCTCCGGCCCGAAGGCCGATACGGCAATCGCCCCGACGACGGCGGAGTCGATGCCCCCGGAAAGCGCTACGAGCGCGGTCTTGAAACCGACCTTGTGGGCGTAGTCCCGAAGACCCAGCGTAAGGGCGGCATGGATGTCGGCCATCTCGGGCTGCTCGAAGGTGGGTGACAGCCAGGTCGACGCGTTGCCCGAGCCCGTCTCCGCGACGACGAGCTCCTCTGCGAATGCCGCCATGCCGGTAAGGACGCGGCCCGAGGGATCGCTCACTAGCGAGCGACCGTCAAAGATCAGCTCGTCGTTTCCGCCGACCGCGTTCACGTAGGCCACCGGGCATCCCAGCGCCCGGGCCGCGTCGGTGACAAGTGTCTGGCGGACACCCGATTTCCCGTAGTGCCAGGGGCTTGCCGAAAGATTCACCATCAGGTCGCATTTCTGACCGGCAAGCTGCTCGAGCGGCTCGAGCCCATTGTAAAGCCGCCGCGTGCTGATCATCGGGTGGGTCCAGATATCCTCGCAGATCGTGACGCCGATGCGCATCCCTGCGTGGACCATGACGGTCGTCCTTGAGGCGGGCTCAAAGTAGCGGTCCTCGTCAAAGACATCGTAGGTCGGCAGAAGGCACTTGTGTGCCACGGAAACGATCCGGCCCTCTTGGCAAAACGCGGCCGTGTTGTAGAAGGGCCGGCCGGAACCGGTGGCGTTTGTCTCAACAGTGCCTACAAGGGCGGGGACCGCGCCGACGGCCGCGGCCACCACCTTCATGGACTCCTCGACGTCCGCAACAAAGTGGCGCTTGAAAAGCAGGTCGCGGGGCGGATAGCCGCATGTCACGAGCTCGGGAAAGACGACCAACTCGGCCCCTTTTCCCACGAGAGCCGTGTAGGCGTCAATGATGCGCCTGCGGTTGCCGGCCAAGTCGCCAACGGTCGTATTGATTTGTGCAAGGCCAAGGCGCATGCGTTGTTTGAAGGTAAGGGGTTATGGTGGACCCTAATCGGTTTTCTTTCAACATATTCGGATGAAGACCCTCAAATAAAGAACCGATGCCGCACCCTCACCGCCTCATCCTTGCGTCGGCATCGCCGCGCCGCCGAGAGCTGCTTGGGAAGCTCGGTTACACGTTTGACGTGGTCGTGGCCGATGTGGTCGAGCACGAGGACCCCTCGACGGATCCCCGGGTCATGGTGGCGCACAACGCAGCCCTGAAGGCGGACTGGGTGGCCGCGCGGCATCCCGACGCCGTCGTCCTCGGCGCCGACACGACAGTGTTCCTCGACGGGGAGGCGATCAACAAACCCCGGGACTTGGCCGAGGCCCGCCTCATCCTGAGGCGCCTCTCGGGCAGGGAGCACACCGTGTTCACGGGCCTTGCCGTCAGGCGGCTCTCTACAGGACTAAGAATCGATGAGGGCGTCGCAAGCCAGGTACAATTCAAACCCTTCGGGGACGCGGTGATAGAGGATTACATCCGCCTGGTGAACACGTTGGACAAGGCCGGGGCCTATTCCATCCAGGACCAGACCGAGATGATCATAGCGGGCTACCGGGGGTCGTTCTCCAATATTATGGGACTGCCTATGGAAGCCACGAAACAAATTTTGACGAAGGACGTCCTACAGGGTTGAATTCGTTCCCTTTCCGCAACCCTAGATGACCCACACTCTTACCGCCACAAACCCGGTTGCCGCCCTGAGGCGTTATGTGGCCCGATACCGTGAGGATCCCGAGTCGCGGTCGGTAAGTATTGGCCTGCTTGCGGTGGTGGTTGTCCACCTGCTCCTCTTCCTTATCGTGCCCTACCTGCTGCGGAGCGACGTGGTGCATTCGACAGTTCGCAAGCAGGCGGTCCCGCGGCAGTTCAATATCGAGATCGCGCCCGACGAATTCGTGAACCCGGCACTCAAGCCTCCAGTGCCCAACAAGTATATCGAGGCAAATCCGAACGCACCCGACAAGATCCCGGACAAGACCAACAACTTCAGCTCAAAGAACCAGGTTCTCGCCCAGGAGAAGCCGCAGCTCGACCAGCACAACGACAAGCCGAAGCTGGATGGGAAGAAGGACATAGAGTCCAACCAGACCGTGAGCGGCCAGCTTTCCAAGCCGCAGGACTCGGTGCCGGTAGCCCCCTCGGTCGCCACGCCGCTCAAGCCCCAGACCGCGCCCAAGCAGGCGCAGGATCCCCTAGCTGGCTTCGACAAGATGAAGGAGGGCGATGACGGCTTCGGCAGCAACCTGGGCAAGGTCGCCAATGTCTCCAAGCCGGCGCCGGACAAGGTGGAGGGTGCCAAGGACGCTCCCCTGGTGGAGGGCGCGCAATCGCTCACCCCCGCCATAGACCCGAAGAAGCCGCGAGCCCGCCCGGTCCTCGAGCAGACCCATACCCGCCCCGCCATATTCGAGGACAACCAGTTCGGGACCAGCAACATTGGCCCGGTTGCCTTCAGCGCAAAGTGGAGCAATTACGGGGCCTACCTCCACAAGATGATGGAGGCCATACAGGTGCAGTGGGACAGGATCCTGATCGACAGCCACACCTATCCACCCTCAGGCAGCTATGTCACGGTGAAGTTCACGATGGACCTTCACGGAAAGATAACGGAGATCCTCGACGTGGAGAGCACCTCCAGCGAGCAGGGCAAGCAGAGCTGCGTCTCCTCGATAACCCTTACCGCGCCCTATGGGGACTGGACCGACGACATGATCGCCGTCCTCGGCAATTCACAGGAGCTTACTTTCAGGTTTTACTACCAGTGAACCCGCTCGAGGAAGGCTTCTGGGCGAACGTCCCGTTCGGCACCGGGGTCAGGCGGGTGGCGGTGGACAAGAACGGTCTTGCCGCGCTGGACAAGCCCGAGGGTGTTCTCTCGCATCCAAACACCCCGAAGGACGAGGCGCGGTCGCTTGTCCGCTCCTCCTACAACAAGGAATCGGAATGCTTCGAGTGGACGGGCCCCGGCGGGGTCGTCCAGCGGCTTTGGCTCATAAACCGCCTCGATTCGGCCACCTCGGGACTCATCCTAGCCGCGACGGAGGGAGGCCTTGCGCGCGAGGTGCGGGCTCAGTTCCAGCGTAGGCAGGTCCGGAAGACCTACCAGGCGCTCGTGTTTGGCGTGCCACGGAAACCCGTGGAGGAATGGAGGGACATACTAAGCGTCGACAAGAGGGGAGGGCAGATCCGCACAGCCGCTGGCGGGGGAAACCTGCCCGCGGAGAGCCGGATGACGCTCGTCCGGTCGGCGACGGGCCCAAGGCGGCTCTCCTTGATCAAGCTCGAGCCCCGAACGGGGCGCAGCCACCAGCTCCGGGTCCAGTGCGCAAAGCGCGGGTTGCCGATCGTTGGTGACCGCACCTACGGCGATTTCCGGGCCAATCGGGAATACGTCCGGTCGGGAGGCCCAAAGCGGATGTTCCTTCACTCGCTCTCGATCGCCTTTGACTACGAGTGGGGCGCCCGCCTGAGCGCCTTCTCGGCCGAGGCGCCGTTGCCCCCGGAGTTTGGGCTACCCGTGTGAATTCTTAATGGACGGTCGGTGCTGGATTTGGCAGGATCACCCCTCCCAGTCACGCCCCACCTGAACCATGATCCTACCCAAGTCCCACCGACTCACGCCCGAGCAGGTCGCCGAGATCACCGCCATCGTGCGAGAGTTTGGATGCTCCATCCAGCCCATCGTGGGCGCCGTGCGCACGATCTATGCGATCGTCGGCGACGAACGCGATGAGCTGATGATCAACCGCCTGGAGGGGCTCACCTACGTCGAGCGCATCGACCGCATCCAGTCCCCCTTCAAGCTCATGGATCGAAGGTCCGACCTGGCGACCCACAGGATAAGAATAGGAGGGGTTACGCTCGGCGAAGAACTCGTGATCGTGGCGGGACAATGCACCATCGACCCCAAGAACCCGAACTACTTCCTGGAGACTGCCGCCGCCGTGAAGGAGGCGGGAGCCCACGTGCTGCGCGGCGGCGTGTGGAAGCCGAGGACCAACCCCTACACCTTCCAGGGTGACAGCAAGTCGATCGACATCCTGATGGAAGCCTCGCGGCGCACGGGCCTACCCGTGGACGCCGAGGTCATGGACGAGGAGCAGCTGAAGCTGGCGCTCGACGCGGGAGTGCACATGCTCCAGGTGGGCGCCCGCAACGCGCTCAACTACTCGCTCCTGCGATCGATCGGCAGGGCCGTCGCGAAGCGGGACACCGTGGTGCTCCTTAAGCGGAGCATCCACATGGGAACCCTGAGTGAATTCATATCGGCGGCGGAGTACATCGCCGCGTTCGGCAACCCGAATGTGGTCCTTTGCCCGCGGGGAACCTCCCCGGCCCTAGACGGATACCGCAACCATCCCGACGAGAGCATTACGCCTCTCCTCAAGGAAAAGACCTGGGCGCCGGTCGTGGTGGATCCCTCCCATTCCGTGGGCAAGGCCTCGTATGTCCCCGCATGCGCTCTGGCTGCCGTGGCCTACGGCGCGGACGGCCTTTGCATCGAGGCCCACGTCGACCCGAGCCACGGCATAGGCGACGACCCAAAACAGGCCCTTACGCCCGCGGTACTCGCGGACACGATCGCGCAGGCAAGGCAGGTCTGGTCGCTCAGGCACGCCGCTGTCGCGGGCTGACCCGCTTGCGGCTAAACCGGCTCGGAAAAGGGCTTACCCGCCTGAAGCGCGGCAAGGGCCGCCTTGTACTGGGGCTCCAATTCGGGGGCCGCTGAGACCGACATGCCGAGGTTCCGGATGTGCCCGTCCTTTAGGCCATAGATCCAGCCGTGGATGGTGAGGGCCTGGCCCCTCTCCCATGCATCGCGGGCAATCGTGGTCTGGCACACGTTTGAAACCTGCTCGAGGACGTTGAGCTCGCACAGGCGGTTTGTGCGCGTCTGCTCCCCTGTGACGGAATGCACGCAGCCTCTGTGCTTCTCGGCCACGTCCTGCACGTGGCGCAGCCAGTTGTCAGCAAGGCCGATGCGGTCGCAGCGCAAGGCGGCTCGGACGCCGCTGCACCCGTAGTGCCCGCAGACGATGATGTGCTTCACCTTCAGCACATCTACCGCGAACTGCATAACCGAGAGACAGTTCAGGTCGGTGTGAACGACCACGTTGGCAATGTTCCTGTGGACGAAAAGTTCTCCCGGCAGGAGGTTCACGATCTCGTTAGCGGGGACGCGGCTATCGGAGCAGCCGATCCACAGGTAGTCGGGGGACTGCTGACGGGAAAGCTTAAGGAAGAAGTCGGGGTCCCGTTTGCGGATGGAGTCCGCCCAATCGCGATTTTGGGCGAAGAGGTGGTCGAGTTGGCCCATATTCCTTTCTATGGTTCAACACCGCCCGCTCTTGTCGATCGCTAACCGGCAATTGAGAGGAACAGATCCCGTAGTCTTGGGTGTGGTATACTTTAATCATTTAATGATAATGATTTACGCCTATCCAGGAACTGCGTCGCGGGGATCCTATGCAGGCCCTGAAACGCGAGAATTGGGACAAGAGGCCCGGGCTCTCCTGCTGAAACGCGGTGTGTGCCTAAAGGAGGTCCAGCTGCCCCTCGTCTGCCTTGACGACCGTTATCTTCTTCTTGGGCCGCGCCTGGGGCGAGGGGAGGGCAACGCTCGAATCGTCGCCCTCGAGCCGGGAGAGTATGGCCTTGGCCCGGTCGATCACGCTGGCCGGGATTCCCGCTAGCCTGGCCACCTGGATGCCGTAGCTGCGGTCGGCGGCGCCCGGCACGACCCTGCGGACGAAGACTATGTCCTCATTCCACTCCTTCACGGCCACCGAGAAGTTGCGCAGGCGCATCAGGTGCTTTTCAAGCTGCGTGAGTTCCTGGTAATGCGTGGCAAAAAGCGTCCGCGGTCCCCGGGCGGCGTCACGGTGCAGATGCTCGACGACGGCCCAGGCGATGCTGAGCCCGTCGTAAGTCGAGGTCCCGCGGCCAATCTCGTCCAGGATGATGAGCGAGCTGTCGGTCGCGTTGTTTAGAATGTTCGCCGTCTCGTTCATCTCCACCATGAACGTCGAGTTGCCCCGGGCCAGGTCGTCGCTCGCCCCGACCCGTGAGAAGATCCTGTCGGCGACACCGAATCGGCACGACCTGGCGGGTACCCAGGAGCCGACCTGCGCCATGAGCACAATGAGCGCCACCTGGCGGATGTAGGTGGACTTGCCCGCCATGTTCGGTCCCGTGATGAGGGCGATCTGGGCGCCGTCCGACGCCAGTGCCGTGTCGTTGGGAACAAAGGCCAGCGCCGCGCCCGAGGCCTGGCCTGCGCGGAATCCCTGCTCCACCACGGGGTGGCGGCCGTCGACGATCTCAAGCGAATCACCCTCGTCGATCTCGGGAAGGCAGTAGTCCCAGTCGCGCGCTATCGCGGCCCAGCCGGCGACGACGTCGACCTCGGCAAGGGCGTCCGCCGTGCGCGAAAGGGCCTGCGATTCCGCCAGTACCGCCGCGATGAGGCTGGCCAGGATCTCCCTCTCCCGAAGGAGGGCGTTGTCCTCGGCGTGGAGGATCTCGCGTTCCTTCTGCCTAAGGGCCTCCGTCACGTAGCGTTCCCCCCCCACGGTCGTCTGCCGCCTCACGTAGTCGGACGGCACCAGGTGGAGGTTTGCCTTGGTCACCTCTATGTAGTACCCGAAGTTGTTCGTATACCTGACCTTCAGGCTGCGGATCCCCGTGCGCTCCTGCTCGCCCCGCTCGAGGTCTGCTAGCCAGGCCTTGTTCCCGCTCATGAGCGCCCGCAGCCGGTCAAGCTCTGCGTCGTAGCCCTCCCGCACGAAGTTCCCCTCCGCGACGTCCGTTGGGGGCTCCTCGACCAAGGAGGCCGAGAGCAGGTCGCGGAGCGAAGGAAGCTCGTCCATCCTGGACCGCACCTCCTGAGCCACCGGCCCCAGGGACCAAAGCGCGGTCCCGATCCGGGGAATCCCGAGGAGCGTGTCGCGGATGCCGCAAAGCTCCCGTGGATTGCGGAGGCGGTTCTGGAGGCGCCCCAGGATCCGCGGTATGTCCCGGGTCCCGGCCAGCGCGGTATTGAGCTCCGCAAGCCTCAGGGGCTGCGCAATGAACTCCCCAACAAGGGCGTGGCGCCGGCGCGCCTCCCCAAGGTCAAGGGTCGGGGCCGAGAGCCACCGCTCGAGGAGGCGCGCTCCGGCCGAGGTGGACGTCCGATCCATAGCGGCAAGAAGGGTTCCCTGCCGGCCTCCCCTTATCGAGGAAAAGATCTCCAGGTTGCGCAGCGTGGAGGGATCCAGGAGCAGGGTGCGGCTGCTCCGGTATTCCTGCAGGACCCTCAGGTTCTCGGGCTTGGCGCGCAGGTTCTCGGTCGCATAGGTGACCAGGGCTCCCGCGGGCCCCAGCGCGGGATGATCATTCTCTATGCCGAACCCCTGGAGATTCAGCACCCCGATGGCCTCCGCAACGGAGCGGGCCCCGGCACCCTCCTCGAAACGGTAGGCCTGGACCTCCGTCACGGTTCGGCTGGAGGCGAAGGCATGCAGGGTGTGGACCGGGGCCTGGTCGTGGGGCGCTCCCTTCCAACGCTCGACCTCCCCCTCGGGCACCAGGAGCTCAGCGGGGTCCAGCGAAACAAGGACGGGGAGCAGGTCGTCGATCCTCGCGGAGGTCGCCACCTTGAACTCGCCCGTCGACAGCTCGATCCAGGCCGCATGAAGGCCCCGGCGGTCGAGCGAAAGGGCGCACAGGTAGCGGTTGCGCGAGGCCTCGAGCTGGTTCGCGGCGAGGGTCGTCCCTGCGCTCAGGATCCGCGTGAGCTTGCGCCTCACGAGTTTGCCTGCCTGTGCGGGTTCGTCCTGGTCGCAGATCGCGACCTTCTTGCCCGCGGCGAGGAGCTTGCTCACGTAGTTGTCCACGGCGTGGTGGGGCAGGCCCGCCATCGGGTGTTCCTGGCGCTTGGTGAGCGTCAGGCCGAGGATCCGGGACGCCACGACGGCGTCGTCGAAGAACAGCTCAAAGAAGTCGCCCAGGCGGAAGAGGAGCAGCGTCTCCTTGGGAAGCCCGCGCTTCACCTCGAAGTACTGCTGCATCATCGGGGTGAGTTTCTCGGGTTCCGCCATGGGGTGCACATTCGAATGCCAAGAATCGGATAATTCAATGTTGGACCTCGCGCGGTGATGCCCACGATGGGGGCCCTTCCCGCATGGCATCCCCCCCCTCGACAGGTCCCGTGGCCCTTTTCGACCGAGAGCTCGGCGGCTCCACAGAGCCCCCGGTCGTGATCCTGCACGGCATGCTGGGCTCCTCCCGCAACTGGCAGACCGCGGGCAGGGACCTCGCGGCGAGCAGGAGGGTGTTTGCCCTGGACCTGAGGAACCACGGCCTGTCCCCGCACGCCGCCACGATGACCTATCCCGAGATGGCCGACGACGTAGTCGCGTGGATGGACGCCCGAGGCTTTGCCTCGGGCGTCCTTGTTGGCCATAGCATGGGGGGAAAGGTCGCGATGCTGATCGCATGCCGGCACCCTTCGCGCGTGGGCCGCCTGGTTGTCGTGGACATCGCCCCCAAGGACTATCGCTGGCGCGCGCACCGGGATGAGTTTGCCGCCATGAATGAGCTCGACCTCCGGGACCTGAAGTCCAGGGCCGAGGCAGAGATGAGGATGGAGGGGAGGGTGCCCAACTGGGCGATGAGGAAATTCCTGGCGACAAACCTTGAAAGGGAGCCCGGGGGCGGCTGGAAATGGCAGGTGAACCTTCCCGCCCTCACGGCGGCGCTCCCGGTCCTTGAGCGGAACCCGCTCGAGGCGAAGGACCGCTTTTCCGGGCGCACGACCTTTATCCTGGGGGGAAAGTCGAACTACGTAGGTCCAAGCGACCACGGGGCGATCCTCGGCCATTTTCCAGCCGCGGTGATCCACACGCTCCCGGCATCGGGCCACAACCCCCACATCGAGGACCGGACGGCCCTTGTCGGGGCCGTCCTCTCCGCGATCAATTAGCCGTTCACTAGACGTCGGCTTCGACCCTCTCGGCGCTCAGTCGGCGCCAGCGGTCAAGCACCCGGCGGTGCATGTCGTCGGGCGAGAGCCCGTGGGCCGCCCTTAGGATCTCAACGTTTGAGCCATGCTCAACAAAACGGTCGGGCCAGCCGATCCGCTCCACCACGGCGGGGCATTCCGCCTCCTGGAGGGCCTCCAGAACGGCGCTGCCAAAGCCTCCCGCGAGGACGTTGTCCTCGAGCGTCACGATAAGCGGCACGACCGTCGCCTGGCTAAGCAGTAGGGTCCGGTCGAGCGGCCTGATGAACCGGGCGTTCACGACCCCCACCGAGAGGTTTTCCTCGTCGCGTAGCCTGTCCGCGAGGGCAATCGCGTCTCGGACCATGGGCCCAATGGCCCAGAGCATGATGTTTGAGCCCTCGCGGAGGACCTCGGCGTGACCGACATCGAGGCGCTCGGGCTTGTCCTTGATCTTGATGCCCGTGCCCGGGCCGCGGGGGTACCGGATGAACGCCGGCGAACCAAGCTCAATGCCGGTGTGGAGCATGTCGACCAGCTCATCCTCGTCCTTGGGCTGCATCACGGTGACATTTGGAACGCAGCGCAGGTAGGAAAGGTCGAAGAGCCCGTGGTGGGTCGGTCCGTCGCTGGGAGAGAGTCCGGCGCGATCGAGGCAGAAGGTGACGGGCAGGTTCTGAAGCGCCACGTCGTGGATGATCTGGTCGTAGGCCCGCTGCAGGAAGGTGGAATAGATGGCGCACACCGGGCGCATGCCCTTGGCCGCCATGCCTGCCGCAAAGAGGACGGCGTGTTCCTCGGCGATGCCAACGTCGAAGAATTGGCGCGGTACCTCGGCAGCGAGCTTCGAGAGGCCCGTGCCGCTCGGCATCGCGGCGGTCACCCCCACGACCCTCGGGTCGCTCTTGGCAAAGCGCACCATGGCGCTTCCAAACTGGTCCTGATAGGCGGGCGGCGTGCCGGGCTTCGGCTTCAGGCTGTCGCCGGTCGTAGGGTCGAATCCCCCCACGCCGTGGAATTTCTCAGGGGAATTGAGCGCCGCTTCAAGGCCCTTGCCCTTGACGGTCATCACGTGTATCAGGACGGGAACGTCGCTGCTCTTCGCAAATTCCAGGTTCTTCTGCAACTCCTCAAGGTTGTGGCCGTCGATAGGGCCGATGTAGCGCAGCCCAAACTTCTCGAAGAGGCTCGAATTGACGAAGAAGTCCTTGGTCTCTCGCTTCCATTTCATCCAGAGCTGGTTCATCTCGTGGCCGTGGGGCAGGCCTATGAAGAACTTCTCGAGGTCGTGGTGAATGCGGTTGTAGGTCGTGCTCGTGCTCAGCCGATTCAGGTACTTGGCCATGGCTCCGACGTTGCGCGCGATGGACCATTGGTTGTCGTTGAGGACGACGATCAGCCGCTTGGTCGAGGTCACGACGTTGTTGAGCGCCTCGAGCGTGATGCCGCAGGTGAAGGCGGCGTCGCCGCACACGGCAACGACATGCTCTTGGGTGCCCTTGAGGTCGCGCGCGGTGGCCATCCCCAGGGCGGCGCTCAGGGCTGTTCCAGCGTGGCCCGCGCCAAAGGAATCGTGGGGGCTCTCGGCCCGGTAGAGGAAGCCGCTGGCGCCGTCCGTCTGCCGGAGCTTCCCGAAGAATTCGCCGCCGCGGCCCGTCAGCAGCTTGTGGATGTAGCCCTGGTGGGCCACGTCGAACACGAACGAGTCCGCGGGCGTATCAAAGACCCGGTGCAGCGCGATCGAGAGCTCGACGACACCCAGGTTCGGGCCGACATGGCCACCGCGCGCCGCGGTGACGGCGATGATCTCATCGCGGATCTCCTGGGCCAGACGGGGCAGTTCGGCTGCCGGAAGGGCTTTAACGTCGGGGGGGCCCTTGATGGAGTCCAGGAGGCGGGAAGGGGCTTCGCTCATTCCCGTTCGGTCTCGAATTTCGAGAACGCGACGCCATCGCGCTCCTTCTTAAGCTGCTCGATCTTGAGCTCGGCCTCCTTAAGCCGGGCCTCGCAGTGCTTGAGTAACTTGTTTCCCTCCTCGAACTTGGCCAGCAGGTCCGCGAGGGGCACGTCGCCAGACTCCATGGACTCGACGATCGTCTCCAGGTTCGTCAGGGCTGTTTCAAACGACAGCTTCGCTTCCTTTTTTTCCACAACTCAAAGGATTGTGCCGCACGCGCGGCATTTCAAACAATCTTTGGGCAAGAGGACCGGGAGGGCGGAGGAAGCTCAGTGTCCCGTCCCAACCGTAACGGGGACAGACACTTCGCCATTACCGTAGCCCTTAAGGAAAAGGCTGCCGGTGCCGGGCTTTCCGCCCTGCACCGTAACGACCGCTGAGGTCTGGCCCTCGGGCACGACCACCTCGGGCATGATGACGCTCTCGGGAATGTCGGTCGTCACGTCAAGGAGGAGTCCGCCTGCCGGGGCAGCGTGCGAAATCGTGAAGGTGACGGTCTGCTTCTGGCCCGGAGTGAGGGTAAGGGCGGCGGGTTCCACGGTCACGTCGCTCGCGTCGATCTTGAACGTGCCGACCGGGGAGTTGCCGGCCGCGCCGGACACCGAGACCCTGTAGGTCTTGCCTGGCGTTAGCGCCGGGACGTAGAAGCCGAGCGAGGTGGGCGACTCATAGACGGTGCGGACGGGGGTGCCGTCAAACCCGACCAGGTCCTGGGGCGTGAATCCGCGCCCAAGGATGCCGATCCGGGCGCCCACGGGGCCCCGGTTCACCTCGAGCGAGAGCACGTAGCGGCTCACTACGGAGGCATGGAAGACCGGCGTGTAGGCCTCGCGATTGTCGACCACGCTGTTTCCAGTGACCTGGTAGTTGACCAGATAGTAATAGCCGATCGAGGTCTGGCCCTGGGGCAGGTGGTAGTCGAACTCGTAGATGCCCGGAATCTCGTCGCTTTTCTTCATGTCGTGGGTCTGTTCGCCCACGACCACGTGGGGGGCCACGGTATCGACCACGACATTCACGGACTTGGGCGTGGCCCTCAGCGTGAAGGTATAAATCCCGGATGGATTCTCGGGGAGCGACGAAGGGGTTAGATTCGTCAGGCTCATTGTGGCGCAGCCCGCCAGGAAGGCCATGGCAACGGCGGCGCCGGTCGCGGGGAGGATTTGTCTCGCGAAGGAAAATCGTTTGAGGTCCATTTCGATGATATTAATGAGGGCTGTCGCCATAGGGGAGCAAGCCAAAGGTGAGGACTCTGGGCCGCTCGGCCTCTATGTCCACGTGCCCTTCTGCGCCAGTACCTGCGACTTCTGTGCGTTTTACCAAGTCAGTCCGACCGCCAAATCGGTGCAGGGTTTCATCAATTGCCTGGCGGCGGAGGCCCGCCTCGTCGACTGGAACCGGCCCCTATCAACCGTGTTCTGGGGCGGAGGGACCCCGGGGCTTCTGTCCCCGGCTGACCTCGGCCGCGTGGCCGAGATTGTCCATGGGCTGCCTGGCGGCCTTGCCCCTGCCGAATGGACGGTGGAGCTGGCGCCCGCATCGGTCACAAAGGAGCGGCTCTCGGTCCTGCGCGCAGCGGGCGTTACGCGGGTCTCCCTTGGTGTCCAGAGCTTCAGGCCCGCGCTCCTGGATGCGCTCGGTCGCGCCCACTCGCGGGAGCAGGTCCACCGGGCCTACGAGCGCATCCGGGGCGCGGGTTTCCCGAGCGTCAATGTCGACCTGATGTTCGCCCTCCCAGGGCAGACCGCCTCCGAGTGGGACGCGGACATCGACGAGGCGCTGTCCCTTGGGCCGGACCACATCTCGACCTACTGCCTCACATTCGAGGAGGACACGGCCCTCTGGGTGAAGCTGTCCCAGGGCCGGGTAAGGCTCGATCCGGACAACGAGGCGCGCATGTACGAGCGCACGTGGGACCGGCTGGGTGAGGCTGGATACGCGCAGTACGAGGTCTCGAACTTTGCGCGGCCGGGGCATGCGTGCCGGCACAACGTGAACACGTGGCGGATGGCGGAGTGGGTGGGGCTAGGGCCGTCCGCGGCCTCCCAGCACGCGGGGTGGCGCGCCTCAAACGTGGCCGATCTGGAAGGGTGGACCGAGCAGGTCGGCAGCGGGCAGCGCGCCATGGAAGACCGGACCCGATTGACGCCCGTCCTCCTGGCCGAGGACGCCCTGGTATTTGGTCTACGCATGAACGAGGGCGTGGACGTCCAGGGGCTGCGCGCCCGCCGCCCCGCTGCACCTTGGGCTCGCGTCACGGCGCTCCTCGACAGGCTGGTCGAGGAGAACCTTGCGATATGGGATGGCCCGAGGATCCGCCTGGGGCGCAGGGGACGGCTCCTGGCCGACTCGGTCGGCACCGAGATCATGGCTGCCTTCGGCTCGCCCGGGCCCGTCCCCGCAGTGGCTTTCCGGTCCTAGCGGGGCTAAGCTGCAACCTGCTTGCGGACAAAATGGGCAAAGAACGCGTCCCGGCGTGACCTCGCCGTTTCAATATCCTTGGTGCCCAGGGAGCGTCGGATGCGTTCCTTGGTGAATGCGGTCGGGTGGATCGTGTAATGGAGGAACCAGGTCCCGTGGTTGTTCCACAGGTGGTGGTTCGGGTTGTCGGCCGTGATGCGTATACCGGACTGTTCTGCTGTGTTTGTCATGGTGCGTGATGATCGTTGAGGATTTGATCGCGCAACAGGGGTGAAAACAAAAGACCGACCTGGGCATCAGGTCGGTCATCGCTTTCGGGAGCGTTTCGGTTCGAGACCTTTTGGGTCCCGCACATCCGGGCTCTCGCCCGATCCACCGTGGCCGCTCCCGGCCCGGTTGGCAGAACCGGCTTTTTAGGGCCGATTCGTTCCTGATGCGTCGGGCATCATGAAATCTTGGGCCCGTCCGTCCAGAGTTTTTTTTCGATTAGAGCTTGGTTTAATGCAACTCGTTGGTTATCAGAACAAATCATATCCCGCCACCCTGCCCATTGGATGCCAAACCTGCGTATCACCGTCGCCGTCATCACCTACAACAGGTCCAGGTTCCTCCGGGAAACCCTGGCGGGCCTTGTGCGCCAGCAGTACCCGTCGGACAAATGGGAGCTCCTCGTGATCGACAACAACTCATCGGACGACACGAAGGAGGTTGTGGCCTCTTTCATGGCGTCGTCGCCGTCGCCGCGGCACGTCCTTGAGATGCGGCAGGGCCTGGACCACGGGCGCAACCGCGCGATCGACGAGGCCAAGGGAGACATCCTCATCCTCGTCGATGACGACATCCTGATGGAGCCGACGTGGCTTGAGCAGATGGCGGCCCCGTTCTTCTCGGACCGGGCACACTCGATCGGCGTGGTGGGCGGAGAGGTGGTCCCCGTCTTCCCAGACGGGATCCCGTCCTGGCTTGAGGGCTCCCATTGGCCGCTTGGCTTCCGCACGGATCCGGGACCGCTGCCGCCCGACCAGGCTCCTATGGGTGCCAATTTCGCGTTTCCAAAGTGGGTCTTCACCCGCTTTGGCAAGTTTGACACGCGGCTCGACCGAAAGGGAGGCAAGCTCTTTGGCGGGGGTGACAGCGAGATGATCCGCAGGGTCCGCGCGGTGGGCCTCGATGCGTGGTTCGTGCCAGGGGCCAAGGTCCTCCACCAGATCCCCGCGAGCAGGCTAACGGTGGGCTACGCCACGCGCCACGCTTTCGACTCCGCCCGTTCGCGCGTCGTCGACCAGGTGCGGACGTTGCGAGCCTCGGGGCGCTCCCCCTATGGCTACCTTGCCTCCCGCGCACTCGGCAGCTTCCTGAAATTGGCCGGCTTTGCGGCGACAGCCGCGGTATGCCTGGTCGCGCTCCGCGCGGACGGGGCGCGCAAGGCGCTCGTGCGCACCTGGCGCTCGTGCGGCTACCTTTATCAAATCGCTCGCTCCGCGGTGGGAATGATCTGAGAGTCCACCGCCCAAGCATCGCCATGGCGTCCAAACCACCGGTCTCCGTTTTCATCCTGTCGAGGAACGAGGAAAAGAAGATCGGCCCGGCGCTCGAGAGCGTAGCCTGGGCTGCCGAGATCGTCTTGATAGACTCCTCGAGCACGGACCGGACGGTTGAGATCGCCGTGGGCCACGGGGCCAGGGTGGTCCAGGTTCCCTTCAGCAGGTTCGGGGAGCTCCGCAATGCGGGGATCGACCACACGACGCAGCCGTGGATCTTCAGCCTCGACTCCGACGAGCGCTGCACGCCCGAGGCGCGCGACGAGATCCTGCGGATCGTCTCGGATCCCTCCTCGGCCGATGCCTACCTCGTGCCACGCCGCAATTTCCTGCTTGGGCGGGCGATCCGGCACAGCGGGTGGTACCCCGACTACCGCCAGCCCCAGCTATTCAGGAGGGGCCGGATGACCTACGCGAGCGAGGATGACGTTCATGAGGGATGGTCGCTCGAGGGCAGGCTTGGCCGCATGAGGAACCCGATCCACCAGATCCCGTACCGGACGCTCGACGAGGCGATCGGCAAGTTGAACCGCTACACCTCCCTCGGGGTCGAGCGGCAGGTTCGCGAGGGGAAAAGCGCAGGCTACCTTAAGGCGTACCTGCGCGCGTCATTTGCCTTCTTCAAGGCCTATGTCCTTCAGCTCGGGTTCATGGACGGAGGTCCGGGGCTCGTGATCGCGGTCCTCAGGTTCGAGAATTCCTTCTACAAGCACGCAAAGCTAATGGAGCGCCGGCTCAAGGAGCCGGGAGCCGATTAGGACAGGGCTACGCCCCGGGCTTTCGCTGCGCGGATGAGGGCGTCGGCCATGTCCGAAGGCGTGACCGCCACCTCGATCCCGCACTCGGTGAAAACGGCTATCTTTGCAGCAGCCGTGTCCTCGGCCCCGCCGACGATCGCCCCCGCATGCCCCATCCTCCTGCCCGCCGGCGCGGTCGATCCGGCGATAAATCCCGCTACGGGTTTCTTGCAGTGGGCCTTTATCCAGCGCGCGGCCTCGACCTCGGCGTTTCCGCCGATCTCGCCGATCATCACGATGCCAGCGGTCTCCGGGTCTTCATTGAACATCTTTATGACGTCCAAGTGGGAGGTCCCGTTGACCGGGTCGCCGCCGATTCCCACGCATGTGCTCTGTCCGATCCCGCGGACCGTGAGCTGGTAGACTGCCTCGTAGGTCAGCGTGCCGGAACGCGACACCACCCCGACCCGGCCCTTTTTGTGGATGTAGCCCGGGGCGATCCCTATCCGGCACCCGCCTTGGGACCTTTCGCCGGTGCCTGGCGTCACGACCCCCGGGCAGTTGGGCCCCACCAAACGCATGCTCCTCTCGGCGATCGCCCGCTTCACCCGGACCATGTCCTTAACCGGGATGCCCTCGGTGATGGCCACCGCAAGCGCCAGGCTCGCGTCGGCGCACTCGAGGATGGCATCCGCTGCGAAGGGCGGGGGAACAAAGATGGCCGACACCGTGGCACCTGTCGCCCGGGCCGCATCCGCCACGGAATTGAAGATGGGGATGTGGTGGACACCGTGATCAAAGAATTGCCCGCCCTTTCCCGGGGTGACGCCGGCAACGACCTTCGTGCCGTAGTCGAGAGAGAGCTTTGCATGCCGGCCGCCGAAATCGCCGGTGATGCCCTGCACGAGTACCCTGGTCTCTGGTGTTACGAGAATCGCCATTTGGAGGTTACGGTTTGCGCTGGTGGAAGGTGATGATGGGATGGTCGCGCTCTTTTCTGGGGGCTAGGCGGCCTTGGCGACGAGCTTAACGATCTTCTGGGCCGCGTCGGCCATCGAGTCGCCCGAGACGATCGTCAGGCCGGAGGAGGCGAGGGTGGCCTTGCCCGCATCGACGTTGTTGCCCTCGAGCCGCACCACAAGCGGGAGCTTCAGGCCCACTTCGCGCACAGCATCGACAATGCCGGTGGCGATCACGTTGCAGTCCATGATCCCTCCGAAAATGTTGACGAAGATGCCCTCAACGTTCGGGTCGCCCAGGATGATCTTGAACGCCGCGACGACCTGGGACTTGGTCGCCCCGCCGCCGACGTCGAGGAAGTTAGCGGGGCTACCCCCGAAGTGCTTGATGATATCCATCGTGCTCATCGCCAGGCCCGCGCCGTTAACCAGGCATGCGATGTTGCCGTCGAGGGCGATGTAGTTGAGCGCGTGCTTGGATGCCTCGATCTCCTTCGGGTCCTCCTCATTGAGGTCCCTGAGCGCGACGATCTCGGGGTGCCGGAAGAGGGAATTATCGTCGAAGGAGACCTTGGCATCGAGGGCAAGGACGTCGCCCGTGGGTGTGCTGATGAGCGGGTTAACCTCGACCATCGCGGCGTCGGTCTCCCAGTACATCGCGTAGAGGCTGCGGATGAGCTTTGAGGCGTTTTTCGCCTCGGCGCCCGAGAACCCGAGCCGTGTGACCAGGTCGCGCACCTGGAAATCGGCGAGGCCGAAGGCCGGGTCGACCACGACCTTGAAAATCTTCTCGGGCGTCTCGTGCGCGACCTTCTCGATCTCAACGCCGCCCTCGGTAGAGGCCACGATCACGGGCCGTGAAGCCACGCGGTCCAGCAGGATCGCCAGGTAGTACTCCTTCTTAATGTCGCTCGCCACCGTGAAGTAGATGGTCTGCACCTTGCGGCCCGCCGGTCCGGTCTGGGCCGTGACGAGGGTGTTTCCAAGCATCCGGGCTGCCACTTCCTTTGCCTCGGCCTTCGACTTGCAGAACTTCACCCCGCCCTTGTAGCCATCAGAGAAGACGCCCTTGCCCCGCCCGCCGGCGTGGATCTGCGACTTCACCATTGTCGGACCCTCGGGAAGCTCCGTGAGCGCATTGATGAACTCCTCGGGGGTCTTCGCGGCGGCACCCTTGGGGACCGGTACGCCAAATTTCTCTAGAAGGGCCTTTGCTTGGTACTCGTGTATGTTCATGGACGACCGACTGAGGTGTGGCAGAATCTAGGCCAGGTGGGCACGCTTAAAAGCTCAACGGGCGATTCGCCAAAAGGCAAACGGTGCTCCCGTTATGCCCTTCAGGGTGGATGCGTCCCGGCTAACGTTAAATGATGATCCGTGGCCATTTAGATACTCTGCAACCCCGGGATCATTTAGGATCTGCTCGGAGACCACGATGTCGGCGCCCGTGGACAGCGAACAAAGGCGCGATCCGACGTTCACGGTCGTGCCAAAATAGTCGAGGCGCTCGTTCTGGTTTATCGCAAGGCACGGGCCCTGGTGGATGCTGCACTTGAGCGCGAACGGGGACCGGGCCCTTTCCGACGAGGAGAGTTCGGCCTGGGCCCGCGACATGGCGCGGAGAGCCGCCTCGGGGTGGACGAAGACGGCCATGACCGCGTCCCCCATGGTCTTCACGATGCCGCCTCCCTCGGCCGAGACGGCGGCTCTGATTGTGTCGAAGTGTCCGAGCACGCGCCCGAACGCCGGGGCGTCGCCAATGTCCCGGTACATCTGCGTCGAGTTCTTAAGGTCCGTGAAGACGATCGTGATCGTGCCGACCGATATCCGTTCGCCAGGCCTGAGGATTTCACGGGAGAAGAGGTCCCTGAAGATCTGCCGCGAGGTGACCGCGGCTGCGGTCACCGACTGGTCGCTCCAGGCAACGCGCTCCACGAAGGCCATGTGTTCGGCACCGTCCACGTTCTGAACGTTCAATACGCCGTCCGGCGCCACGACAGGCTCGTCAACCGGGACGGGATTCGGCCCAACGTCAATCCTCACCGAGGGCGCCCCCCCGCGCTCGATCCGGAACGCCTGCATGACGGCGACCCCGCGGATGCGGACACGGTAGCGGCCCTCGGGAAAGGACATTGCGATGAAGAGGCTTTCCCTCGGCCCAAGGGCCTTCTGGGCTACGACGTGCGGCGTGATCTGGGGCCCCCCGAGGCAGTACTCAAGCCGGCTAACCTTCCGGATCGCGGGGTCGGGGACGAAGCTGAGTTCAACTGACTGGTCGAAATTGACCGTGAAATCGATGCCGCAGGAGTCGCAGTGCTCCTCGCTTGAGACCCCGGAGAGGTCGCCCTTGCCCCCCGTCGATCCCCGGCAATGCGGGCAGAGGACCTCCCAGCTAAAGTCGAGCATGCCTTCTCGGGTTGCATGAAGGAAGAGGTCGAGCGTCTGACCTCGGTCCGTTCCCCAGGTGTCCGCTATCGCGTAGGGCCTCATCTTCCCGAGGGACGCCTCATCGGCCGTCTCGACGTAGCTGCAGAGGCGTTTGACGAGCGCCTCCGGCTGGCGCGCGTCGGTGACAAGCCGGTGGGCTATTTGCACGAGGCGCTGAGGGGCCCCCGATCTGGGGAACGGGGAACGGCTCCTTTGGGGAGGGAGCGAGGCGTTGCCTGCGATCTGGTCGTAGCGCCGGTACGTCCTTTCGACCGCGCGACGCATCCGGAACCCCACGGCCAGGGGCACGACAACCGCGCCGAGCAGGTTCACGGGAGTCACCCTCATTTCATAGACGATCCGAGTCCCGCCGCCTGGCAAAGCGGAGAGCTCGCAGGATTGCACCATCCGGGAGATCGGGCCCCTCGAGAACCGGCGATCGACCACGAAGCGCGCCGGCCGGACCCATTCGAACTCCCGCTCCTCCCATTCGCCCACCATCCCAAGGTAGACAGACCGCAGGCGCCTGACCCCCGGCTCCGGCGGAGGCTCGCCCTTCCTGGGCGGGCGGACCTTGAAGGGGGGAAACCCGCAGTCCCTGTTTGAGCGGTCCGTGTCCGCGACTAGCGGCCAGAGCGCGTCGGGCGCGGCCTTGAAGTCCCAGGTCCAGCGGTAATGCCTCTCCGAAGGGTGCACGTCCTCACTTTGCGAGCAGGCACCGGGCGAGGAAAGCCGCTTGCAGCGCAGAAATCTCCTTAAGCCCCACCTGGGCGAGGGCGATCAGCTCGCTGAGCTGGTCCTGGCTGAAGGTGGACTCTTCACCCGTGCCCTGGACTTCCACGAACCGCCCCTGGCCGGTCATGACGACGTTGAAGTCGACCTGCGCGTCCTTGTCCTCCACATAGGCGAGGTCGAGAAGCGCGGTGTCGCCAAAGAGTCCGACGCTGACGGCAGCCACGGAATCGATGAGAGGGCTTTCCCTGAGCTTGCCCGCGTCCAGGAGCTTCTGGACCGCCAGGCGCGCGGCCACGTATGCCCCGGTGATGGCGGCCGTGCGGGTGCCGCCGTCGGCCTGGAGCACGTCGCAGTCGAGCCAGAGCGTGTTTTGCCCAAGCTTCTCGAGGTCTATTGTGGCCCTGAGCGAGCGGCCTATAAGCCGCTGGATCTCGACGGTCCGGCCGTCCAGCCGGCCCTTGTTGATGTCGCGCCCCTTCCGCTCGTGGGTAGAATAGGGTAGCATCGAGTACTCGGCCGTCAGCCATCCGCCCTTCACGCCCTGCTGCTTCATCCACGTGGGCACACCGGCCTCGATCGTCGCGGCGCATATGACCTGCGTGGAGCCGTACCTCACAAGGACCGAACCAGTCGCGTGGGGGGCGAAGTTGGCCTCGAATGTGACGGGGCGTATCTGGCTGGGATTGCGGCCGTCGGCGCGTTCGGTGATGGGCATGAAATTATTCGTGGCCGAGCCGCCCGGGGGCGCGCTCCTCCCGCTCGATCGGCTTGAACTTCATCCGCTTCGCCGGGCTGTCCTCCGACATGAACGCGATTAGCCTGTCGTTGAAATCCTTCGCCGGGTCGTGCCCCATGCGCTTCAAGGCCTGCGTGAGCGCGGCCACCTCGACCAGGCGGGCCATATCGCGGCCCGGCCGGACATAGAGCTCGATGTGGGGTAGCTTCATCCCGAGTACCTCGTAGGTGTTTTCCTCGAGGCCCGTCCTCTCCTCGACGACCTCCGGGGTCCACTCGTGCAGGGAAACCACCAGGTCAATCCGCTTCTCCAGGCGGATCGACTTCACCCCGAACATCTCGGCAATGTTGATGATTCCTATTCCGCGGCACTCCATGTAGCCCCGGTTGAGCGCGCGGCTCGATGCCATCAGCTCCCGCTCGTCGAGCAGCTTGATGATCGTCAAGTCATCGGCCACGAGCGAATGGCCGCGCTCGATCAGCGCGAGCGCGCACTCGCTCTTGCCGACCCCCGAATCGCCCCGGAGCATCACGCCCACTCCCTTCACGTCGAGCGTCGTTGCATGCTCGATCCCGCTCGGGGCGAACTCGTTGTCGATGCAGAGTGTCGCCAGGTTCACCAGATTCATGGTGATCAGCGGGGTCCTGAATATGGGGAGGTTCATCTCAGAGGCCACGGTCAGCATCGCGTTCGTCGGGTTGTAATTACGCGTGAGGATGACGCACGGGACGCTCCGTTTTGCCATTTCCCTGAAAATCATCGTCTGGTCCAGCTGGCTGCGGGTCTTCAGGTAGGTCATCTCCGCGGCACCTATCACCTGTATCCGCTTGTTTGCGAAATACTTGAAGAACCCAGTGAGCGCGAGCGCCGGCCGGTTGATGCTGCCCTCCCGGATCAGGCGGTGGAGGCCCGCATCCCCGGTCACCAGCTCCAGCTTCAGCTTATCGCGGTACGTATCGAAAAAGTGGGCGACAGTGATGCCGTGGATGGCCTTCTGCATGTACGGATATCAGCACATTGGTGCGGGGGAACGCACGGAAAAACGGGGAGGGCCCAGCATGAGACCTAGAGGTTGAAGTCCTCGCCAAGGTAGAACTTGCGCGCGTTCTCGTCCCGGATCAGGAAATCGCCAGTGCCCTCCGCAAGCACCTGGCCCTTGTGGATAAGGTAGGCGCGGTCAACGATGCGTAGGGTCTCCCTGACGTTGTGGTCGGTGACGACGATGCCTATGCCCCGCGCCTTGAGCTGCAGGATGATCTTCTGCACCTCTGCCACGGAGATCGGGTCGATGGCGGCGAACGGCTCATCCATCAGCAGGAAGTGGGGCTTGGTGACCAGGGCGCGCGCGATCTCGAGCCTGCGGCGCTCCCCGCCCGAAAGCGTATAGGCTTTTTGCTTGGCGACGTGACCAAGGCTGAGCTCGTCAATGTGCTCGACCAAGCGCGCCTTCCTTTCACGCCGTGGCACATGAGTCGCCTCAAGGATCGCCATGATGTTCTCCTCAACCGTGAGCTTCCTGAAGACCGAGGCCTCCTGGGGAAGGTAGCCGATGCCCCGCCGGGCCCTTTCGTGCATCTTCAGCTTCGTTATCTCCTCGCCGTTCAGCAGGACGCGGCCCTTCGTTGCCTGGATCAGGCCCACGATCATGTAGAATGTGGTCGTCTTCCCCGCGCCGTTTGGCCCGAGAAGCCCGACAACCTCGCCTCCGTTGAACCGCAGGTCCACGCCGTCAACGACCGCGCGGCTCCCGTAGGTCTTCCCCAGACCTTCGGTGACGATCGAGGTTGTTCCCATCTTATTTCGAGGGGGTCTGTGACGGGAAGCCGAGATCCTTCATGGCCGGAAGCGTGACGTGGGTTCGCTCCTGGGGCGTTCCCTCGACGACGGCCCGGCGCTGGCCCCGGTAAAGCACCATCCTCGGCCCGTTCACCTTGTAGCCCTCGGACTCGATGCTCACCTCCGGATTCTCGGTCAGGACAATGCGGTCCTCCCCCGGGAAGACCTCGGCGCGCCCGCAGGTGGCGGTGCGGTCTCCCTGAACGATTCGCACATGGCCAGTCGCCAGCATGTACTTGAACCTCCCATACTGGCCGAGCGTCGCCGCCTTGTCGCCGACGCGTGTTGCGACCACCTTCAGGAAGTCGCACGTGAGGACAAGGTCGTTGCCCGTCGCTGAGACCTGGTCGTGGAACGTCGTCGTTGTCTCCGTGTCGGTGCTGATCGACTCGGCGGAAACGCTGTCGATAGTAGTCGGCGTGGGCGCCGCCGCCCGCAACACGCTGGCAAGGGCGAACGCGGCTGCGGTGGAAAGAAGGGTGTGGGGTCTCATTTCAGCATGTCAGGCAGCGCCGCGTGGAACACTACATGCGCATGCTTGTAAATGAGAACTTTTTTCTCGTTGTAGCTGTACGACCATGATTCCCCCGTGACCTCGATGTCATCCCGGATCAGCCGGACCGACTTCTGCCCGCTGGCCACCTTCTCGTTTATCTGGAAGGACGCCTCGGGGCTAAGCAGCACGGAGTCGATCTTGGCGTCGGCCTTGCCCGAGAAGACGGTTACGTTCATCCCCAGGATGTCGATCCTGTCGGAGCTCACGGGATGTACCTCGTCGCCGCGGAGCGTCATCTGGCGGTAACCCTCGGCCGTGAAGAGGGGAAGCGTCCAGTTCCTTGCGGGGGGCGCCACGGCGACGTCCTCCGCCACCAAGCGGGGAAGTAGGACTAGGAGCGCCGCCGCCCAGAGCCTGCCGTTGCGGGTGTTCACCATGCCTATGTACGTTTCCGGGTCTTTCGGTTCCGGGCCGCATAGGACCGGGCGGCCAAAATGAGGTCGCAGACCTCGCGCACTGCGCCGTAGCCCGCATTGCTGCGCGTGACGTAGTCCGCTGCTCCGATCGCCGCGGGCAGCGCCGTGGGCACGGTGATCCCGATCCCGGCGGCCTTGATGGCGGGGGCGTCAATAAAGTCGTCCCCCATGTAGGCGCAGGCACTCAGGGGGATGGCAAGGCTCTCTGCCAGTTCCTGCAGGGCCTCCAGCTTGTCCTTCCTGCCCTGGATAAGGTGTGGAATCTTAAGCTCCTTTGCCCGAAGCGTCGTCGCCATCGATGGCCTCCCGGACACCCAAGCGAGGTCTACCCCGGATGCCCGCACGAGCACGAGCCCGAGGCCGTCGATGATGCAGAAGCGCTTCGTTTCGGTCTTGTCTGAGGATATTAGGACACCGCCGTCGGTCAGGATTCCATCCACGTCCATGGCGAAGAGCCGGATCTTGGCCCAGGCAGAGGAGGGGATTGGGCGCTTCTTCATGGCATCCAGGCCGTGATCAGCTGCACCACGCGGTCCTTGGTCGGGCGGTACGCCGCCTCGAGCTCCGGGGCAAACGGAACGGGCAGGTCCAGGGCCGTGATCCGGAGGGGCACGGCCTTTAGCGCCTCGCGGCAACCCTCGACGATGCTTGCCACCACCTCGGCTCCGAAGCCGTGGGTGCGCCGGCCCTCATGGAGCACGATCAGGCGGCCCGTGCGCTCAACGGAAGCTGCGATTTGAGTAAGGTCCAGCGGGGAGAGGCATCTGAGGTCAAAGATCTCGATGTCGGCCTCATACTCCGAGGCAAGATAGGCGCATACATCGCCCGCCAGGTGCACCATTTCCCCGTAGGTGACCAGGGTCGCATAGCTGCCCTCCCGCACGCGCTTCGGGCGCCACACGCTCCTGTAGTCGGGATCCCAGCATACCGGGTGCTTGCCGCGCCGATAGAGCCCCTTGTGCTCGAACAGGATCACGGGATTGTTCTCCTCACAGGAGGCGAGCAAGGCGTTGAACGCATCCTGCGGACTGCTCGGATAGAGCGCCTTGATCCCGGGCATCGAAAGGAAGAACGACTCAAGCTCCTGGGAGTGGAAGGAGCCGAACGTGAGACCGCCGCCGCAGGGCATCCTCAGGACCAGCGGGCATGCCGCGCCCGAGCGGAAGTGCATCGTCGCGGCGTTGAGCACGATCTGGGTGGTGGCCTCCGTTGCAAAGTCAGCGAATTGAAATTCCTCGATCGGTCGATGCCCGTTCACGGCTAGGCCGATCGCGTACCCCGTGCAGGTGCTCTCGGCCAGAGGGAGGTTCATGACCCTGGAGCGCCCGAATTCGCCGTAGAGGCCCTCGGTCACCTTGAAGGCGCCCCCGTAGGTCGCGATGTCCTGGCCCAGCACGAGGGACTCGGGGCGCTCGACCAGCACCTTCCTCAGGGCGCGGTTCAGGGCCTGCGCCATCGTCAGGTTCTCCTGAGAGGCAGGTTCCGGGCGCCATGGAAACGGAGCGGGGCGTGGGGCAAAGAGATCCTTCTCCATCCCCTCGGGGCTCGGCCGCTTGACGGCAAGCGCGACCGCGATGCAGTCCTCGACGAACTTCCCAAGCTCGGCGTCGACGGCCTCAATCCGCGCGGCGCCCAGGAGTCTGGACAACCTGTCGCGGTACTTGGGCAGCGGGTCCGCAGCGAAGAACGCGTCGGCCTCGCCGGGCCGGAGATAGTCGCACGTGTCGTAGGCCGCGTGACCCCGAAGGCGAAGGGTCCTCATCTCGACCACCATGGGCCTGGAGGTGGAACGCACCTTGTCGACCACTCCCCCGAGGACGCGCACCGTGGCTTCGGGGTCGCCCAGCTCGATTGCCAGGCCCTCCATGCCGTACCCGGCCGCCCGTCGCCAGAGTTCCGTGCCGCTCGCGAACTGCTCGTCTGTCGGCGTCGAATACGCGTACCGGTTGTTCTCGATAACGAAGACGATCGGAAGCGAAAGCAGCGAGGCGAGATTCATGGCCTCGTGGACGTCGCCCGTGCTTGATGAGCCGTCCCCGAAGAACGCAAACCCAACGGCGCGGCGCCCAAGCCTGCGCTGCGAATCGGTGGCGCCCAGGACCGGGCCGCACATGGCGCCCAGATGGCTGATCATCGGAAGTGACCGGTTCGCCGGGTCCCCGTGATGGATGTTTCCCTCGCGGGCCCGGGTCGGGCTGTCCGCGTTCGCGAAATACTGGTTCAGGTGCTCGCAAAGGTGACCGCCCCAGATCAGGTGGCCCCCGAAGTCCCTATGCGTGAAGGAGACAACGTCCGTGCTCTTGTCAGCCAGGAGCGCCAGCGGGACGATCATCCACTCGTTGCCCTGGCCCCCGGTCACCGTGCCCCGGATCAGGCCCTGCCGGAACAGGTCCAGTATGCGGTTGTCGGCCACGCGGGCCAGCTGCATCCAGCCGTAGAGGCGCAGCAGCGTATCGTTGGGGGTTTCTTCCAGCTCGGCCGCGCGGATGTCGCGCGAAGCAAGGATGGCGGGAGCGGTGGGAAAAGCCATGACCAGAGCCCAACGCTGATCACCACGAGACGGGTGGGCAAGCCTGCCTTCGCGACCTTAAAAGGGGCGCTTAGCGCGCCCCCTCAGACGCCATCGATCTTCCGGATCCGCGCCAGGTGGCGCCCGCCCTCAAACTCCGTCGCCAGCCAGGTGCGAACGATCTTCACGGCCTCCTCCTCGGAGATCGTGCGCTGCCCGATCGAGATGCAATTTGCGTCGTTGTGCGAGCGGTTCCAGATGGCCACCTGCTCGGTCCAGCACACTCCGCAGCGCACCCCCCTCACTCGGTTGGCGACGATAGCCTCGCCGTTTCCCGAGCCGCCAAGCACGATCCCCCGCTCGAAATCACCCCGGGAAACGGCCTCGGCCACGGGCCTTATGAAGTCCGGGTAATCGCACGGCTGCTCCGAGTCGGTGCCTAGGTCACGGACGCTGTGGCCATCGGCCAGGAGGACCGCCTTGAGGATCTCCTTGTATTTGAATCCGGCATGGTCAGATCCGATCGCAATCGTGAAGGTCTTTGGCATTGGGAAACGTGGATTATTGGGGTGAGTGAGTGTCCGCGGCGGCCGGGGCCGCGCAAACAAATACAGGGGCGGGGCCGCGCGTGGCTCAAGCCCCGATCACCCGCCAGAAGGCCTGGGTGTCGGCCAGGCTCTCGAGGACCGCATCTGGGTTGTACCTGGCGAGGTCCGAGGCAGGGGACTTCCCGGTCGCCACCGCGAGCACGCGTCCCCCGAAGGCCCGTGCGCAGGCGATGTCGTGAGGGGTGTCCCCTACGATCCACACGCTCTCGCCCTGGAAATCGAGGCCCCAGTGGCTCCTCGCCCTCTCCAGGGCGAAGGGCCCCAGGTCATTGCGGGTCTCGCTGTCGTCGGCAAAGGCCCCGATCGGGAAATATTCCCAGAGGCCGTGAAAGCCGAGCTTGGTCTCGGCTCCCCTCCGGAGATTACCCGTGAGGAGCCCCTGCGCGACATGGGGATGGCCGGCCATCTCGCGGATCAGCTCGCTGGCTCCGGGCAGGATCCTCGAGTCGCACCGGCCCAACACCCCGGGAAGCACCGCGATGTAGCCCTCGATGTAGCGTGCGAAATTCTCCCGCGATGCATCGATCCCGTACCTGGAGAAGATCTGGCGGATGATAAGGGGGTCCGTCCTTCCCGCAAAGTCGATGCCCTCGAACGACCCCGAGACGCCAAACACATCGCCCAGGGCCAGCTGCAGCGCCCTCATCCCGGCACCGGCGGAGTGCAAGATTGTGCCGTCTATGTCCCACAATATCAGAGTCTTTTGCATTTGTCATGAAACGCTCGCTTCCACCGAACGTCTTTGCACGTATCACTGTCTAAGAAGGTACCATGCGAAAAGGAAAGTAGTCCCTAAAAACCATGAAAACTTCCAGAAATTTCGCCTTAGCGACCGTTGCCCTCTGCGCCGTGCTTCTCGCCGGCTGCGATACGCCCGATTCGAGGATCCGGCACAGCCCGGACTCCTTCGCCCGCCTAAATCCCGACCAGCAGGCCTTGGTAAAGGCAGGACGCATAGCGCCGGGATTCGACATGGACGCCGTGAAGCTCGCGCTGGGCGACCCCGACCGGATTGTCGTCCACACCGATGCCTCCGGGCAGCACGAGGTGTGGCACTACGTCACCTATGAGGATGCCCAGGGAGCCATCATCTTCACGGGCTACTACCACCGGTACTGGGGCTATGGCGGCCCGTTCTTCTACGGCGGGGCGCCCTACTACAACGGCTTCCCAGCCCGCGTCCATGACCGCGTGCTCGTCGTGTTCGACAAGAACAATCGGGTGGAGAAGATCGAGGCGGACAAGCCCTAGGCCGAGGCGCCTGCCTCCTGGGACTCCCTCACCCTTACCTCGACGCTTAGGGAGCGGGTCTTGCCTCCGCGGTAGGTCCCGCTCACGGGCCGGATGTCGGCGTAGTCGCGGCCCGAGGCCGCCTTGATGTAGCGCTCGTCGGCGGCCCGGTCGTGTGTGGGATCGTAGGGGGCCCATCCGAATCCCGGCACGAAGGCCTCGATCCAGGCATGGGAGGCCTCCTCCTCGTTGTCCTGCCTCTGCGACTTGATAAAGTAGCCGCTCACGTAGCGGGCGGGGATCCCCGAGCAGCGGCACATCCCGAGAGCGACGTGCGCGAAGTCCTGGCACACACCGGCCTTCAGCTTGATGGCGTCCGTGGCCAGGGTGGTGACGCCGGTCGACCGAGGCTTGTAGGTGAAGGTCCTGTAGACGTGCCTGCAGATGGCCCTCACGTCCGACCAAACGTCGGAGGGTCCGTTGGGCAGCGCATCCTTCGCCTCCCTCCATACCTCCACGTCGAGCGGCACGTAGTGGGAGTCTCCCAGGAACTCGGCGTGGAGCTCGCTGTCGCTCGAGGGCTCCGTTCCCGTCCGCTTGACGACCGGCACCGGGGGACGCGCCGCGTTCGGGGTCGTCTCGATCTCCGAGACGGCCTCGATCATGAGGCGCTCGTGGCCCGCAACCACATCGAAGTAGTGGACGGCGTTGCCGTAGAAATCGAGGTAGTCCCGGATCTGCGTGGCCGGATCCGTGCGCAGCTCGAAGCTCCTGCAGATCTGGTTCGCGTCGTCGACCGGCCTTAGCCGCACCTCATTGAAGCTGTCCTGCGCTTTCCCCGCGTAGACGAACGTGGTTCGATGAAGGAGGCTGATGAGCATTTATTTTGACGAAGTCTGGGCGTGAGGCTGCCCGTCACTGCTGTTGCTGGAGCTGCTGTTCCTCCTGGGTCGACTCGGCCTGGTAGAACATCGTTATCTGGACGACCTCGTCGCTGATCTTTTCAAGCGACTCGGCGATTTCAACCAGGAACTCGTGCAGGCCTTCCTTCAGGACCTCGTCAATCGTGAGGGACTGAAGGTCGGCCAGGAGCCTGCGGGAGAGGCGGGCGGCCTCGGTCCTTGGCCTGGCGCCCGATTCCCCGAGGATGCGCCTGAGAAGCTCGTCGATCTGCGCCACGCAAAAGTGCACCGAGCGCGGAAACGAGTCGGAGAAGATCAGGAACTCGGCCACCTTCCACGGCAGGATCTCCCTGACGTAAAACTTGCGGTAGGCTTCCAGGGCGCTCGCCGAGCGAAGGACCGCCTGCCACTGGGCGGTGTCAACGGCCCCGCCGACGTCCCCCGCGCTCGGAAGAAGGATGTGGTACTTCACGTCCAGGATCCTCGTCGTCTTGTGCGCTCGCTCGACGAACTTGCCAAACTGGATGAACTCCCAGCCCTCGCTCCTTGAGTAGGTCGAGTCGGTCAGCCCCTGGAAGAGGTGAGAGTTCCGCTTGATGTCCTGGAAAAACTCGTAGGGACCCGCCGCCCAAACGTCGGCGGTGCTTCGGGACTTCAGGAAAAGGTAGAGCTCGTTGATCGTCTCCCACATCTCGACCGAAATCTGGTCGCGGATCATCCGCGCGTTCTCGCGGGCGGCAAACACGCACGAGAGGATCGAGTTCTCGTTCTTCAGGTCGAAGGCAAAGAATTCGGTGACGGACCGGCTGTCCGCGACCTCATAGCGCTTCTCGAAGGTCTCGAGGTCGCCAGAGCTCGCAAGGATGGAGCCCCAGTGCTCTCGCAGGTGGGCGTCGTCGTAACCCCTGAAATCGATGCTGAACTGCAGGTTCACCTCCAGCAGGCGAGCGATGTTCTCGGCGCGCTCGATGTACCGGCTCATCCAGTAGAGAGAATGCGCTACCCGCGAGAGCATGACGTTTGCCTGCGGGCGGGGCGCGGGTGCTTTGGATCTGGGGGGCATGGCCTTTTGTGCCGGGGCGGGTCAGTCCTCCGCAAGGACCCAGGTGTCCTTGGAGCCGCCGCCCTGCGACGAATTTACGACAAGGGAACCCTTGCGGAGCGCGACCCTCGTGAGGCCCCCGGGCGTCACGACCGTCTTCTCCCCGCAGAGGACATAGGGCCTGAGGTCGATGTGGCGGCCCTCCAGGCCGTTCTCGAACCACGTCGGCGAGCGGGAGAGCATGACGGGCTGCTGGGCTATGAAGTTGCGCGGGTTGGCGGCCACCTTCGCCCTGAAGTCGGCGACCTCCTCCTTGGTTGCCGCGGGGCCGATCAGCATCCCGTAGCCGCCGGCCTCGTTGGCCGACTTCACCACGAGGTTCGCCGTATTCTCGAGGATGTACTTCCTGTCCGCGGGATCGGACGCCAGGTAGGTGGGCACGTTCGGCAGGATGGGCTCCTGGTCGAGGTAGTACTTGATGATCTTCGGCACGTAGGCGTAGATCACCTTGTCGTCGGCTACGCCCGTGCCGATCGAGTTGGCCAGCGCAACTGTTCCCGCCCGGTACGCCGCCACCAGTCCCGGAACGCCGAGCATGGAGTCCGAACGAAACACCGAGGGGTCGAGGAAGTCGTCGTCGATCCTGCGGTAGATGACGTCGACAGGCAGGAGGCCGGCCGTGGTCCTCATATAGACCCGCGTGTCCTGGACCAACAGGTCGCGGCCCTCGACGATCGGGATGCCCATCTGACGCGCGAGGAAGCAGTGCTCAAAATAGGCGCTGTTGTAGACGCCTGGGGTCAGGAGCACCACGTTTGGCTTGTCATCGCGGTTGGGCGCGATGTGGAGGAGGGATTTCAGGAGGAGCTCCGAATAGCCCTCTACGGGCCGCACGCCATAGCTCTGGAAGAGATTGGGGAACGCGCGCCTCATCGCCGAGCGGTTCTCGATCATGTATGAGACCCCCGACGGGCAACGGAGATTGTCCTCAAGGACCAGATAGTTGCCATCCCTGTCGCGGATCAGGTCGGTGCCGCAGATGTGGACATAAATGTCGTGCGGCACCGAAAAATTCATGAACTCCCGCCTGAAGTGCTTCGCGCTCAGGACCTGGGCGGCCGGGATAACCTTATCCTTGAGGATCTTCTGGTCGTGGTAGAGATCGTGGAGGAAGAGATTCAGGGCAGTGATCCGCTGGATGAGCCCCGCCTCAAGCCTCGACCATTCCTTGGCCGGTATTATGCGCGGGATCAGGTCGAAGGGGAAGATGCGCTCCGTTCCCTCGGAGTCGTTGTAGACCGTGAAAGTGACGCCTCGCCTCAGAAACGCCAGGTCCACGGCCGCCCGACGCCGCTCGAATTCGGGGAGGGCAAGGGTGCTTAGGCGGTCGACGAGGGCCTTGTAATGGGGCCGCACTTCGCCTCCAGCCGCGTACATCTCGTCAAAGAAGTCGCCTTGGTCGTAGGGGTTACTTAGGAGCGACACGTTTTGTTAGTTTAGGCCATCTGTCACCGGTCAGCAAGTTCCTTGCCAGCCGGCCCTATTAGGTGGCCAGGCCGGTCACTAGGGGGCGCCAGCCGCGAACTTGAAGGCTTGCTCTATTCGGACCCGCACGGTCCGGTCATCCGAGGCTGTAGCCGGCTTAAACTTCCATTTCTCGACGGCCGTCTTGCAGCGCCGGGCGATGTCGTCATCGGTCGCGCTGACAACCTCGACCCCGGTTACCGTGCCATCGCGAAGGACGACCAAGGAGAGAAGCACGTCCGCGCCGGCCTTCTTCTGGGCCGCGGACAGGGCGGGCGCCGGCGACTCTACGGCTACGGGGGCGGTCTTCACCTCGGCCGCCGTGAAGACGCGGTCCCTAAGCAGCAGCTGTGCCGCGTATTTGAGGGTGTCGCCCTCGGGAATCTGGCAGGAGATGGGCGTCGGGTCATAGCCCGGCAGCTTCAGCTCGAAATTCTGGACCTTGGGAGTGAGGTCATGGAGCGACAGCGGGGTTGTCCCAAGGAATGCACCGTCCTTTGTGACTGTGGCGCCGCTCGGGTCGCTTGTGAGTTCCAGCGAGCCATCCAGGTACTTTGTGTCCACTGCGGACTTGGTCGCCTTCTCGACCGTGACCTTTTCGGTGTGGTCCTGGCAGCCCGGCCGCGTGAACGTGACAATGTAGCTGCCGTGCGGGATGTCCTCGTAGGTAGCGGGCGTCCGGCCCGTCCGGACGGGCTTTCCCGTCGGGTCATCAGCCAAACGGAATGCGAATTCGAGGCCGTCCGGGCTGCTCGTCAAGGCGACCGAGCCGTAAATCGAGGGCAGGGACAGGGATCCCATGTCCGTGGTCTTCGAGCCCAGGATCTCGGTGCTGGTGTCCACGGACTCATGGCCTGCCAAGGTGATCTGCACGCGGTGGTTGCCTGGCGAGAGTCCCTCCACCTTGGCGGGTGTCTTCACTGGGGCAGCGCCGTCCACGGAGAGGAGCGCGCCAGCCGGGACCGTGGCCACAACGAGCGTCCCGGGAAGCTTGGAAAGGCGTTCCGCCTCAACTTCGGCGAGAACGGCCCTGCGGGTATCTTCCTCGGCCAGCTTCTTCGCGAGCGCGACGGCCTGTTCCGTCTCCTTGCGGCTGCGCTCCTCGTCGTCCTTGCGGGCCTGTTCCTCCTGCAAGAGCTGCTCCTCGGCCTTGTGGTGAGCAAGCGCCTCCTGCTGTTCAAGGTCGTAGGCCTTGATCTTTTCAAGCCTTGCCTCGACCACGATGGCTATGGCCGCGAATACCAGGGAGGCAACGACGCCTATGCCCACGTAGAAGCCGACTCTGCTCTTGGCCGGGGCCTTGGCCGGCTGGTCCTTGGGTAATGGCTTCAGCTTTACGGCCTCGAAGGGCAGAGCGGTGACGGCGGGCGTCGTCCCGCTCTTTGGGGGCGCATCGGGCAGCTCCGGGGCCGCTTCGGGCGGAGGTGGCGTTGCCTTGGGTGGAGGCGGCGGTGCGCCGCCCGGCGCGGGGAATCCGGGATTTGAGAAGGAAGGCTGTCGGGGGGCCGGTGTGCCCCCGGGCATCGGGAATCCGGGATTTGAAAAGGACGGCTGTCGGGGGGCCGGAGCGCCTCCCGGCATCGGGAATCCGGGATTTGAAAAGGAACCCTGGCCAGGCGCCGACCCGGGCTCGGGAGGCGTCCCCCCGGGCAAGGGGAACGCCGGGCTCGAGAACGACCCGGTCCTTGGTGCCGCTGGAGGAATTGAAAACGTCGGTGCTGGCGGCGATGCAGACGAAGGCGTGCTCAGTCGTACCTGCGGCGCTGCCGGCATGGGCGGCCGTGTCGATCCGGGCTGGGGAGCCTGGGAGGGGGCTGGGGGAACCGAAGTGGATCGGGGAGGCACCGGCGGCCGGGACGGCTTTGCCGAGAACGTGACCTGGGGCCCAGACGAGGGTTCCGCCGAGAGGGCCGGTTTTTGCCGGGTCGTAGGTGCGACGGGTCGAGCCACGGGTTTTGGCTCGGGCTCCGGCTCGGGCTCTTCCGGCTCAGGGGTGGGGGTGGGCTCCTCCTCGGCAGGTTCCGCTTCAACCCATTCGGGGCTCCAGTCGTCGCTGGCGCGGGTTCCCAATGCCGCCAGGCCCAGAACACCGGCCGAGCTCGCCGAAAACGAACCCATGACGGAATCGTCCGCGAACTTCAGCCCAAGGCCCGAGGAAAACGTGCCGATGTCGGGAGTCCACTGGGTTAGGCCGGCGGCGGCCGCCGCCTCGCGCACGAACCACGCCTGCTTGGACGTGAGTCCTAGGCATGCCAGTGCCGGGGGGGCGGGCGTCGCGGGCAGGCCCCCAAGGGCTTCCTTCAGTCGCGCCGCGATCGTCGCCCCCACCTTTGGGCCCGGATCGGTGAAGTCATATCCCTCGTTGAAAAAGAGCCGGGCACCCGCTCCGCGGAACTTCAACTTGAGGGCCGTCTGCACCGCCTCAAAGATGGACTCCATGCCCACGGCGCAGGGTTCCGCGGCCTCGATGCCGGCCGAAGTCACGAGCAGGAGCGTCGAGTGAACCGACCCCAGGTCCCAAAGAATGACCGCGCCGTCCTTGCCTTCGCTCTTGAGCGCGGCCGAGACCGCGCCGATCGCCGCAAAGGCCGAGGGTGAGGCTCCGTCCGTGTCGGCGTTTAGGGCGTTCAGGACGGCCGCCACCTTCAGCTGCGCCTCGCGCGGGGCGGCGGCGAGCACCCACTTGTCGAGTCCGTCCGGATTCACCGCACCGCCGTCGGTCGCATTGCAGGCCGCGAGCACGAAGGCCGCCTTCTGGTCGGCGGCGGCGATAGCCTTCAAGGCGTCGCTCGTGCGGTCCAGCATGGCCTCGGTGTCGGTGGAGACGTGCCAGTAGGCCTCCCCAGGCCAGACGGCCGCGACCGCCCTCAGGCCCCCCGTCTTGCGCGACGGTGCAACGGCATCAAGCAGGGCCTCGAGGCCTGGCTTGTTCTCAAGCAGGCATTCGCCCCCGGCCTCCACCGTGCCGCCTGATACGCGCAGCGCATGGAGCGAGTAATCGGTCAGCTCCAAGAATACCTGGGTTTCGTCAGCCTTTGGCATTTTATGCGTTCACGTGAAGGGTGTCGCGCCGCATCAGGCCTTCACGAAATTCTTGAGGCGCTCCTGGAGCTGGCGGCTCCGCTCCTCCAGCATGACCTCCTTGGCCGCGATCGAGGCCATCTGGGCCCCAAGCTTTGCGCGTTCCTCGGATTGCTGCGCCTCGGCGCGCATGAGCGCGTCCGCGCCCTCCTGCAGCTTCGCGCGCTCCACCTCGATGGCGGCCTCCTTCTTGCGGACCTCGGCCTCGCGAGCCTTCACATTTCCCTCGATCTCGCCGCGGATGGTGGCGAGCTTAGAGCGGAGTTCGGCAAGCGTGTGGGCTTCCGTCTTGAGCCTGGTCTGCGTTTCAGCGGAGGATTTCTCGAAGGCGGCCTTCTCCACGTCAAGGGCCGCGCGGTCGATCGCCAGCTGGGCCTTGGCTGCTGCAATCGCGGCCTTGTCCCGTTCAATCTCCTCCTCGGCCCTCGCCGGGCCCGGGTCAGGCGCCACGGGTGTCGCCTTTGAGACGTCCGATTTTAACCTCGCGAGCCTGGCCTCCCACTGGGCGCACTCCGCCTCAAGGGTCTTTGCCTTCTTCGCAGCGTCGGAATGCAGGGCCTTTGTGATGGCGGACGCCGCTTTGTTCGCCGCCGCCGAAGCCGTGATCTCGGCCTCCAACGCCTGGCGGTCCTTCTCGAGCTTGGCCATCAGCAGCGCGGCATTGGCCTCGCGGCGTTGAAGGGCCTCTTCGCGTTCAGCCGGGGTCATGTGCGCAATGAATCTGCCGGGCCAAGCCGGCCACGGGATGCGATCGCATGGGCAGCGTCCACCTGGGACCGCCGCCTCGGATTAATGTTTAGAGTGGTTGCCGTCACGTTCACGCCCCGGGTTTGACCAGGGAATGCGGCTTTAGATTTCAGATTACCGGCGCCGGTGTCAAATCGCATGGATCGCTGCCTTGGAGACAGCAAGGCCCGCCTCCTTGACCGCCTCGCTCAGCGTCGGGTGCGCATGGATCGTCCTTCCGAGGTCCTCGGCGCTGCCACCGTATACCATGTGGGTGACGATCTCCGAGATGAGCTCGCCGGCACCCCTGCCAATGATTTGCGCGCCGAGGATCCGGTCGGTCTTCGCGTCGGCCACCACCTTCACAAACCCGTCCGTCCCGTCGCTCGAGATCGCCCGTCCGTTCGCGGCGAAATTGAAGCGCCCGACGTTCACGGCGATCCCCCGGGCCTTCGCCGCGTCCTCCCCAAGGCCCACGGAGGCCACCTCGGGGTCGGTGTAGACGATCGTCGGCACAAGGTCCCAGTCGACATGGCCGGATTTTCCCGCAATCCATTCGGCGACCGCGACCCCGTCCTCCTCGGCCTTGTGGGCGAGCATCGGACCGGCGACCACGTCGCCGATGGCCCAAATCCCGGGAACGCCCGTGCGCAGCCTGCCGTCGACCTTCACCCGGCGCTTCTCGTCCAGGGCGACCCCTGCCTTCTCGAGGTCAAGGCCGTTGGTGTACGGTCTGCGCCCCACGGCGACCAGGATCCGCTCACCCGGAAACTCAAGCTGCTTGCCCTCTCGCTCTGCCAGGAGCACGGCCCGACCATCGGTGGTCCTAAGGCCCGTCACCTTGGCCCCCGTCTCGATCTTCAGGCCCTGCTTCTGGAGCGAGCGGGAGAAGGCGCGCACGACGTCGTCGTCGTACCCTGCGACGATCTTCGGCAGGAATTCGACTACGGTGACGCTGCTCCCAAGCCGAGCCCAGACCGAGCCGAGCTCAAGCCCGATCGCGCCGCCGCCCACCACGACGATCGAGGCCGGGACGGCTGCGAATGAGATCGCGTCGTCACTGGAGACCACCGTCTTGCCGTCAAACTTCATAAAAGGGAGCTCAACGGGCGCCGAGCCCGTCGCGATGACGAAGTTCTTCGCGGTAAGAAGGGTTTCCCCAGAGCCCCCCTTCACCGCGAGCGTTGTCGGTGAGGCGAAAGAGGCTTCCCCGGTGATGACGGTGACCCTGCGGGCCTTGGCAAGGGCTGCCACCCCCGCAACAAGCTTTGCGACGACGCCCTCCTTGCGCTTCATCAGGGACGCGATGTCGGCAGAGACCGGTCCGGTCTTGATGCCGTGGTCCGCGGCGTGGTCGCGCGCAAAAACGAGCTGTTCCGAGGAGTAGAGGAGCGCCTTGCTTGGGATGCAGCCCACGTTCAGGCAGGTCCCGCCTAGCGTCCCGCGCTTCTCGACTAGGGCCACCTTAAGCCCGAGCTGGGCTGCCCTGAACGCGCAGACGTAGCCCCCGGGGCCCGCGCCGATAACGACGACGTCAAAAGAGTCCATGGGAGGGTGCGGGTCTAGAGGCCGAGCAGGAGCCGTGCGGGATCCTCGATCTCCTGCTTGACCTTCACCAGGAATGTCACGGCCTCGCGCCCGTCCACGAGCCTGTGGTCATAGGTGAGCGCCACGTACATCATGGGCCTTATGACGACCTGGCCGGCGACCGCCACGGGGCGGTCGTTGATCGCATGCATCCCGAGGATGGCGCTCTGCGGGGGATTGATGATGGGGGTCGAGAGGAGCGAGCCGAAGGTGCCCCCGTTCGTGATCGTGAACACACCGCCCTCCAGGTCGTTCAGCGTGACCTTGCCCTCGCGCGCCCTGCCGGCGGCGTCGGTGATGGCGCGCTCGATCGCGGGCATGCCGAGCGTGTCACAGCCGCGGATGACCGGGACCATGAGGCCCTTCTCCGTCGATACGGCCACGCCGATGTCGTAGTAGTGGTTCTGGACCAGGGTGTCGCCCTCGACCTGTGTGTTGATGGCGGGGACCTCCTTGAGCGCGTGCACGACCGCCTTCACGAAGAACGACATGAAGCCGAGCTTGAAGCCGTACTTCTTTACGAATTCCTCCTGGTGCTTTGCGCGGAGGGCCATGACAGCGGACATGTCGACCTCATTGAAGGTGGTAAGGAGCGCGGCGGAGTGCTGGGCCGTGACCAGCCTCTCGGCGATTTTCTGGCGCAGGGGCGTGAGCTTGCGCCGGGTCTGGCGTTCGCCGGCCTTGGGTGCAGCGGGGGTAGGCGCGGCGGGAGCCGGCGCGGGCGAGGGCACCGCGGCAGCGGCCAGCATATCGCCCTTGGTCACGCGGCCGGCCTTGCCTGTGCCCGCGACTTCGGCGGGATTCACACCGGTCTCGGCCGCCAAGCGGCGGACCGCGGGAGATGCCACCGCGGCTGCTGCAGCGGCGGGGGCCGCCGCTGGGGGTGCCGGCGCAGCCGCTGCAGGGGTCGCAGGCTGGCGCTCTGCCGCGGCCGCACCCGCTGCTCCGTTCTCGATCGTCGCGACAACCTGGCCAATCCTAACCTCCGTGCCGGCGTCCACCTTCAGCGTGATGACGCCCGCGGCCTCCGCGGATCCCTCCGAGGTGATCTTGTCGGTCTCGAGCTCAAAGAGCGGCTGCTCGGGCTTGACGGTATCGCCGTTCTTGACGTGCCACTTTGCGAGGATACCGGTGCTGATGGATTCGCCCATGGGCGGGATTTTGACGTCGAGGGGCATGGATGTTTTAGAGGGTGTAGGCGTCTTCAAGGAGACCTGCGAGCTCGAGCTTGTGAAGGGCCAGGGATCCAACCGAAGGCGACGCCGACGGGCCCCGTCCGGCGTAGAGCGGAATGATTCTGAACACGTCCGCAATCTGTCCGCAAATCCAGGTCCAGGCGCCCATGTTCTGCGACTCCTCCTGGCACCAGACTAGGCGTGCTCCCTCGTACTTTGCGGCGATCTCTCCCAGTCGGTCGGTGTGGAGGGGGTAAAGCTGCTCAATCCGAACGAGCGCCGTGTCCTTGATCCCGTTCCTTTCCCGGTAGTCGCAAAGGTCGTAGTAGACCTTGCCCGAGCACAGGATCACGCGTGAGACCTTCTCCGGCTGCGCGGGGTCGTCCAGGATTTCCTGAAACGCACCGTCGGTGAGTTCCGTGATCCTCGAGACGGCCCCGGGGTGGCGGAGCAGCGACTTTGGTGACATAACGATCAGGGGTTTCCTGAACTCGCGCATCACCTGGCGCCGCAACAGGTGGAAGTACTGCGCGGGGGTGGTGACGTTTACGACCTGGATGTTGTCCTCTGCGCACGACTGCAGGAAGCGCTCGAGGCGGGCCGAGGAATGCTCGGGCCCCTGGCCCTCGTAGCCGTGGGGCAAGAGGAGCACGATCCCGCAGGTGCGCTGCCATTTGGATTCGCCGCTGACGATGAACTGGTCGATGACAACCTGGGCGCCGTTTGCGAAGTCACCGAACTGGGCCTCCCAGAGGCAGAGAAGGTCAGGAAAATCGAGCGCGTAGCCGTAGTCAAAGCCCAGGACCGCCGCTTCCGAGAGCAGGGAGTTGTAGACGCAGAAGTGAGCCTGTTTTGGGTCAAGGTTCTTGAGCGGCGTGTATTTCTCCCCAGTCTCGGTGTCCGTTAGGACCGCATGGCGGTGGCTGAACGTCCCGCGCTCGCAGTCCTGGCCGCTTAGGCGAACGGCTCGGCCTTCCACGAGAAGCGAGCCGAAGGCCAGGGCTTCGCCGAACCCCCAGTCCACCGGGCCGCCGTCCCTGTGGGCGGCCACGCGCGCGTCCAAGAGGCGCCGGATCTTGGGATTCACCTTGAACCCATCGGGCACGGTCGTCAGCGCCCTCACGAGCCTCTCGATCTCCGCAGCCGGCACGCCCGTGTTGAGCGGCATGTGATGGTAGGCCGGCTGGAACTGAGCCGTGGAGCCCTTGAAGGGGTCCCTCGGCCGGGTGCGCTTCGCCGTCTTGGCGGCCTCGCGCTCCTTGGCCTTGGCGAGGTTCTCCTCGAGCGCCGCCGAGTACTCGGCCTTGATCGCGTCGCGCTGCGCGGTCGAGATCGTGCCTTCGGAGACGAGCTTCTCCGTGTAAAGCGCCGACACCTGGGGATGTGCGGCGATCTTCTTGTAAAGCATCGGCTGGGTGAACGAGGGTTCGTCGGTCTCGTTGTGGCCGTGCCGGCGGAAGCAGTACATGTCGATGAACACGTCGCGCTTCCAACGCACGCGGAAGTCGAGCGCGAGCTGCGAAACCATGCACACGGCCTCGGGGTCGTCCCCGTTCACATGGAATATGGGTGCCTCGATCATCTTCGCAACGTCGGTGCAGTATCGGGTGGAGCGCGCATCCTCCGGGTCGGTCGTGAAGCCGATCTGGTTGTTGATGACAAAGTGCACGGTCCCGCCGGTCCGATAGCCCGGCAGCTGGGAGAAGTTGAGGGTCTCGGCAACGATGCCCTGGCCGGCTACGGCGGCGTCGCCGTGGATGAGGAGAGCCATGACCCGTTTGCGCTCCGTTGAGTCGCCGCGGATCCGCTGGCGCGCGCGCGCCTTACCCTCGACGACCGGATCCACGATCTCCAAGTGCGAGGGGTTCGCCGCCAGCCGCACCTCCACCTTCTCGCCCGAGGTCGTGGTGAGGATGGACTCGTATCCAAGGTGGTACTTGACGTCGCCGTCCCCGCCGACCGTGTCCGGAATGTAGTTCTCGGAGAACTGCTCGAAAAGCTGGTCGAAGGACTTACGCATCACGCTGCAGAGCACGTTAAGCCGCCCGCGGTGGGCCATGCCCATAACGATCTCCTCGACCCCCGCCTCCGGGCAGTGGTCGATCACCGCGTCGAGTGCGGCGATGATCGTCTCACCGCCCTCGAGCGAGAAGCGCTTCTGGCCAACGTACTTTGTGTGCAGGAACTTCTCGAAGAGCTCGGCCTTGTGAACGCGCCTGAGGATTCGGACCTTCTGGGCTCGGGTGAAGGAGGGCTGGAGCATCGAGGACTCGATCCGCTCCTGGAGCCACACCCTGCAGTCCTTGTCCTGGATGTGGGCGTACTCGACGCCCACGTGCCCGCAATAGGTCTTTTCAAGCGATGCGATCACGTCGCGCAGCTTCATCTGGCCGCCGCCACGGTAGGCAACGAGATTGAACGAGGTGTCCAGGTCCTCCTCGCCGAGCTCGAACTCACTTAGCGCCAGCTTCGCCAACTTCGGAGGCGGATCGCCCAGCGGGTCCAGATGGGCCTGCAGGTGGCCGATCGCCCTATAGGCAAAGACCAGGTTCCGCACCTGGGACTGCTTGCTGCTGTCGATAATCGGGGCCTGAAGTGACTGGCCGGCAACGAGATCAGTGATCGAACCGCCATTGTTGCCAAGGGAGAAACCCTGAAAGAAGGCGCGCCAGGTCGGATCAACCCCGTCGGGGTTATCGAGCCATTGCCGGTACATTGGCTCAATGACGTCGATGTTAGCGCGTGTGGGAAGTGACGTTGAATTCATCAGGTGTGCCGGAGCGTTGCCACTCCGGCTTTTAAGGAAGGGTTTGGAACCACTTTGCATGGGTTAGCCCGCAAACTCAAGCCCGAGGGGGTTACCCCCCGGTCGGTTGCAATCTCGCTTCACATGGGGGCCGGATGTATTAGGGTGGGTTCTCCCGTGGACATCGAAGCCCTCATCAAAGGATCCCTTATCTCGCTCTTGGATGGCATTAAGCGCGCTGATCGGGAATCCATATCGGCCGGCATGGGCCGCTTGGACGACCTCCTTGAGAAGGGGCGGGGTTCGCTCCATCCCCAACTCGTTCATTTTCTCGAGAAACGGAGCTACCCCAAGGCGCTCCAGTTTCTTGGAGGTGACTCGGCCATTCCGGCAGGCTCGTGCGGCGGGAGGCGCTGACCGTGGCCGATCGGATACCCACCGGCGGGGGCGGCGGGCTTGGTCAAAACCCCTTCGAAAGGCTGAACCTATCGGGGCTTCCTTCGGCGCCGCCTCTTTCCAGGGCGGAACTCCCGGCGAAGGCAGCGCCTGCGCGCAACCGCGGACGCGTGGACATCAAGCGCGAGAAAGGGGGCAGGGGTGGCAAGACAGTCACCGTTGTAGACGGGTTTATCGGCATCGGCCTCCCCGAGAAGGAGCAGCTTGCCAAGAGGATGCGCGCGGCCTGCGGCAGCGGCGGCACCGTCAAGGAGGGTAGGATAGAGATCCAGGGAGACCAGCGCGACGTCGTGGCCAGGATCCTAACCGAGGCGGGGTTCCGCCCGGTATTTGCCGGAGGTTAGGCGGCTAGCCCTGCCGCTAGGGTCAGCGCACTCTTGGCGCGGTTTAGAATGTAGAGGTGGTAGCCCGGAGCCCCGTTTCCGAGAAGGTCCCTAATTTGCTGGAGCGCCCAGTCAATGCCGATCGCCTCCACGATCTCCGGCGAATCGCCCGCTGCTTCAAGCCTGCGGATGAGCGCCTGGGGCAGGGTGGTGCCGCACATCGACGTGAAGCGTTGGATCTGCTTGAGCGAAAGGACCGGCATGATGCCCGGAACGATCGGCACCGAGATCCCCGCCTTCCTGCAGAGGTCCACGAACCGGTAATAGGCTCCGTTGTCGAAGAAGAGCTGCGTCGTCACGAACGAAGCGCCCGCGTCCACCTTGCGCCTGAGTGCCTGAAGGTCCGACTCGAATGACGGCGCCTCGGGGTGCTTCTCTGGGTACCCTCCCACGCCCAGGCAGAAGTCGGGATGCCTGGCCTTCAGGAGTCCGACGAGCTCGTTGGCATAACGCAGTCCGTCCTGGGGAGCCTTGAATTCCGCCGTACCTTTCGGAGGGTCGCCGCGAAGCGCCATGATGTTCCGGAAGCCGTCCCTATGGATGCGGTCCGCGACCTCGTTGAGCTCCGACCTTGTATGGCCGACGCAGGTCAGGTGCGGCATCACCGTGAATCCGAACTCGGCCCTGAGGATGGCACTCACCTGGGCGGTCCGCTCGCGCGTGCTTCCACCCGCGCCATAGGTGACGGATACAAAGTCGGGCGACATGGAACCGAGCGCCGCAGCCGTCTTCCTCAGGGCCTCTACGCCCGCGTCGTCCTTCGGAGGGAAAAATTCTATGGACCGCAGCGGGCGGCGCTGCGCGAAGAGCTCAGAGAGGGGGCGGTCGGGAACTAACACATATCAACGCATCGCGAAATGTTGATATGTGTAAAGGAAAATCCGTCCGGACCCTCAACCGAAGACGGGACCCCGACGCCTGCCACGCTATTTCGCCTTTTCTGGTTCGAAGAACTCGTCGGGTTTCTGGGGGAGCCCGGTCAGGGTGTAATCGTCCACCTTGAAGGAGCGCCGTTTCATGAGGTCATTGACCTGCGCCTTTGGATCGGAACTTGAGACCACGACGAATGCCGGGCCGGCGGGAATGGTGTCAAACTCGGGCGCGATCGGCTTAGCCTCGGGTGCGGCGGGAGCATCCTTGGCGGGCGGTGTGATCGCGTCCTTCGCGTCGGCTGTCGGCACCTTCAGCTTCTTTTCCTCGGGCCTGCGCCCGAGCGAAACCAGGACGGTCGTCCCGTCAAAGGTGGTGAGGCGGATCGTCCTCATGAACTTGGCGGCCTCAGCGGCCGAGGGATCCTTCGGGTCAGCCGTATCGGAGAACCGGAGGGCGGTGAGGGTCGCCAGGAGAGAGTTCACCTTTTCCCCGACGAGCTTTTGGCCTGCCGGGGGCTTTGCCGCGGACCACGGGCTGTCCTTCTTGGCACGAGCTGCCTCCACGGTCGCTCCCCCCTCAAAGGGGATCTCGACCTTGGCAACGTCGTCGGGCTTCAGCGACACGAGCCGCGTGTCGGCCCAGCCCTTTGGGTCGGTGTCGAGCCAGGTGCGGAGCCCCGCCAGGAACGCCACGGGCTCGTCGCCGAACCTGACAAAGCGCCCGTTGCCCGCCTCGGGAGTCTTCCCGAGCGTGAGAATCCAGATCCGCTTCCCTTCGGAGTCCTTCAGCTCGATCTGGGAGTCCTTGAACTCGAGGCGCGACAGCCTTTCGGGGTTGCTGGTCACAAACCGGTCGACCTTCGCCTCGTTTAGGTCCTGGACGAAGCGGGCAATCTTATCGAAGTCGGCCGGCATATCATAGTAGCTCGGAACGCGCCACGCATCGCCAGACACGCGCACGAGCTCCACCTTCTTTCCCTGGTCGGAGATCAGGAGGCCTGCGGCCCTTGAGGCCGTGTCCGCGTCAAGAAGCGCCTTTCCGACCCGGGGATCCTGGGCCGGGGCCGGCTCGGGCCGGTTCCGGAAGAATGCCACGGCCGAAAGGAGGCCAAGGAGCACGACGGAGATGACGAGGTTTCTGAGTTTCATCGCGAGTCGAAGGGTTGCGGGTGAGCGAGTGGGACTAGCCCGCCTATCCCTTGCGCCTGCGGTAGAACCAAAGGCCGAAACCGCAAACGAGGAGCGGGGTGCCGAGCAGGTTCACGACAAGAAGCCTGTTCTCGAGGGCGTCGATGCCCACGCGAAGGCTCCTGCGGATCTCCCGCCGCTCGCCCCGCAGGGCTGAGGACTGTTTCTGGAAGTCGTCGATCGCGCGGGTGGCCTCCGGGGAGGCGATCAGCTTGCCACCCTCGCTCTTCTTCCCCTGGAGCTCGGCGAGCTTGGACTGGACCTCGTTGATGCGGGCCTCCAGGGCGGTCAGTTTCTCCTTATATTTCTCGGCGGCCTCCGCCTCCATGTGTTTGACGACCGTGAAGGGCCGCACGGAGTTTCCCTTGCCCCGGATCGAGATCAGGTCCCGGGAGCCCGCGAGGAAGTCCAGGGAATTGGCCGCAAGCGAGAGGTTGTCATTGAACGGCTCGGCGGCGGTCTGCCCCATGAAGGGGAATTTCCGCACGCTGTAGTCGTCGAAGAGCCAGTCGGTGTCGGCGACAATGATGAGGATGGACGAGGTCTTTGACTCGGTTAGGGACTCGCCCTTCGCCGCGGTCTTCTCGTCCTTCTTCTCGCCTGCCGCCGGGTCCTTGGGCGCTCCCGAGGGGAACGCGGTCTTGAACTTTCCGGTCACGAGCGCGGCGATCGTATGCTTGCCCGACGGGGTGATCTGCCGGGCGATCTCCTCGGGCTGGGCGAACTGGAGGGCCGCCACCGAGATCTCTCCACCCTTGTCCGAGGTCTCCACCAACGGCGTGAAGGAGAGGGTGCTGCCGGGCTTAAGCGACACGCTGCCCGACTCGATGAAGAGGGCGGACGCGAGCTGCGCCGTCGGAAGGGACTTTGGGTTGAAATTGTCCTGGGAGAGATTCAGCCACACCGGGTAGCGCAGGTGGCTCTGGTCGCGGAGTTCGACCTCCTCTGCGTTCTCCGGGTCGCCTACGACCTTCTGCGGGTCGTACTGGATGCCCCATCCGCCCAGCAGCACGGGCAGGTCGCTTGAGACGTTGGGCTGCGGCCCCCCGAACATCGCCTCCTGTCCGCCCTGGCGCTTGAAATACGCGGACGAGGGGTCGACCGCCAGGAACACGGGCTTTCCCCCGAGCAGGAACTGGTCGATCGCGAACTGGAGCTTCGCCGTCAGATTCTCGGGGTGCACGATCGCAAGCACGTCCAGGTTGGCCGGCAGCTCAGTCGCCGAGGGCTGGATCGGGACGATCTGGTAGGTCTCCTCCCACTCGCTCACCACGAACTGAGGCTCCGCACCCTGCTGTCCCATCATGGGCATGCCAGGGGAGCCCTGCAACGGGAGGCTCGTGATGAGCCCGAGCTTTTTCTTCTCGGTCTGGCCCACGCCGTAGATCACCTCGGAGACGTCGTACTCGAGGAACTGCTCGCGCTGGGGCGTGAGGGCGGGAATCACCTTCTGCTGGTCGGCCTGCGTCGCCACGAGCCCGAAGTAGAACTGCGTGCCACCGGGCATGGTCTGGGGCTCGATTCCCGCGGCCGTCGCCTTCTCCTCCTCGGGCGTGTCGGGCTCAGGGTCGATCACATTCAGCCGGATCCGCCCGTTCGAGGCGCGCTCGTACTGGCGAAGCATCTCGCGCACCCGCTCCGCGTAGTTCTTGTACTCCACGAACTGCCCGGCGGCGTTCCGGGAGAAGTACAGGTCGAGGGTCGTCGGCTCGCCGACCTTCGCGAGAAGGGCCCGGGTGCCGGGTGAGAGGGTGTAGATCTTCTCGGAGGTGGCGTCGTACCTGAGTGGCACCGAGCTCGCCAGGTAGTTGGCGAGGACGAGCCCCACGAGAAGGAGGAGGATGGCGAGCGTCTTGCTTCCGTATGTCATGGCGGTTCGGTCTTAGCGCTCCAGTGCGACCACGTTGAGGAAGAGGGTGAACCCGATCAGAGAGAGGAAGAAGACGACATCCTTCGCGTCCACGATGCCCCGCACCATGGGGTTGAAATGGGTGATGAAGCTGAAGTTGGAGATGGCGTCGGAGACGCCGACCGGAAGGAATCCCTCCAGGAAGCTCGTAAAGCCGCTGTAGCCCAGGAAGACGAGGACCGCGCAGGCGCAGAGGCTGATGACGAAGCTCACGACCTGGTTCTTCGTGAGCGCGGAGGTGAGGGAGCATACCCCGAGGAATCCTCCGGCCATAAGGATCGCGCCCAGGTAGCTCGTGCACACGATGCCCCAGTCCGGACTTCCGAGGTAGCCGATCGTGAGCGCCATCGGGAAGCTCAGGAGCACCGCGAGCGCCAGGAAGGCCCACCCGGCCAGGAACTTCCCGATGACCGCCTCAAGGGTCGTGACGGGCAGCGTGAAAAGGAGTTCCGCGGTGCCGGAGCGCTTTTCCTCCGACCAGAGGCGCATCCCGACCGACGGCACGATGAAGAGGAAGAGCCACGGGTAGAACCCGAAGTACGCGTCCAGGCTGGCGATGCCGGCCTTGAAGAACCCGCCAAAGCGCGAGAACGAGAGCGCAACCGAGATTACGAGGAACGCGACCAGGAAGACGTAGGCCACCGGTGTCCGGAAATAGCCGACAAACTCGCGTTTGAAGATGGGGGTTACCTGTTTCATGCGTCCGAGTGAGTGAGGCTGCGGAAGATCTCGTCCATCCTGGCGCCGGGCTGACGGGCGAGGAGCTTGGAGGGGGATTCGTCCGCGACGAGCTTGCCGCGCGAGATGATGATGACCCGGGTGCAGATGGCCTCGACCTCCTCTAGGATGTGGGTCGAGAGGATGACGGCCTTCTCCACGGCCATGCTCTTGATCAGCATCCTCACCTCGTTCTTCTGGTTCGGGTCGAGGCCGTCGGTCGGCTCGTCGAGGATCAGGACCGGGGGGTCGTGCAGGAGCGCCTGGGCGAAGCCGACCCGCTGCTTGTAGCCCTTTGACAGGGTCTCGATCGTCTGGCTGCGCACCGAGGAGAGGTGGGTCAGGGCGATTGCGCGCTCGACCTGGTTGCCCCTCGCCGTGGAATCGCGGTAGCCGCGCACCTCGGCGATGAAGCCGAGGAACTCCCGGACCGTCATCTCGGGGTAGGCGGGGGCGTTTTCCGGAAGGTAGCCGAGCTTGCGCTTGACCGAGACGGGATCCTCCAGGACGTCGATACCGTCCACCAGGGCCGTGCCCGAGTCGGGGCGCACATAGCCCGTTATCATCTTCATGGTCGTGGACTTACCCGCGCCGTTTGGCCCGAGGAATCCGAGGATCTCGCCGCGCTTTACCGAGAAGCTCACGCCGTCCACGGCGCGCTTTGAGCCATAGGTTTTTACGAGTCCTTTGACTTCAATCATGTGGGGAAAGGGAAGAACGGAACACTAGGGAGCCGTATGAACCGGATATGTAGCCCTAGGTTCCATCTGCCTTTCAAGATGAATTTTTTTTCAGGCGGCAGGCGCGGCCCCGCGCTCGCGCTCGGTTTTCAGGCGAAGCTGGCCGCAGGCCGCGGCGATGTCGTGGCCCTTCTCCCGCCGGAGCGTCACCGAGACCCCCGAACGGTCAAGGATTTCGGCAAATGCGACCTGACGGGCCCCCTCCGGGCGCCTCCAGGGCAGGCCCTCGACCGTGTTGTAGGGGATTAGGTTCACGTGGGCATGGAGGTCGAGCGCGATGTCCCTTAGCCTGCGCGCCTGCTCCAGGGAGTCGTTCACGTCGGCGATCAGGATGAACTCGAGCGTGACCATCCTGCCGTGGCGCTCGGTGAAGGCCTTGATCGCGGGCAGGAGCTTCGCCAGGGGATAGGCCTTGTTCACCGGCATGATCTGAGCGCGGACCTCGTCGGTCGCGCCGTGGAGCGAGATCGCAAGGCGAAATCCGATCGGCTCCTCGGCGAGCTTGAGTATCTTGGGAACGATACCGCTGGTCGACACGGTGATCCGCCGGGCCCCGAAGCCGAGGCCCCACTCCGCGTTCACTATCGTCAGGGCGCGGATCAGCGCGTCGTAGTTGGCGAGCGGCTCGCCCATGCCCATCACGACAATGTTGTCGAAGGACGCCAGCTCGGCCCGGGCGCGCGGGGTCCGCTCGTCCTCCGCGTAGCAGACCTGAAGGAGCTGGGCCACGATTTCGCCCGCGCTCATGTCGCGCTTGAGTCCCGCCAGGCCGCTCGCGCAGAAGACGCACCCCATCGCGCAACCGACCTGGGTGGAGATGCAGATGGTCTTCCTCGAGTGGTCGAGCCCCACCCCGTCCTGCGGCGCGCGGATGATGACGGTCTCGATCAGCGACAGGTCCTCGAGCTCAAGGAGGAGCTTGTCCGTGACGTCTGCCGAGTGGCGGTTCAGGACAAGCGAGGCGGGCATGAGCGTGAACGTATCGTCGAGCCAGCCGCGGAGCGCCTTCGGCAGGTTCGTCATGTCGTCCCAGGAGCGCGCCCGCTTCTTGTAGACCCAGTCCAGGATCTGCTTCGCGCGAAACGCCTTCTCGCCCCTCTCCAGGAGGGACGCCGACAGGGTGTCGAGCGTCTCCCCCGTGAGGGGCCGCTTGGCCGGCTCAAACTTCATTTCGCGGCCGTGTCGCCCTGTTGAGTGCGCTCACGATTGCCTTGATCGAGGCGAGCTCGATGTTGGTGTCGATCCCCGCGCCAAAAAAGGCGGATCCCCGCTCGAGCTTGATCTGGATGTAGCTCACGGCCTTCGCCTCGGCGCCGGCACCGAGCGAGTGCTCCGAGTAGTTGACCACGTCGAACTTGGGAAGCCCGGTCGCTGCGAGCGCCTTCACGAACGCGTCGATCGGGCCGTTGCCCGCGCCGGCGAGCGCGTGGGCCTTGCCGTCCACCGTGATGCGGGCCTCGCACTTGACCGTCGAGTCGCGCTCCGTGGTCTTGAAGTGCTCGAGCGACACGGGCGACGTCCTCCCGAGGTATTCCTTCTGGAACGCATCCATGATCTCGTCGGCCGTGAGCTCCGTGCCCTTGGAGTCCGCAAGGTCGTTTACCACCTTGCCGATCTCCTTGTGCATGAGCTTTGGCAGGTGGTAGCCGTAGCCCTGCTCCAGCACGTAGGCGACGCCGCCCTTTCCCGACTGCGAATTGATCCGGATGATTGCCCGGTAGCTTCTCCCGATGTCGGCCGGATCAATGGGGATGTAGAGCACGTCCCACGGCTTGCCCGCCTTCTGGTGGGGCATGGATTTCTTGATCGCGTCCTGGTGGGACCCGCTGAAGGCCGTGAAGACGAGCTCGCCGGCGTAGGGCTGGCGCGGCGGCACCTCCAGGCGCGTGCAGCGCTCATAGACGTCCCTGACCGCGTTCAGGTCGCTCAGGTCGAGGCCGGGGTCAATCCCGTGCGTGTAGAGGTTGAGGGCGACGGTGACGATGTCCAGGTTGCCCGTGCGCTCGCCATTTCCGAAGAGCGTGCCCTCGACGCGGTCGGCCCCCGCAAGGAGGGCGAGCTCGGTGGCCGCGACGCCCGTTCCTCGGTCATTGTGGGTGTGAAGCGACACGATGGACGAGTCACGCCGCGTCAGGTGCGTGCACATCCACTCGATCTGGTCGGCGTGGACGTTGGGCGTCGCGTACTCGACGGTCGCGGGCAGGTTCAGGATGATCTTGTCCTTCGGCGTCGGGCCCCAAGCGTCCGAGACGGCCTCGCAGATCTCGAGCGCGAACTCTAGCTCGGTGCTCGTGAAACTCTCGGGCGAATACTCCAGGCGGAGGCGCGTGCCGGCTGCAACAAGGGCGGCGCCCTCGCGCTTTAGCTGTTCGATCGCCCTGACCGCGATCTTCACGATTTCCTGCCTGGGCAGGTTGAATACATATTCGCGCTGCTTCGGGGAGGTCGAGTTGTAGAGGTGGAAGATGACGTTCTTGGCTCCCTTCACGGACTCCAGCGAGCGGGTGATCAGGTCCTCGCGGCACTGGCAGAGGATCTGGATGGCGACGTCGTCGGGGATCCTTTTCTCATCGATCAGGCGCCGGGTGAAATCGAACTCGATCTGGGAGGCCGAGGGGAAGCCCACCTCGATCTCCTTGAAGCCGATGCGCACCAGCATGTCGAAGAACTCGACCTTCTCATCTACGCTCATCGGCTGCGCAAGAGCCTGGTTGCCGTCCCGGAGGTCGACGCTGCACCAAATGGGTGCATGGGTGAGAGTTCGGCTTGGCCACTGCCGGCTCGGCAAGTTTACGGGCGGAAAGGGGGCGTACTTTGTGATCGGATGGGACTGCATGGAATCGAAGGGTAGGAGATTGGCGGTTTTCTGACGGGAGTACAACGCCGTGTGGGGTCCTAAGGGGACCACGGCGGAAATGTCCAACAAGGCCTACGCACGACCCGCCGCTAGGCGGCGTCCTTTACAGGTCGTGCGCGAAAGTAAGTCGAAGGGCCTGGAGGGCGGGTGCCATCTCTTTTCCCCATACATCGGCCACCGCGGGGCAAAGTCAAGCGAGGGCCGGGTGGATCGGGACCTGCTTGGAGGCGCTTTTCCACCCCCCCAATCCTTAATTATCGGAATAATGGCGCATATCGTTGGCTGGCAGTGTCCCGCTAAGGGATGGGTAGTTGTTTCTTTGGACCGGCCGCCGCACGGACCATCATAACAAGGGTCAATGATCAATGTCTCCCGCAGCCGGGCCGTTGCCCGGCCTTGAACCTATGCACCCACCTGAAACGTCCCTGCCTCCCCATATTGCGCCCACGGCGCCCTGGATCCTCGTCGTTGACGACGAGCCGTCCATGAGGGTCCTGATCGAGGTCGTCCTTAGGGCGGAGGGGTTGATCGTGTTCGCCTGCCAAGGTGCGGCGGAGGCCCTTGCGGCGATCAAGGCAGCGGCTGCGCCGCCGTCGGTGGTCATCTGCGACGTGCTCATGCCCAAGGTGGATGGCCTTGAGCTCGTGCGCCGGATTTGCGGGAAGCTGCCCGAGGTAAACGTGATCTTCATAAGCGGCCACCTGACGGATGTCTCGTGGTGGCCTACGGACCTGCGCGAGCACCGCTTCCTCGCTAAACCCTTCGAGAACGGGCAGCTGGTGGCGGCCGTCAACGATGCCCTCGGCGGCCTCGCCGTGGCCCCCTGAACACGCGACGATGGACATCAACCTGATACTTTCGGCGCAAACCCTGCGCTTGGCTCCCCAGGTCAAGCGCGGGGAGCTTGTGAACGGGACCTTCGTCCTGAAGAACCTCCCGGCCAAGACCTATCTTTGCGTCACGCCCGAGCAGTGGCTCATTCTTCAGCAGTTCGAGAAGCCGAGGATGGTGCCCGCCGTCCTAGGAGGCGCGATCCTCGACCGCCAGTGCCTGCCGCTGGGCGAGTTCTACGAGCTCATCCTCAAGGCGATCAAGGCTGAGATCCTCCTTGAGCCCGGTGTGGGCCCGGAGCCCGTCATGGCCTACGACTGGTCCTGGGCGGTCCGTCCCAAGGTTCTGGCCCGGCCGCTCTCCGTGCTCTTCTGCGCGGGCATGCTCATGGCGCTCTTTTTCCGGCCGAAGTTCCCCACCTCAGCGGTCGACATCGGTGCGGGCATCCTGCTCCTGAGTGCGACACTCAGCTTCGGCGAGTTCCTTGCCGGATGCATGCTGCGCGGCGCCGGGGGCGAGGTCTACAGGCCTCGATGGGCCTGGATACAGGTCCCCCCGCACTTCTTCGTGGACACCGACGACACCGTGATGATGTCGCGCGAAACCCAGACGCTTGTGGCAATGGCGATGCCGACCCTTCTCGCTGCGGCAGCGGGTATCGCCGCCTGGCACAAGCCCGAGTGGGCCTTCCTTTCCCTGGTTGGCCTGATCCTGAGCGTGCGGCCGATCTTCGGGGGCACGCTTGCTGCGCTGATCAGGGTGGGAGATAAGCGCGCGCCGAGCGACGCCGAGCACAACTTTCTGTTCCAGCCCAACCGCAGGCCCGAGATCCGCGTCAAGCTCCTCATGAAGGCCATCTCGCAGCCCACGACGTGGGTGCGCATCGGCTACGGAATCCTATGGACCCTGGCCATCGTCTACTGGGTCGAGAGGCTGGGAACGGCGCCCTCGTGGTCGCTCCCGTTCTGGCGCGCAAATGGCCCGCGGATCGCGACCGGCGTGGTTGGCTCGCTCGTGCTGTTGGGCCTCGGATACCTTTTCTGGGAGCTCTACCACTGGGCCCGGGAACGCGGACGCGCCCGCCGCAACACGATGCGCCTGTGGCGCCAGCGCTGGTTTGGTCCCGACCGCGGCAACCTGGACGAGTCAGGCCGCGTCAAGCTGCTTACGCTATCACCCATGCTCAGCACCCTGCAGCCCCCGCAGCGTGTGGAGCTGGCAAGGGCCATGGCCATGAGGCGTTACGGTCCATTCAGGGAGCTTAAGGAAAGCAGCGGCGTTCCGACCAAGGTATCTATGATCGTGAGCGGCAAAGTGAGCCTCCGGCGCGAACTGCCCACCGGCCGCACGGTGCAGGTGCAGGTGTTGAGCGAGGGCGACATCATCGGCCTCCACGACCTTGCCGACCCGAAGTTCCCGGGCTACACGGTGCGCCCCCTTACGCCCATCACGCTCATGACCCTCGACCGCAAGGCCGCCGAGGAGCTGATCGTGGCCAGGGTCACCGACGAGATGCTCACCGACACGATACTTAAGCTCCCCTTCCTTCGCCGGATCGCGCTGTGCCAGAACTGGCACCTTCAGGCCATCAACCGCTTTGCCAGGCTTTCCCAGATCAGGAGTTACGCGCCTTCGGAGATCATCCTGGGCGAAGGCCAGACCGTGCCCGAATTCTTCGTCATATTCCAGGGGGACGCCAAGGTGTCGCGAGAGCGGAGGCTCCTCTCGACGATCCACGCCGGTGAGTTCTTTGGTGAGATTGGCCTCATGCAGAACAGCTCCTCGAATGCCACGGTGGCTGCCCACCACGGGACTCGCTGCCTGAGCATTCCCCGGAACGAGCTGCTGCGGTTCGTCACGCACAACTACACCGTGGCCCTCGAGCTCGAGCGGGTTAGCTCAAGGCGCCTTGGGCGCCCGATCTTCCCGCTTAGGCCCGGGGATTTCCGCAGCATCTAGGCAGGGCCCCGCCCAGGGCCCGGAGAGGGGAGACGGGCGTGAAAATGAGGCAATTATGGGCCTCCCTGCTGTTCCCCGTAACTTGTGTCGGGCGTGGTAACCGGACCCGGGTGACGGGCGTCTTGCAGAATGTGTACGATGTTGCCTCCATTAACCTATGCCTGACGACCAGTCGTTTGATCTGGCTGGCTGCCTTGGTCGCGTTCGCCAGCGCGACCAGGCTGCTGCGCGAGATCTCGTGGAACACCTCCATCCGCTCGTCATCCGCATCGTCAGAGCGCATCTTCCTCGGAGAGTCTCCGAGGAGGACCTAACCCAAGAAATCTTTCTCAAGATGTTCAGCCGCATTGAACAGTATCAGGGTGCCGTGCCCTTCCCGCACTGGGTGTCGAGGATCGCGGTGACCACCTGCATCGATCACCTGAGGGCCCAAAAGCGCCGGCCGGAGCTGCGCTGGGCGGACCTTTCGGAGACCGAGGCCGATGTCTTGGATTCGGTCTTGACCAACGAGAGGGACGTGGCGCCCGACGAGGCTGCGACGGCCAAGGAGCTCGTCCACAAGCTGCTGGACCAACTCAAGCCCGAGGATCGCCTCGTCATCCAATATCTTGATTTGGAGCAGAGATCGGTCTCCGAGATCAGCGCCTTGACCGGCTGGAATCAGACTCTGGTCAAGGTGCGGGCCTTCCGCGCGAGAAGGAAATTGCAACGTTTTTACCGTGAACTTATTGAAAAGGAGCACTCATGAATAACCCCGAGAAGTCGTGGCAGAAGCTGGTGGACGCGGCCCGTCGCGCCCCGGCCGAGGGCGACCTGGCCGCCCCCTTTGGTTTTTCGACCCGAGTGGCCGCCCTGGCCTTCGGGCAACGCCCGGCGCCGTCGATGTTCGCTCAGCTGTCGCTGCGCGCGGCCGTGGTCGCGTGCGCCCTCGCCGTCGCCTCGGTCGCGTTCAACTACTCGGCGATCGTCTCCGCGTTTGACACCGATACGGCGGCCGCATCCGGCGACGACCCGATCGCGGAAGTCGTTAACCTGGGGACCTAAGCCATGGCAAAAACATGGCAAGTAGTCCTGGCAACCATCGCGATCTTTGTCGCGGGCCTGGTGAGCGGCGGAGCGACTGCGCTTGGCCTTGTCAAGTGGGTCGCCAGCCGCCCGCGCGCGAATGCCGCGCTGCTCAATGAGCTCGGGCTTAGGCCGCCGCAGGGCCCGATGGGGTTTAGCCCCCAGCTGATGAGGGGCTTTGCCAACCAGCTCGACCTGTCTGACCAGCAGCGGGCAAAGATCGGGCCCATCGTGAAGCGCACGGCCGCGCAGCTGGCCCGCAACCGCCGCGAGGTCCAGCTGACCGCCGCGCTAGCGATCGAGAGGATGCAGGACGAGATCGCCGATATCCTCAATGCCGACCAGCGCGTGAAGTTCGAGGACCTAATCTCCAAGCAGAGGGCCCGCCTGGAGGAATTCCGGCAGGGCCAGCAGGGCAATCCGCAGGGGGGCGCGAAGCCCCCGCAGCCCGAGCCTCCCAAATAGGTGTTGCGGCCCCGGCCGGGGCGCGCATGTTCCGCCTCGGCCAGGCGCCATGCATGGGCAGACGCGCGAACCCCGCCAGGGCCGGAAGGCAGCAACGGTACCGACGTTCTACCAGTGCCGTGGAGTGCCTGGCCACTTCATCTTTCCCAAGACCCTTCCTTGTCCGCTCCAGCCTACCAGGTCATCGCGCGCAAATGGCGGCCTCAGACGTTTGGCGACGTCGTCGGCCAGGATCACGTCGTGCGCACGCTCAGGAATGCGATCGCTCGCGGCAGGATCGCTCACGCCTACCTGCTCGTCGGCCCCAGGGGAACGGGGAAGACCTCCATCGCCAGGATCTTCGCGAAGGCGCTCAACTGCACCGGTGGGCCGAACGCTGATTTTGACGTGAAGGACCCCGCCGTCGTGGCGATCGCGGACGGGAGCCACCTGGACGTTATCGAGATCGACGGCGCGTCGAACAACAGCGTCGAGCAGGTGCGCGACCTGCGCGAGACCTCGCGTTACGCCCCCGCCCAGGGCAAGTTCAAGATCTACATCATCGACGAGGTGCACATGCTCTCGACGGCAGCGTTCAACGCCCTCCTAAAGACCCTGGAGGAGCCGCCGCCCCACGTGAAATTCGTATTTGCGACGACCGAGGTGCAGAAGGTGCTGCCCACGATACTCTCACGTTGCCAGCGCTTCGACCTAAAACCGATTTCCACCGAGCTGATCTCGGGAAGGCTCAAATCCATTGCGGAGGCCGAGAAGGTGAAGGTGGACGCGGCCGCGCTCGCCTGCATTGCGCGGCTTGCCGACGGCGGAATGCGCGATGCGCAGTCGATCCTGGACCAGATGATTGCCTTCTGCGGCGGCGAGATCGCCGAGGCCGACGTCCTGGATGTCTATGGCCTGGTCGCGGAGTCCAAGGTTGCGGAGCTGGCGGCGGCCCTCGCCGCGGGCGACCAGCGCAGAATAGTCGCTATCGTTGACGAATGCGACGCGGCGGGCCGCGATTTGGTGCGGCTCCTGACCGATGTTCAGGCGGCCGTCCGCTCGGCGCTTCTGGACTCGATTTCGGCGGGCGGCCGCAGCGCCCGGCTTGGCGGCGCCATGACGACGGAACAGCTTACTCGGCTCCTGGACGGCCTCCGCGAAGGGGAGGGGAGCGTGAAACTCGGTCTTGCCGAGAAGATCAACTTTGAGGTCACGCTCCTTAAGGCAGTCGAGGCAAGCCGGGCCCGAGCCATCGACAGCCTCATCAAGGAACTGGCTGCGCTTTCGGCCGAGTCGCGGGGGAGCCCCGACGACGGCGAAAAAAAAAAGGGCTGATTGAGCGGCTTGAGGCGCGCCTCGCGGCCTTGGGTTCGGGCGGTAAGCCCGAACCGGACGCGGACGTGGATTGGCCCGACGAGGCGGACGAGTCGTCGTTCCTTTCAGAGGCGGCGGCCCGCGGCGAGGCTCCGAAACCCGCCGAGGACAGGAGCTCCCTTCCCGTGGCCGGTGAGAAGCTTCCTTCCTTGGACGAGACCGTGGGAAGGGTTCCGGCGCCGGTGCTGGCGCTCCTGGACGACCTTTTTCGGGCAAAGTTCACGAGTGTTCGCCGGTATGCGGCTGAGCCCCTGGCTCCAGATTCAGGCCGGGGTCGGGACCGCCCGGGCCCCGGGTAGCACGGGGATTCCCTAGCTCCACGTCTCGCCGACGCGCCGGTGTTCCTTGAGGGAGCGCAGGTAGTAATAGGCTTCCACTCGGTGTGCGTCATGGGGCGGCATCAGCGGCACGGGGCCCCTCCGGTAAAGACCCTCGGCGGTTCCCTCTAGGACATCGAGCCCTGCGAGGCACCCGTCGTCCACAGACCAGACCTCGCCGCTTACCCCGAGCGTATCCTCGGGCTCGGCCGCGAGGCCGGGATAGCCACCCAGGTCAAAGAGTGTGTAGCCCGGGGCCGTGTGCGCCTCCCCAACAAAGGTCTGTCCGACCATGAAATGATGGTTGTGGCCCCCGTGCTTGAGGGTGCCGTAGACAAAGAGCAGGTTCATCCGTGGGGATTGCCGGCAGGGGCCGGCGGGGGTTTTTCGTTTTGGGGTATATCTACAAGAAGTGCGGTCGTGTTGTCACGGCCCGAGCCGAGGACGGCCTCGTCGACGAGCAGCTGCGCGACGGTCGGCCCCCCAGGCAAAGCAACATGGTTTCTGATGATCTCCTCTATCCGCCTGTCCCACAAGCCGTCCACGAGGCCGTCCGAGCAGATCAGGAAGCGGTCGCCCGGACGGTGCCCCACCGCGCCCACGTGGGGCTCGATGAACTGCGTGCCGGCGCCAAGCGACTGCTGGAGGGCGTTGCGGCGCGGGTGGGTCCGCGCCTCCCTCTCGTTGAGCTCGCCCTTGCGGCGCATCCAGCCGACATGCGTATGGTCGTGGGTGAGCTGGGTGAACCCGCCGGTCGCCGGGAGGTAGTAGACACGGCTGTCGCCGACGTGCCCAAAGTACATCCATTCCGGCCTGAACCAGCAGAGGCTCAATGTGGCGCCCATGCCCGAGCATTCCGCGTACGAGTATCCGAGCTGGAGCAGGTCGGCGTGGATAGCCGAGAAGAGCTCAAGCAGGATGTCGGAGAAGCCGCCCGCGATCCCTGCAGCGTTTAGGCGGAAACTGCGGGGCAGGAGGCGCGTGATCCGATCCACGGCTACCCGGCTTGCAAACTCGCCGCTTCGGGCGCCGCCCATCCCGTCGCTAACGGCGAAGACGTAGTCGGAACCCACCATGGACGCCTCACCGGACTTGCCGAGGTAATTGACCTCATGGCCGTTGAACTTCATCGCGAGGAACGAATCCTCGTTGTTGGGCCTGAAACGCCCGGTATCGGTGATGCCCGACCACCGGATCGAGGGCGCGGTGGCCCCCGCCTCGGTTCCGCTGAGTGTTGGGGTCTCCGAGCTCACTGGGCGGCGGTGGGTTTCAGGGAGACCACATTGTCGCCGCCGTCGAGGATCGTTGCGAACTCGAAGTCGATGATGCAGAAGCGCCCATCCGAGGTCCTGTAGGTGATGTTTCGGAGTTCACGATCCTCGTGCCTGACCCCGTAGGGCTCGAGCTCGGCGAAGAGCTCCTTTAGCCGCTCGGAGTTAACCTGGTCAACCCGGGTGCCGCAGTTGGTCGTGATGATCTTGAGCTCATCCGGGAAAGCCTCGAGGAGACGCGGAACAAAGGCGCAGCCCTTCTCCTCCAGATGGCGCAGCACCCGCACCTCGTTTTCAAAGCGCTCCTTGGCAAGGAAACCGCGGAAGGTCTTGTGGACCCGCCCATCAAAGCTGATCCGCACCAGCGCGCGGGCCGTGTCTTTCATCTCATGCATCAGGAGGGTGTGATACAGGTTCCCTTGGGGGTTTGGCCGTTGCAAGTCTTGCTCTAAGTATGTCGCATTCCGAGGGATGAATTATGGTATTAAAAAAACATTAAGTGAAGCACGGTTCTTCCTGCTACTGGCACGCTTGGTGCTGAATCCGGGCGATAGTTTTTGTTTGCAGTAGATGGGGGAATTCTAAATTCCCCTAGCTGCTTCTTCGAAGGCTTGCTCCGGGTCCCGCGATATCCCCTTTCACCATGCCCAAATACAAACTCGAATACATCTGGCTGGACGGCTACACGCCCCTGGCCAGCCTGCGCAGCAAGACCCAGATCAAAGAGTACCCGAGCTTACCCAAGCTCGACCAACTCCCCCTTTGGGGCTTTGACGGGAGCTCGACCCAGCAGGCCGAAGGAAAAAACTCCGACTGCATCCTGAAGCCGGTCGCGGTTTACCCTGACATCACGAAAAAGGACGGGGTCCTCGTCATGTGCGAGGTCCTTATGCCCGACGGCAAGACGCCGCACCCCTCCAACTCTCGTGCGACGATCCCGGACGACCCGGACACCTGGTTTGGATTCGAGCAGGAATACTTCTTCTACAAGGATGGTGCTCCCCTCGGCTTCCCGAAGGGCGGCTTCCCCTCCCCCCAGGGACCCTACTACACGGGCGTGGGCTACAAGAACGTGGGCTCCATCGCGCGCAAGATGGTCGAGGAGCACATCGACATCTGCTTGGCCGCCGGCATCAACCTTGAGGGTATCAACGCCGAGGTCGCAAAGGGACAGTGGGAATTCCAGATCTTCGGCAAGGGCTCGAAGAACGCCGCCGACCAGATGTGGGTTGCCCGCTATATCCTGATGCGCCTTGGCGAAGGCTACGAGGTCGACATCGAATGGCGCTGCAAGCCGATCCTGGCCCCGTTCAACCAGCCCCTCGACTGGAACGGCTCGGGCATGCACTCCAACTTCTCGACAAAGTACATGCGCGAGGTCGGCGGCAAGGCGTACTTCGAAAAGCTTATGGAAGCGTTCAACAAGCACCGCGACGAGCACATCGCCGTGTACGGCCCGGAGAACCACCTGCGGCTCACGGGTCTCCACGAGACGCAGTCGATCGACAAGTTCAGCTACGGACTTGCCGACCGCGGCGCCTCCGTCCGCATCCCGCACAGCTTCGTCAACAGTGGCTACAAGGGCTATCTCGAGGATCGTCGTCCGAATTCCGCCGCCGATCCGTACCTGGTTGCCGGCCGCATTGTGAAGACAATCCAGTCGGTGCCGACCACCTAACCGGTTTCGGCCTCGCACCATTGACGGCGCCATTGCCCTCCGGGGGAATGGCGCCGTTTTTGTTCGCGAAGCGGGAGCGCGTTTCGCCAGTCTGCCCGTGGCGCGCCTTAGGCCGCGCACTCAGAAATGCCCGAATCCCCGCAACCCGGACGCCCGTCGGCCTGTGAATGGACCCGGGCCGCGCTTCTCTCGGCGAACCTTGCGTGGACAACCCTTTGCCTGGGCGGCTTCCTTCCCGGGACCAAGCTCGTCACGGTTGTCCTAACGGCGGCCCTCGTGGTCGCCCACTTTGGGGACGCCGCGCAAAGCACCCGGGCGCATCCCGCCGGTTGGCTCCTCCTTCCGTTCCTTGCCTATGCGGCCGCCAACGCGGCGTGGGTGAGCCCGTTCCATTGGCTCGCATGGGCGGATTGGTTAAACTGGGCCCAGGCGATCGCGGTGTTTTGGATCACGCTGAACGGGATCGGCTCCCGTCCGTGCCGCATCCTTGTCTGCTCGGTCCTGGCGTCACTTGGCGTGGTTTCGGCGTTCTTGGCGGCGTACCAGCATTTCGTGAACCCGACGTGGATCATGCTGGTGCACGTCCAAGCGGACCAGTTTATCGGGCGCTCCACCGGTCCATTCGGGATTCCCAACAGCCTTGGGGTGTTCATGGCGGTCCTGATCCCGCCTGCCGCGGCGCTCGTTCTGGATCGTGCCAGGGGTACCGCGTTGCGTGTGGCCAGCGCCGCGGCGCTGGCGGCCTTTGGCGTGGCCTTCGTTCTGGCAGTGAGCCGCGGGGCATGGATATCCCTTGCCGTGGCGTTTGCGGTCAGGCCACTGCTTTCGCCGGGAAGGGGACCGTTGCGGCGGATAGTCGGGATGATCGGCGTCCTTTGCTCCGCTGCTGCGGTCGCCGGCCTCCTTTACCTTAGCTTCCCGCTCATGCGCGAGAGGGTGAACCAACTCGTCGCCGATGCCGGCGAGAGGACCCGGCCCATACTCTGGCGCGGCGCCTGGAAGATCTTCGAGGAGCATCCGGCGCTTGGCGGCGGGGCGGGCGGATTCAACATGCTCTTTGAGAAATTTAGACCGGTCGGCTTCCGGGACGAACCTGTGTATGCGCACTGTGACTACGTGAACACGCTCTGCGACTACGGGGCTGTCGGCTTCGTCCTGCTTTTTTGCGCGATCGGTGCGATCGCGTGGAAGTGTTCCGGCGCACGGGGGCTGGCGGGAGCAGCCTATACAGGCCTCCTTGCCTTTGGGTTTCACCTGTTGGTCGACTTTCACCTGAAGATTCCCGCCCTCGCGATGGTCTTTGCGACGGTCTCGGGGTTCGTGACCTCGGAGGCTTGGTCCGAGCCCGAGAAGGGCGAGGGCCCCGCAAGCGTCAGGGCGCGCGCGGTGGCGCTTGTCGTCGCGCTCGCCTTCGCCTTTTTCACGTACCAAAAGGCGATCCCCATGTTTCGCGCCGAGGCCCTTCGCTACGCCGCGCGGCACGCTATCGACAAGATGGGCAAGCTGGGGGTTGACGTCTCGGGCCGGCAAACGGAGCTCGCAGAAATTCGCGAGGAGCTTGCCAAGGCCGTGGCCCTTGACCCCGCAAATGCCCAGGCATGGTCGGACAAGGCCTACGCGACATCGTTGTGGGCTCTTGTTGAGCCCTCGGAAACAATTAAGCTGGGTGTGAGCGCCGAGAAAGATGCGGGCGTCGCGATTGGCCTGTGCCCACTCGTTGCTGAATTCTGGATTCGAAAGGGGATCGGTCTCGACATGCAAAGGCGGTGGATTGAGGGGGGGGACTGCACGGTTAACGCGCTGCAACTTGCTCCCAATAGAGCAGATACATGGTATTATCAGGCGTTTCATCTGAGCCTTGTTCCCAACGAGGTTGGCCCTGCTTTGGCCGCTGCTGACGTTTGCTTGCGTCTTGACCCGAACCTCCTTCTTGCACAAGTATTGCGTAAACGACTGGGGGCCCAGCTCCAACAACCGCCCTAAAGGCCATTTCCATGCTCAATAAGATCCTGTGCGTCGCCATCTTAGGGGTTTTTGCTGGGCTTTTGCCTGCTGGAGCCCAAACCACCCCTGCGACCCCTGTGGCGCAGGCGCGCATCAAGGGCACCATTGTGGCGGCCCGCGTTGTCGGCCACGTGGACGCGGTCTCAAATACCGACGGCCAGACCCGCACGCTCCACGATGGGGACAAGATTTTTGAGCAGACCACGATCGTCACCGCTGCAGGCTCAAGCGCCATCCTTGGCTTCTCAAACGGCGCCACGGTTAACGTGGCGGCCGAAACCACGCTCAACATCGAGACGTTCCAACAGGATCCCTTCGCGGACGACGTAAATCTGTCGAAAATTAAGAGGGAGCCGGGCACCTCGACGACACGGCTAAACCTCACAAAGGGCGAATTGGTCGGCAAGGTCGTCCACCTGAACATCGACCGAGGCTCCGAGTTCACCGTGCAGACCCCGGTGGGCGCCGCCGGTATCCGCGGCACCACATTCCAGATCACCTTTAATCCCAGCGGCCCCGACGGGAGGTCGTTCTTCACGATCACGACCCAGGATGGAACGGTTGTGTTCACGGGAGTCACCGTGAACCCCGTGAACGTTCCTGCGGGCAAGCAGGTGGTCGTGACCTTCGATTCCACAAACGGGGTTCCCACCACCCCGGTCGCGGCCCAGGACACCCCGCCGGCGGTTGCGGCGGCGATCCAGGCGGCTTCGCAGCTGATCGCGACGGCAGTCGCCAATACGACCATTGGAGGCGGCAGCGGCGGCCCCACAGGCACCGGAACCGGTGGATCCACCACGAATCCCTCGACAACTCCTTCGACCACACCGAGCAATACGCCTCCGCCGCCCCTCGTTCCCGCGCAGCCGCTCACGCCGGGTGCCGGCACCTGACCGCAAATCTGCTTTCATTGCGGGCCCGCGCTGAATAGCGTCCGCGTTCGTGGCTTCCCCGAATAAGTCCGCGCTCTACCGGCTGCGCTGGCTGCTTCTCGCGCCGATCCCGATCGCTTGGTGCGTCATCGCGCACTTCGGGCTGCTCGCCTTCCTTGAGAACAAGGTCATCGATTGGCGCTTTCGGTACCGCGGGCCGATCGAGGCGCCGGTCAAGATCATCTACGTCAATGTAGATTCCCTGTCGCTGGACGTGATCGGAGGGTGGCCCTGGAACAGGGAGTTCTTTGCGACTGTGGCGAAGACACTTACCGAGCGCGCCGGGGTCAGGGCGATCGGGATGGACTTCGTGTTCTCCGACGACGGCGTAGCGGAGTCGGTCGACCAACGTAAGCTCATCGCGGGAAACCGCGCATTGGGATCGTTTCTTTGGAAATCGCAGAACGTCGTCATCGGGGCTTCCTACACGGCGATGGATTTCCGGGACATCAACGGGCAGAAGAAGATCAGGGAATTTCCGGACGTGACGCGTGCTGACCTCCCGCCGCTTAGGCAGATCGAGCCGCCTGAGCTGCCGTCCTTCAGCCTGGGCGCTGGAGTGAAAAGAAGCCCGCCCGGCGTTGCGCTGATCGACACCGTGAATGCGGAGACGCGTTGGGTGATGATCTATGCGCCAACCGCCGCGCGCACCTACTACGCCATGGCTGTCGAACTGGCGCGCATCTACTACGGCGTGGACCGAAACGACATCAAGATCGACGACAACCACATGGACCTGGTCCGCCCCGACGGCACGCTGGCGACGCGCATACCGCTCTATCGGCGCCAGATGGTGGAGATCAACTGGTTCTCCAAGTGGGCCGACGCAAGCCGCAACCCCTGGGCCAGCATGAGCGACGTCTACGAGTACTGCAAGATCCTCGACTCGGACAAGCCCGAAGAGCGGCAGAAGGCCGAGGAGTTCTTCAGGCAGTTCAAGGACTCCATCGTCCTCATCGGGCCCACCGACGAGTTGCTTCTTCACGACGTTTCACCCACGCCGCTGGACGAGTCCGAGGTTCCCAGGGTGAGCGTCCACGGCAACCTTCTCAAGACGATCATTTCGGGCAAGTATCTGCACAGGCCCCCGGAGTACGGCGGCTACGCGATCATCCTCCTGCTCTCCGGGCTCGTCTCGCTGCTTGCGATTTCCGGGGGCGGACGCGCCGTATTCGCAAAGGTCATGGCGGTCCTTTCTGTCGGCCTGTACGTGGCGGTCGCATTTTTCCTCTTCAAGGCCGGGGGGCTGATCATCCCGGTCGTGTCACCCGTCGGGGCGGCGATAACGACCGCGGGAGTTGGCCTTCTTTGGCAGATTGTAGAGGAACAGAAGCAGAAGGGCCGCATCAAGGGCATGTTCGGGGCCTACGTGGCGCCAGCCCTCGTCGCGCGCATGGTCGATTCCGGCGAGGAGCCGAAGCTCGGCGGCATCGAGGAGACCATCACGGCCTATTTCAGCGACATCCAGTCGTTCTCCAGCTTCTCCGAGCAGCTTTCTCCGTCGCGGCTGGTCGAGCTCATGAATGAGTACCTCACGGCGTGCACGGACATCGTGCAGGCCGAGGGTGGCACCCTCGACAAGTACATCGGCGACGCCGTTGTTGCCATGTACGGAGCGCCGCTTGCGCTGCCGGACCACCCGCACCGTGCGTGTGTCGCGGCCCTTCGCGTGCACCGGCGGGTGAATGAGCTCCGCGAGAAATGGAAGCATGAGGGCGACCGGTGGCCGGACATTGTCCTGAACCTCCAGACCCGCATCGGCCTGAACACCGGGCGGGTCGTGGTCGGCAACATGGGCAGCCACACCCGGTTCAACTACACCATGATGGGCGACAACGTGAACATCGCGGCCCGGATGGAGAGCGGCGCGAAGAGCTGGGGGGTCTACTCTATGTGCACCGACTCAACCCGCGTCGAGTGCGAGAGGATCGAGGCGGGTCGGGTCGTGTTCCGGGCCCTGGGCAGGATTGTCGTCAAGGGTCGCACGCAACCGCTGCCTATCCACGAGCTCGTTGCGCTTGTTGAGGACGCGACGGACCCGATGCGCGAGTGCATCGCCCTGTTTGAGCAGGGCCTCGCCAAGTACTATTTGCGGGACTGGGACGGAGCGATCGAGCTCTTCAAGAAATCCGAGGTCCTGGAGCCAAATGGCCCCGGCCGGGCGCCGGGCACCACAAGCAACCCGTCCCTCGTCTACATCAAGATCGCAAAGGGCTACCGCGAGGAACCGCCGCCTCCGGATTGGGATGGGGTCTACGAGATGAAGGAAAAATGACCCGGGGGTGCTCCCTCGGGTCACACCCGGATCGTGCCCCTTAGGTAGCCGGTTCCGGCGCCCGCCATCCTTACCCGGTCTCCCGCCAGCTCGCACCAGAGTTCGCCGCCGCGCCGCGACACCTGGCGCGCGTGAAGCTTTGCCTTCCCAAGCCGCTGCGCCCAGTAGGGCACGAGGGTGCTGTGGGCCGAGCCGGTGACCGGGTCCTCGGGCACGCCGGCGTCGGGCGCAAAGAAACGCGAGACGAAATCGCAGTCCAGGCCCGGCGCCGTCGGGATGATCCGGCCGGGAACCACCTTCCCGAGCAGGTTGAAGTCGGGCTTAAGCCCCACAACGTCCGCCGCCGAGGCATACACGCACAGCCACATCCTCTCGCTCCGCCGCACCTCGATCGGCGGCGAGCCGAGCCCGCGCAGGAGCTCGGAGGGGGGCTCGGCCGGTTCCGCTGGGCGCGAGGGAAAATCGAGCTCGAAGAGCGCGCCGCGCCGCGCCACCGGCAGGGGCCCAGACCTCGTGTCGAAGACAAAGGGCTCCAGCGTCTGGCCGAGCTCGTTAAAGAGCACGTGCGCGGTCGCAAGGGTTGCGTGCCCGCAGAGGTCCACCTCGATTGCCGGGGTGAACCAGCGAAGGGCCGCGCGGGCCGGGCCCGTCCGGACAAAGTAGGCCGTTTCCGACAAGCCGTTCTCGTTGGCGATCCTCTGGAGCAGGGCGTCGTCCAGCCAGTACTCGAGGGGGACCACGGCGGCGGGGTTCCCGCCGAACACCCGGTCCGTGAATGCGTCGACCCAGTAGATTGGCCGCTCCATCCTATTTCTCCGGTGGGTTGCCTTTTGCTTCCGGGGCAGGGGCGGGCTGCGGGGCCGGAGCCTTTGGCGCCGCCGCATGCGCGGGCACGGCCTGCGGCTTGGCCGGGACTCGCTCGTAGTATCCCGGGCTCGGCGCCTCGGCCTTAGCGGGCGCCGCGTACCGCCCCGCTGCCGGTGCGGGGTGCTCCGCGGCAGGGGCGACCGCTTCCGGCGCGAGCCTTGGACGCTCCATTGGTGTGACGGAGGGCGGGATCCTTGCCGGAGCGGCTTGTGCGGAGGCGCCAGGAGCCTGCCCCTGGGGCTGGGCGCTCGGCCTTTTCTTATAGTGCTCGGGCGGCGGGTTCGGGGAGCCTGGCATGGGGTGGGGAACGGGCGGACGGGCGCCCGGGCTAACCCCCACGGGCGCCACTCGACCCCGCGGAGCCCAGGAACGGGAGCCTGCGGGGCCGTGGTTCCCGTCAAGGCGGGGGGGGAGCCATCCGGCATCCGGCTGCCAGAGCCCTCGGCCGCCTTCCCAGACCCGGTGGCGGTGCCAGTCGAAGCAGTAGGAAAGCCAGATCCCCTCAGGATACGGGTCCCCGAAATTAACGAAGGGCCCCGCATACCCATAATAGGGTTCGTCCGAGTACACGACGTCGGTGTCGTAGACGGGCACGTAGACCGAGTCGGGTTGCGCGGGCAGGATCTCGATTTGGTCATCGTCGTAGGCGACGCGCTGTTGGGACGTGGTGAGGAGGGTCCCGGCGGCGACCGCCCGGGCGCGCAGGCCCTGCACGGAGTCCATCACTTCCGCCGGAGAGGCTGCAAACGCCGACCCTAGCGCCTGCGTCCAGGCCATGTTGGCCGCCATCCATGAGATCACCGTGGGGTAGTGCGCGAGGGCTCGGACGCTCGGATCCCAGGGCTGGCTGTCAATCTGGGTCATGTCCCCGTATTGCACAAGGTAGGCCGCGGCCGCGGATATGTCCGACGGCGACGTGGACGCCGGCAGGATGAGCGCGAGCAGCGGATCGGGATAGAGGGCGATCGGGGCAACTATGGGATCGAGCCGGCTCGAGGAGGGAGGCTGTGGCGGTGGGGCAGGAGGCCGGCTCGCCTCGGACTGGGGCGGGTTGGGCCCGTTCTGAGGCGGGGGCGCGCCGTATTCTGGGGCGGGGAGGTAAACGACGCACGCCTGAGCCATGAGGGCAGACGCGGCGCAGAGCAGGGGGAAGGATGCCTTACCGGACAGCATGGGCAAGGATGTGCGGATCCGCGCCCCCATGCAAGAAGGTCGCGGCCCCGGGAAACACCGGGGTCGCGGGGCCCTCAGGACTGCCCCTCGCGGCAGATCTGTGCGATCGACGCGGCATAGGCGGTGGCCATCTGGTCAAGCCAGCGCTCGCCCTTTTCGGAGGTTGCCGAGGGGGCGTCGCCCATGATGCCCGTCTTTGAAACGTCCCTCGAGGTCCACGCGACCAGGGCGGGCGCCATGACGGGTCGAACCTCGCCCGGGTCCTCAAACCGAGCCGGGTACTCGCAGACGGCCTTGGACATGTCGACGTGCTGGGACGCCGCGGCGATCAGCCAGGATGTCTCCGCCTCATTGGCATGGATGCCGAAGGTTGCCTCTAGGGGCGTCGTGTCGGTGATCGCCTTCGTAGATAGGATCGCCGCGCGGAACCCATAGAGGGCCCTGATCTCCCGCAGGGTGGGGACCAGTACCGGGACATTGCCCCCATGGGTGTTGATCACGGCCAAAGAGCGGAATCCCCACTCATTTAGCTGCCTGGCCACGGCCAGGATCTGGGACCGAAGGGTGTCCTTGGAGATGATGAGGGTCCCGGGAAAACCCGTGTGCTCGTTGCTCTTACCAATCGTGATCGGGGGTGCCACATAGCAGGAGGCTCCCGATGGCAGCCTCGAGAGCACCAGGGAGAGCCACACCTGGCCCATCAGGGCGTCGACGGCGACCGGAAGGTGCGGCCCGTGCTGCTCGATTGCGCCCGTGGTGAGGATCACAGGGGCCCAGCCCCTGTCCGGAAGCGCCTTGATCTTCGCGAGAGTCATAGCGGGCAGGTACCGACTGCGGTAGGAGGGGAAGTTCATACCGGCGTTATCTTTGCCGTGAGGGGTGCGCGGTCGTGGATGTCCCCCAGGAGCTTTGCCAACCGCCCCGCGGCCTCAGCAAGCGTGGCGGCGCCCTCAGGAAGGGCCTTCTCCAGGGGCAGGGCGGCTTGCCTAAGGCGCGTCACGGGCTCGGTCCCCCAGAGGGCGGTTGGATCCGGGGGAGCGTCGGCTGCAGGCTCAGGTGGCGCGCCATAGAGCGAGGTAAGCAGGGTTTGGAGCTTGCCGCGGCTCGTGCTGCGCTGCGGATGAAAATCAAGGCCCAGCGCGCTCAGGTGGACGATGAACATGTGAAGCCCCCGGGATACCCGCAGGTCCCTTGCGGCGGCCGCGCAGAGCTCCTCGTTCCACGGGCTGGCATTGACGAGGACAATCTTGCGGAAGCCCGCTGCCGCCACCGAGGCCGCTACCTCCGCGATCAGTGCGTGGGCGGTCGGCTGCTCAACGGCGAAGGCGCAACCGCCGTCGGCACCGAATACGAAACGCAGCGGCGGCAACACAAGGGGCTTGCGTTCGGCGGGCACGAGCCCGCTTGCGTCGCGTATCACGCTCGTGAGGACCGTCTCCTCGGCGTCCAAGGGATGCCCGAGGCCCCAGTCGGCCATGCCCGTGATCGGGACCACAACGACCTTCCGGTCGCGCCCCGCGAGCGCCTCGAACTTCGGCCAGCTCATCCACGGCCAGAACGTCGCGTCGTCGGCGATGCACAGGGGCGGCGTCAGGGTGGGCGCGGGAGGGCTCACGGCTCTACTTCACTGCAAGGACTTCGATCTCGACGCAACACCCCTCGCGGGCCAGCCCCTTTATCTCGAGCAGCGTGCTCACGGGCCGGGTGTCCGCGAAGAAGCGGTTGCGGATGGGGGAGTACTTCTCGAAATCGGGCATGTGGGTGAGGAAGGTGTCCACCTTCACAACGTCCCCGAAACCCATGCCGGCGGCCCTCAGAATCGAGCCGATCAGCTCAAAGACGTACTCGGTCTGGGCGGCCGCGTCATGGGGCGCGACGACGTTTCCCGCAGGATCGACGGCAAGCTGGCCTGTCACGTAGAGCGTGCTCATGCCCCCGTGCTCCACGAGGAGCCCGGGGCTGTAGGCTCCCCGCGGCGCTGGGTGGCCCGTCGGGTAGATGAGGGTCTTCTTCATTTTGCCTAGGTGGGTTTCTATCGTGCCGGGACCCGGGTCAATCCGCCGATGGGGTGGCTTCTGGCCCGGGGAGCGTCTCGATCCTCCCCAGAAGGAAGGCGAAGGAGGTTGCCCCCACAAGAAGTATGGCGGCGGCGACAAGGAATGCGCCCGTGAAGGAGTGCGTCCGTTTGACGATGAGCCCTGTCGCTATCGGCGCCGCGATCCCCATCACGTTGACGGCAAAGTTCATGATCCCTCCCACGGCCCCGACGCCGCCCTTCGGGCCAATCAGGGAGGGAATGGACCACCCCACGGGTGCAGCGGCGGCAAGTCCGCCGAGCGAAAGGCTGATCCAGAATGTGGCCCAGGCCGGATCGTCGGTGCGGGTCGCGCCCACGATCGCGAGGCCGAGGAGCATGCCCGTGACAAGGACCGTCTTCCGGGTGCGGGTCTCGTCGGCTCCCCGGGCGATCAGCGCATCGACAAGCCACCCCCCGATCGCCAGGTCGGTAAGGGTGGCAAAGGCCCAGGGTGTCGCGGTGTAGCCCGCGGACTTTAGGAGGGTCATCCCATGGGTGCTCACCAGGTACTCGGGAAGCCATGTGAGGAAAAGGTAGAATGAATAGCCATACGCACCGAAGCCGATTGCCAGCCCCCAGACCTTCCGCTGCCTCAGGAGGTAGCCGAGCATCTGGAGGGTTCCGGAGCCGGACTGGCCCTCGGGCACACTCCCGCCGGACAGAATGTAGCCGTGCTCCTCCGGGCTCAGCCTGCTGTCGGAGCTTGGCTCACGGTAGAGCAGGTAGAATGCCACGAAGTAAGCAAAGCTGATCGCGGAAGTGAGCCCGAATCCCCAGCGCCAGCCGAACCGAACGACAACGAACGCGACGAGGGGGACACCGATCACGTTCGAGAACTTTGCGGAGGCGTCGAAGATCGAGGTCGCTCGGGCCCGCTCTCCGCGGGGGAACCAGTGGCCCGTAGCCTTCGACACGGCCGGGAACGAGGGCGCCTCGGCTATGCCCAGGACGATCCTCGCCGCAAGGATCCCCGCAAACCCGCCCGCGAATGCTGTGGCCAGGGAGGCGGCCGACCAAAGGAAGGCGCCCCAGCGCCCGACGCGGGTTACACCCAGGCGGTCGACTACCACGCCAATCGGCACCTGCAGGAGCGCGTAGCACCACAGGAAGGAGCTAAAGAGGATGCCAAGCTCCGCGGGCCCGAGGCTCAGCTCCCGCGCAAGCTGTGGCGCGGCGGCGGAAAGGCTCACCCGGTCCAGGAAGCTCACCATCACCCCCGAGCCGAGGAGCACGCCCATCCCCCAGCGGCGTCGCGGAACGGGGGTGCGGGGGGGTTGCGGCATGCGCCCTTAAACCCATCGTCAGCGGGCGCAGTTTGCAAAGTTTGTCTTTTGTCCCTCGGATCCGGGCCGCCTTCCGCGGCCAACTCAAGGCTCGCATGGAGCCCCGCCGCCCGGCAATTTGGATGGGGATGTCGCTGGTATATCTAAGTTTGGCCATTGCGGCTCTCTGGATCAACCTGCTGGGCGTTGGATTGGCCGCCAGGCGCCTGGTGGGCGACTATGCGCTGGCAAGGGTGGCCGGGGTCCTGGGCGTCAGCCTGGTCTGCTTCTTCCTTGAGCATTTCGTGGGCTTTGGCGAGCGCCCCCCCGTGCTGCCGTTCACGACCGCGGCCTCCCTCTGGCTCATCTGGCGCCACCGCTCGGTGGTAAGGGCAAACCTGGGCCTTGAGGCGGTCTTCATGGTGGGGTTTTTCTACTGCCTGGCGTGGAGGTACGCCTTCCCCGACATCGACTGGAGCGAGGACAAGATGCCCAACTACGGGCTGATTGTGTCCTACATGAGGGGTGCGCGCCTTCCGCCCCCGGACCTATGGCTGGCGAACTTTAATGCCAACTGCTATTACAGCTTCCAGCACTATGGCGCCGCGCTCATGGGGCGGATCCTGTGCATAGGCCCCGGCCTGAGCTACCACCTGGCTTTCTGCACTCTCGTCGGCTTCTTCACGCTCCTGGCGGGAAGCTGCGCCTCGAGGTTCTGCGGCTGGAAGCCGGGCCGCTGGGTCGTGATCGTCTCGCTCCTGGTCGGCGGGAGCGGCGTGGCCGCGGCGGCGCACTTCCTCATAAGGAACCCCTATCCGGTCGACGAGGTCAGGTTCGTCGGGGGGGCGATCGTGCACGACGACCTGACCCCCCTCGGCCGCCGCGTCTCATCCCTGATGGTCACCCCGGGCAAGGATCCGAGGGACCTGCCCATGGAGCCGCTCAGTTTCTTCCTGTCAAAGGGCGACTACCATCCGCCGCTTGCCGGGTTCGTGCTCTTGGCCTTGGCCGCCGCCCTCATAGCGGCGCAGGAGACCGGGGCGGAGGGCAGGGCGAGGGTCATCAACCATGCACTCCTGGCAGCCACGCTGCCGATCGCCTTCATCTCGAACACCTGGATCGTGCCCCTGCAGCTGCTTCTTGTCGGCGGCTGGTTCATCTACCGCGTGGCCCGGGGCGAGCACGACTGCGTGCTGCCTGCCTTCCTGGGAGCCCTGGTCACCACGGCGCTCGAATACCCGTTCCTCATAGAATTCACGCAGCAGGCGATCGGCGACAATGCCGCGATCCGTATCACCGCGGCTGAGGACCTCACCCCGCTCCTGGGATGGCTGCTCACGTTCTGGCCCGTCGTGGGGATCATCCTGCTCGGGCTTTTCGAGCGGGAACGCCGCCCGCTGGCCCTCTTTTTCTCGATCATCTGGGCGATCGCCCTCGCCTCATCGGAGTTTCTCTACAACCACGACATCTACGGCGGCCCCTGGGCGCGCTTTAACTCGACGCTCAAGTGGTGGCAGTGGGTGTATGCGGCGATCGTCCTCACCCAGGGTTCGATGAACCTGGGCTCGCGGTCGCGCCTCGCCCGGTACGGCACGGTGGTGCTCCTCCTCCCGTGCCTTTCATTCGCCTACGACCTGGGGCGGCAATACGTGGAGGTGAAGAAGGTCTCCCTGGGGCACCTTTCGGGCTCGGCGTGGATCGAGAGGGACAGGGTCGTGGGCGACATGATCAAGGACCTGTCCTCAAGGCCCGATGGCGTTACCCTTGAAAGCGGGCTCGTCATGGCGAACACCGAGTCGCCGGCCGTCACGCTATTCTCCGGCAAGCAGAGCCTCTTGGGATGGCCGTGGCTGGAGGGTGCATGGAGGGGCTCCTTCCTCGATATCGACCAGCGCCTGACCCAGATGAACGAGTTCTATGCGGGGGCCCTGAACGACTCCCTGAGGTGGCTCCTGCACAACAACGTCCGCTACATTCTCTGGCTACCCCGTGACAATGTGGACAAGAACTCCCGTTTCCTGCCCATAAAGGAGAAGATAAAATCGCGGTATTACTGGCACCATTGCTACGGCAATGACGAGGATTTTGCCATCGGGTATTGGGAGCGCATCGACCCGGTGCCAGGCGGATAGGATCGGGAAGGGCCGGTGCAGCGATGAGGCGCCGTGTTGTTTTTCGGGGGCATCGGTGTAGGATCCGTGTCTACAAGGATGAGGTATGGCCGTAAAATTCAAAGACTACTATGAAACGCTGGGTGTCCCGAGGACGGCGACACCGGAGGAGATCAAGCAGGCGTTCCGCAAGCTTGCCCGGATCCACCACCCCGACGTCGCCAAGAACAAGGCGACCGGCGAGGCGAAATTCAAGGAGATCAACGAGGCCTACGAGGTGCTCGGCGATCCCGACAAGCGCCGCCGCTACGACGAACTGGGTGCGAATTGGCAGGACGGCGGCGGGATGGCGGAGCCCCCGGGCGCCGGCCGGGGCGGCGGGGTGCGCGGGCAGCCGAACATGGACTATGAGTTTGGAGGCACCGGTTTTAGCGACTTCTTCGAGTCCTTCTTCGGGAGCGGGCGTGCGGGACGAAACCCGTTCGGCGCGCAGGGCGCCCCCGACGGGGACTATGGGCGCGAGTACTCCCAGCCCGGGCGTGACGTTGAGGCGGACATCATGGTCACGCTCGAGGAGGCGCTCAAGGGATCGAAGCGCAAGGTCACGCTCAGGCGCCCTGCCGAGGATGGCGGCCCTGGAAGGACGGACACCTACCAGGTCCGGATCCCCGCCGGGGTCTACGAGGGCCAGAGGATCCGGCTCGCCGGGCAGGGTAACCACGGCTTCGGTGGCGGCGCGGACGGTGATCTCTATCTGCGCGTGCGCCTGGCGCGCCACCCGGACTTCAGCGTCGACGGAAGCGACCTGTTCTTCGACCTGGACCTGGCTCCCTGGGAGGCTGTCCTGGGTGTCCAGGTCAAGGTGCCCGCCCTGGACGGGGCCACATCGCTTCGCGTGGCCGCACATACCTCCTCCGGAAGCAAGCTCCGGCTGAAGGGGCTCGGCCTTCCGCGCGAGGCGGGCGGCCGTGGCGACCTGTATGCCGTCGTGCGGGTGCAGGTTCCTGTGACCACATCCGCGGAGGAGCGCACCCTTTGGGAGATGCTCGCGTCGACCTCGGGCTTTAAGCCGCGCAAGGGATCCTAGGCGGGCCGGGAGCGCGACATGCACCGACACGAAACCCGAGGATGGACCCGCGCCTGCGCGGCCGTGTAGGATTCGCCGATGCTCACGCGCGTCGTCATTATCCGCCACGGCGAGACGGATTGGTCAAAGTCGGGTCGTTACACGGGGCGGACCGACCTGCCGCTCTCAAGGCAGGGCGAGGTGAATGCCGGCCTGTTGGCGCCCTCGATGGCCCAGCTCGGCATCACCTCCGTGTTCACGAGCCCGAGGTTGAGGGCCAGGATGACGTGCGAATGGGCGGGCCTGGGCGCCCGGGCTCAAATCGAGCCGGACCTCGCGGAATGGGACTATGGTGACTACGAGGGGCTTTTATCCAAGGAGATCCTCGGCCGGAACCCCGGGTGGAAGCTCTTCCGCGACGGCTGTCCGGGAGGGGAATCACCCCAGCAGGTCTCGGCGAGGGCGGACCGCGTGATAGCCCGACTCCGGACCCTGGAAGGGGTTGCGGCGGTGTTCTCGCATGGGCACTTCAGCCGGGCATTCGCGGCCCGCTGGATAGGGCAGGACATCTGCATGGGCGAGCGCCTCATGCTGGGAACTGCTTCCCTGGGCTTTCTTTCCTTTGAGCATGGGGACCCTCAATCCCCGGCAATCGAGCTCTGGAACGCCGACCCGTCTCGCTTTCCCAGGTAATCAACCCCGCCAGGGGGGGCCGCCGTTTCAGGCGGGGCCAGCAGCCGCGCGCCCGCCGTCCTTAATCGGGAGCGCAAATTTGTACTCAATGTCCCAGGGGAAGAAGATCCACTTGTTCTGCTTAAACTCCTTCACATACGTGTCCACGATCGGCCGTCCCGCGGGCTTCGCATAGAGGGTTGCGAAGTGGGCTTTTGGAAGGAGCTGGCGGACCACCTGGGCGGTTCGGCCTGAGTCGACAAGGTCATCGATCAGCAGGTAGCCGTCCCCGTCGCCGGCAACTCCCTTCAGGACCTTTACGTCGGCGCGCACATGGGCGGTGCCTCCCGCCTCCGCCTGCATGTAGCTCGTGACGCAGATCGTGTCGACCAGACGGATGTCGAGCTCACGCGCCACGAGGGCCGCCGGGACCAACCCTCCCCGGGTGATCGCTATGATTCCCTTCCACGATCCCTTTGCGTGGAGCTGCTCGGAGAGATAGCGAGCGTCGCGGTGCAATTCGACCCAGGAAACGATAATTTCATCCTCATAATTTGAGCGAGCCATGGGGCAGGCTGGTAGAAGGGTTACCAGCGATCAACTCCGATTGCGCTAAACGGGGGGCTTCCCCCCGGTTATCCCGCTGGGCGTCGTCAGCTTGTCTTCCCCCAGAAGCCCAGGTGCACCTCGGCGGCCTCGTCCTCTACGAGGGGGCCCAAGACCCTAACCGGGTGTTGGCCGCTTGCAAAGACACGCCGGCAGGTGAGGGCGAGCGTCGGGTTCTCGGGGTGGTCCCCCGTGATCCCCCGCAGCCGCTCCTCAGATAAGGCATAGACCACCCGTCCGATGTTGCACCAGTAGATGGCCCCTGCGCACATGCAGCACGGCTCCGCGCTCGAGTAGAGCGTAGCCAAGGCCAACTCGGCGGGCGTCCTTAAGCGGGCCGCCCTCGCCGCGGCCACGACTTCGGCATGCTGCGTCGGGTCGCCCTCCGGGGGCAGTGAATTGTTGCCGGCTTCGGAGATCACGGCGCCCTTGGCATCGACAACCAGGGCGCCAAACGGGTGTTTGCCCTCGCCCCTCGCCTCCAAGGCCAGCCGGAACGTCCAGCGAAGGAACTCAAGGTCCTTTGGCGACGGGTCGTCCGTGGTAGGGGAGGCAGTCATGGAACGCGGTTTCGAAGCCTATTTGGGAGCGAGAAGAATGGGCAAGGCTCCTAACCTCCTCCCGAATGGGCTCAACCGAAGACCTCCGCGACCCTCCTGCGCCGGTATTCAAAGATATTCAGCAGCTGGCGTTTAACCCAAAATATGTGGGCCAGTTCCCCAAGGGGGCCAAATCCCAGGGCATATGTCACGCGGTCCAACATCTCCACGCCCCCCTCCCTCGCGGCGAAGTGGTGCTCGTGGTACCAGAGCCGGTAGGGTCCGATTCGCTGCTCGTCGGCGAAGAAGCTGACAGCGGAGACTTGGCGGATCTCCGTAAGCCATCGGAGGCGAATCCCGGGGGCTATCCGGATGCGGTAGGCGATCATCTGGCCGGCATACATCGGACCCGGATTGCCCAGGATCTCAAACTGCATGTCTGGAGGCGTGAGCTCGTTCAGGTTCCTGGGATTGGAGAAATACTCCCAGACCTTGCCGGGTTCCGCCTTCAGGAACTGGGAGCGCTCAAGCGTGTGGATCATCCTTGGTGCCACTGTCTGCATCTCCGGTGGTTCCGCAACCCCTGGTTCCTGAGAGTTCGTGCAGGGTCTGATAACGTGGGAAGCCCGAGCGGTGGCTCCGGAATCGAGTCTCGTCAGGGTGCCCGCACGTCGGACACGCCGCTGCGACTTGGAGCCTGAAGCAACATGCGGCACCCGGGCTGGGCTCGACATGGCCCTCCCCAGGGCGTAGGAACCGGCAGCCATGGCGCAGCCGAAGACACTGGCGGGACCCGAATCACTCGAAGACATCGCGATGATCGCGATGGAGTTCGGCAAGGTGCTTATGGAATGCGGCGCAGCCTCCTCGATCGTCGACGAATACGCCGAGCGCGTGGCGGCAGCCTTGGGCGCCGAGAGCGTGGACCTAAGGATCGGCTACGCATCCCTCGCGATCACCGTTCGCGTCCAGGGGAAGGGCGTCGCCCGGATGCGGCGGGTGGGCCAAATCGGCGTTAACCAGCGCCTCGACCAAGCGGTGAGGCAGCTCGCGCGGCGGCTTGAGGGCGGCGAAGTTCGGATGGCGGAGGTGCAGGATGAGCTCGCCCGGATCGTAAATCAAACGCCTAGGCACCCCGGATGGTTCATTGACCTCGCGGTCGGGCTCGCCTGCGCGTCATTCGGTCGGCTGCTTGGCGTCGACTGGCTCGCATTTGGGTCGGTATTTGCGGCGGCGACGATTGGACAGTGGTTCCGAAGGATGCTCATCCGGCGGCAGGTCAACGTGTTCATCGCGGCGACACTGGTGGCCTTCCTCGCGTCGGCCCTGAGCGGGATTGGGTCGCGTCTCGCCGGAAGCGCCACCGTGGAAACGGCAATGACCGCGGCTGTGCTGCTGCTCGTGCCGGGCGTGCCATCGCTGAACGCCCAGTACGACATCCTTAACGGACGGCCCACTCTCGGAAGCGCGCGCGCGGTGTGGGTGGCGGTCATCCTTATCTTCATAACAATTGGGGTATGGCTTGGCCAGATGGCGCTTGGGGAGGGCCGCTAAAATGCACATGGAAATCGCCAACATACTGCACCAGACCGTCTTCGGGAGCCTCGCAGCCATGGGCTTTGGCGTGCTCTTTAACATTAGCCGGAAGAACCTGTTCTGGTGCGGCATTGCCGGGGGACTTGCGCTTGCGGTCAGGACCGCGGGGCTTGAGCTGGGCGGGAGCCTTGAGTCGGCGTCGTTCGCTGCGGCGCTCGCCGTGGGCGCCGTGGTGCAGATGTTCCAGGAGCGCATTGGAATCTCGAGAAACACCCTGGACGTCGCCGGCTGCATTCCGATGGTGCCGGGCGGGTTTGCCGCCAAGGCCATCCTGGGGCTCTTTGCCCTCACCGCGCCGGTGCCGATCGACCCGGATAAGACCCTGATCCTCTCGGTGGAGTATTTCCTGCGCGTCACCTTCACCATAGGGGCAATCGGGACAGGGCTTGCGATTCCCTCCCTCCTGTTGCGCTCGATGCGCGGCGGCGGGGCTACGCCGCCCGCTCGAAACCCCTTGCAGGCACCGCCGGATCGAGCATAGCGGAGGGTTCCACAATGCAATCAGCCAGCTTCGGTTCGTCATTCACCTTCTTTGCGTACTCACACGCGCTGTCCTCCGTGCCGGAGGGTGAGACACTCCAGGTGTTCGAGCTCCCCGATGGCTACGTCCTTAACCTTCCCATCACGACCCTCGCCGTCACAATCCCGAAGAAGGACCTAAAGAACAACCCTGGGACCGGCTCTAAACTCAACCCCCGGTACTTCCTGTTCCAGAATGAGAGACGCCCGGATATCTCCATAAGCGGGTGGATCGAGCCCGCCAAGAAATTCACGTCGACCAAGAAGATCCTTGAAGGAGACAAGATCCAATGGTCAATCAACGGTTTGCCCAGCCCCACGGACGTCGAGTTCAAGAAGGTCGGAGGCTGGGACGCGGTTCTCTACAACATGGACATACCCGGGGGCACACACTCGAACATCCGCGCCCACTGGATCCAGGAAAGCACCTGGATAGACATCCACATTTCGTCGCTGACGGAAGCCAAGTCGCCGCGGCAATGCCGGGCCACGCTCATGGCGCTCCTTCGGCAGATTCGCGTGGAGAACACCAACACGACCCTCTAGGCGGCATGGGGTTGGGTTTTCCTGGGATAGGGGAGTTGCCCCGTACTTGGGGCGAAAACAGGGCGACCTGCGGGTAGCGTCGGGCGCGCCTGCGAAGGAGGAAGAGAAAATAGATAATTTAGCTCTTGCTTAATTAAGTAAAAACTTAATTAATGTCGGTGTGCAAAGCCTCCTTGCCATAGCGGACCCAACGCGCCGGCGGATTTTGGAACTGCTCGCCGTCCGGGAACGGACCGCAGGTGAACTCGTCGGCGAATTCGACATGAGCGCTCCCGCGATATCCCAGCACCTAAAGGTGCTCCGGGAGGCTGGGCTTGTGACCGTTCGTGCCGAGGGACAATCACGTATCCAAGGCCTTAATCCTGAAGGTTTTAATGACTTGGAGACCTGGCTCGAACGGACGAGGTCGGTTTGGTCGCGCCGGCTTGACGCCCTGGAGCGCGAGCTTCGCGCCGAGGATCAGGCGAGCAAACAGAAACCGAAAAGGGCAATTTCATCATGAAAGCCAACGACCTGAACGGCCAGTTCACCGGCCCGGCGGAGGTGCGCATCGTGCGCACGCTGCCCGGCCCCATAGAGCGCATATGGGACTATCTCACCGACTCAGAAAAACGGAGTCGCTGGTTTGCCGGAGGGCCGATGGAGCTGCGCAAGGGCGGGAAGGTTACGCTCCACTTCCGGCACAAGAATCTCGCTCCGGACGAAACGCCACCGGAGGATCACAAGCAGCATCACGATCCCGGCCACAGCATGACCGGGGTTATCACCCGCTGCGAACCGCCCCGCTCGCTCGCTTTCACGTTTGGAAGCGACGGCGAATCCGAGGCGGCGTTCGAGCTTACGCCAGAGGGTAACAATGTGTTGCTCGTCGTCACGCACCGCGCCCGCGGGGGGGACCTGCCTTATATGGCCAATTTTGGCGCGGGCTGGCACACGCACATCGCCCACCTGATTGCCCTGCTTGAGGGTGCCCCGCGCCCTCCGTTCTGGCCCCTCCACGCCAAGCTCATGGCCGATTATGAAAAGCTTCGGGTCGCCGCCCAACATCCCTGAAAAGTCTCAACGAATCGTTGGTTTAAATGGCTCGTACCATGAAGAACAAATCCGTCAGGAATCCGTCCGTCGTCCCGCCGGAAGAATGGCTCGCGGCCAGGCGTGAGTTTCTTCGCGAGGAAAAGGAATTTTCAAAGCTTCGGGACCGAATCGCCGCGCATAGGCGTGCGCTGCCGTGGGTTAGGGTAGAGCAGGTCTATTCGTTCGAATCACCCAACGGGCCGGTTTCGCTGGCACAGTTGTTTGAGGGTCGCAGCCAGCTCGCTGTCTACCATTTCATGCTTGCACCTGGCTGGGAGGAAGGTTGCAGGGGATGTTCCTTCGTGTCGGACCATTTTGACGGGGCCCTTCCGCACCTCAACGCCCGCGATGTTTCATTCACGGCGGTGTCCAGTGCTCCGCTTGAAGAGATTAAACGCTTCAAGACGCGTATGGGATGGGGATTCAACTGGGTTTCATCGCATGGCACATCGTTCAATCGCGATTTTGGCGTGTCGTTCACGGCGGAGGAGGTCGATGCTGGCAAAGCCGACTATAACTTTGGCCCGAGCGAGATTGGCATGAGCGAGATGCCTGGGCTCAGCGTGCTCGCACTCGGGGCGGATGGCGCCGTATACCGGACGTACTCAACCTACTCGCGGGGTCTCGATCTGCTGATCGGGGCATACAACCTGCTAGACCTCGTGCCAAAGGGCCGCGACGAGGATCCCGAGGCCCCGATGAAATGGGTCTGTCACCACGATCGATACAACCATGTCCCAGTGGCTATCTGAAAACCTACTACGTCCCTTCCGCTCGCTTGCGCCAGTCGCTCTCCTCGCGTTGGCGCCCAAGTGTATGTTGTGCGTGCTCGCTTACGCGGGAATCGGAGCTTTTTTCGGGTTCCAAGGCCCAGAAATCTGCGGCGCGTCGGCTAGCCCGAGGGGATTGTGGGCTTCTCCGCTCGCTCAGTTCGGGTTTGCTTTGGGAATCGCCGGATTGATCGTCCGTCGATGGTGGCGGCGGAGTGCGAGCCGAGGCACCGGGGACGCGAGCAGTCTTGAATTTTAGGCTTTCGTGCCTGCGATAGCGGTCGGAAGCCTCAAGCGGGTAAAGGTCCTCCATCTGAGCAAGTGACTCAAAAGTTACCAAACCGAAGGAGTCTTCCAGGTTTAGCTAAAGAAATCGAAAGCAAGGCCGGGCGGAGTCGAAAAAGCGGAGAGCGGGCGACCCCCCTGTCCAGACCCCTATTGTAATTCTTGAAAGAACACTCTTGGTGGTAGCTGTTTAAGAATCCCGTTCAACCTGACCCCGTCCGTTCCAGTAGCCTGCCCGATCTGTTCCGAAACCCTCCAGCGTTCCGGGAGCTCCTACACATGCAAAGGTAGGCATAACTTTGATTTGTCGAGGGAAGGGTATCTGAGCCTTCTTCATGGGAGAAATAGCTATCAGGAAGTCGGGGATGACAAGCTGATGGTTCAGGCGAGGGTTCGTGCGCATAAGCTGCCTGTATTCCTGGAGCTGGCAAAGACCCTAGCGGGCTATTGCCCTCAGGCTGGAAAAAGTCCTGGTGTCCTGGACATCGGCTGCGGCGATGGTTTTTTTCTGAGTCAGGTCACACAGGCCGTTGCAGACCCGCGTCTGGGCATTGGAGTCGACATTTCGAAAAGGGCCCTTGCACGGGCAGCTAGGAGCTACCCTAGCTTGTTTTTTGTCCGTTCGGACGCAGCGCACCGGCGGCTCCCGTTTGGGGACTCTTCGTTCGGACTGGTGATGAGCATCTTTGCTCCGCGCCCTATTGACGAGATTCGGCGAGTCCTAACGACGGACGGTTCTTGGTTGATCGTCACGGCGACGCAAGACCACCTCAAAGAGATCCGGGAATTTCTTCCCCTTGCCGCAATTGGCACGGGCAAACTGGACGCCCCGACAAGCCGTTCGTACTCGATCCGACACAGCGGAACGTTCACACGTGAAATCCAGGTTGCTCATGACGATCTGATATCAGTTGTCGAGATGTCCCCCTCAATTTTTCGGCTGCGACGGGAATATGGCGTCAAATGGATCGAGCAAGTACCCAAGGAACTGAAGGTCACCTTTTCCTTCGGCATCACCCTGCTAGCAAAGGAAGGCTAGGGGGCTTGCCTTGGGCTGCTTCTCTGTAGGGAAACGGGTACATTTGGATCAAGATGGCGACTTTGGGTGATATTCTGATGGGCAGCTGCAAGAAATCCGGTCAGTTTTCAGGGCAAGATTTCAGCGCGAACCCAATAAACTGAATGCCAAGCCCGCATTCCGCGGTTTCAGGGCACCGCCATAAACCTCGAGATCGCTCCCAGTGGTGCCCCGATCGCCCGATGATTCAATCCGTGGCTCATCTTTTCTTAGCTTCCTTTGCCAGAGCTTCTTTCACCTTCGCCACATCTGGGCCCGCACCTGCGCCCTCATAAAATGAGAGGTCCTCGTCAATTCCGACCAACCGGAGGCACTGCCCGCCTGGAGCCTGAAAATAAAGGTGGGGGTCCGGTAGCTCAAGTTTCCTGACGAGGCCGGATTCGAGGATCCTTCGTCTCATATCCTCCACGTCGTCGGACTTGATCTCGAGCCAGATCGATCTCGCCGTCCGCTGGAAAGCGGTCTCATCAGGGACGTCAGCATAGAGAAACACGACATAGAAATTCCCTCCTAGGCGAAGGAAGTCCCTATCGCTTTCCCCTTTTGTGATTATGCCACCGAGAACATCGCAATAGAATCTACGAATATTCTCCCGGTCCAGCCGTGGTACAATGACGGACGAATGATTTCCGAAAATTACCTTTGTCATGATTGTTCCTCTTGGAATGGCTTAGCTAGGGTTTGGAATTCACGTCGAAGTGTTTATGGGTCTGGTTACCTACCTTTTCTTTCCGGAGGCGGCGGTAAACTGCCCAGGGAACATATCAAGGAAGTAGTTCCAGCCTCTTTCATGGGACCTTCCCCCCTCCGAGTCTGGTAAGCCCGAATGCACCAAGGTCATCCGGGTGCCTTTCCCTACCTTTCTGAACGTCACGGTTACCGCCGATTCCAGACCCGAGGTATTCGGCGACATCCAGGTATGGGCGATTCGAGCCGGTCGAGAGACCTCCGTGAATCGCCCGTAATGGGGAGTCCCCCCAATCTTCCAGTAGAAGAACCCATCAACGTGTGGATTCAGGATCAGCTTGTCCGCCTTGCTCCAGGTATTGCCGGGGACCTTGGGATCCAACCACGCATCAAACACCTTTGAGACGGCGGCGGGGATTGTTCGTTCAACCTTAACTTTGATCAACTTCTTTGGCTTATTCATCGCTTCTTCTCCCTATTGTTTTTGGTTTTTGTTTTGTCCCTAAAATGCTGCTCGAACTTGTCGAGGCGTTCGTTCCAGAAACTTTCGTATTGATGGACCCACGCCGCTACCTCGCGTAGGGGTGTGGCATGAAGTGAAATGAAGACTTCCCGCCCTAGTTTCGTCCGTTCAATGAGTCCGGCTCTCTCCAGCAACTTGAGATGCTTGGTCACTGCATTCAGTGCGGTATCGAATGGCCTGGCGACGTCCAGGAACCGAGCTGGGCCGTTTGACAGCCTACTGATGATCGCCCGCCGGGTCGGGTGGGAAAGGGCGTTCAAGACATCGGTCAACTGGTCCATGCAAACATTACACCGAAAGGTGTAATGTAATGCAACCTTTTTTTCCCCTGTAGTTCCGCTTTCTTCCCCCGCCCCGATATACCGCCCTCGAAAGGGCTCCCGATTTCGTGGTGAATTGCCTCCTCAAGGCAAGCGTCTGTAGGTAGCCAAAGAGCGCCGATTGATTCTCGGTCGCACTGGTATCCCGTAGATCGCTCCGGAAACTCTTGTAACGGAGCCTAAGTTTTCAGATCTGGAACCGAAAATTGCTGTGCAACCCTCAGGTTTGGAGCGCAGCCGACGATTAACTTAGGCCCGGTTTTCCGGACGCAGATGCATCGAGGAATGGATCCGCCGAATGTGCCTAATAACCCACCGAAAAACGTTGGCGGGAGTGGGCGTGCCTCTCCAGCTCGTCAACCAACGCTATGGCGTAATCCTCCATGGAGATGCGGCTATCACCCTTTTCGTTAGCGACTAGGTTGTCCTTTCCGAGGCGGAAGGTGCCGGTGCGCTGCCCTGGCTCAAAGAATGCGGCCGGGCAAAGCGAGGTCCAATCAAGGTCGGAAGCCACCAGGATCGCCAGTGCGGAGCGATGTGCCAGTGCAATCGGCTTCCATTCGTTTGGAAGATACCCGGAATCAATGAGTTGTACTCCAGGGGAAACCTCCAGACTTCCAGCCCCGCCCACCGTGAGCAAGCGCTCGACACCGGCTTTTTTGAGGCCAGCAACGAGTCTTTCGGTCGCACCCACGAGCTCGCCCGGCGAACCTAGTCCTGGGCCATATGCACTCACGACGGCCTCCGTTCCCTTAACAGCCTCTGCAATCAGGGTATCGTTCGAGAGATCGCCCCTGCGGATCGTCAAACCGGCCCTAGGAGGCAGCTTGGAAGGATCGCGAACAATGGCCGTGACTTTGTGTCCGCGCGAAAGCAGCTCGTTGAGGATTCGCGTGCCTGCGTTGCCGGTTGCGCCAAAAAGTGTGACGTTCATTTTAGTTTTAAGCTGGTCTTAAACGGGCTTGGGCGGGGTAAGCGTGGCCCACCGCTCCACAATCTTCTTGTTGGCGAAGCGCCAGAGAACAAAACCGTGAAACTCTATCGTCCTGTTGGTGGCTCTATCCGTCGCGCGCCACGTATTACGAACCATGACCTTGTCGCCCTCGGCCAAGATGTCCTCAACCAAAACGTGAATATCTGGCCAATGCTGGTACACACCTTCCATCATCGCCTTGGCCGCTTGCGCACCGACTGCTACGCCACCGGGTTCGTCGTGGTCGAGGAAATCCTCGCTGAAGTTTCGCAAGGCCACTTCAGATCTTTTCCGGTTCACGAAATCCTCGAAGTGGTCTCGCACGAAAGTCTTCATTTCTTCGAGGCTCAATCCAGGATCTCCCTTTGCGGGAACGACGGGATCAATCTTTGGCATTAGAGGAATTCTTTTTTGGGTCTCAGGACACTTGCAGCATAAGGTACAGTATCCGTTTGTCTAGTAGGCACCTTTAACATACCAAGAACCTGTCATGGAAACGACGCCGGTTCTTAACTCAAAAAACTGCCCCGTGACCCATGCGGTCAGAGTGATGGGGCGGCGCTGGAAGCCCCTGGTGCTAAATTATCTGAGACCCGGGCCGCTCCGTTTCGGTGAAATTCGTCGCTGCATGCCAGAGGTTACGCAGAAGATGTTGACGCAAACGCTCCGCGAAATGGAGAAGGACGGGCTCATTAACCGAAAAGTGTACGCTCAAATTCCTCCCAAGGTTATTTATTCAATTAGTCGATATGGACGCACCTTGGACCCGATTCTCGTTGCCCTTTGCGCTTGGGGAAAGAAGGACCAAAGGCGAGCAGGGTTGGTCCAATAGTCCAATCCATCCTAGCGTAGCCGACACCTGCTCGCGCTCCCTCTATGATAACGCCCCCCCTTCGTTTCTCCTACTCCAAGATACTGATGGGCATGTTCCTCCTTTGCACGGTCCCCGGTGTCGAAGGCGCCGAGCCGCATGCTTACTCATCCTTGCCGCGGGTTCAGGTGGAGCCGGGCGGCCACTATCTACAAGCCGCGGGAGGGAGACCCTTTTTCTGGCTCGGCGATACTGCCTGGGAACTCATCCATTCGACGACCCGGGACGAGTGCAGCTACTACTTGAGCACCCGCGCGCGCCAGGGCTTCACGGTGATCCAGACCAATGTCCTCGCCGAGTTTGACGGTCTTCACAGGCCGACACCCGACGGTTTAGTGCCCTTTGCTGGCGACGATCCATCGCGGCCGAACGAAGCCTATTTCGATCGGGTGGTCGAAATCGTCGATGAAGCCGGAAGGCGCGGGCTTTACGTCGCTCTGCTGCCCTCATGGGGCGACAAGATCACTGCCCCGTGGGGGACGGGCCCGAAAATTTTCACGCTCGACAGGCTTCCGGTCGTAAGGGCGTACGCCCGCTACCTCGGTGGAAAACTCAAGGGCCGCACAAATGTATTCTGGATGCTGGGCGGCGACCGTCCCGCGGTCTTGGATCCCACTCGTCCGGACGAATGGCCGCAGACCGTGGCGAAGGCCAACGGTTTTTCTCCGAGCGCGGACTGGCGACCGATTTGGAGGGAGATGGCAGCCGGAATCGCGGAGGGCACGGCCACGGTGCCCCTCTGCCTCTATCATCCTTCGGGCGGCCAGCTGACCACCTCCGCGATGATGCCGGATGAAGCCTGGCTCTCCGTCAACGGAATGCAAAGCGGCCACGGTGGCGGCCACGACCTTCCGGTATGGGAGTCGATCGCTCGGGACTATGGGCGTTTACCCGCGAAGCCCACGCTGGATCTTGAGCCAAACTACGAGGATCATCCTGTCAATCCCTGGCCCCGATGGGATCCTTCCCTCGGTTACTTCCGCGATTACGATGTCAGAAAGCAATGTTACCGATCGGTTCTTGCCGGGGCCTGCGGGGTGACGTATGGGCATCACGCGGTGTGGGGCTTCGTCGGCGACCGCAATGAGGTCGTGAATTATGCCGACCGCGACTGGGTGGACGCTTTGCAACGCCCGGGCGGCGTCCAGATGCAGTTCCTCCGCCGGTTGATCGAGTCGCGGCCGTTCTTTTCTCGCATACCGGACCCGGAGATGGCCACGAGCCCGTCGCCGGACGGCTCCCAGCACATCGTCGCGAGCAGGGACCGAAATGGAACCTATGCTTTCATCTATTTTCCAGCCAGCGACGAAAGCTCGTCCGTCGACCTTGGTAAATTGCGCATGGCGCCACTTCGCGGGTGGTGGTACGATCCGCGTACGGGTTACCCGCACCCCATCGGGTTGATAGATGGCGGCGGAATACGGCAATTCCGAAGCCCATCCTACGGTCCCGACTGGGTATTGGTGCTCGACGATTCATCATCGAACTACCTGCCGCCGGGACAGGACTAAACTGTTAGCTGCCGCGAGAGATCGTTGGCCCTGGCCGGGCGTTGGAGGCCAAGCTCTAGACGAATAATGCAATTATTTAAACATCTAGAAAAAAGGCCCTTAGAGCAGATCCAAGGGCCTTTAATTGGGTGCAGCGGCTGGATTCGGACCAGCGACCTTCAGGTTATGAATGAGCAGTTCCACTGAGGGAAAGCATGAACCAATGACCAAATTCATGGACAAAACCGAGCGTGAGGTCCGGCTAGGAGCAGCGCCGGGAACACACGAATGCTATTTGGCGAGATGGCGGGACCTTCGATGTGCTGCCTCAGAGGCGGCGGCTCAAGAAGGCATGGTTGAAAATCTCAATCTCACTGGGGATTGCCGTGAGCGTAGCGTGAATCCGCGAGAGACAATTGCGGATTTGTGGCCGTTTGCGCGTTTTGAAGGCATTGCCGCTGGGCAAGCGCAGGGCTGGCTGTAGCCAAATGCTCGGTTTTTTTTGCCATTTCCAACCGTCATTCGATCTGGCGAACATGCTAAATGACGGTTCGGTGATCCCGCTCGTCAAATCTACGATTCGCGCTTTTCACGCCAGCGGTTAGTAGTACCGGGGAAAGACCACTCGGAACGTGGTGCCTCGGTCCGTTGAGCTCGCCATTTCAAGACTCGCGTCGAGCAATTCACAAAGGCGTTTCACAATCGAGAGGCCAATCCCTTCGCCGGGCTGTTGATAGCCAGGGCGCATTTCCGCCGGGCCCCCGGTGGCCGGGACCAACACGTGTGAAGTCTCTCCCCTGGTTGAGGCAGCCTTTTCGTCCGACTCCCGCGCGCTCGCTGTGGCCTCCGTCAACCCAATGACCATGGGCGCTCCCGGTCCGGCCAGAATACCGGGCCCTGTGTCCTTCACCATGAACCACCAGTTATCCTCTTCCATCCCCACACTCATAATCACTCCACCTTGAACCGTGTATTTGAGGGCGTTCAGTAGCAGATTTTGTAACAGGCGCCGCACCTTGCTAGGATCGCCGTGAACCGGGAGACTGCTCGGTCCTGTGACCTCCAAGGATAGGTCCCTTTCGGCGGCGACCGGTCTATTTGCATCGCCCAGCTCAATCACTATCGCCGCGGCGTCGAACTCCTGGATTTGCCGAGTTTCCCGACCGGCCTCCAAGCGTGCCAACTCCTTTAGATCAATGAGCATGGAGTAGACTGACGCTACACCCTTCTCCAGCAGCTTTGCAAAACCAGCGCGGTCCGACGCCGCGATGTCGGGTGTGGCGAGGACTTTAGCCGCCAAGGAGACGCCTAAAACGTTCCCATTGAGGTCGTGGACGGCCTCGTGAATGAGTGCGGCTCGGCGGCGCTCAATCTCATTGATGCTGGCCAGCGCGCCTTCCAGATCGCTCAGACGCCCCGCAGCCTCAGCTTTTTGCATGCGCTCGAATTGTGCCGCGCTCTCGCTGATCGCGTCGTTGACGAGGGTGATCATTTGATGATTCACCTCCACCAGGGTCTCGCGTTCGAACTCCCGGTGGGCGGCGGCAAACGTTTCCACGACTTGAAAAATGCAGATTTGAAGATGCCCCCATTCGTGCATGAGTTCCTGTAACCGATAGCCCTGTTGCCAACGGTGCAGGCCGTGCTTCACTTCCTCTCGTCTAGTCGCGGAGTCCGCCCCCTTATCGGCTGCGCTACCTGGGCGAGACCGAAGTTTCCGCTCAAACGCGTCGAGCACTTGGGGTATATGATCATTAAATTGCCCGCGCGTTAGCGCCCGAACAGTCGTCTGCTTGGGATCTTTTTCGGCCGCTGTCCGCCAAGCCCGTAAGATCGCCTCCCGTTGTGTTCCCAGAAAATCGCAGAGGGCGTTCAGTTGTTCACTCTTAGTTTGGGTCATGGTGCTTGCACTCCGTAGTCTGGGCGAAAACACCCCATGAGGGAATGGGGTATTGCCCTAGTGGTCCAAAGGTAGGCGGCGACCAACGCCAAGCGTGAATTTCCAGGAATTCGCACCCGCACCCCACTTGGTGGAGTGCGTATGCGAATCAACACCGCTCATAGCCGAGTTGCCTGCTCCCTCCGTCGAAGGCTCTTTCCCTCCAATTACTCGCTGCATCCAGGAGCGACATCTTGTTGGGGAATTGACGGTAACCCCGAATTATGAGGCAACACGAACTCATGCCCAACTCATGACCGAAATGGTACATTAAGGATCATTCTTCTGCATTGCGCTGCACCACCGGCAAAAGCAAAAATCCCCCGTAACCTGCAGGTTACGAGGGTTTGAATTGGGTGCAGGGGCTGGATTTGAAGCAGCGACCTTCACGTTATGAACCTGGCGATTGAATGTCTCCCAGTGGATACCGTCCAAGCGCTTTGCCCAACAGATGTTATTTGACAAGTCATACTAAAAAACAACCATATTGGTATGTCGGCAACTACCATTAAACTAGAGGCCGACTTGGTCAAAAAGGTCGCGGCCTTGAAGCCGAAGGATGAGAGCATATCGGGCTTTGTGCGTGGTTTGATTGAAAAGGAACACCGGACGCGGGAAAACCGGGCATCTGCAGTAGTCTATCAACAATTCTTAGAAGATAATCCAGTCGAGCGCGCTGCGATGGATGTTTGGGAATCGGCTCCGTTGATCGACGAAATCGAGCCAAAGAAGGCATGAAGCGTGGCACAGTGGTATGGGTGGATCTGAGTGACACGTCCCCGCCGGAAATGGGCAAGGTGCGACCGGGAATTGTCGTTTCGGGCGCAGCCCACAACGAGGTGCTAAACACCCTGGTCGTCATACCCACGTCCACGGTTGCGCCTGAGATTCTTCCGCTTCGAATGTCGGTCGGTAGCTTTGGCGGCAAGGAAAGCTATGCGGTGATTCCCGGAATCCGCCAGGTTAGGAAGGGCCGATTACGCGGGGTTATCGGGCAACTCTCGCATGAGCACCTTTCGGCGCTCGATGATTGTCTGGAAGCATACCTCCACTGATAGACATAGAGTGGCAGGCCCTGTTGCATAAATAGGTTCCTCGCCCTTCAAGGGCTTCGCTACGCCTTAAAGAGGTTCTTTGGGGTGCTCCAGGAGTTGAGTATATGGGCTCGAAGGAGTGCTTCTCCGACTTGGTTGGACCA
>Ga0302319_10000094_pt1 | contig 167481 bp, 192 predicted proteins | sample Bog_T0_2_FD_203319 | JGI IMG/M metagenome (GOLD analysis project Ga0302319, IMG submission 203319) | Peat permafrost microbial communities from Stordalen Mire near Abisko, Sweden - Bog_T0_2 | ecosystem: Environmental > Terrestrial > Soil > Wetlands > Peat | place: Sweden: Abisko, Stordalen...
ACCAATCTCTTTACGGACTTCTTACAGAGCAACGGCGAAGTTCTGACGCAAATCGTTACCAGTGGTAAGTGCAACACGTTCCCCACGTTGAAGGGACTGGCCGCCGGTGTCATCCGTTTGATGGAAGTGGTGGGTGGAAGTTACTACGTGTTTCCTACGGGCAATAGCAGCGCGCCCCCGAAGCGCTGTGCCGGCCAGAACATTTTCTTTAGCTACAACGAACTGCGCCTTCATCTGACACAAATGGTTGGGACACCGAGCAAGGACCCAACTAGCGAGCGCATCATGAAGTACCAGGGGTACAGCGGAATGTTCTCCCGCGCTCTGGGTGCTCAAGGGGGAGAAGTTTCAATTCGGCAGGCTATGAATGCCATTTCGAAGATCATTTTCTATGAGATGCACCCACAACCTTGTCCTCAGTACATCCCGGGGTCGTACGGGGAAGTGAGCGGCATGAAGCGCGTAAAGCTTGCGGACAATCCGGACTTTGGTCAGTTCGCAACCACTGCTAATGACGTCGTCACGGGTATCGCGGATCTCTTGACCCAACTTGGAACGGTGTCGACGGGGGATCCTGCAAGCTACACCGCTAGCGTGCACACCTTGGCCACGACATTGATTCAGCAATTGGGCAGTGCTCGACGAACGCTGCTGCGTGCGGTAGCCCAAATGCGCAATGTGCCCGAACCGGCGCCCTCTTTGATGAGCGCCTCGGCGCAGCTTTTGGGGCAAGCGTTGACATCCGCGCAAGCGCTGGGAGGCGCCAGCGTCCAGGGTAAGAGTTCTTCCAGCATGCTCAGCGCGCTGCAACAAACGTTGACCCAAGCGCAGCAGAAGCTGCAGCAGGTGGCTAGTACCGACACGTACGTGGGTGGGGGTGTTAACCGAACGCCTGCACAGCTTTACCAACAGGTGTTTCGCCCCGACGTTTGGTTTACGGCGCCGCCGCGCTGCAACGTGTTCTTTCCTGAACTCTATCAGGGTTTGAGCTACCAGCGTTCCTTCCTAAAAGAACCCACGCGTCTGATGCTGAAGACCAATGACGAGTTCTTCGGCGAGGACACGCTCTTCGACAACTTCTACTTTGCTCCCACCGCGGGTACCGTGAAGGGCGAGCAGGCGAACTTGACGAAGATGCTTCAATCGCAGCTTCTTCTGCACGAGCGCTTTACAGGAATCTTGCCGGTCTTCGAGAAGATGGGCGAGTTCAATGTCTTCGCGTCTCAAGCGGAGCATCGTGTGGGTATTAAGAAAGTAGGCTTGGCGCAACGCACGGCCAATTTTCTCTACTTCCGTCATCGGTTCAACGCGCGGCGCATGACGGTGTCGGGCAAGTTCAATCCGTACATTGCCGTGGGCTGCCCGGGGCTCATCCTCGATAAGTACGTCAACCGCGATGCCATCGCGCGGTACAACGCCTTGTGCGCACAACAGAATGTGCCGCAGACCGACGCGGGCGCGATCCTCGGAACCAACTTCCTCGGGAACTTCGCACAAGTTGTTCATCAAGCATCCGCCATGGGGCCCAACGGATCGACCGACATCCAAATCACGTTCGCGCGTCAGCCTGAAGAGCGCATTGACTTCTTGGGGGCCATCCCTGATGACGCTCGCGTACGCCAACGCGTTGATGGCGCCGACGCCGTTCGGTCAACGACCGTAGCGGCTCTTGCCGCACCGGCGATCTTCTCCCTTGGGCCTAGTAACGGTGTCATCAGCAATGTGGTTGATGTGACGTCGTCTTCTACGGGACAGTCACTGCCCTTTTTCTATTCGGGGTTCAAACGCAATTCGAGCTTTCGCCCCCCAAGCGTCCCAATCGGCGTCGACGTGAGCGCCAGCGCTTTAGGTTCTGATGACCTCATGAACTTGCTCGGGGGACCTGGCGTAACGGCGTACTTCCGCGCGTACACCGTGACCGAGAGCATCCCCCGGTACCGCAGCGAAGAAATGCTGCTTCCCGCTGAAGAATATATCCGGCCGGGTTGGTACGGGGACTGTTGGACTAATTCAAAGGTCGGCGAAGTTTGGAACGAGTTATTTGCCACGGGGGCCATCACCGACCCGCAAACCATCAGTGATCAGGGGCGCAGCTCAGCGGCATTGAGCCAGTCTCCTACCAGTGCCCAGCCCGACCCAACCAGTGGAAGCGATCCCGCTGGCGATGCACCGGGGGTGCTGTCCCTGCAAGCCAACGCGAGCATTCAACAAGCGGTAGAGTACTTGCTCTTAACCTACTCATACATTAAGCAATCGGGCGCGGACGTCGACGAGTTCATCGGTGCTTACACCTGGCGGCCCATCGCGACGCTCGTGGACATGTTTGGTACCAGCGACTTGGCCTACGACGCCAACGGTGAAAACGTTGTGCAAGGGTATGAGGGGTTTCACTCTCGGGCGGTAGGCCCTTACAACAATTTGTTCGGCTTGGTCACGCCTGATATTGAGACGGTGCTCAACATCAAGCGCGGGTCGACCGCCGCCCATAACATCGACATCCGCAAGGATCGCCGCGATATGGTTGAAGCCTACGTTACTGCATTGCTATACGGAAATGCTCTTCTCGGATGAAGCAGGCTCAGCCTTTGCACGCCCTTGGGGGTATTCTCCGGACATGCCCTCGGCCTTCTTCGACGAGCTTTGCAAGATCGCCGCCGCCAAAAGCCAGTTCAGCGTCCCCCAAACCCGTTCCGGGCGTCGGTCCATGACCGTAGAGACGCTGCTTCGCAAAGAAAAAGACGGGTCGCTCTACAAAGAGAAGGCCAAGCTGGCCGACGCCATCTCGAGTGGATTGCAGCATATGGCCTACGGTCAAGGTCTTCTACATGGGGGATTGGCCGAGAAGGCGGGCAAGAACCCGAGAGACTTTGACCCCGTCGAATTGCATGAGGGCACAGAGGAAGAAGAGCAAGAGCACACCAAGGATGTGCCGACCGCGCGCCAAATCGCGATGGACCATTTGACTGAGCACCCACATTACTACAAGGCGCTCGACAAAATGGAGAAGCACCTCGATGAAGAAGAAGGTGAGAAGAAAGCGTGGGCCAAGCTCGCCGGTGTTTGGCGGAATCCGGCTTTGTACACGTACGGGGGACGACCCCGCAGCGGTTTAGACAAACACGCCGACTCCTGGAAACCGCAGTGGCTTGAGGCATCGTTCTCGCCTGACAGCGGGTATGGCACCCAAAACGCCGTGGTGCGTGCGAAGACCAAGCCTGGGGACGGCCCCGCGGTAGATGAAGGGCTCACCGAAGGTCAAAAGCCACGGGTCGACGCCACCTATTCCCAGCCAACCAATAGTTTGGTAGCGCCCAAAGAGGCGGCGGCGTGGTCCAAAATTGCAAGGCCCGCGGTCATGGGGCAGCTCGTGAGGAGCCCGACGGACACATGCCCCGATGCGGCCAGCTTGGGTGCGCCCGGGCGTATGCGTCATGAACTCGAGCACAATCTTGTAATGGGCCCTCTATCGGATGCCCAGCCGCTTACCGGGACGTCAACCGACGCGTACCAGAGGACATAAACATGCTGACTACTGTTGAAGCCGGCGCATTCTGCGATGAGCTGGCAAAGATCGCGTTGGTTGAGCGCTTGGCACGCCTTGGGGCGACGGATATTCCGGGCACGCCTCGCTTATTGATGAAACACCGTGACCCCGAAGAGCTGGCCGCGCTTCAACACGGGATTACGAACACGTGGGATCGAGGGGCCGCGCCGCTTAAGGCCAAGGTCGATGCCGTCGCCGAGCATGTTCCCACCGAGCTCGGTAAGAAGGTGGTGCGCGGCCTTGGGCACACGGCCATCGATAACCCAGACGCCGCGTTGATGAGCGCCGTTCCCCTCCCGTTTGCCAGCGCTGCCTACATGGCCGGCAAAAGAGGGCTCGAAGGGCTCATTGATCGCGTTGCCCCCGTGGCTAACCCCCAGCCACTGCTCAAAGCGGCTTTCTTGGCGTCGGGAGGTTACCTCCTTAATCAAGTGGGTAAACCTAAGGTGCGCCCTGAAAACCCTGAGCCAAAACCCAGTCTTATTGTAAAACAGGGTATGTTTCCTACGGACACCCCGCCCGGACCGATTGATCCTTCGGTGACCAAACACCTCAAGGACAGCGCCCGTATCGCTGCACCAGGTAAGAGCCTTCCGGGCGTACCCAATTCGGCGGGCAGTGGGCACTCTATCGCGGGGGCGAAGACCGCTGCGAGCTGGACCAAGCTCGCGGTGAGCCCGGAGTGGATCAATGCTCGCGTACAGGCTGCGGCGGCGAACGGGGTGGACCCTGCCCGGGGGTACAAGTTTTTGGATCGCACGTCGAAGAAGTTCGTGTTCGGCACGAACGAAGCGGCGGCCAACAAGCACTTCTCGGCCAATTTCGCCGGATTGAAGGCCGGGCTGGGGAAGGCGCCCGAAGCAATTGCGGAAGCGGGGCGGCGCAACGCGGCCACCGCCGTCAGCGGCATTCGAAACGCAGCGCCAGCCGCGGTGGATGCGCTGGGGGCAACAGTGCCCTCTCTGCGCTCCACCGCTATTTCAGATGCAGCGCCGGTGGCGTCAGCCGCCCGATCGATGAACCCCTACCTGTTGGGGGGTGCCGCCCTTGGGGGCGCGGCGTTGTTGGGCGGTGGTGCCTACTTAGCGCACCGGGCGCTCTCGCGGCCAGCCCAAGAGCCGCTGCCTCCCCAGGAGAAAGCGGCCTGGGCTAAGCTGGCCTTTAGCGACAGCGGCTTTGGGCCCACGGGAGGCGTCTTCCGACCCCAGTACGCGAGCTACCAAGGCACCGTGCCCATCCCGTCCCCGGTGGTCATGGACCCACGGCTGAAGCACGGGGGCAATGCACCGCGCGATCAGAAGAAAGTGGCCTTCGACCAGAGTGGGTTTGGCATGGCCACGTCGATTGGGCCGACGCACGGGAACGGGGGCAACCACGAGAGCTACCAGGGGCGCCTTCCCTTGCCTCCGGTCGTGACCCTCGATCCTTTTCTACGGAAGAAGACCGCGGCCATTCCCTTGACGCCCAAGGGGCGTTTAGCGAGCAGCGCGAGGGAAGGTGCGCCGAAGACCACGGGCTTTACCGGGCCCTCGGTAGCGGAAGTGTCCAAGCCGGTAGGTTTCGGGCGCAACCTGCCCGGTGCGTCGAAGGGCAGCATTTGACGCTGAGGGACGCACGAAGAAGCGGTATATGAGCCCCGCTACCAGCAGGTTGAAGGCGAGGACACCACCGGCGACGAGGATGATGACCAACGTTCGGTGTTCGGTTGCGGCCTCGAGTTGAGCCAAGGTACCCTGCGTTGCCGTGAGCGCGGCTTGGGCTTCCTTCAGAAGAGACGCGAGATAGTTCTCTTGTTCTGCTAAACGGGGGACGACAACCGTATCCCACGTTTCTCCGAATGTTTGACCTAGGGTACCAACCGCATGGTTAAAGCGTTGTTCGATGTCTTGCCCTGCCTTGCGCTCTGTTAATAAAGCCCGGGTCGCGAGGTGGTCACCGGCTACTTCCAGCTTGGTGAAGGACGCATCTTCAAAAGGAAGCACCGGCTGAAGTGCGCTCGTCATCAGCTTAGGGATTTCCGGCTCAACGCCTTTTGCAGCGCTTTGCATCAAGGAGGCCACATCGCTGTCGCCGTGCTTCACAAGAGTTTGTTCCGCCGACGCAAACCACGAGGCACACCCTGTAATAACGAGAGAAAAGCTCAGTACAAACCAGCGCAACATCATGATTAAATGGAAAGCGTGTGGTCTGGTCCCGTCAACACAAAAGGCAGGGGATGCGTGGCATAAGAGGGCTGAGACCTATGACCTCGCATTTACATGACGGGTGCCCCGTGGTGCTGGCCGCCGTGCGTCGGGCCACTTTTTTACCTCTGTGGTTATTCGTAAGCGATCAGGAAGCGCTTTGGGCTGACATTGAGGAGCGCGCACGCGCATCGCGCCCCGATGATACCGCCGTACGCTTGCGCATGTTCTACAGCCTTGAGCTTTTGTACACCCAAGCGATTCCTCGGCAGGTATTTCTGTCGGCCAGCCTTGCGCCGGTGACGCAAAAACTCACGCTCTCCTCCTACTTGAAGCCGATGTATCCAAGAACCAATGCGGGCCTTGTGGCCCTTCAGCAGGATGCGGTGCGGCTTCGTTTGCGCCTCTCCGGGTTGGCGGGTTCCGCCGTTCTTCTTCAAAATCATGAAGACACAAGCCTTCAATGGGTTGCCGTTTACGATACCCTGCGAACGCTACTCGGGGCCGTAACGACAACCGTTGACGCTATTAGTGGGTGCCTACGCCGCAACGATGTTCAACAAGCGGCACACGTAGGCACCTTGTTGATGCAGTCTTTTTACGATTCACATTTAACCAAAGCAGAGATCGAGGTTGAGCTGCACGCGTTGCTCAACGTGACGTCCTTCAATGCAGGAGCCCCATGGCAAAAGAACGTAAAGAACCCGAGCTCGCCGAGTTGATCTTTCATGTTGAAGAACATTCATTGCTGGAATGCCCGGGAGCCCTGTTCAAGGCTACGGGACGCGTTATTCTTACAACGGAAGTTGGCAACCTGGCGTTGTGGGATCAGGTTGTAAAGAAGTTGGACGGCCTGCCGGTTTATTCAGCGACTACACTGGCAGAGACCCTTGTGGAAGCGGTCAAGCAACGGACCACCAAAGCGTTGGAAGACGCTCGTGTGGAGATCGAGCAACTAAAAGCTTCCGTGGCCTTCGAGATCGATCGCAACGATCGGTTGACACGAGAAGCTAAGGATAAGATCCAAGAACTTCAACAAGAAGTTGATGTCCTTCGATAGTTTATAGACGCGGGATGCTACGCTTAAGGCATGCCCCGCACGATGAGCGTTTGTGAGTCACAAATTACAACGGAAGAGAGCGCTGACCGGCTGTACGCTTTCCTCAAGACCGGCGCGGATACAACGCAGCCTGAAGTCAATGCATCGGCGGTGACGGGCTTGAACCCGGATCCGTACGCAGCGCCGCCTCTGCGCAAAGACCTCGAAGGCACGGACAGCGCCCTGTGGGGACAAGAGCCGGAAAGCGATGGCAAGGCCACCGCTCAGGTGCACTCGAACGCGGTGTGGGATGGCTTTCGTGCTGGGCGGGAGCGGTTCCTTGAACGTAACTTCGATTCCTTTAAGCCGAGTCAAGAGCAGACGCAGGCACTGTTGAGCGGTCAGCTCGAGCACTTCAAAAGTGGGGATCACGAAAGCTCGACGCCCTTCACGCGAGACCACAGCAAGCGCCGCCCTGTAGAGGTCGAAACCGTGTTCGACAAAACCAAGCGGCTCTTGGGTACGTGAAAGCAGCAAGCATCCGAGGGCATAACATCCTCGGAGAACACCACATGCCGACGATCGATCCTCTCAACAGCTATCTTCGGAAGAAGACGGCCGCCCAACAAAAATGTGAAGAAGACGATCACGCCTTGGTTACCCAGTGGCAGCAGGCGCATCAAGGCGACGCTGTAAACCCCGCGCTGACGCATCAAGTACTTCAGCGCTTTCAGCCTACGATTCAAACGGCGCTGAAGAAGTACAAATCGCCGCTCACGGGACCGGGCATCAACGCCGCTGCAAAAACCTATGCGGTTGAAGCCCTCAGAACGTACGACCCCTCCCGCGGCGCTTCTTTTAACACGCATTTGACCAATACGTTGCGGCGGCTGCATCGAGAGAACAATCAAGCGCAAGCCTCCTACGTTCCGGAAGACCATGTGACGTACTTCGGGCCCGCTCAGCGCGCGCACGATGAATTCGTCGATGAGTTTGGGCGGACACCGACGCCGGAAGAGCATGAGCAACGGCTGAATGAAATGCTACCGGAACGCCGCCGTTTGGCCCCCGGGGCCTTGGCACCCATCCTGGCGCTCAAGCGCAACACCGTGGTCTCCAGCAACTTCGCTTCGTCTCCCAACACGTTTGCGCAGGATCTAGAGCAGCAAAATGTGGCGCTTGGGCGCCATGACCTCGCTGAGCCGGATCGCAAAGTCTACGACTTGATCTACGGCAACAACGTGACGAGTACCGGGGACATCGCTAAGCGCTTAGGTATGAGCGACCCCGCGGTTTCTCGTGCAAAGACCCGCATCGAAAAGACCCTCTCCCAACCGGTGGGCGCTTCCAAGCGCAAGAAGCCGGGCGCTCTTTCTTCCCCGTAATTCATTCTCCTGTCTATTTCCTCGCGGCGTCGGCTTACCCCGGCGCCGCTTTTTATTTGGAGTTTTTCATGAATCAGACCTCGTTCCCGGATTATCAAGCGGCCGCTTCCTCCGCAGTCGTACAACGAGCGGACAGGCGTCTCAAAGAGTACACGCAAGCGGGCAAGCTGGCGGGGATGGCCCTCTTCAATACGCTGCGCGAGAACATCATCACGCCCTATCGCATTTACACGACCGACATGACCTTCGAGGGCGCTGCAAAAATGGGGGAAGCACCGATCTATCGTGCGCAAGTGGGTGACACCCGCAAGCTGTTTCAGTTGCACCGTCATGCGCTCGGGCAGATGGCCAGCGAAGTAAAAATCCCGACCACGTTCGTAAACACCCTGACCGAAGGGGAAGATTGGGAACGCGTGGAGCTGGCACAACTGCTCGAAGAGCGCTTTCACAAGCTCAATTTTAACCAGCGAGGGGGTGGTGCTCCCCGCTTCATCAACTTGGTGGTGGGGAACCAAGTACGGGGTTTCGTATCCCGCTCCTTCAAGCGCTACTTGAAAAGCGGTCCTATCTTCGAAGCCTTCGTTACAGCCTGTGCGCAGTTCGGTGCCATGCCTGTGGAAGCGCTGACGAGCGACCTCGCATTTACGCTGCGCTGCGTACTGCCCTACGTATTCGAGCTCAAGCGCAACAACCACATTGCGGTGGGCGTCAGCTGCAGCAACAGCGACTTTGGCGCGGGTACGTTCCGAATAAGTGCCACCGTTATGAACTTGCAAACGGGGGTGATCTCCGTCGTGCGCCACGCCAAAGAAGAAAAGCACGTGGGAGCCGCGGAGAAGGACACAGGCAATAGCGAAGTCCTGTCCGACGAAACCATTGAAAAGAAGCTCTTGGCGACACAGTCGGAGGTACGGGATGTTGTGACTAGCGTGCTTCACCCAGATCACGTGAATGAGCTCTTGCAGCAGATTCGGGCGAGCATGGACAAGGAGATTTCCTGGTCCAGGTTTACGCATTACATGCAGGGTAAGCTGACAAGCGAAGAGCTGCGGGAGCTGAGTGTGACGCTCGAGAATGCGCAGAAGAGCTGCGCCATCGCGGACATTACCTACGACGTCGACCAGCAGGCCATCATCAATCTTTGGTGGGCCGCAAGCGCCACGGCGGAAGTAGCGAAGCGCCACATCGGCGAAAAGCGCGATGAGCTTCAGTGCGCCGCAGGGCATCTTCTTTCCAGTGCCTTCTCTGCAGGAACCTTTACACCTCCCCGCACCACGCTGTAAAAGCAGACCCATGGCTAGACGACCAGTACCGACAGCAGCGCAAACGCGCGTGATGTCCCATGCTTGGTCTCGCCCTGGCCGCCATGTAATAGGAATTGACGAAGTAGGTCGAGGGGCCTGTGCAGGCCCCTTGGTCGTCGTCGGTGTTCTGGCGGAACGGGAGTGGGATCATGCGCTCGCCCGTGATTCGAAGAAGCTTTCCCACAAGCGCCACATGGAAGGCTACGACGCTTTTATTAGTCAGGGAAAAGCGGGTGATGGAATCGTGGCCGTTCTCTTGGCGGCGTATGAACCCGAAGAAGTGGATGTTCTAGGGCTTGACGCCGCGAACCGCGACTTGACCCTGCGCATAGCCCAGGCACTGTACGCGCTTCAACCCTCCCCGATCATGCTCGATGGCGACCTGCTGCCTTTCATTGAGGGCATTCCGCCCGAAGACCTTTTCAACATGCCGTCTTCAGACGCGTTGGTCGCAAGCTCTGGAGCGGCCAGTGTTATTGCGAAAGCACACAGGGATACTGAGATGATGGAAAACCTGCACCCTGTCTTTCCTCAGTACGGTTGGTACTTCAACAAGGGGTACTTGACCATGGGGCATGCGCAGGCCATCCAGCAGTACGGCGTGTGCCCCGTGCACCGCTATTCGTATCAACGCATCAAAGAATCCCTGGTAGACTCTTCCCTATGGCTATCCCGTCAGAAGCGGACCGTGACGCGCGCTTGGATGCGTTATCTTCGGCGTTGAGCGCGTGGTCTATACAGCGCACGACGTACCTGAATAACCAAGTCGCTTTTTGCAAGCGCGTGCTTAAAGGGCGAACGGGCGCTGAGCGCCTGAACGCCGTCACGTCGACGCAAGCCAACGCATTGACGGTGGATTCCCTCACTCAGTTTTTGACGGGTGCGTAGTAAGCTAGTCGCATGAGCATCATCGTCGGTACCCCTGTCCTCCCCCAGGTTGAGAACACCGTCGAGATTGTTCAACTTCAAGTTATTACACGTACCGAGGAATGGGAAAATCTCTTCGATCGCATTGAGATATGGCGCTCGAGGGTGTCGCCCCTTGGTCCGTTCGAAGCGCTCACGGCCTTGAGCTGGTCGCCGGCTATTCTCCCTCGAAACGCCGGGGGTATTCCCCCACTCCCGGTAACCGGACGCCAAGTGCTCCTGCAGGGAACACAGCTACTTTTGAAGGTCGATGGCGTCGATGACCTCGTCGTAACCTTCAGTACTCCTGGCGCTGTTTCGTACGCAGCAGCAGCAGGAACAATCACTACTCAGGGCGCTGGGCGCTTCAGCGCCTATGTTGATGGTGACGGCAAAGTCATCCTCTTGGGAACACGTCCGGGAACTGGGGCGGTTCTTGAGGTTACGGGGGGAGACGCTGCTCCTCTGCTGGGGTTGCCCCTGCATGGCCCGGAAAACATCGCGTATGGTAGGGATGCGCATATCGGGTTGATTCCAGGGCAGCAACAGTACCTTTTCACGGACTTACGTGGGAGCAAGCGCTACTACTACCGAACGCGCTTTTTCAACGCGCAGACGCTGGCCACCAGTGAGTTCAGCACCGCGTTCAGCGTCAACCAATCCTTGGGGATTAGCCCGGCCAACGTCGTTTTTGGGTTCGTGGCTTTGGTCGGAACCGATGGGCGCCCGTTGGTGAACCAGCTGGTACAGGTTTACGCGCCGACGCAGTCGCAATTGATTGAAGGCAAACTCGTCACCGGCCCCCGGCAAGCGCGGTTCACCGACGTCAACGGCTACGTTGCTTTCACGCTCGTACGGGGGGTGCAGTACGTTGTCAGCGTTACGGGAACGGATCTTGTGCGCAACATTCAAGCGCCAACTGACCCAACGATCACGATGTTCAGCTTGTTCGAAAAAAGTATCGGGCTTCAAGACGACCTGTTCACCGTCGACCGCCCCCCTTTGGTCTACGCCGAAGCGAGGACGTTATAGTGAACCTTTTCACCCTCATCTTTCCTGACCGCCAGGGAAGCGGGCGCATAGGGCGCTGTCGTTTACCCTGGGTCTCCGGTCAACCTGTGCGGAGGTACTTGCACGCGCCCGTGCTTCGGGAGCTCGGTCTTATTGGATTATCCCAACGCTGCAAGCTGTACAACAGCCAGAAAACCTTGGTGAAGCTGTACTACGTCCCTCCCCCCAACGACTTCGTAGTGTTGATCCCCGTGAGAGCGTCATGAGCTACCAGAACGTCGACGTCTATGTGCTCACTCGGGACACCCAGCAGCCAGTGTCCGGGGTTTTGGTGCGCGTGTTCTCCCCCGATGGTTCGGTCATTTTCACCGAGAGCGAAACCGACGAAGCCGGCCACGTCGGCTTTACGCTGTGGAGTCAAACCTACAGCCTGCGCTTCTACCGATTTCAGGCACGCTTTCGTCAGCCCCAGGTGATCGTTGTATCCGAAGGCGTAGGGGGTACCCCGGCACAGAACCAGTTCAATGTCTATGCCGAAATGATGGCATTGCCCATCGCGAACGACCCGTACCTTTGTCGGGCTTCCGGTACCTTTCGCGACATCACAGGTGCGCCGCATCGTAATCTCACCATCATCTTCATTGGTGAGTTTGCCCCAATCTTGTTACAAGGATCGGGAGTTCTGTCAGAGCGCAGGGCTATCAGGACCGACGACAAGGGCTTCGCCTGCGTGGATCTCATCCGATGCGCCCGATATGCAGCGACGGTGGAAGGTTACGAGGATCATGTGCGCAAGATATGCGTACCCGACGCGCCGAGCGTGAGTTTGCCCGCGCTCCTCTTCTCTATGGTGGACTCCGTTTACTTCGATCCCCCCTCGCCCTGGACCCTCTCCGTTGGCAGCACGCTCTCCCTAACGCCTACCGTTTTCACCAACAGCCAAATTCCGACGTTGGGACCCGATGGAGCCAACGTGATCTGGAAAGCCGCAGACCCGACGGTGGTCAGCGTGACCTTGTTGAAGCGCTCGCTGGTGCTGCGCGGGCTGAAGGTGGGCAACACGCAGCTCTTGGCCTCGCGCCGCGATCTCAGCATCATACCCATCCCCTTCCAGCCCGAACTGCTGGGCTCGGGTCAGAGCGTCTTCGTCCAGTAGGCTTTCGGCGTGCGGCCCACGACGCCCAGTGGGTCTTCGCCCGCGCCGCCGTCGCCCAGGTAGCGGCCCGGGCCGAAGAGCTCTTGCGCTGGTTGGGGGATGCCCTGCCCGTGACCCGCCCCTTCTTGGACGCGTTCTGTTGCGGGCTGCGAGCCCTCTTTTTACCGCACAAGCCGCCCCTTGTGCCCCTGCTGGTCGAGGTACCACCCTCCGCGCCCTCGATGCCGGCGCCATCGGCGTGGGAACCCGAAGGGCTCAACCTCAGCGACGTGCAGGAAGCGCTAGCGTGCTCGCCCGAGACCATTGATGGCTCCCAGGTCCGGGCATTGATGCTCGAGGTCATTCGACGCGCTGCGCACGACTGGGTTCTGTACCGTACGTCCACACGTCTTGAACTGCGCGAGCTAGCGCACGACGCCTACATCTGGCTGTTTGAGGAAGAGCCCGAAGGTCCGCGCTGGGCACTGCGGTGCTCGGAGGGAAAACAACTCACGTCGCTGCACGGCATCTGCGACGTTTTGGAAGTTGACGCGGAGTTCGTTCGCAACCACGTGCGGCACTTGACGGCAAAGAAAATCAAGACCGCCGGTCGCCCACCAGAACGACGGAAGCGATCCACCGACGACGTCAGCTATTACAACGAGCACGCCCTTACGACCGCGTTTGAGTTTCCGGCGGAAGAAGAAAGCTGACACGCGGTATAGAGTCCTGGGCGTAGGTCACCCGGAGGTTCTCATGGATACGCTTTATGTCCTGTGCTGCGCCTTGACCTTATTGCAGTAATTCAGTGGTCGCTCACCTTTTACCTTTACTGGCGTCTTAACCGTTTGCGCTCATCCGATAAGGAGCGCGAACCTCTGCATATTGCCTAGTGGGAGAAATACATGAATAGAGAATACACGCGCTTTTCGTTTGCAGTGCATGTAACGCCGCTGCAAAAAGAATGGCTCCTTGCAGCGAACGGTATCATTCTGAAGTCTAGCAGCGCCGGCGGCAGCAATACCTTGTACGTAAAGTCTGCCGTGCTGACGTACGACGATCTGAAATGGCTCACGCTGCAGTTTCGAGAGGAAGACATCTTTAGAGACAACGAGCAAACGCTCTATGAGGCTGCGGGTATCCGCATTACTGAGGGTCGGCATTTTGTTTATATCTATGCGGAGCAAGACGGCCAGCCTTACGTAGCTGCCATTATTTGCCAACGCTTTCTTAAGCACTTCGACCTCAACGATATTACCTGCTTTTCCTGGGCTACCTTTGGGGATGAGCCGAGCATCGCAACTTTCGGGGGTGGTGTTTGTGCTGTGCACAAGGACGAGATCATGCGGGTAGATACAAACGAGTTGTTGAGCGAGCTCGCGAGCGACATGCGTCGACGCCACCCCGATGCGAGCTTGAGTAACAGGGTCGATGGCTGACAAGGTCACCCCCTTCCCCACCGAAACGGTGGATCGCGTCTGCCGCCTCGCGGGCGCTCTAGTTCACGTGCTTCAGCTCTCCGATGTGGATCCCCCGGAGGATCACCTCGCCGCGCTGCTCCTTGTTCAAACCGCCATTCAGCAGGCGGTGGTGCGCGAAAAGGGCCCAAGAGAACTTCAGCGCGTGCTCATCGCAGCCAACGAACGACGGCGTCGCTATGAGGCCGTGTGGGGATATACCCCGCGAGAGTCTCCGGGGGCTACCGTTCACGCGCTCAAGAAAGACGAGGAAGAGTAAAGCGACCGCTCTTCGACAACCAAGGGCTAAAGAAAAGCGCTGCGGGCCTTACGGCCCGCAAGCGACTCTAGGTAGCACTGGCGCGCACGCCGTCGAGGATGACAAACACCAATTTCTTTTCGCCCTCGGTTTCCTCGTCTTCATAGTTGATAGACCCAAGGACGGCGCCGACGATCAGACTGAAGATACCAATAACGGCTGCGCCTACGACGAACCCCATTTCGAAGTCGTCGTTATTCTGCTTGCGCAGCGCCCTACGCTCTTCCTCCGCTCTGCGCGAAACGCTCTCGGCGCGCAGGGTGCGCTCTTCCTCCGCTCTGCGCGAAACGCTCTCGGCGCGCAGGGTGCGCTCTTCCAGCTCTTCAACGTGCACGCGTTCAGCCTCAATTCGACCCAGCGCTTTGCGGAGCTCAGACACTTGGGGGGTAACGCGCATCAAGAAACTGCTGGCGGCGTCGCTGTGCAGAAGCGTCGCTGTATCCGTGACTTGGTTGTAACCCACCACGTAATCCCCCAACGAGGGCAACAGCTCCTTAACACGCGCAGGGATAAGGGGTTCCGCTACTACTTCTCCATTGCGGCGAATCGCGTAGAAGCACGCGTTCACGCGCGAGTAGACTTCGTCCACCAAGATAGCCGCCGCCTTCTTGCTGTCCTTCGGTTCAGGTTTCGTATCAGACGATGACGATTCTGAGGTCATGGCATCTCTCTTTCAGAGGAGGGTGATGTCCCTTCACTATTGTTATGCCTTAATCTTCGGGGTTTTTACCTAAATGGGGGCTAAAGAAAGCCCCGCGTGGGGCCTTCTCTGGAACGTTACGCGTCGGTAGCGGGAACGGGTTTGAGCCAATCCGTAAACGAGGAGTCTTGCTCGTCCTCTCCCAATTCGAGCAAGCGTTCGGCCATGTCCCCGAGGGTCACGCGCGCAAGCAGCTGCTTCAAGGTGACCACATTACGCGCGGGGTCCATCCAATCGAAGCCCGTGGTGCGCTCGATGGGAATGATACATACCACCGCGCGGTGCCCAGGGGCCGTAAGGCATACCTCAACCGCTTGTTCGTCCGTGAGCAACGCAAGCAGTGAGCGGGAATCTTGTCGGATATCCTCATCCTCTTCCTCTTCGGCCTCGTCGTCCTCTTCATCGTCTGCGTCACCGCCGCCGATATGGTCCTGAAGCGCTTCTTCCAAGGCAACAAACGTGCGCACATCATGCCTGAGGGGATTGGCGTCGGTGACACCCAAGGTGAAGGCCAACGCGCGGGGCAAGGAAAGCGCCGAGACCGGGCAGTGCTTGTCTTTTCCCTGGGGGGACATCAGCGCATTGGTGAACCCCTCCAAGTAATACGCGTACGGCTCTCGCGCTTCAGCCTCGGCGCATTCTTCGCAGTGGGTCGTGCGCTCTTCTTTTTTCATGTCCTCCTCTACACTCTGCATGAGGGCTTCGACGGTGTCCTTGAGCGGCTTGTTCGCTTCCACCGGCGCCGGTGGCGGTGTGGGCCAACCCTTTGGTACTTCTTCCCTGCGGGAAAGGACGGCCCCAACCTTTTGCAGCAGCTCTGCGTTGGTGAACGTATCCAACGCGGGGGCATCCAGCTTCGACAGCATGTCGAGGTACGAAGAGGTACCATGTAAATGTGCGGCTGCGCCGATAGAGATCAGCGTCAGCTTGGTCGTTCCCGTCGCCGTGTCGAAGTAGTGATGGTGAAGCATTTCTTGTGTCATCTGCAATACCTCTGGGATATCGCGTTCCCCGCACTTCACGAGGCTCTCAGGGTGTTCCGTCTGCAAAACACGCAAGAGATCCGCAGCCACGTCGATAATCGTCTGCATGTAAGCCTTGATCATACTGGTCATCGTACTGTGCTTTCCTTTTGGGTTTACTGCTGCTCGTAACGGGCAGCGATGCGCTGCTCGCAGCCCGAAATGTAGGCGTCCGCTTTGGCTTCCGTGAGTTCCGCGCGAAGACGCTCAAGTTCTTCATCACGGCGGTGATTGCGCTGCGTAACGTAGGCCACGGACAAGGTGGCCACGTTGACGATCGCCATACTGATCAGCGACGCCGTGTTCATGTTGGGGCGAATCATCAGCGCGCAGGTGAAGAAAACAACGTAGACCAGAAAGTTCATTATTCAGTCCTCCGGTGCCTGTGGCCCTGAAGGGCATTGATCCCCTCGGGCCCAATGAGAATGGTGCCCGCTGCGGAGCGGCCCCGTGTGAGATTCATGGCCCGCCACGTTAGCCGAATGGCCAGCTCAGGGCGCCATCGGGCAAGGAAGGCGGCGAAGAAGAGCGCGGCGTGTCCTGGATTACCCAGCCCTTCATTGTCTTGGAGCGTCAGCGCCCCTCCATCCACCGTTATCTTCAGGGACAGCTCCTTGAAGTTGTTCGTCTCCTTTCGAAGTTTGGTGAGATGGGGGGAGAGACGGGCCACCTCTTCGTAAAGGTCGCCGCTGGTCACCCCCGTCAGCACGGTGCGCGCCCAGGCGGCTTCCACCTCGTTCACGAAAAGGGTCTTGGTGAAATAAGTCCGAATTTCCTCCGAGCTAGTCGGCTTCGCGCGTTTAGTCATGGGGTGTACCTCTACGGTTGTTATGCCGGCGGCTACCCATGTAATTCAGCGTGTTAGGTAGCGATGTACCCAAGTTTTGCGAGAATCAGCGTTCGCTGCTCATCCTCCTCTTGAACCTGTACCCACGTGCGCCCTGTCTCGTCCAGCGCGATGAGGATCGTGCATGCGCCGACGACAACGGTGATTGAGGCCCCTAACTTGCTCTGGGTGACAACGGCTTTGTTCTGGGTGACAACGGCTTTGTGCAAGGTGTACCTCCACTCTAGTTATACCCGTAGAGGTAGGAATAATTCGGGTATCTCTTGAAAGAATTTGGTGTTACGCCAAAGCACTGGCTTAGCTCTTCAAGCGTTGGCTCTTCATGCATTACCTCCAAGGAGAAGGCGGTCTTCTTCCCCGTGTTTGTTATACCCACTCCGCTTCTTGCTAGGATTCTGACCCATGTCCACCACCACGCCCCCAAGCATTGATCCCGATGAAGTCGCCGCTTCGGTTGCCAAGCTTGTACCCGGGGATCTGTCGACCCCTCTAGGAGCTCTCTCGACGAGAAACCTGTCCGTGTCCTGGGATGGGTTCCAACAGGCGGTTGTCGGGATGTTTATTTCGAGCAGTCAGGCTCCTTACTACGTTGTTAAATTGGCAAGAGACCGGCTTTTGACAGATATCAGCCACCTTATTCTCGAAGTACAAGCCCTGAGCGCAGCGTGTTCGACAACGACCCGGCAGGTTCAACCGGTCACGAACATCGCGCCGTTGTCGAATGCTCAAGTTGCTCTTCAGGCTCTGAGTAAGGCCGCGGCTCAACGCACTGGGGTCTACCAGAACATCGCATCCATCCCAGCGTTCAACCGGCTCACTCAGAACGTCACCACCTTCTTGAAGACCGAAGGGGTGAAGGCCACACAGAGCGGACAATTGGTCAATACCCCCAGCCAGGCCAAGGGAACGCTGAGCGCTTCAGCTGTTCAACTTCGTACCGATTGGGATGCCTTACTTACCAAGCTGACCTTGTGGTCGGGCAGTATGACGACCTATGCCGGCCTCAATCTCCCTGGTCTATTGAGCCAGACCATCTTGGGGAATGCCGCCGATGTCATGGCGCAGAACGTTCAGCAACTTCAGTCCCTTTCCCCCAACGACCGGCTGGGAGTACTGCGCTCTGTGGTGGTGGATACCGTGGCCATTCAAGCGACGGTTCAGGGCTTTGGCGCGCTGACGCCGCCCACGGTGTTCGTGCCCTTTACCGGGGTGGGTAAGCCCCTGGCCGATGCTCTTCATCCGGCAGCGCCAGCCACGCTTACCGCTGATTACCCTGGGGGCTACGCTGTGTACTTGGGCAAGGATACGCTGAGCTTGCTCCTCGATGGGCAGTACACCCAGACGATCCATCCCCCGGGCTCGTTCGTAGCGCAGCAAGTTACCCCCACGGCCGGACCCTTTACGGTGCTCAGCGGTGTGACGCGCTTCAACGTTACCGTTGAGCAGAACAGCGGGCCTACAACGCTTTCGACCTCGGAGCTCGTGACACTGCCCGTGGGCAGTAACCTGCCCTTGTGGACCATCGCTGATGCCATCAATCGGGGGGTTACTCTGACCGAAGCGGGGGTCTATTTCATCGTTCAACAGACGGCCCAAGAGGTCACGGTGACGCCCACAAGCGACCCGGTGTCGTCAACCTTTACCCTCGAGAATGGGCTAACGTGGTCGGGGTTGAACGTCGACACAACCTTCTGGCTCATCCTCGCCGATACTCCCGCCGTGGGGCTGAGCCAGGTCTGGCAAATCACGGGGGTAACGGGGGCCGTGGCCATCTGTACCCTCATCCATGGCGTGGTTACCCCCTTTCCCGCTCCTGTGGTCGCGACGGTGGGTACCCAGGCCAACCTGCGGCTGTACATCCGGTTGAAGAACCCGGCGACCGCGCTGCACTACGAACAAGCGCTGCGACTGACCGACGTGGACAGCGGGGCCTTGGCCCAGCTCTCCTTCTTCAGCGGCGCCGTGGCTACAAGCGCGCGAACAAGCGCGGCAACCCTCGCCCTCCTCATCAACCAGAGCACGGCCGCAGCAAGTCTTGATGGGACACCTCGGGTAACGGCCAGTACCGTATTTGTCCCCAACTTCTTCACCGGCCTGGGGAGAACATCGCCCACCGACCCCTTCAGCGTGACGTATTACCGGGGGCGCTCCGATGGGGTGAGCTTCGTTCCCAATAGCCCAACCACAACCGCGTTTACCGTGCCCACCCTAGCGGCCTCGGGCATCCTTCCGGGGGATGTCCTGGTCTTGCGAGCCACGAACAACGTGAACGATACGAACACGTGGGGGACGGTGGTGTCCATCACGGCCGACGGGGTCATCACCACAACCCTTACCCCCCTCGGTACGGGCCCCGCGTTGATTGAGGTGGGCCCGAGCTTCTACCCCTTCTCGGACCAGCGCGCGGATGTTGAGCTCGCTATTGCCGAGCAACAGACCTTCGACGGCCAGTACCTGAACGCGATTACCCCCGGAGCGACCCCCCTCGATGTCAGGGTCACCAAGGCGCTCTTGGGTAATGTTGGGCCTGGCGGACAGCCTGTCTTTCTCCAGAACCTCCAGATGGGTCAGCGCTACGTGGTGTTGAATAGCCAGGACAGCACCACCGCGGGCGCGGTGCAGATCACTGGTCAGGGGAACTTTGATGCCTTCCTCGTGAACAGTACCCCTCGAAGCGCGGTGGCGATGGCGTCATGGGTAACGGTGCCCTCCCTTCCGAACAGTCTTCAACTGGGTGATCAATTCGAGCTCTACACGACCAAGGCGCTGACCCCGAGCTTTACGGCACTCATCACATCGGTCGATACCGCGGCCTCGGCGCTTGAGCTTAGTACCCCCTTGCCGGCGAACCAACCCCCCTTCATGATGGACGTGACCTCAACGCTGCCCTTCGCCCGGGTGCGCAATACGGTAAATCAGTCCTTTGTGCAGGCATCACAGGTAGTGGAGGGGTGGCTCACGCTGCCTATGAACAATACAACCCAGGCGTTCCAATCCCTGGATGCGGCATTAAACCCGCTCATCGCCAACAGTAACCCGACCCAGGCGCAGGCTACGGTCGCGCTCACCATCTTCCAGAATATGTTGACGGCGCTCAGCAGCTTGATCGCCACGCTGCAAGGCTACACGGCCAACGTGGTCGAGGGTGTTGATAGCCTCATCAAGGGGTACCAGCAAAAGGGGCTAGATAAAGCCGTCGACATCTTGTTGATGGCCGACTTCGCTACCTTCTTTGGCCTGGACCAAGACGACAGTAGCTACGCCGGCAGCTTGGCCAAGGCCATGAGCACCGTTCAAGTTACCGATTTCCCCGTTCGAAGAGATAACCGGGTCAATTCTACAGATACGGCGTCCGAGCAAACCCTCAGCCAGTTCGACGACGTCGACTTCGACTACACCCCCGACGTCACCGACCCCAACAAGCGCATCGATACGTCTGAGGGCAACAGCCCGAATATCAACCTGCCGAACACCTAGGAGGAAGGCGTGAATGATGCATTTAGTAACTACTGCCTGCTCGAGAAAGAGCTGCGTGCCGTTCAATTGAAGAATGACAACGTCGAGTCACAAGAAGAAAACGCCATCCTTGCGATTATGGACAGCGTCTTGAGTAGTGAGTGTACTGTCTACGTGCCCCCTCTTCCCGAGGAACCACCACGCAAGTGGGTGTTCCTTAGTCAAGAAGAAGCAATGACGCTGCTCGAATGCATGGTGAGAAGTCTCGAGGAGATGGCCAGCAAGAATCCAAACCGCCCTCTGGGCGATTACTGGCTGCTCATGCGAAGGAACGCGGACTTCAACAAGGCACTGGCGGCTTTGTTGATGAACGACCAGAAAGCATTGGAAGAAGTAGCGCGCGTAGGGTTGCCTGACATCGTGGTGAAAAACGAAACGCTTTGAGCTCATTCACTGAACTCTGAAGAAGAACCAACGAGGACGCTAAGGAGCAAGTGGCCGAAAGACGTAAGTTTTGCAGCAAAATCCATCGCGGATGCTGAGGACGAGCGCGTCATGAACACGATGAGGGTGTTCACAGAGTCGAACCTCGACTCGTACTCGCTGCTGATCTGGGAGGTGCTTTCGGAAGAAGTGCAACTGTACTTGCTGCCGAACTCGTTCCTCGACAGCGAAGATATAGCTGTACTGCAAGCCGCTCAGGGCAGCTACATCAACAGCGTAGTAACGTCACCGCCGGCGGAGGTAGCGCTCGACAAGATCAACAGTGCAGTCTGCAAGAAGGCAGAGCACGTCAACGAAACGTTTCAAGGGACGCGGTGGGCGCAGCGCTACTCGAAGTACTTGTGGGCAGAGTACGCCCACGCTCCGATCAAGCGCATCGTCACCTGCGTCTATCAAGCTGGGTTCATGCTGTAGGAGAGTCCATGGGCATCAACCACCACCGAAAGAAGGGCGCATGAACACGCTTGGGAGGCATCGATGATTTGCACGCGCTGTGCGGGGACCGGATTCATCAACACCCACCAGCTTCCCGACGAGGTGGACGTTGACGACCACGATGCAATGCGCGCGTGGATCGCTGACGACGCCAACGCGCCGCACGACGTTCAGGTGTGCGACTGCTGCGGCGACGGGGACGAGTGGCACGGTAAGCCGGGCGAGCACGACGAGGACCGGTTCGGACGCGAGGGGCCCTGCGGCTATAATATGGGTCTCCCGGAGTGCATTTAATCCATGAACCTATCAGGGTCAGAACGAACTAATACAAACAGAGGAGATATGACGATGAACACCTATGACAACTCATGCCGCGGACTCTACTCCTTCACGGCGGGCGCCGACCCCGACACTGGCATCGCCTATGACGCGCATCTCGAGCACCTCCCGTTGCTACAACAGTACGCCGACGGATGGGTGGCTAACGCGCGCTCTACCGTGCCGATGACCGAGGAGGACCGAACGATCACGGAGGCGGCTGTCCGTGCCCAATACCGCAACGCGGGCCGGCCGGAGCCTAAGACGGTGGTCTTCGCGCGTGGTCCGGTGACTGGGCACGTAGCCGCTCGCATCGCGTCCGGGATTTGGTACCTGCGGCAGCACCCGGAGGTGCAAGTCAAGGTGTTTGGGCACCTGTTGTCGGATCGTGGGCTGAAGGACGCGATCCTGCCGACATGCCGTATCGCGTTCGGAGAGCCGGTGAATCGAGTGCTACCGAAGAGATCCGTTGCCGCCGATGCCGCTGCCGCTGTCGCTGCCGATGCCGCCGCTTACGCTGCCGCTTACGCTGCCGATGCCGATGCCGATGCCGCTGACGCTGCCGATGCCGCTGTCGCTGTCGCCGCCGCCGCCGATGCCGCTGCCGCTGCCGCTGTCGCTGCCGATGCCGCCGCTTACGCTGCCGCTTACGCTGCCGCTGCCGATGTCGCTGACGCTGCCGCTGACGCTGACGCTGACGCTGCCGATGTCGCTGTCGCTGCCGCTGCCGCCGCCGATTCCGCTGTCGCTGCCGATGCCGCGGCCGATGCCGCCGCCGCCGCCTCTTACGCTTACGCTGCCGCTGCCGATGTCGCTGCCGCTGTCGCTGCCGCCGCCGCCGCCGCTGACGCTGCCGCTGCCGATGTCGCTGTCGCTGACGCTGCCGATGTCGCTGCCGCGTGGCCCCTGGTCCTGTTCCTTTTGCGCTGCTGCGGGTACTACCGATATTGGCGCCGGTGGACGGACGGCGGCAACTTGTGGGTCTGGCGGAAGGTGCGACTCGGCTTCTTCCGCGAGGTGGCCCAGCTCCCGATCGATTGGACGAAGTGGATCCCGTACGAGGAGGCTGCGCGACACGCCGGGCCCCGATTCCACCGTGCGAACTTCGCGATCGTAAGTGACCGGTCTACCGCGTTTTGCCAGGACGATCGGAATCGACTGCACTGCGAAGATGGCCCGGCTCTCGCGTGGCGCGACGGGATCAAGCTCTACTACTGGCACGGCACCAAGGTCAGCCAGTGCCTGATCGAGGATCCAGAGTCCTACTCTCGCGAAGAGATCATGGCGGAGCCCAATAGCGAGGTCGTTCGCGCGCTTGCGGAGCGAATGGGCTGGGACGCGTTTCTCGAGCGCGTCGGAGCAACCGTCGTGGATCGTGGCGTGGACGAGCACACGGAGCTTGCGTATGAGCTGCTGGCGCTAGACCACAAGTTCGGCGACAAGCAGCCGAAACTACTGCGCATGCAGTCACCGGTTGAACACGACGGATCGCAGCCCCGGTACGCCGAGACCATCCCCTCCGAGATCGCGACGTGGCAGGCGGCTCGCGCCTGGAAATTCCCGCGCCCTGACGGATCGTGGCCGATTGCGGCGGAGTGCAACGCCGATCCGCGACTCGTTTTCGCCTACGAGGACGGGATCGCGGTCAGCGGCGAGACGACGCACTACGCGCGACAGGGAGACGTGTGTATCCAGGTGATCGAACCCATATCGCTCGAAGGCCGCACAGAGGTACCGCGCGCCGCGGAGGGGCTCGTACTGCGGCGTGGCACCGCCGCGGGTAACGCGCATGTAATTCGAGAAAATGGAGCTCGTCTCTACACGCCAGGAGACGTCAAGGGATCGACGCTGCTCATCGTCGACGCGGCTGTGGCTCTTGAGCACGCACAGCACTTCGACGTACCCTTCGTGCCGCAGTGGTATCGGATCATGCCGGCGCGGACTGGCACCGACGAGGCGTGGGCAGCCGTCGAAGACTAGCGTCCGTACGTTGGGCTTAGTGAGCGAAGGGAGGGCGAAGGACCTCAGCCTGCTTGAGGCGCAGCGGGCGGGTTCAGGATGGCATTGATCGAGGGCATGAGCGTCGCAACGGGGTCGACGCCGAGAGCCTTCATGTTCAGCGCCATCCAGCTCAGCGTCGTGGTGATGCTGCCTTGTGCGTCCGACGTGAACTTCGTGAGGACGGGGGCGGCAGCGTTCTGGGCTGCCGTGAGGGCAGCCTGGGCCGCATTGATGTTGTTGATGGCGGTCTGAAGCGCTACGCCGTCGGTCTGCAGAACGCCTTCGGCGGTTTCGACGTCATTGAGCGTGGGCGAATTATTGGGCATTGGTGAATCCTTTCGCCCGTAGGCTAGCGCCTCCTTCCTTATTTTGGGAATACGTTTTCGAATTGTCACCGTCTTGAAACGATTGGTAGGTTTCGGGTCATGTCATCTGTAACGAATATACAGGCACGAGGCATTACATCAGCGGATCTGAATGAGTTGGTGATTCAAGCAGCGCTGGCAAAAGCGGCGCGAATTAACCGGGAAGGGCTGAGTGAACAAATCTTCTTTTTGAAGTCCGAGGGCATGCTTGACAGCCAACTTCTGGCGGCGGCCGTAGCGCGGCGTGATGCGCGGGAAGAAGCCGCGGCACCGGTAGCGCAAGAAGAGCTGCGAACGCTATATCAACGCGTGGCCGGCTACGACCCCGAGGAGAGCAAATAGCGGACAACGTCAAGCGCATGACCCGGTTCAAGCTCGCCGTTTTGAAGGAGGTCGCGACGCTATGAGCATCGTAAAGCCCACGGAGAACGAAGTGTTTGTTCTCGTGAACATCCCCCTTGCGGCGGGCTTCGATAAGTACGACGCAGCCTCGCTGCGCTTAATGACGAAGTACTATGCCGCCAAAGAAGAAGATCCGCCGCAAGAGCTTCGCAGCCAAGATACTCTAGCGGCATACCGTACCCACGATCGCTTGAAGAGCACCGAACGAGCGGTAGCTCTACGCAGGCATCGGCCCGTCAGCTTTGCGTTAGCCACGATGGTTCATTTGGAGGATGGGACGTCGCTCATCGAACGTAAACGTCTACGAAAGAGATATTAAGTGAGCCAGCCTCTGTGGAAGTACAGGCAACTGAAGAACGACAACAAGCTGCTGTGCGTGGATCATTCGCTTACGCGGCGCCACTGTCCTGAAATTCTTATAGCTGAAGAAATTAACGACACGGACCCCAGCAGGTTCGCGGTGTTCCGGGTACCTCTTGAGCGTTTGCAGTTGGGCGCGGATGGTCGCCTTGTGGATGTCATCGATGGCAAGGGGCAGCCACACACCGTTTGGTTTGAAGACGACGTACATAACTCCGCGAAGTGCGGGAACAAGCCCGGGCCATGCGCGACGTGCCACAAGTACATCAGCCATTCCTTAACAGCCGCTGCGGAAACGGCGGGGGTCTATTTCATCGGAAGCTTGCGTAAGCAGTTCTGTGCGTCAAACGTTCTTACGCGATGGCGAGCCTACGAGGTTGTTGCGGGTTATCAAGGCTGGATGCCCTTCGACCCGTACCCGAAAGAGCTGACGGAAGAGGATTTCGAACACTACTGGGCGCTATTACCAAGAGAGGGGGCGTAGACAACATGAGTGACGATGAAACGCAGCAGTCGGCGAAGATCGTCATCGGGAGGAAAGAAATGACGCTGAATAGAGTCTTGATCTTGGATACCGAGACAACGGGCTTGGAAGAAGATGCGGTGTGCATCGAGGTCGCCGTGGCGCTCTACAGCGTGAAGCACGGAGCGGTCATCGAAACGTACTCATCACTGATTCGTCATAACGCCAACCCCGCCGAAGCCATCAACGGAATCCCCGTTGATATTCTCCTAACTGCTCCGGAGTGCGATTGGGTATGGAAGAAGGTGCGTGCGCTGGTGTACGAAGTCGATGCGATTGTGGCGCACAACGCGGCTTTCGATAGGCGCTTCGTACCCATGACAGTAACCTGTTATACCCCCTGGATCTGCTCGTGCGACGACCTCATTTGGCCGAAGGCCCCGAAGCCGGGCATGAACCTCGTGGGCTTGGCCCTAGCGCACGGGCTCGGCGTGGCCCACGCCCACCGAGCAGCCGCGGACGTTGAGCTCCTCTGCCGGCTCCTTACGCGCGTGCGGGAGACGGTGGGCAGCTTGGAGCCCTTTCTTCGCTATGGCCTGCGCCCCAAGGCGCTCTTCCAGGCGCTCGTTCCCAAACCTGGGGCCGAAGCCAAGGCCGCGGGCTTTCGCTTCGATTGGGACACCCGGCAATGGCTGCGCACCATGGCGGTAGAGGACGCGGCTAAGCTGCCGTTCAAAACCCAGGAGGTCACCCGTGAAGGCGTTAAACGTGCGCTGTGTAAGAAGCACGAACACTCGGCCACGGTGACCGTACGTTGTCCTGTGTGCAAGGCCAGTAGGAACATCAAGCCGTACGAATTCGCCGCCGATGACTTTCCGCTGTGTGAAAAGGATGGCAGTCCCATGCTGCCCGTGAAAGCAGCGTCGGCACCCAACGCATAAATAGCGGTGTGCGCGGGTATAACCGTCAGGATGAAGGCGCCTCCCGCTAAAAGAACCGCGCGTCGACGCTGGTTCATTTCGAAAGACAAGAGCCCGACCCATTGGGTCGGGCCTTTCTTTGACAAAAACGAAGCCACCCAATTCGGTGTACAGCTCTTCTGCAGCCAAGCCTACAGCCCTCATTTCTTTTATGTCCGTTGCTTTCGTGAGAGTACGGACAATCTATGGGCTTTTGCTCTTGAAGAACCAAAGCGTGGGCGTAAGCCCAAGAACTCGCCGAAGTACAAGATACTCACGCGCGCCTACGCAGGCGTTTGGATCCCGTTATACAAAGCAACCAAGATCCTCATTCAGGAATACGCGGGAGGGTAAACATGACGCCGGTTGTAACGAAAGAGCCGGGACAAGTGGCTTACGAAAAGCACAAGCAGCTATTGGACGCGGGGGATGAAAAGCGGTCGGTGCTGGGAGAGTGGCATGCTTTGACGCCTCCCGTTCAGCGTCATTAGGTGCTCGTAGAGAAAGCAGTGCACGACACCTATGGCGCGCCTTAGCCTTACGTGGGAAGCCGACGAGACGCCACCTTACGCTTTCTGTGAGCTCGTCTTTGCGACGAGCCTCAGGCCCTGGTGTATTCGTAAGCTTGGAAAAGCGGGGCTCAAGCTGGGCGGCGGCATTGACACGCCGTCGCTCTGCGGACGGGTCCAGCCATCGTGTACAAGCGGCGGCAAAGGTTCTGGGGGTTGGGACAACAGCGTGCGTATTATGCCGCAGCATCTAACGCATTGTTGCGCAACGTGTCGAGCGATCTATAAAAGGGAAACGGTATGAGTGAAGCAAGCGTAGAAGAAGACCTCGCCTTTCTTACTGAGGCAGAGAACGTGCTCCAAAGCAGCAGGCCGATTCTGTGGGACGAGGAATGCGTCCGTGTTCATGCCTTGGCGGCAGAGCCCTACCCATTCCTCGTGAGCCGGACGGACTTGCGTCGCCTGATTGCTCGAGCGCGTGTGCGCGTGTGCGCGTTCTTGCGCGCGTGCAGTGGCCTGCTACCCCTGCTGTGGCACCCGTAGCAATCGGCGACTTGTACATCTGGAAGGCTTTTCGATACACGCGTTTTTGGGGTCAGCTCTGTAAAGTCGTTTCTGTGCACGCTTGGCTGCCGAACAACGACGCTTACTTTCTACAAATTGTAGGAGATGCACCCGAGCCGTTCTTTGTTACCACTACGCTACTACATGACACACGCTTTTGGCTTCCATGGCCGCAGCCATGGCCGCAGCCATGGCCTAAACCACGTCCTGCCCTCCATGAATTGATTAGAGAGGCAATGGCAGGCCGACGAAAGAGGCGTTTGTATGAGTAGCCGCGCGAAGTGGGTTACGAACATTGTTATGCAGGCACTTCGTGCTGGGGGCCTTAGTCTTAACGAAAGCCAAGCGTGCGACATCGACACGATGTTTCATAAAGACGCCCCGAAGTACAGGGAACAACTTGTAAAAGTGTCGGAGCTCGTTACCGCGGCTATCGCAGAGTGTGACGAGCAGCAAGGGTCTACGCGTACGCCCACCGTCGTTCATTATTGTGACTATGCTTCTCAGTCTGACATTCGTATTTGCTGTACGCAGCGACTGACGCTCCCGCTCTGGAACATGAAGGAAACGGGCCCCGTATGGAGTGCTTCGCATGGTATGCTGTACGCCTTCGAGAAAGCTTTTGTAACCTGCCGCTTGTGCCAAGTAACCCTGCGGCGAAAGGAGGAGTAGCATGCCGGGTAAAGCCTGGACCGACGCTGAGTTTCTGACCTACGTCGAGCATCATTCACAAACGGAGCGCGCGATCTTTTGCCGGGAGCACCTCCTGCGCTTGTTCGAGCTGGCGGGGTCGACGCAAAAGATTCCTGAGGAAGCCGCCTTCCTAGAGCTGCACTACGACAACGCACGTGTGTGTGTGTGTTGATATAGCGCGTGCGCGTCTTGGGGATGGCGTGTCTGATACGGCTTTCTTGCGCAATCTCGAAATCAATGCCAAAGCGGGCATGAACACCTACAACTACTACCATCTGCTGCGCCTCTTTGCGCTTTCGGGCGATATCTTTCCGTGTCAACGGCCGACACTGGATGTGGTCATGCCCCCGAACAACGTGTTGACCATGGTCAAAACAGCGCGGGAGCGGGGGCGCCCGAAGCTCGTATTGGTCCACAGCACCTCGAAAGCGTCCGAGGGAAATACCCGTGGGTAAACGCGTGCGCCTGCGTCGGAAGCGCATTAAGAGGGCGCTGCACCTGGAAGTATCCGAGGATCGGCCGGAATCCCTTGCCGTCTTGCACAAGCAGGTTAAGTCCGGTCAGTGCATTAGCGACCGAGATCCTGCAGACGCTGAACAAGGCCGCCATCGACGACATCTATACGTAGGACGATGCTAACTTCTTGGCGCTCATCAGTTACGCCGTTCGGTTCCTGTAGGTGCCACAGTGACCCTTAGCGAGGACAGGTAATCATGGCTAACGAAGTACTGACCCTTGAGCTTCATGGCGATACGTGGGAGCTGCCTGATATCAGTGAAAAGCGCGTTCGCAATTCTTATGAGGAGAACGTACGGCGAGCGCGCGCGGGTTTATGGAACGCCGTATCCGCCTGATGCGTTTCGAGGCGCTGCCGTCGATACCCTGCGCCTCGATGACGCCGCGAAGTGGACGGAGGGCCCTTGCGCAGGAGCGCCCCCGGCGCCCGTTCCGGGGGATTATTTGAAGCGCGCGGGCGTTGACAGGGGCATTGGCCCCGACGAAACGGTTGTTCAAGCCTTCGTACGTCTTGCACGCCAACGCGGGGCAACGAACACTTACGAGGGTCTCTTGGGCGCGCTTATGCGCGCGGGGGTACGTCGGTGACCAACGACAGAGCGAACGAGATTCTGGCCCGCATGGCCGCTATGTTTCGTAAACAGGGGTATGCTCCGAAGCAGTTTCGCAGAGCTGATCTCCACCCGAGCCCTGCGGAAGCACGCGAGCACGCGCATTGGATGGCGCTTGAAGCGTTGACTATACCCGCGGATAAGATCGGTACGAAGTTTACGTGGATCGGTTGGATTCAGTGCACGCTGTGGCAGATGGGTGGTTTCTCCATCGACGAGATGCGGGCGATGAACATGCCTGTATTGTCAACCACGGGCTAAAAGAACGAAGTCCAACAGCGACTTCATTCCCCCCTACTGCTCTAAGCCACGTGGCGTGGCTTGCGCTGAACGACAATACGGTAGTTGCTGCTCACGTCGCACTTGCGCGCTTGGGCATTGAATAGCTCAAACATGCGTGGCCGTTGCCATGGACGCGCCGGGTGCTCCACAATCTCCAAGATGTGGGGCACCCGATTGTGATACATGCGCTTCAGCTTCGTGATATTCACGCTCACCTACCTCCCTACTGTTATGCCTGACCGCCGGGTATTTTTATGAATGTGGCGCAGAACAACCGCAAGCGTCCGAAGGGCCTCTCTTTTTTCATAGCTAGCGAACAGGTCAAGAACTACCTCGATGAAGTGGTCGAGCGGCGGGATGACTGTACGAACTACGAGACGTGCCTGTTCAACTTCGAGGGGCGCACGCGCGCGTACTGCCCGAAGGAGTGCGAGCATTACAAGGAGTGGAAGCCCCGCATTGAAAGCTATATGAGCTCGAACCGCTCGAACTGGGACACGGTGGAATAGATGAAGACAAGGGAAGAGATGACCCACGGGCTAGCGGCAGCTGCCATCGCGTGCAAGGCGTTAACAGAGCAAGAGCCGACCACGTTCAACGAGGATGGCGTTTCGAAAGAGGTTACGGACCTTTACGCAGCGGCGGCCCCTCAGAACCTCAACGCGTTGATGCGCCGTATTTCGCGGGAGAACTACGCCGCGGGCTGGCGTTATGATCTCGAAGTACTCTTGTGGGGTATACTTCAACGCGATTTGCCGAACACCGCGTATGTTGATCCAGTAGACTTAGAGCACCTGCGCCGCCTTGCATCTGCTTCTGGGGGTTGGTTCAGCATGAACAAGCCATTTGCATTTGAGGCTTATTTTGTTCCAATGGATGAGTGGCAGCGGGAGTACGCTCTGCGTAAAAAATCGTTGTTCTGAAAAGCTCTGGAGTGGGCACCGGCCTCCACCGGTGTAAGGCGCTAGATACCCGCTCGTGCCGTTGTACCCGTAGGTCATCGCGGGATACGTGAGTGTTGGGGCCCAGCGCCTCCCCGCATCGATCGTTTTCCATGTTGGATCGATGCGGGGCCTCCGAGGGAGCCGCCTCAACTTCGTGCACGAGTAACGCGATCGCGCTGACGAGAACGGTCAGCTCGGTCATAACGATGAGATGGTTCACACGACCGGGCATGCTCGCGTTCGATGCTCGAGCGCGTGCAAGCATCGCGGAAGAACCTTCTTCTTTTAGGCATAAGAAGCTTGGAGAAATCATGTCCGAGAAGAAGGATTCCGAGAATGTTGTATAGTACAAGACTACGTCGGCGCGTTGGAGCGAAGCGACGGGCGTGACGCCGCGCACGATCGCGGGAGCAGTGGTCCCCGATCCGATCGTCCCCGAGGGGGAGGGTTGGGTTCTGTGCGGTAACGCGGTGCTACCCGCACGCATCTTTTGGTTTTGGGCGCGGTGCCTTCCTGTAAAGAGTGAGGAGTCTTCTGCCGTACGCTAGGGCATGGACCTCAAGATTCCCTTCGGTGAGATCGACGGCCTCGACGCTTCGTTCACGTTCAAGCAAAAAACCGATGGTATTCCAGGGCGGGATCTGGAGGAAGGCATGGCGCAAGACCGCGCTGCGGCGCTGGACGCGGCGGTGTTCGAGGGAGCACCGGCCGTTATCGAGGACGACGACGTGACCGCGAGCACGTTGGATATGGGTAAGAAGTTGATGACAGCACTCCAGAAAGGGCGCAGGGACAAGGGTCTATGATGAACAGCGAGCTGGCCGACGAGATCATCGCGAGGCGGGGGACTTGGGCGCAGGTGCCCGCACCGCCATCAAATTCATCGCGAACATCAGCGTTTCTAGGTGGCTGACCGAAAAACTGAGGCGACTGCGGTAATCGCGCGCTAAAGAAAACGCCGTGGAGCAACCCCGGGCGGGGGGAGCATCCACGGCGTCACCTTCTTCTACGCCTAACGCGGAAGCCCCGCCAGCTTCTTAGCGCTCCAGCGTACATCGGCGAGCCAGGCGCCTTGGGCGCGCCCATCGCTCTGCTGGGGCTCGACCCGGCGGGCCGCCGCGCGGTCGATGACATGCAGGGATGCGCCCCAGGCGACCAAGAGCAAGCGCTCGGGCTGAAGCTTGAGAACTTCTTCTAAAGAGTGGACCCAACCACGCTCGGCCGGCGTGAGGGGTTCCACGTCGGTCAGCAGGTCGTCTTTGGTGGCTTCCGTGCGACCGTTGATGAAGCGCGGCATGCGCCCAAGGCTACCACGCTCTTTTTGTTAGCCCTCGGTTACGGCCGCATCGCCGTGGCTGTGCTTCACATCGGAAAATGTACTGGCGTTAACGCGTCGATGGTGTCCAACAAGTAATAGAACGAAGGGCTCCAAGCTTGCCGGCGACGAAGCCCTTCGTTCGGGAGTGTCCATGAGGAATTTAGCCCCTTCTCCGCGCGCAGGCAACGGGAACGTTGAGCCTTCGCTGTAGACGCCGCCGTTCAGCTTATCCCAGCGTGCTCGGTTCATTTCTTCTTTTCGCAGCGTCTGAATGACGCCTTCATCCGTTGCACAGCTTTTGTTCTCGCACATGGGAATGTCTTTTCGTATCGAAGGTACAAATGAATGAAGCGGGCCCCTCGGCCCGCTTCCTGTAGTGTCAATGGGTTGGGTTACGCTTTCTGAGAACGCGCTTCCTCGTACACTGTGATGGCCTGGTACATCCAGCGTTCGCGCCCGATCATGGCCTTGACACCGGGCAGTGGCTTGGACAACCCACCGCGCAGGTGTTCATATATAAACAGCAGCCGAAAGATTTGAAGGTACTCTTGGTACGTCGATTGCGTGGCATTGTCCGACAAGGATGCCAACGCCACCTTGCGCGCGCGGGCGAAGGGTTCGGTATCGGCCTTCGTCAATTGGTCAACAGCATACCGAACTTGTTGTTGTTCTTTCCGGCGCTGGGCCTCGCACTCATCAAGGGACGGCATAGGCCGCGCCTCCATACTCTCGCAATCGAAACTCTCGCAATCGAACTGCCGCAGCCCAAATAAAACCCGGGCTCGATCTTCAGCGATGTTCATCGTGCTCTCCTTATCACCCTTCATCATCGTATCTGTGGTTTCCATCCGCTCGATACGGCACTCCGCGGGGCCACGTCTCCGACGTCTGCCGCCGGACGTCTGCCGCCGGACGTCTGCGAGCGCGCCACCGAAGTCGATCTCGGCGGCCGGCGGGTACGTCGGATCGCACTGCACGATGCAGCAATCTTCCGTCGCGTCGGAGCACCAGCCCGGCTCACTCGGCTGGGGCCACACTTCGTCCCCGATCCCTGGGAACAGCTTTTCCCGAAGTTGTTTCCGCTCGCGGATCTGGCCGGCCTCTCGCGTGTCCCGGTTTACAAGGTTTCGAACGTATGCCCGCGCCAGCCGTGACGGGTTTAAAAATCCGCGTGTCATCAGCATGATGCTACGATTGTATATGCAAACGTCGACTTGCGCGCCGCTAAACGCGAAAGCCGATTTTGCGGCGCCAGCCGCAGGAGAACACGAGGAAGTTCCCGTGAAAAACGATCGCCTTGCCAACACCGTGCTGTACATGCTTCGCGCGTGTCCAGACGCCGGCCTCACCAAGCTTCTCAAACTGCTCTACTTTGCCGACTACGAGCACTACCGTGAGCACCTGACCACCATCACTGGTGCCACCTATGTGGCGCTTGCGCGCGGTCCTGTCCTCGACAACTATGAGGAACACTTCGGGTCGCTTGAGAGTCGTGGGATCATGGCCTCCAGGGAGCCCAACATGGAGGCATTCAGCGACGCTGAACTTGAGACGCTCAGCGCCGTGGTCCTAAAGTATGGCGGACTGACTGGACGAGCGCTCAGTAACATGACCCACGAAGAAGCTCTTCCATGGTCCTACGCGTGGGATCCGGAGGCTCCGGGGAATGTGATCCCACCGTCCTTGTTTCGTTGGCTTGAAAACATGCCCAATGAACAAGACGTCGCTACTGCTAGGGCGCGCACTCAAGCAGCATTTACTCGACCCGACCCAGGCGCGCCGCCACCTGAGTCCTAAAACTCTGCGACGTATTGGCTCGCACCTCGGCTCTCAGTAGCAGCCATCAATAAGAACCTCAGCAGCCAGGTGAGGTACGCCTTGCCGTCGTCGCTGGGGGGCATGCGGGGCGGCGTCACTGCCTCCTCGTGACGAGCCCGTTGCGCAGCATGGCAGCGTCGGCCGCGAGCTTGGCGTCGGAGAGGCGGCGAAGCTCGGGGGTGCTCATCCCGCGAGCGTCGTAGCGGGCGTCACCGGCGGCCTTGCCGAACAGGCGGCGAAGCTCGGCGGAGTAGGCGTCGTCGGCAGCGTAAGCGGCGGCGGAGTTCGTTGCGCTGGTGTTCGTGGTCGGCGTCGACAACGCCTCGCTCGGTGTGGCCTCCGTAGCGGCTCCCGCGAGCTGCAACAGTAGCTCGCCTGCGTCGCGAGCCTGGGCCGCGCTGAGGTAGGTCGAGATTCCACTCCCCTGGTCGTCCTTGCAGGTGACCATCGCCACCCACTCATCTCCGTCCGTCGGCTCGATCACGAACGAACACCAGTCTTCGTCCTCGTATTTTGCGATTAGACTCCGTTTTCGGTGCCGTGCGACAGGCGCCACAGGCGCCGGCAGCGAATCCTCGTGCGCCTGTTCAAGGATGGCGTCGACGAGGGCGAGGAGCACAGAGAGGCCGCGCTCGTCGAACCTCGCTTCGAGCGCAAACCGACTACTGAGGAAGCTCAAACACGCCTTAGCAGCGCCTTCGATATTAGATCTAGACATCATGCCTCCAAGCGTCACCAAGACGCGGCAAGGTACCCTACCCCCACCTCTGAACGATCCACCACCGCAGCAACAGGATGCGCGACGCGCACGTCGAGCACGGTATCATCGGTCACTACGTACCTCCTGAGCCGACGCATCGCGAGCGCCCTTCTTTGTCGGCCCATCGGCCGGGGAGCGCGGCGTCGGTAGTGTACTTAACCGCGCCGCGCAGGTCCGCGCCGCTCATGTCCGCTCCGCTCAGGTCCGCGTGGCTCAGGTCCGCCTCGTACATGTTCGCGCGGCTCAGGTCCGCCTCGTACATGTCCGCGCCGCTCAGGTCCGCGCCGCTCATGTCCGCTCCGCGCATGTCCGCTCCGCTCAGGTCCGCGTAGCGCATGTGCGCGCCGCTCAGGTTCGCGTAGCGCATGTTCGCGTCGCACATGTCCGCGTAGCGCATGTTCGCGTCGCTCATGTCCGCTCCGCTCAGGTCCGCGTGGCACAGATCCGCTCCGCGCAGGTCCGCGTAGCGCATGTTCGCGCCGCGCAGGTTCGCGCCGCTCAGGTCCGCGTGGCTCAGGTCCGCGCGGCTCAGTTTCGCTCCGCTCAGGTTCGCGCCGCTCAGGTCCGCGTAGCGCATGTGCGTGCCGCGCAGGTCCGCGTAGCGCATGTGCGCGCCGCGCAGGTTCGCGTGGCTCAGGTCCGCGTGGCTCATGTCCGCGCGGCTCAGTTTCGCTCCGCTCAGGTCCGCGCCGCTCATGTCCGCTCCGCGCATGTCCGCGCGGCTCAGGTCCGCGCCGCTCATGTCCGCTCCGCGCATGTTCGCGTGGCACAGATCCGCTCCGCTCATGTCCGCTCCGCGCATGTTCGCGTGGCACAGGTCCGCGCCGCTCAGGTCCGCGCCGCTCAGGTCCGCGCGGCTCAGGTCCGCGCGGCTCAGGTCCGCGCGGGGGATTAGCCCCGCGCCCACCAGCCACGCCGCAAACGAGCCCTGCCACGCAGCCAACCAGATCGAGTGTAGTGGCGTCCATGCGACCGAGAGCGACCCCGACGGGGCCCACTGGTCAAACAGCGCCAGACCGGCGCTGCAGGCGCGAGCACGCACGAGATCGGCGCGGCTCAGCGTTACCGAGATCACGCCCGCACCTCCCCCGCCGACCTGGCGCGCTCGCCGGCGCGGAGCAGTCGGCGCAGGGCGATTGCCTGCCTGCGCGCTCGGGTGCGATCCCGTAGCGCCTCGATCTCCGCGGCCTGCACCTCGAGTCGGCGCAGGGTCTGTTCTCGGTAGAGCGCATCAAGCTCTGCGGCGAGCGTGGGGCTCATGTCGACCCCCGCAGGCTCGACAGGTTTGCGTTGACTTTTAGGCTGTTCATCGTCGTTCTCCTTTGGTCAGCTCTTACTGACCCTTGTACGTGACCCGGCGCACCACCGTGAAGGTCGGTCCCGTGCGATGCGCCGAGGCGCGCCCGACGACCACGTATTCCGTGGCGGGGTAAGGCCACGTCGCGAGGGGGCCCGAGGGATCCGCGTTCGGCGTACCGGCGATCTCGACGTCTGGCCCGAAGCGCTTACGGGCCGCGTCGAGGATGTCGGGTAGAAGGTGCGTGGCGTAAGCGATTCGAAGCAAGGTGGCGGGCGTGTTGCTGGGCTTCGAGGTCGTGCAGGTGCTATTCGTGTTCATGGGTGGACTCCGGTTGATCGGTGTGCGCCAAGAGCCTTGGCGGCGACTGCAATCGCTACCAGGGCTCGACTTTGTTGTGAGCGTAATTACGCCTTGCGAGGCGTCTTGGTTCCTTTCTTTGCCTTCGGAGCAGGCGCCTCGGAGGCGTCGCCGCGTCGGAGCGCGAGGCGCAGATAGCGCGTCGTCGCGCGTTCGGAGAGGCTGCGGCGCGGCATGCGCTCAGCCCTCCCGCACGACGCGACCGCTACGCCCGTCGTTGGAGAGCTGCACATGGTGTCCGCGCGTGCAGACGCGGTAGCCGGGCACGTAGCCGGCCTCGTACCAGACGAGCGCGCGACCGCAGCGCGGCGCGGGGCACCGGCACCACGCGCCACGCTCGTACCAGGCGATCGCAGCACCTTCGGGCCACTCGCCGGGGTATTCCGGCTCGATGGCCAGGCGAAGCCCGAGCTGTTGCGTGGCCCCCCGTCCGATGCGCACGATCGCGAGCCCGCGCGGCACGGTGCCCTGGAGAGTGACCGTCCAGATCGGGCCGTCGGGGGTATGGGTCGGCGCGGCGACGTTGCCCGCGCCCTCCAGCGCCTCTCGGACGGGGACCGTGAGGCGCATCTGCTCGTAGACGGGAGGCATGATGCGGAGGCCCTCGGCGCGGCGGATTCGCGGGCTCACGACGGTGCGCAGCTTCATGGCGTAACTCCCGTCAACACGGCGCAGAGATGGCTGGTTCCCTGCCATGCGCTGATGAGGCAGACCGAACCCATCGGGCAATCGCTGCTGGTGGTGCACGCGGCGTTGCTGAGGGGCGTCGCGCCCGAAGCGCAGACCGAGACGTAGACCTGCTGCGCGCAGCCGGCGCCGGTGTTGAGGTCCGCATAGAGATAGCACCAGGGGCTCAGCGCATTGGGGCACTCGCCCGTTTGGTTTTGATTCAGGGGGTTACAGGCCGTGAACTGCTCGATGTAACCGCCGTCGACGCAGGGGCTGATCCCGGCATCTCCCGCATCGGCGGGCGGGTCCGTTGGCCCGGCATCGCTGGGGGTTGCGCCCGAGCTACTGGAAGAGCTGCTGACCATCGTTGTGGTTACCTCTGAGGATGAAGAGCTCGAGGACGATGGCACGCTAGCGCCCGAAGATGAGCTCGAAGCGTTCGCGGCAGAGCTCGATGATGAACTCGAAGGATCTGCGCCGTTGAGGCAGACCGCGTTGAGCACGCAGTGCAGCAAGGGATTGCAGGTGTTGTCGCTGAAGCAGGGACAGCCTGCCGTTCCGGGCGAACAGAGAACCACGCTGTGAGTACTCGAAGAGGTGGTGGGCGCGTGGGTCGACGTGGGCGTGTCCACGCCGCCACCGCTTCCCGTGATCACGCCCCCGCCACAGGCGGTAAGCGCCAAAACGAGCAGAGCTGTAATGGCCACGAGGCCGGCAAGGGGAAGGGAGAGCATCATGTTTTTCATTGGGTGTTCCTCCGTGTTCGTTGTGCCTGGAAAGCCCCGGGAATTATGGGAATCGCTAAAGTGGAACGGGTTATCGACGGACAAGACGTTCATAAAGCATACGCGTCCGCAGCGCGCAGACGCGTATGCTTCACCGCTTGCTGGCCTACCGACAGGGTGCGCTTTTACTTTGTAGCGTCATCCCATGAAAGGAAGGAGTGCGGACGGTGGCCCGTGGCAAGGGCAGCGTCTACTTGAACGCGTTGAACGATCTCGTGGGCTTGCTCCATAACGCGGTCGACCTTGCGCCGACACCGTTGCCTTTCTTCATCGTCGTAATCCCGCCGCTTGCGCTTCGCCGTAAGCATTTCCCAGGGCGTGACCTCAAACGACACCGGCGGAGCGCGAAATGGTCCTTCTTCGGCCTCTACGGCCGCGCGAATGTCCGCTTCCATTAGAGTGAGTTCGCGCAGCCCGTACAGCGTTCTTTCGGTATCCCAGCGGGTCTTGAACTCTTCTTTTCGTCGCGCTTGGTACACGCAGTACGTGCCACCGCGCAGCTCATTCAAGCAGGTACGGCAGCAAGGAGCTTGCCCAAGCACCAGGCTCTGGTGAGATGCCCCGTGGTGCGAATCGCTGTTCGGCCACAGGAGCAACGGCACAGCCAACGGCGGCTTCCAGTGACCTCATCACGCTCTGACAACAGCATTTCTACCGTTAAATCGCCGTACGTTCGACCACGTAGATCCGCCGTGTTGCTTATTCTCATTCCTCGGTCTCCAAAAAGAAACGCCGCCAAGGGCGAACTCCCGACGGCGTTGGATTGAAACGTGTTGGTTGACTACTTCGTGTGGCCGACGTGCTTCATAACGGTGAGCGCGCTGTTCATCTCGGCAAAGCCCGAGTACGCCACCGTCTTCTGCAAGTTCCCCGCGGCGAGCTGCTGAGTCTTGAAGCTGTTGACCAGGGTGACGAGATCGGTCGCCGCATTGCTGACGGCCTGAACCAGCGCGGCGAAGGTGGGAAGGGGGTTTTGGGCATCGATGGCGATCTGTACCCCGTCGGCGAGCAGGGCCAAGGTATCATTGACCTTGGCGACTGCAGCCGTGTACGCCGCCGTGATCTGCACTTGGGTGGCGACGGGCAGGGATCCCTCGATAGACTGAAAGGCCACTTCGGCGTCGAGTAGAACAACCTGGACGATCTGGTCAAACGCCTGAACTCCCGCGACCGGGTTCGACTGGAAATTCTGCCACCAGGTCGCGGGCGAGGGGCAGCCCGTGCAGCACACCGCGCAGATTCCGACCATCATGGACAACAGCGTCACCGAAATACGTTTCTTCATCAGTTTCTCCTTTGGGATGAGCGCTTCGTACATACGCCGGATCACTTCCAGACGTCAAACGGGTAGCGGAGGCGCTTCCCGCGTCTTCTCGGGAGTGATCCTAAAGGCGTGGATAGGGCACTCACTTTTGATGACGTCGTGACACGTGCAGCGGCGGGAGGCGACCATGTTGCATTTGATGCAGCGGCCTTGTTGCCGACCCCCGACCATACCGAACTCAAGGACGTCGCTATGGCAGAGAAAGCAATGCCATTTCATCAGACCATCTCCTGGGTTTCTTCACCATCTTCGGCTTGCCCATGGATAGGGCACTCGTTTTGAGAAACGTCGTGGCAGGCACAGCCGCGGGAGCATGTCATGCCGCAACGTGTACAACGCCCGTGTTGGCGCTGACCAAGAATCCTGCGGGACTCCACGCGCCCTTCACACAAAAGGCAGAACCAGTGCATGCTAGGGGACCTTCTTTCCTTGAACGATGAACCCCGCGTCTTCGGGAACAGTGAGCTGATGCGTTGTTCCCTGAAACGTGAGGGTGACGTTGGCGCTACCGGCCATCGCTCTAATGTCGATAGTGGGCGTTTTGATGGCAATGTATCTGGCGGAATGCCTGAAAACAATCAAGGTGCCATGGTCGTTGAAGCGTACGCCGGCGAAGTAGGCGGTCGCCATCAACAACGAGAAAGTGTTGGCACCAAGAAGGGGGGCGAAGCGGCGACGGTAAAGCGCTACACGCCGCATATGGTCGCATTGACGGCAGGCCATTGAAGAAGCCTACGAGGACTTCTTGGGCTGTGGGGTAACGTAGCCGCCGTGGATTGAGTTCGTGGGGATGTCAGGAAGCGGCTTCATGCGGCGGTGAAGCAGTGCTTGCAAACCCTCTCGCGCCGCTTCTTTGAGCTCGGGGTAATCCTCGGCGCGTTCCGCTGCCGTGCCCTCGACTTTGATGATGACACTCTCCCCTGACAACGTGATTGTAGCCGAGCGCGTGTGCACATCGGCATACTCACGCTTTTCACAGGCGGACAGGCGCTCCATAATGCTCGTGGGTAGATCGTGTCGGTGTGCCATGACATGCGTCTCAAGTCGCTGAAGGCGTGCTTCCAGATCGCTAGACGGTACCTCGTGTGTTGCTGCCGAAGCGCTGGCGGGCGCCGGTTGCGCCTTTTCCAGCGCCGTACGGGGTGCAGACAGCTCTTCTGCAACTTCTTGAAAGATGGCCGGGGGTACATCGTTAGCGGAACGGTCCGCGTCGTCGTAGGCGTAGGTCCTATTCACATTCTTTTTGGTGATGAGCTCCGCTTGGAGCAGGCACTTGTCGAGCTCCATGTGCAGAAAGCGTCGATGATGGCGTACGCGCGTGATCCAGGGTTCTCCCAGTGCACTGACGACTTGGGTGAGGCGCCGCCGGGCGCCTTGCACCGTAGTGGACCCATCTTTTCCGATGCACGCGAAGACGTCGATGATTGCCGCGGGCCATGCGCGGGGCCAGCTATACTTCGAAGGATAGCGGGCCGTGGGCCTACTACGCTTTTGAACTTCGTAGTAGTCCCGCAACCATGCCTTGAGCACGCTGATGTTCTCAACAATGAGATGCAGGTCGTCGAGCGCTTTATCTGCTTCTTGCAGCGTGGCCCACTTCTCGCTGCGTACCATGTCTTGCCACGTCCTCGCTTTGTTGAGTTCCGTTGCAGACCACTCTTCTGCGTTTACGCCACTGGCGTTCGTTTTATTGTCCTTCGTGTGCTTGTCGCTCATGGTATTCCTTTAACAAGTGATCCCCGTATTTGTTGTGCCATGCACTGTGGTAATTTTGTGGGATGACCTACGTAGACTCGTTGACGTTCGCGGCACCGACGTTGGGTTGTTCTGCACTTCTTCCTACGCTGCCGAATGAGATCGGCCCGGCGCGGGAGGACCGCTTGTTCGAGCTGTACATGGCGGGGCAGTGCCCCCTGTGGTTGCGCCAATGGAAGGAGATTGTTGTAGAGGCCGAAGGGCTCAAGGGGTCCTTCTTCGTTCTTCCAGATTTCCTCTGCCTCGGCACGGACACCGACTACCTCTATACGCCGATGGGCGCGCTCAATGCAGAGCGCATTCTGGAACAGCGGTTCAACGCTGTGCTACCGACCGAACGCATGGTCGACTTGATCTACGCCGCGTCGAAACGGCAAGCGGCGCAGCCCTGGGGACCGCCTTACGACGATTCCATGATGAACACCAGCCGCTGGCCGGCGCAGAGCGCCAAGGTCATTGGGATGCAGCGTGCCCGCGGGGTGACGACAGGACAATTGGTAGAAGGCCATTGCAAGAACGTCATCGTGAGCGATAAAGCCATGGCGAAGCACGGCGTTCACCTGGGCTTCTACGGTTGGTTCTTAAACAACGGGGAGCCGATCCAGCAAGACAGCCTGGAGCATGGGGCTCTCTATTGCGATTACTCGCACGGCGTTCGTGGCGTGCTCAGTACAGTCGTCGTGGAAGACCAGACTATGAAGCTAGCGGACGCACTGAAGGACGAGCGGGCGCACGTGCTATTTTCGAGTACGCGCTTCGACCCGGGGTCGTACACGGCGGCGCGCGCCGCTTACTTCCAGATGCGTGGCGTCGAGGCGCCCTTGATTTACTAAGAGCGGAAAGTTCAGCGTGCGCACGGTATAAGCATCCTGGGAAGGATGCCGCGCTAGAACATGCCGTTTGATAATACCCTTCGACCACTCTCCACGGCGTCAGCGACGGAATACGTCAATCGACTGCTCAAAAAAGGGTACTACCCCATCAATAAGCTCCCAAGAGATTCCCTGTTGCGCATTCCTTGGGAGAATGGTCCTGTTGTGTCCCATGGGTTAACCACAGGGCTACCTAAGGTACAACGGGGGACAGTGGATAGGTACGACCTACCGGCGATCACGCACAACGGTGCGATGTGCGCTTGGGGACCTGTGGTCTACCCACTTCTTTGGAAGCAGCTCCGCGAACACGCGAACGAAAAAGAGCCCTCGACGGAACTTCTGAAACGATTCGTGTTGGACATCGCGCGTATTGCGAACAGTGCGGCGCTACAGCGCACCCTTTTACAGTCCTACATTATCGCGCATCTTCAAGAGAACAAGGATCGCGCCTTCTTGCGCGTAGCTATTGACAGCGCGCTCTGTTTGTTGTCGAAAGAAGAAAGTAGTGCTGCCCCACATCGATAAACAACTGTTGATCGGCCTGTTCATCATTTTGATGATCAGCATGCTCCGCACCTTGTCGTGCTGAGCTTTAGGAGCCCCATGCCCGAAGAACCCACTGCAACGCCTTTCCTTGACAGTCTCACGGACCGTCGCGTCTTTCGCGTTTTCATCCCGGCGATCACCAAAGACCAGCTGAAAGAAAATCAGCCCTACGTCATCCGCATCGTTATCCCCAAGGGCGCCCAGTTCCTTGAAGTGATGCAGATCGAACCGGTGTCCGCGGGGCTGGGAGCTTTTTCAGGGAGCTCGACGACGGCGTACGCTTTTCTGTGCGACCACGATGTTAAGGAAACGGAGACGTTCTACACAACCAGTTGGTTCAGCGACCGACCGATGCCCTGGGCGTCCGGGCAATCAGCAAAGTACGTCGATGCAACGCCTTTTCCAAAGATTTGTTGCTCGCCTCTGAACACGACGTCGCACAGTGGTATTCCGCTGCTGCACCTGCGCGTATGCGTGGTCCCAACAGATTACAAAGCCTTCGAAGCTGAGTTGGTTACTGTGGGGTACGTCATCATCAACACGAAGCCCTACGACTCGGAATCGTTGCTCGCTTACTATCAAGCGCGAGCGAAGAGCGCGCCTTCTTCGCCAACTTCACCCCCTGCTGTAGGCTAATCGAACGCGCTTGAGCACCGCGTAATCGAGGAGCAATACATGAACGTGGCGAAGCCACCGATGCCTGCTGTGGCGTCGGACATGGACTCTTTTGTCTCTAGCGTCGACTTTGCTTACTTTCGCACGACGCTGCTGCGTATGAAGGGGCGCTACCCGGCGATTTACGGGCACGTGGCCTACGTGGACCCGTATATCGACTATGTGCGCGTGGAAGCAGCAGTACCCATTAGGACTACGGCGATGCTGGTAGCCTGGTCAGGGACGCAGGCAGCGTGCTACGAGAAGTGGGAAGGCTTTCTTCCGAAGGGAGATGCGTGATGCCGCGGGTACTTTCGTTTCAAGCGTTGAGCGATTCTACAAAGGAGGAGGCTGGCTATCTCCTCGATAACCTGGTCGATGATATCGCGGCGCTTGCAGAAGACGTCGCCGAAAGAACGGCGATCCACAGGTACATGGTGGACAAGCTTCGGGAGCCCATTGAAGCCGACGACGATGAGGAAGCAGAGGCTAACGAGGAAGAGGACGAAGTTTTGGCGTAGCGGCCTTCCCGCTGTACGCCGTTTGTACCCGGTGCCCTCGGGCTTAAACGAGCAGATGCTCAGGCCGGGTAACTTTTAGCTGTCGCCCTTGCTCCGGCTACGCGGGCAAGGGCGATGACCGCCTCAGGTTTGTTTTGTCACCGAAGCGCAACATCTTGGTGATGCCGCCCGTACTTGCTCTAGCCCTTCTTTTTTATTACGAGAAACTCCGGTCGGTGTACATTGTGCACCGAGCACACCCTCCAGGAGCTTCATGAGCGAACAACACTTGCTGCATCCGGATGTTCATCGCCCGGCGTCTCAATGGAGTGAAGATCAGACGCTTCACTTGGCCGCTTGCTACAGCAATCCTTTTCGCTGGCGTGTACGCCGCGAGTTGGCCAATGACTTCCGTCGGCATATTGCGCAGATGCCCAACGTTCGTCTGCACTTTATTGAACTGGCGTACGGGGATCGCCCGTTCGAAGTAACAAATCCAGCGCTCTACCCGGATGACATCCAGGTACGTACGCCCCATGAGCTGTGGCATAAAGAGAACATGCTCAATGTCGCCATCCAGCACTTCCCCCCAGATTGGAAGTATGGCGGCTACCTCGATGCCGACGTGCAATGCACCCGTTACGACTTTGCGCTGGAGGCCATTCATCAGCTGCAGCACTACGAGTGGGCGCAACTTTTCTCGAGCTACACAAATCTCTCGGGTAAAACGATTCCAGGGCGGGGGCATCAGCGCATTGGGGAAACCTATGGCTTTGCCTACTTGTACTCAGAGTCCATCGACTTGATGCTGCATTCTTCTAAAAAGACGCAGCTTGAAAGTGGTTTCGCCGCTCAGCCTGGTGTTCACATGCGTGGCCGACGTATGGGGGGTAACCCGGGTTTGGGTTGGGCCTTTCGCCGAAGTGCCTTCGATGCTGTAGGCGGTCTTCTCGACCGTTGCATTCTAGGTAGTGGCGACGGTTTCATGGCTTTTGGCCTTGCGGGAACTTACGACGAGTTGAAGAAGTATGGCGTGCCCCTCAACATGCGGCATTGGAGCGAAGTTCGCAACATTACGTTGTACACCGAGGCGTACCGTAGTGCGATCTATGCGTGGCAGGAGCGTGCGGCGCGCTTAACCCGTAACATTGGGTACGTTGATCAGCACGTGATCCACCACTATCACGGACCCAAGGATCGCCGCGGATACACCACGCGCGATGCAATCCTCATCGAGGAGAAATACGATCCGATGCGCGACGTATACCCTGATTATCAGGGTATTCTTCAGCTATCTCCGGACAAGCCCCGTTTGCGAGATCGCATTCGTGCGTACTTCCTCTCTCGTGTTGAAGATCTGCCACACATCCCTTCCGACCTCGTCTGATTCTTTTAGCCCGCGATTTCGCGGTAGACTTCCCGCACAACGTTTTGTGTCGAGGAGGTCTTATGGCCGCAGGTTCTGGTGTCTTCAGTACAGCACGACCGAAAAACGCGAATTTGGTGTACGCCGGTAAAGGAGGGATCGGCGGTGAGGTCGGCGAGCTTCGCCAGGACGTGGACAATGCCCTGTCCCCGCTGGCCGCGATCACGGTGGAAGAGTTCATCAATCCGGTGGCGCCGTCGCCCACCGCCCTGATGGCCGCGACGGCGTCATCGACCACGGCGCTGTCCTTCACCAAGTTGGCGGGGAGCTTCACCCTGGCGACCTTGGCGAGCATGGCCACGGCTCCGCGGCAGGTGCAGCTCACGACGGGGGGAACGACGCCTGCCAATCAGCCGGCGACGTTGGTGTTGAAGGGGCTCGATGAGCGGGGTAAGCCGCAGAGCGAAACGATCAATCTCCTGCAGACCGCGGGCAACGTGCTGAGCAAGTACTTCTACACCGAGCTCGATGCTGCTCTCCCGGCGGCAGGGCTCGGTGCGGGGGCTACCCTGGCCCTTGGCGTTGGTAGCAAGTTGGGCCTCTCGCGCAAGGTCAAGACGCGCGCGGGGCGCGTCGCGGTGCTGCAAGAGGTTGCGCTTGGCGCAGTCGTGACTTCGGGCGTGGTGGTGGCGGAATCCACCGGCGCGGCGGCCACCGAGACCGGGCTGGGTGACCTGACCAACGCAGCCACCATCGCCGCATTGAACGGGCAGACGCTGATCTTCAGCTTGGACAAGCAAGAGTTCAAGGCCGTGCAGTTCAATGAGCCTGCGAACGAAGCCGCGGTGGTTACGCAGATCAACGCGGTGTTTGGGGTGACCGTGGCGGCGGTGGGCGGCGTGGGCAACAAGTTCCTCGTACTGACCAGTACCACGCAGGGCATTGATAGTCAGATCGACATTTCAGCTGAGAGCACGGCGTTGGTACTCCTTGGCTTTGTACCCGGCCTCATCACGGGATCGGGCAATGGTACCTACGGGTCGTACACTCCTTCGGCGGCACTCAACGGCGCCAATGACTACGCCGTGACGTACGAGTTCGATCCCACCGTCTAATCCCGCACTAAGCGAAGAAGGGACATGCCCCTCCCACGAAGGAGAGGGGCTGCCTTTCAGGTCATGGCGGTTCCCGCCCAAATGCCGACGTCAACCCAGTTCGTCGTGCATTCCGTAACGGCGCGCAGTTCGTCGTTGCTGAGATTGGGTGCGTCTTGCCAAAGCAGGGCCACGCAATCCAGTGACGTGTGATGCCTCTTCCAGCGTGCGACGGGCTCGAAACGGTCATCTACGAACACGTGGCCGAAGACCAGGTGCTTGTCGGCGGTAAAGTGCACGCGGGAGGCGGCATCGCGTCCGAAGAGCTCGCGCAGCCACTCCCGCCGGTCGTAATCCCAGGTGGGGGATGTATACGGCGACGACGTGATGAAGTGAACCTCGTTGCCGCGCAAAAGCTTTTGTACCCCTTCGATGGCACCCGGCAGCGGCTTCATGGATGCGGCGCGTCCAGGCTCGTTGATCAACGTCCATGTAGCGCGCATCTGTTCGTCCGTAAGCTTCAGCGCACTTTTGTAGTCGTAAGAGCTGACCAGCCCGAGATCGTTTCGCGTGAAAGTTGTACCGTTGGCTTGGTTGCAGCAATCCACGTACAGCTGCCGAAAGTCGGCGATGACGCCGTCTACATCCAGAAGAATAATTGGTTGGCTCATTTAAGTTCCGTGGCCAGGTTGCTCAGCGTGTCGACGCTGAAGCGCCGCCCGTTGATTGTAACGGTAAGAACCCAAACCGATTCTTTGAAGTATTCCTTCTGCACATGCTTCGCGTAGGTCAACGCGCGCTGCTCGATGCTTGCATTTTTGCTGTGTACGACATCGAAAGGAAAGGCGTTGATGACCCATTCGGCGACAACAACCTCGTCCTGCTCTTCGCTATTCTGTGTTGACATAGGGCTCTTAACGGTAGAAGCGAACCTTGGGGAACAGCTTTCGGATCTTTTCTTTGGCGTCTTCCCGCGTAAACGCGCGCAAGTTATCGTCGATGGTTCCTTCGTCGTTGGCGTACCAGTACAAGGGGGCGCCCAGCCCCCAGTAGGTTCCGCGCTTGTCGTAGCCGCCACTGTTGAGGTAGACGCGCTGCAAGACGAGCTTGCCCGCGTAATCCTTGGGTTCCGCTCGAAGGCCCGTGCGGCCGTACGCAGCGCCGCGTTGTGGGTCGCCGCCCCAACCACGTGGGTCACGTGTTGAGTAGCTTGGGGCCACGCTTCTTTCCACAGCGCTGTTGCGCGCGTATGTTGTTCTGCACGTCTGCTTCCATTTGCTTCGCCGCCTTCGGCCCGCGTTGTGTTGCGCGTTGGATGTATTGATCGTTGCTTTCTGTCAACGCCCGGAGAGGATCTTCCTCTTCTTCATGAAGCCGACGAAGAAGGCAGCGCAATACGTCCAAATGCAGTTCGAGCCCATGGCGCGCCGGCCCCTTGACGTCTGCTGTGCGCCTCGTGTCGATAAGGATGCCAACACTTGTGGTGACGCCGGCGGCACAGCAGCGCAAAACGTCTGATTCCTTTGGCGTGGGATTTCGCATGTTTCTTCCTGTTCTGTCTTCAAACGGTCAATAACCTGGTGCAGAACACGCAGATTTAATTCGAAGGCATCGATGGTGTGACATCGCAATGCAGGGTTTTCGTGGAACAGCGTTGGTGTCTTTCGCAGTAAAGCGCGTAGGGAAAGAACAAGAAGCCATACTTCGTCGTTTGTAGGTTTTCGCATGACGCGCCTCCGGCGCATGCATCTGGGTGAACCTCGAAAGGCGTGCTACAAAGCGCGCAATGGCAATGACAGCGAAAGCAATTCTCGCTCTTCTCTTGGCGCTACCACGCTACAGCGCCGATACCGAGACCGCCGAGCAGCGCACCAAGCGCCTCGAAACCGTGGCGACGTCCATCAACGTGGTCAGCGAAAGCGCCACGTGTTCCGGGCGCTACGAGGGAAAGGAAGGGTGCAAGCGCTTCTGGCCCTTGAGTGCCAAGGCGCTTCAGCGCTTGCTCATCACGGAGGGTTTTTTCGAAACGGGGTTTGCTCAGCGCGTGCACGAGGGGCATTGCTTGAAGCATGAGTGCGACGGGGGGCGCGCTCGAGGCCCTTGGCAGCTCCAGCGCAACGGCCTCATGCCCATCGAAGCCTGGGAGAAGATGACGGATGCCGGCGAAGAGAGTACGCGCGTGGGCGCCTTCTACGCCGCACGTAAGCTCGCTCAGGATTTCAACGCGTGCCAAAGCATGGAAGGTGCCATCGCGCGGTACGCTACAGGGAGCTCCTGTACTTGGTCAGGCGCCCCCGCACGCGTGCGCTTTTTTGAGCGCTTGATGGCTAAGGACTAGCCTGATTACTCCGTGGAACGCAAGCGTTCATCCCAACAGCAAGCGTCTCCAACCCAGGCTTTTTGATGCCGGTGAGCAGTTTCTTTCGGAACGAGCGCGCGGCAGAATCGGCAGCGTACGCGCTTGTGTACCGTAGGCGCATGACCGCACTGCGCATGCAATTCCCGTAAGCGAGTGCGAATGTTGCCTTCTTCTCGTTGCAGCGCCACGCCATCATCAGCATCTTTTGCTTGTACATAGCGGTCGATGTCTCCCGCTAGGTAGATGAGCGTGGTGAGCAGGTCCTGAAGATCGCGATCCGCTCTGTTCTTGTAATTGAAGAGCGCATCTGGCAGACGCGCGTCAATGGACGAAGTCATGTGGGTACTCGGCGGCGCCCCGGAGGTATGGGCATCGTGGGGTTGGTTTCGCTGGGCGCGTGGGTCGCGCACAAATCACGGTTCGGGCCCGCCGGGCGGGCACAGCGTAAACACATGGGCCGGTCACAGGTTGTACCGGGGGTTTTACCCGGCCCATCGCAGAGCTTGGTGCTAGAGGCTTGGCAGCGGTAGCAGGGCGCCTTCTTGCGGCCACAGATGAAGGTCGCAAGGGGTTCCGCCGTGGGGGGTCCTGCGGGCGGTGGAGCAGGATATTCGGACGTGCCCAGCAAAAAGTCGAGGGACGCCCCAAGGGCTTTGGCGAGACGGCGCGCGAAGTGAAACGAGGGCTCCACCTGACCCTTCTCAACCTTTTCGAGGTAAGTGGCGGTAATGGGCGTGATGCCCGTATTACGCATATTTTGGGCAAGGAGGGTCTGTGTCCATCCTTTTTCCTCGCGGATCGCTTTGACGCGAAGCCCGAAAGAGGGCTGCATCGCTTTGACCATTATGCTTCTCCAGCGTTAAAAGGCGACCCGTGAAGGCCGCCTGTAAAGGTCACGCTTTAGGCGGACCGTCGTCGGGTACGCGCGTGTTGACCCCGTATAGGGCCTCTTGCGCCCGTGCTTCCAGCCCAGGAATGGCAATCAGCCGGGCATCATACAAGGCCGCCGCAAGGCGAAGAAAGACCAACATGCGTGGGTCGGGGGCGTCGTCGCAGGAGCGCACGGTGTTGATCAGTTGGATCGCCGCATCCACATAGCTGTCCGCGAAAAGACGGGGCAGGGTGTGAAGAAGGATGCCGTGCAGCTCGGCTTTGTCGTCCTCCGAAATTTCGTCCTCGAAGTCATCCACAGCATGGATGATTTCGTTGAGGTGCTGCGCGGTGGTCTCCCGCAGTTGGTGGAACAGGTCCATCTGCGCCTTGTTCAAACACGCCAGATGAAAAGCCATCAAGACTTTCAGGTCGTGGTCTTTCAAGTCTTTGAGCAACTTCTGCTTCAGATCGTCTTCACTGATGGTCATGGTTTCTCTTTGAGTAAGCGGCGCGCTGAAGCGCGCCGTGCAGGTTTCAGGTTCCGGGTTCACGAATGTCGCCGCCGGTAGCGCAGCAGGGTTTTCCGTCTTCTGTCCAGCCGGTATACCGAACAGTGAGCTGTTTTCCGATGAGTGCGGGTGCTTCGATGAGCATCCGCCGACGTTTATCCGCGGTCCCTCGTGGAACCACTTCGAAGGGCGCTCCGTTCTTGGTCTTACAGGTGAAGACCGGCATATCGAGAAACTTGCCCTTGCCGACCGTGTAGCCAACGATCGGAAACTCTGCATCCTCGAAGGCTTTGAACTTGAGCAGATCCGGGCTTCGAAAACCGTACCGGTAGGTGCCCTCATTCAAGCGCACGATGCCACCTTCGTAGCCCTCGGCCACAAGCCGATCATGGTGGGCCTGGACGTCGTTCGGTGAATGGACAGTCCATGTCGGAACACATTTGATGGGGCCGTCCGTATGGGTTTCGAGAAAGGCCGAGAGCCAGACGCAGCGCGTTGACCACGGCACACTGCTATCGGGGGGCCACGTGGCATCGTAGGCATGGTACTCAATCAGTACCGACTCCGGTTGGGGCTTGCGCACCAACGAGTTAATGCGCTCGAGGCTCATGCCGTGCGTGTACAGCTCGCCGTCAAGCGTCGTGTGCACAGGTAAAAACGTGCTTAGGGCGTTTGCAATGTGGACCACGCTGTAGGGATCGCCGCCTCTGGATTGAAGGCGTACGCTGCCGTTGCTCCAATAAGAAAGGCAGCGCAACCCGTTGTACTTGGGCTGCATCGTCGCCGGCCATACGATCCTCTTAACGCGATCCTTGAAGTTCAGCGCCAACATAGGCTTGAGCAGGAAGCTCAGCTCCCGCGTCTGGTTGTACTTCTTTTTGCACTGCTTCTTCCACTTCGCGATGGCTTCAAACCGTGCTTGTTCCTCCGCCGTCGTGGCGTTGACGCGTCCCACATTCTTGGGAACGCAGCGAAAGCGCGCTTCTTGCTGTTGCCCCTCCTCTAAACCCCAGCGTACGCAGACATCCGGACCTTCGACCCAGCACAGCCACGTGTTGGTCGTTCCCGTCGCCGTCTTTGCGTAAAGGAGGGGAAGGGGGCTGTTCCCCTTCCAATTATCAATGTCGTCCATCGTAAGTCTCCGTAATAGTTATGCCAAAAAGTATCTGATGTTTCACGTGTTAGACGGCGCTCAGTACCGTTGTGCCCTAAATCCGTGCGATGTTGCTAGACTGAAGCCGTGGCCTCCGACAAGGACAAAAGCGAAGAACGCGCGCAGCAAACAGCGCAGATGAAAATGCGCTCGGCGATCAACGATGCCTACGCCGCGCTTCAAGGAGATGCGGCCACACAATCCTTCGTGGCATTTACTTTTGAAGAAGCCGTGGACAGCCAGATCGAACGCATTTCGGGAACCAGTACGCGCTTGCGGCCCAATGAGCTGGATCGCGTGACCGCGATTCAGAACAATTTAACCCAAGCCATTCAAGTCATTAAGCAGTCGCCCCCGTCGGCCTTCATGGCCCCCGATCCGACGCGGGACGTCAATACACCCGTTACCCCTACAGGGAGTGGATCATGAGAGCAGTGACGGCAGCAGTAGGTTCTCGTGGAATTGATGCGTTGACCCTTGTGAACACACCCGCCGTGGCCGCTGGGTTGAAGAAAAGCGGTGTTGATTTTGTTGGGCAGTACCTTGGCCGGGTTACGCCGGCGAGCGTCGCTTGCCTCTTGGAAGCCGGCTTGGCCTTTACACCGATTACTTACGCCGACATCTTCGATCCCAATGACGGGCTTGAGGTACTGAAGCTCCTCGGTGCTCCTTCAGGATGCACGGTTTGGCTCGACGTGGAATCGGTAACGACGCTGACGGTCGCTGAATTGCAACAGAAGATCAATGCCTGGGCGAGTGCCTTGGCAGGCGCGGGGTATCAACCCGGCGTGTACGTGGGCTGCTTGAGCTTGTTGACGAGCGCGGAGCTCTACGCACTCAAGGTGGTGCGCTACTGGAAGTCGCAGAGCTGCGTACGGGATCGCTTTAACAATCTGGTCGAGCCTACATGCGGTTGGTGCATGTACCAGCTTTACCCCAGCGTTAGCTGGGCAGGGGTCTGGTCGGACGTCAACTTCGTGCAGCAAGACCATAAGGGGCGCTTGCCTGTCTTGGTGCAGGCGTAGCTTTTCTTGACAAGGGATCGAACTTGTTTTAGCCTTCCCACTCCTTCGTTGGTTCGGGTGATTCGTCGCGTGTGTGCTCTTCGAAGACCCGCTGGTTAGCTCCGGCGGGTCTTCGTCTTTGTGGTGTAGAATCACGCGGTGGCTCTCGACCTACAGATCATCCAACCGCAAAACGCGATTCCCGTTAGTCGCACCACGCTGGTGACCATCGGAGGGCTGCGCGCGCTGGATGTTTTGGGTTCGGACTTTCGCAGTGTTGATACGGTGTACATCAACGACGTGGAGAGCCCCGATGTCATCGTGGTCAGCGCAACGCGTCTCCTCGCGCAGTTGCCAAGCAGCTTGCAGAGCTTCCCCGACGTTCAAAGCGTTCAGGTACTGAGCCGCCAGCTGACCCTGTCGAAAAGCAGCGTCCTACGCTTTATCATCGGAGATACCCCCGGTACGGTGTTTGGTATTCTTCGGTTGCTTCAGCTCTTCGTGAAAGTGCTTCTGAGTGAACCCGGCAGCGACATATTCAACAAGACGTTGGGGGGTGCGCTCCTTCGTTCTGTAGGCACTACCTTTGGCAGCGAAGAGGGCGACAACATTCGAACCAATGCGCTGATCGCGGTAGACCGAACCTCGCGACAGATCATTTCAATTCAAAGCCGCAATGGTACGCTGCCCCGCGACGAGCGCTTGCTCAGTGCAAAGCTGATGGGCGCCACGTTTTCTCGAGCAAGCACGTCCATGTTTCTCAGCATTGAAGTCATGTCCCAGACCGGTGTACCGGCACGAATGAACATGGAGCTATGAATGGCCCTGCGCGATTATGAGGCGTTTATCCGGCAGTGTGTTGCGGCGTTCGACCCGAACCTCGACACGACTCCCGGCTCGCCGTTCGACAACAAGGTCATTCAGCCCCTCGAGCGCCGTTTAGGCCCCGATCCCTTTTCGGTGGACTTGATGACCTTTGTCATCGAGCGCTTGCGTCAAGCGTACCCGCAAATGGCCACGGGGGAAGCGGACACTCTGACGGATCTCTTGGTCAAACCCGTGACCCTGCTCTGGGATCCACTGGTCCGCGAGAACACGCGCGTGCGTCGCAATTTATCGTTTGCGGATCCCAGCACGCTAACTGCTGAAGAGGCCGATAGCTTGGGCGGCAACTTTTTTGTGCCGCGGCAGCTCGGCAAGTTCTCTCAGGGGACAGGGCGCGTTTACTTCGCAACCCCACAGCAGATTACGGTGACCCAAAACAACTTCGTCACGGCACTGGGAGGGCTCATTTTTGTGCCCACGTCGGTGCAGAGCATTCGCAGCGAAGAGATGCTCCTAAACATCGATACGAACGGTCTTTACTACATCGACATTTCCTTGATCGCGAGCGCCCCGGGAAGCGCGTACGACATCACTCCCAACACGCTGTCGTCCATCGCCAACATCCCGTCGGCGGTGCAGATCACCAACCTGGCGCGCTTTCAAGGAGGGGATGACGAAGAGTCCCCCGTGGATTATGCCGGGCGGCTTCAGCAGGGGTTGGGGGAAAAGAGCTTGGTTACCCTGCGCGGCGCCGCGGCCAAGCTGCTGGAAGCCTTCCCCGCGATCAACCGGTTGAACTTGGTGGGGGCGGGGGACCCGGAGATGCAGCGCGACGTGCTCACCGGTGGCGGGCTAGGGCCCATCGTGGCTTCGGGGACCGGGGGCGTGGCCATCAGCGATGGGGGCGATGGGGCATTTACGCGACGCTTCTTCACCAACGAAGTGAACTTCGACGACGTCGTCGGGTCCGAGACCGATTTTGTGCTGACCGTCTTCGGGGCTGTGTCCGGGGTGGCCGCCGCTGTCGACATTGCAGTGCAGCGCGTCGTCGATCAAAACAGCGTCGATCTCGTAAGTCCTCTTTTGGTGCTGACGACGTCGGGCATCGCATGGATGCTGCGTCAGACGCAATTGACGCTAAGCACCATCCCCGGGGGAATTCTCTTTCCCAACACGCCCAACGGGGAACTGGTGGTCCCGAGCGGAACCATTCACATAGGGGGCGCTTTTGACTCTTACGTGCGCGGCAATGACTTTGATACAGCCACGTTGGCCCTCGCCAATGTGGCGGCAGACACCCCGTTGATTTCGGGTGTGCACGCGCTCGTTACGGACAACACGGGGGGCGGCGTAACGAACACGTCCTTGGTTACGCTGGCGGATTTGCTGCTTGGAGGGAACTACCAAGCGGGAGACAGCACGGACACCGTGCTCGCCACCGCCGAGTACGAGGGGTACGCCTTTCAGCTCGAGAACGGACCCAACACGGGAACGTATCGCATTCTTGAGTACTTTCCGGCCAGTGCCCCGGGGGGAAATCCAGCCCTTCGTGTAGCGGGTGCTTTGGCGGTCAGCACCCTTGTACCGGCGCGCTGGCGGCTTTTCAGTGACATCGACGTCAACTTGATTGAACCGAAGCAAACCCATGTGAGCGGGCAGGATTTGGTGGCGACGCAAGGCAGCGCGCTTGTTACTACCGAAGGGGACATCAGCTTTACAGATTTTGGCGTCAGTAAAGGCGATACGCTTCGAATCCTTGATGGCCCCAATGCGGGGGATTACACCATCATCGCTAACCCCCTGGTGCCGGATTACGATTACATCCAGGTGGACCGGGCGCTTGCTTTCTCGAGTACGGATACAAGTTACACGGTATTCACGCCGAATAGCGGAAGCCTGACGCTGCCACTGGTGCGCATTACGAGCGTTGAATTGTTGGACTCCAGCGCGCAGCCGCTTGGTAGCTTTATTCCCTACGCAAAGCCTATCGACATTCAAAGCCGGTCCTTTCAAAATGCTGGGCAGGGCGTTAAGCACGATCTACGCAACGTTCGTGTAGGGCTCGTCAGCCTTCAGGCGGATCCCACATCGCTGAGCTTTGTCATTGGCGTGGGCGCTACCACGTTGACATTTTACTTCCCCACGTTGGCGTACCCTGCGGTTACGGTGACCTTAACCCCGGGCGCGGTTCTTTTAACTGATCTCATCGACCAGCTCAACGAACTGCTTTTGGTAGGAACTGGGGGTATTTATGCTGAAGTCATCGTTCAGGTAAACACACGTCAGTTTGGCGTGCGCCCGGTGGGTGACGGCTTCGTAGCCCTCATCGGGGGTACTGCGCGCACCACCTTATTTGGCTACGCCGATTTGCGCACAACCGCGGATATCCGTACCGACGAAGGCGACACCGTCGACAATTGGTGGGGTACTCTAAACCCCGCCATCGACCCCATTACAGGGCTGGACGTGGTGCAGATCATCGATGGGCGCAATAGCGGGTTCTACGCGGGTCCTTTCCTTTTGCAGGCGCAGGACACGACCGACTTTCCCCAGGCCGCAGCCTCCCGTGCTCTGCTCATTGGAAGCTCCCTCGACGCGTTGAGTAATGGGGGCGTCTGCTTTGCTCCTGATGCCCAGCGCCATGTCATTCTGGGTTCGCGGTCCCTTGGCAGCGCGCGCGTTTACTTCTTGGAACCCACGACGTTCGAGGTCAACGCCAACACCGTCTTTACCTACGACGCGGGCGCGACAGGTTTCATTCAGTTCATCCCGGACCCCACGCTGAACCAACAGCAGATTCCGCCTCTACCAAACGGTGTAACGCCCACCGATGGGGTGGCTACTGCGGCGGGTACTTCGTTCAGTTCCGCGAGCCAGGACTTTCTTCTTTCGGGCATTAACATTGGGGATCAGCTCTTCATCGACAACATTCCCCTGGCTGGTACGGTTGCACTGACCAATCCCGTTGTAGGGGCTGCTGGAACAACGCTGATTTACAGCATTCAAGACAGCCCGGATCGCCAGCTCGTGTTGGTGCGTGATGACCCAACGATTCCCGCCAATGCCGTTACAATGACGGGCATCATCAACCAGATCAACGCATCCATCGGATTGACAGTGGCGTCGTACAACGCCAGCAATCAGCTGACGTTCAGCACAAGTCTTCCCTTTGTTATTCGAGCGCAGGGAACAGCAAACCCCATTCTGCTAGGGGATATTCTGGGGTATGCGGGGCCTCGTGCGTTCAGCGATGAAGACACCAGTAATGCGTCGCCGTACAGTTTGGAGGATGGGTACACCGTCACGGATGTGGGCACGACAACGTTAGGGGTAATGCCAGTCTTCACGTCCAGCGACCCCAACTGGCCCGCTACAATGACGAATCAAACCTTTCGCGTACTGCGCAAAGGGGTGCAGCGGGTATCCACCACGCAAATGGCTGTGCAGATAGCGGAGGCGGGGCTTTACTACGTGGATGTGCAGCTCGTTAGCATGGGCGCCGGAGACTTCTGGAACATCACCGACAGTAACCAGATGACGGCCATGGGGTACAAATCCGACGGGTATTACTTAACGACCGCCGATTCCAATTTGACGTTCAGCCTTGTCGAGCGGCCTACCTTGATCGTGTCCCGAACCATCCTCGAGCAGGGGGTGGATGATGATCCGCGAAACGCGACACAGGTTTCTGGGCAGAACCTTCAGATTGCGTACGATCGCTCAGACCTCGTGGGATCCGTTCAAGCGTTTGAGATGAGTGAAACGGAGCGGGTTGTTTGTGCGAGCCCCCTAAGCCGCCACCTGATCCCTCATTTCGTGCGCTTCGACATGACGTACTACGGGGGTAGCGACGAAAGCGTCGTTCTGGCGGATGTGCAGACGTACATCAAGAACATTTACCCAACGGATGGGCTGGACGCGTCCGAAGTTCAACAGTTGGCGGGTAATCGGGGAGCGACCAAGGTCACGAACCCACTGACCCTCCTCGCAGTGGTTCACTACGAAGACCGCTCCGTTTACATTCAGCGGTCCCAGGATTCTCTGGGTGTCAGCCGTCTAAATGCGTTCTTCCCTGATGTGCTCAACATCACGCGCAGTCTTTCGAGCACGAGTAACCTATAATGTCAACGGTGTACTCCGCTGACATCATCATCCAGGGGGATGGTGGGTACGAAGTGGCCTTCGTCGACGATCAATCCACTGCGTGGGTTCATCAAGAGCTTGCACGAAAGGCAGCGCAGAAGCGCTTGCGCCGTTGCGCAGTCTGGAAGCCATGTGGTGCCGGCACCCCGTGCACCACCGATAAATTCACGGATCATGTCGCTGCGGCAGCTCGGGCACACGAATTGGTTGTAGAAGGCGGCGTCTGCCTTGGCAGCCGGCGCAATTGCATCCGTGTATCCTTGAATGGCCTTGCGCGCGACGTCCGGGTTCAGCGTTTGAACCGCGCCGCGGGCTTGCGCAAAGTCAGCCAGCGTTATGGTCTTCGACATCGAATGAGGGTAGCAGAATGCCGAGTGCTGTAGCGCTTTTGACGTTTTCTCAAGGGTTGCGTGTAGGCAGTCCGGGTCAGGCACTGATCGTGGTCGACGGCGCTCCCGTCACCATCACCAATGCGGGGAACTCGGGCGTTCAATCCTTTTTGATCGAGCTTCTGTACGCGCCCCCAAGTAGCAGTCAGCAAATCACCCCGGGTACGCAGCCTCCGACGGTGTTGGCACAGGGTAACGGTGTACCGACGGCCAGTTTGATGCCCGACGAGGGCGTTCACGGGTGTTACCGTCTTCGTTTGACGGTGTGGGCGGGGACGAATTACACGGGGCAATCGGACGTCGACATCCGCAACGTCGCGGTGGTGACACCGATCTTGAAGTCGGTGAAGCCCCCCTACCAAAAGTTTCCGGATCCGTTGCCTCTGGAGGCCACAGGGGTTTCCGGTGCCAAGCCTGATGAGCTGAATTTCGAAGGGCAGCCGTGGGGATGGTCCGGTTCGGATTCCTATGAACGCACGGAGTACCACCTCTTAGACTCGTTTATGGAGCGCGTGGACGGCTTGGCCAGCGAGGGCATCGCCGGCCCCACAGGTCCCGCGGGCGCTACTGGTGCGGCGGGAGCCACGGGAATCCCGGGGCTTGCGGGAGCTACCGGTGCGACGGGAGCCCCGGGCGCTACCGGCGCGATGGGGTCGGCCGGGCAGTCTTTGGCCGCCAATTCCATCGACTTGTTCAATCGCGTGGGTCCCACGTTGAACATGTCCGCGAGCTGGCCTCCGCAGCCTACGGGCGCATTGCTCCCCTGGGGTGCTTTCCCCCAAACGGTTACGGGGGCGCATCCGTTGACGCTTTCGGTAGATCCCACCACGAACGCGGTGGAAGGGGTTGGGCCTTTTGTTTGGTACACGCGCGTCGGGTCCCGGGACTTGGTACGCGTGGACATGGGCGCCGGGGGTATTTCAAGCAACGCTAGCGTCGTGGTGCCCTTATTTGGGGTTGCCCCCAACGTGACCATCCTTGGTCATCTACAAACGCCCGGCGCACTCTGGGTTTTTGCGTACACCACCGTTTCTTACAACCCGGTGAAGACCCTCATCGCGCGCGTCGACTCCGCTACCACCGCGGTCACGTACGCGTACTACCCAGGAGATGTGAGTGCACCCACGGAGCCTGGGGCTATTGGACTGACCAACGCGTACGTTGCCCCGGTGTTCAATACGTACCTCGGAAAGATTTTGTTCACGTCGGGGTATGAACAAATCACCACTTTTCTCGTCTACAGCCTCGACGTTGTAACCGGCGAGGTGGACCATCTCACTCTTTCGCTAACGTCTCTCGATGGAACCCAGACGATGTACTTCACCAACATCATGGGGATGTTGATGGTCGGCGCTTACTTGTGGCTGGTTGTCTCTGGTGATTACAGTACTTCGCCGGATATCGGTTCCAACGCGACGTACTTGGTAAAAGTCAATCCGTACACGTATCAAGCCCTCGATCTTGTCGAGCTGTACACCAGCTCTTCGGGCACGCCCAGCAAGATGCTGGCTACGGCAACCAAGATTTACATTTACCCTTACCATCCCGGAAGCGCGTCTGAGCCAGGCTACACAACGACGCTCACGCAAGTGGATATGACGACGCTTGCTGTTGAAACCGTGACGTGGTTGGGCGAAGGAAGCATCACTGCGCTGGCTTACGATGGTACCTACGTGTGGGCTGCGGTGGCGTTGTCATCGGCTCCTGAAATCGGATCACCGGCGCTTCAATTCAATCAGCTGACACTGGTAGAAACGGCCACGCCGGTTTGGGGGTCGTCGTTTAATGTGAATCAACCGGAACCGGACGGCGTAGAGGGTAACCAGTGGTATTGGGGGCCTATTGTCGCTTACGACATGGCGTACGACCCGTACACGCAAACGTTGTACGCGGTGGACTCCAACAACGACTTTTTGATTACCTGTGCTTTACCCTCGGGGGGTACCTGGCTTGGTGGAACGAAGGGCATCGTAAATTGGGGGAATGGCGCGCAAGGCCCCGTGGGAGCCACAGGCACAGACGGTGCAACTGGAGCCAAGGGGGCTACTGGTGCAACTGGTGCCACCGGTGCAACTGGAGCCACGGGGGCTACTGGTGCAACTGGTGCCACCGGTGCGACGGGTGCAGCGGGGAGCTCCGGCGCTTTCACGGCGACAACAACCGCAGGGTTCACTCAGCCGGCGGTCAATGCCTCTGTGGTCGTCGCCGTGCCGACGGCACCTTTCACGACCGGGCAGCAAGTAACGATTCCAGGGGTCGGCACGTACACCGCGACGGTGACGGACGGCTCACATCTAACACTGTTGAATTCGTACCTTACGAAAAACGCCGCGCCGGGCACCGTCGAGCCGAGCGGGCTTATCGTGACGTCAGGCGGCTTGACGTCGCGAGACGTTCGCACGCCGGTACCCCTGCATGAGTGGTACCTCACCGAATCTTCGAGCCCATTCGCTGATACGGGGTCGAGTGCTAATCCATTCTCCTTCGCTGTTCTTACGGGTACGTCGGTCTCGTTTCAGCAGGCGGGACCCTTGCAATACGCGGTCGATACGAGCAGCGGCCTAAACCCCCCGCATGGGGGGGCTATGACGGGCGGCAACAACGCAACCGAGGAAATCGTCTACCCGTTTACGCTGAGTGTGTGGTTCTGGAAGAACTCGAATCCTGGAACATCGGGTTTACTTGGCCGAAGCTACGGAACATCCGGTGGAATTACGAGTTGCTCGTGTGGCCTATGGGACTACAGCGGTACGCCTGGGTTTGGGTTGTACACTTCCGCGACCGTTACTCTCGTTAGTTCTTATCAGACTATCACTTTGGGTGCCTGGCACAATATTGTGGGCACCTACGACGGCGCGTACGCGCGCCTGTACTACGACGGGAACCTCGTGCAATCGACGGCGGTAACGGGGGCAATTCAGTGGACGACGACCAACAACTGGTGGTTTGGCGATGAGCTTGTAACGTCGAGTTCGACGCTCAACCCAAATTCCTACCCAGGCATGGTCGCGCTCCCTCGCATTTACAACGTCGCGCTGACCGCCGTGCAGGTTCAAACGCAGTACCAAGCCATGATGGGTCGGTTCTAGCATGAGTTTCGGTAATACCCCGTGGGGTAGCAATTGGGGAGCCGGAGAAGACGCTGTTCCCCTTGAGAATATTCCCACGAGCCGCCAGTGGGATATCTTCGATTTATCGGGTGTTGCACGACCCGATGACTTGGAGCGCGTCGCTACCTTTGTTCAAGTGGCTCTTGTCGGAAGTGCTGAAGGATTCTTTCCCAGTTCCTTCAATGTTGCATCTGGGGGAGCGTACCCAGCAACCACCGCTATCCTAGCGATTGATGTTGCGGTCACAGCTTCCTTCACGGTTCAGTACGACGTTAGCTTTGAGGCGCTCCCCCCGGACTTTAGTGGCTTATCCCAGGACGTTCCTTGTGGGCCTCATGTTTACCTAGGGGTTTGGGATGCCAATGGGTACGCTGCCGGCTTTTTCATCTCGGAAGAGGGTTGGGCTTATACCGGGGAAGTCACTATCGACAGCGATGGAAACATCATCCCCGACCAGCCCGTTACGCAGATTCCGGGAAGCGCCACGTGGACGCAAGTCGGGGTTGAGTACGTTATTCGCGTTGTTGTCGACGCCAGCGCTCAGCTTTTGTACCTGTTCATTACACCCAGCGCGAGCGCTTCTGCGGGACAGCAGCTTCAGGCCATTCTAGTAGCGCTGCCGACCATCAGCGACATTCCTAGTGCCGCCTTTGTTTCGGTACTAGGGGCGCCCGAGGCTGTTTCTTGGGTCGAGCTATTCAACTACCAGCTTTCCTCTCAAGCGCTTTTGTTGTCGGTACCCCCCACCGCGAACGCGGGCAGTGATCAGACGACGCTGTTCTGCAGTATTGTGCAGTTGGATGGTAGTGCGAGTTTTGACCCGCATGGACTCGCGCTGACGTACGAATGGCGCTTGGTCGACGCACCGAACGGCAGCATGTTTTTGGCCACGGGCGGTGACGGCCAAACGTTCGAAGAGGTACCCCCCACCGGGTTTACCGATACCTTCTACAGCGAAGATTTGGTAGCGATTGATGCACTCGAACCGCTGCAAGTCGGGGATGTATTAACGGACAACGACGGGTCGTTCACGATCGTTAATATCAATAGAGTAAATCCGTTTTCTGTCCAAGTAGAGTACCAAGATTTGCCCGAGAACATTTCGGGTACGCAGTTCAAAGTACTTCGACAGAACGGGATCAATGGAGCAACAACGGTCAAGCCGACGTTCTACCCCGACGTCTTGGCGTTCTTTACGTTTGACCTTCGCGTGAATAACGGCAGCACAAGTTCGAGCCCCCAGGGAACCAATCGAAGCCGCGTGCTGGTGAACGTGCTCGAGAGCGCGCTTCCAAAGGGATGTCCTATTGATGCGTCCTTCCTGTTCGATAATTTGCTGTCGGTCTGGAAGCAGGTTGAGGATCGGGATCGCATCAGCGTCTTTTGGGAGGCGTTGGCGCGCGTTGCGTCCACTGAGCTCTATACGCTGTGGCAGGTCGAGTACAGCAAGAGCCTTCGGGATATTCAGCGCACCTTTATTCGTCGTTGGATTCACTACGACTTGTTGTTGCCCGAACCGTCGCCGGAGCTTACCGCCGTGCGTTTCATCTGGGGTGGGATTACCTCCAATGCACTGCCCTCCTCAGGGGTGAGCGGGGTCGCGGGCACGCGCGTGGTGGTGGGCTCTCCTTTCTTGGCGGCACCCGTGGCCGTCCCCTTGGTCGGACTGGGCACGGTGCCCCCCACAGCCTTCGCGCAAGAGCTGCAGGCACGCCTTCGCGAAGTGTTGGGGCCTAGCGTCACGGCCACGGTGTGGTGGACGCGCCCCTCAGTTACTTCAGCGCCCATCGGCGTGTTGACGTACCCCGACGCCGTCGCGGGGCTCACTCTGACCGTTTCCGTGGACGGGGTATCCGCTACGGCCACCGTCGGAACGCCAAGCGATCTTCCCAGCTTTCTGGCGGACTTGGCCGCGCAGTTGCCCGCAGCCGTGCTGACGCTGACGAGCGCGCAGGGCCTGCGCGTTGGTTCCCCTACCGTGGGCAGCCCCGCCGGGGCGGCGCTCAGCATTGATCTGGGCAGCACACTGCTTGTGAGCAATGGGGGGCCGCTGACCTTCGCTTCGCTGACCTCGGCGCCCGCGGCGTATGTGCACGTAACCGCCGCGATTCCTTTTGTTCTCCTTGGTACATCGACGTCGCCAGGCTTTACGTACCCGTGCGTCAACACCTTGTTAGGGGGTACGGGCGGCGAGGCGTTGAGTGCTTACGCCTTTCGGGTTTCGTGCTCTCTAAGTGACAGCGCCCTACTGGAAGACGACTTGTTGGTGGTTAACCGGCAAGGGTACCGCGTGGTGCGCGCCGTGGATGACCCTAGCGATGACTTCGCGTTTCAACGCCTCGTGGTTAAGGACCCCCTTCCACCAACAGTGTTGGGCGGCGCGAGTTGGGTGGTTCCGGGGTGGGTGGATTCCACCTTTTTGAATTTCTGGGCGGGACTGGTGGACGCGGGCGACCCCGTGGACTTCGAGCTCATCGTTCCGGTCAACGGGCAGAACGTCATCACGTTGGTGTCCACCGTGGCCCTCGGAGCGAATGCAACGCAGGTCAATCGCCTGGCGGTGGATACGGGACTCTTGGCGGCTCAGCTGTCGCTTCAGCCCGGCGCGTTCGTACGTCTCGCTCGTGTACTGCGCCGTCATTTCATTCCGGTGGACAGTCGCATCGTCGATATCCCCACGCTCAGCGATGTCATCGCGATCGTGGATACAGACGAGGTGTTGCTACGGAACGTGGATTACTTCCTCGAAGCGTTTCGAGGACAGTCGGCCCTGCGTTTCGTGTCGGGTGTTGCGCCCGATGTCGGGGATGTTTTTGAAAGTGAGCGTCCCCCGGTGCGCTTGTGGGCGGAGTACACCTTTTTCGATAACAGCGATCTCATCGAGGCCAACTTCGGCTCTGCGATCGGTCTAACCCGGGACATGGTACCCGCTACCGTGGATTACCTATCGGCGGTGCGGGGCATCTGGTACGCGCGATACAACGGCCCGACGATGCAGAATCTGCGCATCGCCATGCAGATATTCTTAGGGCTACCCTTTGCGGAAGAAGCGGGCACCATTCTTGAGATCCGCACGGACTTCTTTACGCAGCAAAGCCGTATCCTAATTCAAGATACGGCGAATGCAGCTCTTGTTCGTTCCTACGTGTACCCCCGTGTTCTTGGCCTCGAAACCAACTCGGTGACGAATGCGCTGTACGCGGTTGGGGATACGGTTACGCAATTCGCGCCTCTTGTAACGGGCGCCGAGGTCGTGGATTACGTCAAGGATCCCTCGTGGTTTCAGGGGATCTTGATGCAGGGGGTCTTCTACGAAGTTCAGAAGTACCACACCTTCTTAATCCAGGTTAATAGCCAGGCGTTCAACCTTGCGTCAGTGGTGTTCGCGCAACAGTTTATTCAGAGCATCAAACCGAAGTACACGATCCCGCTCTACGTAGTGTCCATGGATGCGGGGGCGTCGGATGGCACCAACGGCGATCAGATTGACGTGGAGGATGACGTCACCATGGTGTTGACGCTTTACCTGTACGACACACCAGGAGATCGAGAGGGCGCGAGCATTTACTTCGATGAGCCGTGGCCTTCGGGTGCGCGCTACAACAACGAGAGCTGGCGCAACTACTACGATCGTGGGGATGACCCGACCGTGGCGCTGCCCGTTTATCCTGGTCCTTCGGCACCAGTACCCTGGGGTTTTGATAAGGAGTGGGTGTGCCCTGCAGACGAACTTGAGGCAACTCAGTCAGCTGTCTTCCCCGGGGGTACCCTTCCCACGTATGACAGCGTGTTCGCGTATGACCAAAATCTAACATCCCAAGAATTCGCGACCGTTCTTCCACCTCCTGCGTACCCCGCAACGGTTCCGCTGTTCATCGCACCCTACGGCGGCACGATTCAACGTGCCAGTATTCAGTTGAACGGGCCTACCCAGGGGGGCGCTGCGTTAACGCAAGCTGCATGGGTCGCTACCCTTCTCGTTAATGGGGTTGCTGTGGCAATCCTACCGTTTACGCTGGGGTATACGCACCCCGTCAACGGCTTCGTTGTAACCCTACCTCAGAACATCGAGCTCACGGTAGCGCTGACGGCTGCGTTGAATGGTGGGGATGCTGTTGCCTTGTCGATTGCACCGGTGAGTGCGCTCGAACAAGTGCCGGGCTGGACGCAGATTGTGGCCGCGGTGTTCATTGAGCGCGGCGCGTGGGCATTTGATGTACCCTTGGCGGCGGGAACATATTGTAGTACGGGGGATGTTACATGAACGCCGACAATGTTCTTATAGAACACCGCCGCGCAGGCATCCTCGTTGAAACGCGCAGTGTTCACAATGTTTGGACGTCGGTCGGTAAAGCGTACTTATCCCAATTGGTCGCTTTTCAAGTCATCGATGACGCTATCGGTGACTTTCCGCAAGAAGACCATCGCATCAAATACTTTGGGGTGGGCATCGGCGGTAACGAAGCCTCTGGGATAGCGTACGAAACGGTGTTGGCCACAGCGTACCCACCAGGCGAAGATCCTGTCGGTACGGCAGGCAACGCGTACAACAAGATCAATCCTACGGGACCCTTGATCACCACGCTTGAACGCCCTGTGCGCTTCACGGGAAGTACGCAGCCGTATCCTAGTGCGCTCTCTTCCGATGTTTGGCTCTCAAACCCTCTTGTGGCGTACTACCGCGATATCAACTCGGTGACGTTTCGCACGACATTGGATGGATCGGCGGGCATCTTAGCGTACAGCCCCTTTACGATCCTTCCCATTTCTGAGGCAGGGCTCTTCAACTCCGCGGCGTCCCCTAACTTACCGTACAACGCGGCGCTTGCTTACGTTAATTTCAACGCTCTCTTTTTCCAAAGTGACAGCGTGATCACGTTTTCTTGGACCGTGAGGTTTGCATCGTGAGATTCACGGAAGACATTGAAGTCAAACAGAACTTGCATCTCATCGCGCGGGAACGCGGAAAGATTGTCGCGCGACGCGATGGGCACAATATCTTCGTGGATCTGGGCCGCGGGTGGCTGTCGCAGCTCATCGCGTATCAGTCCTATGCTCCCGATGTAGCCCAGCGCGATGACCGCGTGCGCTACATGGGGTTCGGTATTGGTGGGGTTCGCCAGCTTCAACTAACGACGGCCAACAGCTCGCCCATCGGAGGCCCTGGCGATCCGTACGCAGCCAGCAGCGCTACAGGCATTGGGGCCAATAATCAAACCGACTTAAACCGTGCGGTTACGGCGCTCGAGCGCCCGGTGCGGGTGTCCGGGGGCTCCACCAGCTACCCCGGGGTGAGTGGCGATAAATGGCTGGGCGCTATCCAAGCCCCCGCGCAACATGCCAGCGGTGTGAGCACCACGTTTGCTCGGCTCTTTCTTCAAACGGAAGTCAGCTACTTACCGTTTGCGTCGGTTCCCTTGAGTGAGGTTGGGTTGTTCACGTCTGCTGCCGATTCAGGTTTCTACCTCAATACGCTCATTGCGTACGATACGTTTGATACGCTGAGCAAGACGACGGCGATCTCGCTCGAGGTCTCGTGGACGTTCAACTTTTAGGAGTTTGCTATGCCATTTATTCGCTTCAACGACCCCCTTTATAATCTGCAAGGCGGCGCGTATCCGGGAAGTATCGGTACCCAAAGCTACGCGCGCGCCAACGTAACCAACGGGGGAACAGGGGGCGGTGACGGGAGTGCAAACGCCGACAGTGCCAAGGTTGGAGGGCCCAACGCGGGTACCTACTTCGTGGCGTTTGGGGAAGACGCTACCAGCACGTTTACAAACCGCGGGCTGCGAGCGCTAACCCAGAATACGGACGCGATCGACAACATTCTTCGTGGAAGCCTTCCACGCGTTGAGCGGGATACAATTGTTGTTGGTACGGCGACCGCAAACATCTCGCTCGGAGGTGATGTATTCGTAGGCCCTAGCGGTACCCTGAACACCCAGGACGCCATCAATCGTTTGGTTTATCTCGAAAACAGCGACGGAAGCGTTTTGTGGGTCTCGGGGCAGATACCGCTTTGCTCCCTCATTCACAATGGTGCGGGTGTCAATGTTTTGGGCACCGCGGCCGATGGATTCTACACCAACCCCACCCTGCGCTTTCCTGTTCTAATCCCTCCGGGGACGTACACACTTTTTGTTGGACGACGCACCAGTTACGCCAACTTGTTGGAAGCCCGCGCGGGCGATTGGGTTGCGGAGCACTTGCTGGGACGCGCGTACGACTCGAATCTGTGGAAGCACTTTAGCCATGGTCTCAACGAGAAGTATCGGAAGTCCACGGCGCGCACCGGCGGTGGTGCGGAGGACAACGACACGCCCGGGAGCGGGTCGACCATCTATCGTGATGGTCCTTCGGTTTCCATCATTGCGGAAAACCACGCCTGGGAAGCATCGCCGAGCGCCTTTGATGATCCGCTGCGCGCGCAGTTCACGACCGCGCCGTTGGCAGGGTGGTATCTGGGAAGCGCGGGCTATACGAACTTCGACTACACGATTTCGGGGAGTACGGGCCATGTGCACATTACGACACGCCGTACGTCGGGTGGGGGCACAGAGCGCGGTCCTTCGATTCGTGATGTTGCCGCAACGTTGGTGGTCAATCCGGTTGATTTGGCCGCGAATGAAGTAGGTAGTGACCCATACTTTACGTATTTAGCCGTGCGGACGCCGGCAACCCTTAACCCCGGCAGTACAGGGTCTAGCTACGTCGCTGTCAATGCACCCTACTACTTCTCCGAGAGCGGAAAGACAGGGATAGCTTTCGGCATTGATATTCTTTTGGTTGAGCGCTTGGATGGCGCTGTGCTGACGCGCATGCCGTACCTGGTGTACAGCCTTCCTAATGCAGTCACCGCCGAATTGATGCCTCTTGGCGGGGATATGAATTCCCCGGTTCCGACGTTCGCCCCCAATACTTCTTGTTATGTGACGTGGCTTCAAGTGGTGGACGTTGTCGGGGGCGCCACGACGAATCAGCCGCAGCTTGGGCCGATGCCTCAATCCGGCATGGCCTACGCGCCCTTTATGCATATCTCACCGGCGCGTAATCGAGCGGGTACTCCGGACAGCGGTATGCAGGAACTGGCTTCTGGTTTCTACGGGTCTGCGCTGAACAATACCCCCGTCTTTGCTGTTGGTAGCTTTTACTACACGGGAAACCTGTCCCCGCAGTTCACCGTTTGCTCCAACGGCAACATCGCGAACAGCGGCATCATCACCAGCGCACTACGGGAACGAACAATCGCCGCGACGATGAGCACCACGATGACGTGGAACATCGATCTCTGGAACGGTCCTTCCAGCGTGCTCTTTGACGCAACAACCGTTGTAGGCATCACGGAGCTAACGATTACCACAGTGGGTGCAACAGCGAACTGGGCACTGACTCCAGGCGACTCCTTTACTTTCTACATCAAGAGCAATGGCTCTGCTTTTACGCTGAATACACCAAGCAATTGGGTATTTAGTCGCGGCGACAACGTTATCGCGGATCTCCTCGGACTCGTCTACATGTTCGTCTGCCGTGTGGCACCAGATGGCATCGTGCGGATCACGCGTACAGACTTCGAAGGGTAACCATGAGACAAGAGCTAGTTACATCGCGGCGATTCTCCCACGAGCCTTACATCATTGAAGCGACTTCTGTGAAGAGTATTGTAACGTGGAACCCTAGTACGCAGGGGGGCCACCTTCACGTCGTCTTCAACAGCATGCCCAACGGTCCTGTGTACGTGGCGCTCGACCCTGCGTTCAATCCCGTAGAAGGGGATCTTCTTCGCATCACGACGACGGCTGAGACGTTGGGGGGAAAGATTGCTTGGTTCGGTAGCGGCAGTACGCTCTTGACCACCTACGACAACTTCAACACGCCCGTGGAGCTCCAGTACAAGCGTACGAACACCATCGGTTCTTTTCAATGGCTGCGGGTTAACACCGTACCCAATGACCTCGATGCCGCCGCTACCTTAGCGTACGCGTTACCCAGGGAATTTAAGCATAACGGGTATATGCCCGGAGGTACCTCAACGCTGACACGCATGAGCTACGCCAAGCGAGTAGCAAGCGGCGGAATAGCGTTAGGGTCCACGGACGCGAATGGATACGGAACGCTCTTCTACAGTGAAGCGAATAGCCCCCAGTCCCTCAACGTTCTTGAGGATGCGGCTACCTTTTCGGTGCTACGCGCGGCGTGGTCGGCGGGTACGGAGGGAAGTGATCTCGTAACCCTGGGGGATGCCTCGGAACTTGGCGCACCAGGACCTATCTCAATTATTTACAACACGAGCGCGGGTACATCGACGAACGTCACCGTCTCCGGAGGGTTTACCCGACATGTGTGCCCACCGTATCTAGGCCCGTCGGGGATTGTTATTGTTGCCGGGCGCGCTCTTGGCGGTGAAGTGACCTTTTACAACTCGAGCTCGTACGGGTACGCGTGGGGTAGTCAGGGCACAGTTACTGGCCCTGTTTATTGCGTGTACGCCGCCAATGGCTTCGTTTATTATGGGGGTGCTGGCGGTGTGTGGCGTGCTCCCTGGGACGTGAACACATGGACGCAGGTACTTACGCTCGGCGATCCGGGTGCACCGTGCACGGGGCTTGGTCCCGTTCCTGGTAATCCGGCAGGTGTGATGGCTTCGGGTGAAGGACAGGTGCTTGTCTCTCAGAGTTACGGCGACGTCAGCACGTGGATTCCTGGCTTTGGGCAGCAGCTCTCAAATATCTTGTGGACGGGCACTGAGCTCATTGGGATCTCCGGTAATGTTTTGTATTGGAGCCGGGACCCTGAACTGCTGGACTTCAAGCGCGGCGGCGGGGGGCTTTACACGAGCCTTGGGATGCCTAGCGCAATGCCGGGTTATGACGGCTTTGTCGCCGACGCTTCCTATACATTCGATTTTCAAATGGGTCCCGATGGCGCGTACCTCATTCTTCCGGGGTCGTCTTACATGCTAAGGGACACGAGCCCGCTCATTCCCGCGCTTTTACGTTTCTTCCCCTTGCCTTCCCTGTTCTTGTCTAAGATAACGTCATGACCGACGTTCACCCTTTTGGTCTCATGCTTTTGGCCGTGGTCATCTCGTCGGCGGTGGACGCCACGAAGGTGGTCGTTCGTTCTCTCGTACCTTCGTTTACGCCGAAGAAAACGTTGTGCGGGGCAACGAAGACGTTCACGGTTATGTACTGCAGCACCCTTGCTCGTTTTTACAATGAGCTTGTGCTGCACGTACTTCCTTACGGGTGGGCGGCGGTGTTGGCCCTGATCCCGGAGCCGTTCACGTTTGGGCCTATGACGACGTATGCAGGGCGGCTCTTTCTGGCTTTCTTCGCCGCAACGTTTGCGGCGCTGATCTATCGCGCCTCGCGCAAGATGCTGACGCAGGTGCTTCTCTCCCGTGTCTAACGGATGCAGCCTACCTTCTGGTAGGCTCGTGCGGTGCCTTCGGACAACTCGTTTCTTCGCATAGCGTCCCCCGAGGGCATGGTGCTCGCTTCGGCGGTTTTGCGCGAAGCACCCCAGCCTTTCTCTGGAAGAGCGCTCGAGCAGCTTTACGTGGAGCCGGCGTATCGCGGGCAGGGATTTGCGCGGGCATTGATCCAAGAGGCCAAGCTGGCCGCTGAGGGACCCTTGTACATCAAGCCGCGTCCCTTTGGAGATATGCCCGCGAGCATCGAGGCGCTGCGCCAATTCTACACAAAGGAGGGCTTCGTTCCGGTGGACAACCGCGATACGCTGGTGTTCGTGCCCTCGTTTCAGAAGAGCGCGGCGAACGAGGAGAGCAGCTACCAAGGAAAACCTTCAAGCCCGAACACCGTTAAATTCACGGTCGACTTTCAGGGCTTCAAGGTGCGCGTGGACCGACCCAAGGGCTTTGTCATGGTGGGCAAAGACGCGAAGGGCACGCCTTGGAAGCGCACCTACCAGTACGACTACGGTTTCTTCCCGAAGACCGAAGGAGGCGACGGGGATGAGCTCGATGTTTTTCTGGGTCCTAACAAGAACGCGCCGGACGCGTATTGGGCGACGCAGACAAAGCCCGATGGAACCTTTGATGAGTACAAGGTGTTTCTTGGCTTTGATAGTGTAGCGCAGGCCAAGGCCGCGTACGTAGCGCACATTCCGAAGGATCGGTTGCAAAGCATGGCGACGATGTCCCTTGGGATGATGCAAGCTTTGCTAGGCTCGCCTCCGAAAGAAGACGTCGAGAAGACGTCTATGTGGAACGCTTTCTACGACGAGCTGATCCAAATCCACGCTGTTAACCCCGTGCGTTAGAATAGGAGCCTAGAATGCTGAAGCGTGTCTTTAACCATCATATTGGGCGCTTTGTTACCTTTGGTCGGCGCACGCCGACGATCGTTCAGCCGCATTACCGGCTGAGCCGTTACATGACTACGGAGCCGACGCCGCCGGCTTCAGTGTCTTATGCCCCCGCGGCGGGACCGGCCCTCAGCGACGTGTACTGCAACAATACGCTCGGTTGTTGCGTCATCGCATCGGGTTACCACATCGAAGGCGTGGCCACGGGCAATGCGGGCAATCTGTTTGTCGCCTCCGACGCTCAGATCGTTACCGATTACGCGCACATCGGGGGCTACGTCCCTGGAAACCCCGCGACGGACAACGGTTGCGAGATTCAGACGGCTTTGGCGTACTGGCAGGCGAAGGGGTTTGCCAATGGAACGAAACTCCTCGGCTACATTTCGGCCAACGCCACCAACAAGCTCGAGCTGATGCTCGGCATGTACCTGTTCGAGAATTGCGACTTTGGGGTGGCGCTCCCCGACGCGTACATCAACCCCTTTCCGAGCGGCAACGGCTTCGTGTGGGATGTGGCCGGTGCCACCGATCCTCAAAACGGGCATTCCTTCTGCAGTATCGGCTACGGGCCCAGCGGGGCACTCATCGATACCTGGGGGCTTCAAGGTACGTTCACGTGGAACGCCATTGCGCAGTACGCCATTCTTAACAGTGGCGGCGAGGTGTGGTTCCTGCTGACGCCCGATATCATCAACAAGGCGATGGCCAAGGCGCCGTGCGGATTCAACCTGAACCAGCTCATCTCGGACTTCGATGGCCTTGGGGGCAGCGTGGTGGTGCCCCCCGCGCCGACGCCCGTACCCCCGCCGGTTCCCCACCCGAGCATCACCCTGGCCCAGGCGCAGCAGGCAGCTTCGGCGGGAGCGATGGCAGGGCTGAAGACCATCTGGCCGAGTAGCTAGAGAAGAGGGCACGCGTGGCCAAGATCACCATCAGTCGTACGCTCAGCGCGCTGACGGACTCGGTTACGGCGGTTCAGGGGAACTCCAGTACCCCCTGGCTGACGTCGAGTCCGCTCGTGCCCGTGAACTACGACGCGATGGCTCTTGGCTACGATACCAGTGGCAACATCACGTCGGTGGCTTATTCCCTAGGGGGTACTGTCCTTGCGACATTGACGCTGACGTACACCAATGGGAATTTGACAGCGGTCGCGAGAACCTGATGGCGGCCATCGCCTTCAACCCATTCACGGGGACCTTCGACTTCGTGGGGGGCGTGCCCTCCACGAACGCGGTGCTTTCAAAGGCCGGGGAGTTTCAAGCAACGGCCGACGTAGCCGCGGGACTGCTTGTGTACGTGACCCCCGCGGGAATCGTAGAGGTAGCGGATAACGTCAGCTTAGCCACAGCTCCTGCGAGCGCTTGGGTGGTGGCGCTGCCCTCGGCGTTGATCGTAACCCTGGCATACTTCGGCCGTGTGGACGGGTTTTCGGGGTTGACGCCGGGCACAACACTGTACCTAGGTCGTGCCGGGCGTGCTGTAACCGCGCCGCTACTAAGTCTGCCTTCGGGTTCGATAGTTCAAGCAATTGGTATGGTACTAACGCCGAGCTCGGTGTTGTTTCAACCCCAGCCCCTCGTGGAGATGTAGATGGCCCCTAAAAAGTATCGCGTAACGGAGCTGGCTCAGCCTTTTGTTCGCGAAGGCACCTTCAGCTTTCGCGTGCGCTACGCCCAGAAGAATGCGGATGGAACCATGACCATCTGCGCCCTAGGATCAGCACCGGTCTTCCACGTACCTGTTGGGGGTGTTGTGCAAACGGAGAATCCTGTTGCACAACAGATGCTTCAGAACATGCACGCCCCCCAAAGCAGTCGGCGCAATGGGCAACGGCATCCCGAGGGTTTACTTTTTCTTGATGTCACTGCGGATGCCCCGCCAGTGAACGTTGATATGGACGTGTCGTTCGCTCAGCAAGGATCTGCGCAATGAGTAGTTTCATCCCGATCAAGCTTAATCCTGTCACCGGTAACCTCGCTCAATTTGCGCTGGCTGACGCGGCAGATTTAACGTCCATTACGCGCCGAGGTGCGAGCGGAAACCTGACCATCGGTGGCAACATCGGCGCGTCCGATAAGCTTCAACTGGGTTCCGCCGCCGGCACCGTTGAAATTCTTGGCGCCTTTCTCGTAGATGGCTCGAGCACGGTGTCCGTCAATGAGACGGTTACGGGGAACTTCACGGTTGATGGCACGGTCAACCTTGGAAATAACGCCGGGCACACCATCAACTTGGGCGGAGGTACCGCCGATACCATCGCGCAGAACGCCACCGTAGCCCCCGGCGCGGGATTGGTGAGTATTGGCTCCAGCGTTTCACAATACGAGTTGGCGCTGTGGCTGAAGTCGGTGGGGGGCGCATCGAGTGGCAACCCAGGGCTGGCCGCGTACAACTTGCAAGCTTCCGGTACCAACGCCGGTGCCTACGCAATCGGTGTGGACCGTACGCGGATTAGTCAAGCGCAAACCACCAGTACGGATCTGATGGATGCCCTGGCGGACATGAGCGCGTCCATCAGTTCTGCGGGTACCCCAACACTTCAGAACGTGTACGGCAACGGGCAGTCCATTGCAGTGACGTCGGGGCACGGGTCCATCGCGTTCTCGAACAATACAAACTCCGACACCACGCCCGTTCTTACCCTTTCGAAGGCGCCCACGTCTGCGTCCACCGGCGGCGACGCCTTTGACATCACGGTCGGCGTGAATTCGACGGGCAATGTGTTGGTCATCAACAACGCGGGCTCGGGCAATGCGCTCGACGCGCAAAAAGCGGGGGTCTCGGTTTTCAAGGTCACCGGCGCAGGGGGTATCACTGGAGCCGGCGCTTCCGGGGCCCCGGTGGCCTTGGGCGCTACCGCGGCCAGCGCCACCCTTTCGACGACGACGTCGGGCAACGTCGTGTTGAGCTCCGCGGCCGAGATCAGTTTGACCGACAGTGGTTTGACGCTAACCCTGTCCCAGTCCAGCGCCCGCGCATTGGTGGAAACCGGTACCAACCAGGTGTTCAGCGGCGTGACCAGTCTTTTGGGGGGCCTCAACGCGTTGGCCACCAAAGCTGACACCCAGGGCAACATTCAATCCTTTGTTGTTTCAAGCGGCTACACCACGGCGGTGGGCGACGTCGTCGCATTGAATTCCTCGTCTCAGCTGGTGAAGTCGACGGCGGCCGGGGCGGCCAACGTGGACAATCTGGGGTGCGCGCTCGACGTCGTCGTGGGGAACGGCACCCTGACGTGCCGCGTGGCCATGTTGGGCGCCAAGGTGACGGTGGCAGGGCAGACGTGGACGCCGGGCGGTGCTCTCTTCGCGCCGGTGGGCACGGGGGGTCCGCCTACCCAAGCCGCGTCGAGCACCACGGGAGACTTGGTTCAGCGCGTAGGGTGGGCGGCGACGGCGACAACGTTCTACTGGGATCCCGCCGTGGGCGTGGTTCTCTGATAAAGACGGAGTATGGCTACTCGAAAGCTCTCGCGTGTGAAGGCCCCTCCCGCACCCGTGCCGGTGTGCACTGTAGAGGCGTGCGCCGCTGTTCCCCCGCCGGCGCCGTCTGCGCCGGTTGAGGAGACGTTGTCGAATGAACAGATGGTGGCGCTTTACAACAAATTGCGCGCGTCGGAACGAGGGGAGTACGCGCTGCAAAACGAAGAACGCCAAGCGCTGGATCGTATGGAATCTTCCCGCAACGCCCGGTGGAGAGCCCTTCGAGAGGAAGTGCCGCGCCCGACGCTAAAGGAAACGCCTTTGGTGATGGCGCAAGCGCTGGCGCCCCCCGTTAGCATTCGGCATCAAGCCGAAGATGGCAGCATCACGCTGCCCATTCCCGAAGAGCTGCGCTGGAAGTTGGCGTACCTGGAGTTGAAACGGGAGAAGGCGCTCGAAGCGGTTGTAGCGCCTCTGCGGCAGCAATATGCGGAAGCACTGAAGCGCGCCTGCGACCAAGCGCTTACCGTATCGCCCGAGTACCGCGCTGCGGTGAACGCTGTAAATAGCGCGTCGAACGAAGCTCTTGATGTATTGGAGAAATTGATCCCCAGCACACACGCGGTTGTAACGCTCAATCATGAACAAGGGTTCGCGCAAGCGGTTGTAAACCCTGAGATGCACAGCAAGCGCTTTCTTATTACCTGACATGCCTATTGCCCTAAAGCTCGGTACCACCGGCAACCTGGCGCGCTTCGCTGTGGGTGATGCGCTGCTGGTTGACGAGATCGAAACGCTGAACCCTACGGGCAATCTGACAGTGGGTAGTTTGCTGGGTGCTACCCAGTCTCTTTACTTAGGATCGGCAGCGGCCACGACGGTTGTACAAGGCAACCTGTCGGTTATTGGGTCCTTCACGTTTTCGAATTATGACCTGTACCTAGCGAATGATCCCGTTACCGTTTCAACAACGTACGCAAATACGTTCGTAGGAAACAAGCTGACGAACGAGACGTGGACGCGGGTAAGCGGTGGCACACTTCTTAAGAACATAGCGTACACGTACACGGGGAATAAAATGACCCAGGAAGTACGCACTATCTATGCGTCGAATGGTACGACTGTCGTTGCTCAGCTGACTGTGGCGTACAGTTATACTGGCAATAAGATGACGAGCGCCAACTCAACGCGCAACGTGTAGGAGCCTTATGTTTTCGTTTCCTGGCGCTGCAGCTCCGACCTTCGCGGATCCCAATACGCAAGCGGTGCACACCAATGCGTCTGTGAGCGCCAGCGGGTCCGTTGTTCTTTCAGGTTACGGAGCGGGTTCGCTCGAGCTCATCGTCAACATCACCGCGTCGCCCACGGGAACGCTACCGACGCTCCAGTACACCGTCACCGAGGTGGACCCGGTAACGCTGACCGCAACCGTTGGGGCCGCGCATTCTTCCAATGTGTTCAGCGCCATCGGGATTCAAGTGTTGACCATTCCCACGCAAAGTGGCGCGGTGAAAGTAGCGTGGACGATAGGAGGTACGGGCTCTCCCACGTTCACGGGGGTGAACGCGTCGGTAAGTGCGAAGGCCGACGTTGCGGTGGGTGCGGTAGGCGCTGCAGCACCGTTAACGGCCGTGCAGGTCGCGGGCTCCGATGGAACTAATCTGCGCGCGCTTGCCACCAATACGTCAGGGCAGCTGGTTGTCGCCCCCTTAACTACCACAGATAAAAGTGGTTCCGGGACGCTAGGGGCCCTGAACGCTACGCTCACCGTTCCACTCAACGGATGCACTACGTTGACGTGCAGCACAACCGGTACGTGGAACGGTACGGTAGAGGTTTTTGGGCAAGCTGGGGATGGACAGTGGGTTGGGCCCTTGCCCATTTTATTTGCCTATTCTTTTCAAAACTATTCCCTCAATCAAGGGTTTAACTTTGCAAGCAACATCGTCGGCAGCGTTAACGTCGGTGGCTATACCCAAATACAGCTTCAAATGACGGCGTATACGTCGGGTACAGTTACCATTACGTGGAATGCTTCCGTTGCACCTGGGACTACAGGTGCTGTTGCTCTACTACCGGATCAAGCAATTGCAATTGCGGGGGGTCTGACTGCATACGGGCAAACCTTTTACAATAACCCCATTTGTATCGGCGGCGTTGACGGGGGTGGGTTATTGCGCTCCGCATTAACGGACACGTCGGGGCGCCTAGTTGTTACACAAACAACGGCTACGAATCTTAAAGCACAAGTCGTTGGCCCGAACACGCTCGCGGATGCAACCGCCAACGCAGCAACTGCAGTACCCGCCCAGGCGTTTATTTCGGGGTACAATGGCACAACGTGGGACCGCACGCGTTCAGCTGGAAATGCAGCGGATGCTTTGGCCACGGTGGCATTGGGTGTCATCTACGTTAATGCGTTCAACATGGGGTACAACGGCACAACGTGGGACAGATTGAAGTCCAGTACCGCTAACGGTCTTCAAGTCGATGTAACGCGTGTGCAGGGGACGGTTTCAACAAAGCCAACGACCGCATCGACCCCGGCCGTCACACAAGTAGCTGGCAGTGCATCGAACGTGGTGCTCAAAGTTGCCAACGCCAATCGGTTAGGTTTACTCATCTACAACGACAGCACAGCCATCCTCTATGCAAAGCTGGGGACGACTGCGTCGAGCACCAGCTATTCGGTGCAGCTTGCACCCCAAACTTCTTTTTCAATCCCCTTTGGATATACGGGAGAGGTCGATGGTATCTGGGCATCGGCTGCGGGAAACGCGTACGTTACAGAGTTGACTGCGTAAGGAGACCGCATGACTTCGCAAACGTTAACCGCCGTCATTGCTTCGTGGACCCCCGTCAATGTGAATGCCGGTACGTATACTTGTCAGTACTTCGTGCAGGATCAACCAACAACAGCCGCATCCACCATGTTCTGGTATCGGGGTATGGTCCAAGCACAGGCTCTGCCGGCAGCGCCCGCGACCGCTGCTATCACACCGGTTACGCTCACGGGTTTGACGCAGGCGGCCCTTCTACAAAGCTTGCAAGCCGATGTAGCTAACCTCGTCGTCGCTTTGACAGCAAAGTACCCGACGGTTATTACGGTTCCAATCGGCTATGCAACGCCGGTCATCGTGAATATTCCGTGATATGAGCTACTTGATCGCTGATGCGCAGGATGTCGTTCCTCTCAGCCTCGTGGTGGAGCGCGAGGGCGTGGGGGGTATCGCGGGGTTATCCCCCACGGTAGCTCTGCGCCTCGGGGAAGATCCAACACAATACTTGGACTGGTCCCTCATGGCCTTCAAAGCCAGCGGATGGGTAACGAAGTACAAGACCATGACGGGGGTTGAGCGCGGGCACTACTACACGCTTCTCAGCTTGCCGACGTTGGGGGCTGTAGCCGGGGCGTCTTACGTGGCACAGTTCAACGTGAACAATGGCGCCGATGTTCAAGGGGAGGCCGAGGACGTTCTTTTAGTGACCTCGGTCGCTACGGATGTTGCGTTGCTTCGAAAGGCGCTGACCAACCGAATGGAAGAATCTCCGGGCAACCCAGGGCAGCTCACCCTGTTTGACGATGACGGCTTCACCGTTTTGGCGCGGTGGCAGCTTACGGACACGACCGGGGGGGCGGTGGTCAGCAGTTTGGGGACGCCGGCGCGTCGGAGCGCGCGCGTGTAATGCGCAGCGGCTTTCTTGCGTTGACGGGCGTTCCTTTCGGAACGCTTACGATCACCCGGGGCCTCGGGGGTTTCGGCACAGGGTTGGTGGAGCCGGTTGTAGAGGAGGGCGCGGAGCTTCCACGTCCGGCCCCGCGAGCGGTGCCCGAGAACAAGAAGGCGCCCACGGCGCTTGTTTACCAACCGATGGCTAAGAAAAAGAGGGGGCGCTAAGCGCCCCTGTATCAGTCGAGCTCCGCCCCTTGCAAACGGCGCAGGGGGGAGTCCGGCGCCCCGAAAACTTCGAGGCCCGCCAGCGCTACGATGTCCCGCAAAGACGCTTCGGGCGCCGTCGGGTCAACGTCGATAAGATCCTCAGGCCGAGGAAGAACACAGCCCGGCCAGAGGTTCGCGCTGGCCGCTAGGCTTTTCCCATGAGCGACGCCAAGAGATCTGCCGAGAGCTGCTCGTCGTAGCCCTGGCGGAGGTGCGCCTTGTAGTATTCCAGCAGTTGCGTGTGATCCATGTTCAGCGCGCGCTCGGTGAGCATCATCAGCATCATCAACTGGACGTTCGTGAGCTTGACGCCGCCAGTTACACGCTTGTTGAGCTCGGTCACGCTGGCGGACAGCTGTTCCTGCACCAAGGTCAGCCGCTGGATGGTCTCGGCAATTTGGAGAAGCGTGACGTTCGTCTCCCGAGCGTTGGTTCCTTGCGGCTGTTGCATGGCGGGCTGTTGAGGAAAGGGGATCGGTTGCTGCATGGGTTGCTGCGGCACGAGTTGCGGGTTCGTCGACATACCAGGTCCCGGCATCGTCGGCATCCCGAAAGACGTCGGGGAGTTCATCGGCATCGTCGGCATCCCGAAGGACGGCGGCGCGTTCATCGTGTTTGGCATCTGGGTAGGGATTTGTCCCGGCATCGACTGCGGTTGCGAAGGCATTTGACCGGGCGCACCCATGTGCGGGGGGAGCATGTGCGCGGGGATCACGACAGGGACTTGCGGCCCGGGCATCTGCGGGTTGAAGCCCCCCGGTTGCTGTTGTTGCTGTGGAAAGCCGCCTTGCACCGGCTGTTGCTGGAAGGGCAGTTGCTGCGGGTTGTTCGGCATTTGGGGCGGCATCTGGGGGTTGTTGTTCATGGCAGTTCCTTTTCTCTTGTCATGCTCGATCAGCGCGTCCGCAACGGTTTGAGCGCGGGCGTCCACGCTGAGGTCATGAAATGCGATCTTTTGTTCTTCCGTGCTGCACAAACCCATCAAGTGCATGAGCCTGTACAAGCCGGCCAATTGATACTGTGTTTTGAGGGCAGCGACATCGCGGGGGGCGGTATCGATGCTTACAAGGGCGATTCCCACTACTTTCTCCTGAGCTGCGTTAGGCGCTGTTGATGATCGGGGGAGAGCTCGGACCAACAAGCCGACACCTGCATATCAACACAGCGATAGCAGGGCTTTGCGTCGACCTTGGCAGGGTCTGGGTTGCGAATGTTCTTCGCCGGGCACTTCAGCTGTGCCTGTAAGTTGCTCCAAAACTCGGTGATGAACGTGATGAGGTTGACGCGCAATTCATCGAGGGCGTTGGGCTCTACGACAAACTCTTTACCCAAAAGCGCCTCGATGTACGCTGCGCGGTACCAGTTCGGTTGAACCGGTAGTTCCGCATGACGGCAGAGCTGGTAGAGCTCCGTGCGGTTCATGTGAGCGAAGAGTTCATAGAGCTCTTGCGTGGAGGAATCGAGCGATGGGTCCATCTTCGTCTTCGTTCCAGGCCCAGACTTCTGTGAAGGGGTCCTGATTCGGAAGGGTTACGGTTTTCGCACTTGAGATAGCAAAGTTTTGAGCGTCGTTACACCCGGCTGTTTTGGCGATGATATCTTCGAGTAACTTCACTCTATTGGACGCATCATTGCTCTTATGCCGAGCTACCTTCGTGGATTTCAGCCAGCGCTCGTTGTAAAGCTCTTCTTCGCGGAAGTGAAGTAGAAGAAGCACCTCGTACTCCACATTGGGGCGAAAGAACGCCAAGAAGTCAGGGTGGTTTTTTCCTAGAAACCCCTGCACTTCGTTCTTGAAACGCTCCCCCTCTTTGGTCAGTTTACGGAAGCGCCCGCGGGTAAAGTACGCGTGGTTGGTCGACGGGGGAAAGAGGGGAAGGCAGACGTACATCATGGGGGTGTCAAGCGTCGGAGTCCCCGGCGTCCTTGGTCCATGTTGGTCATTTCGACGTTCTGCCCCCGAAGGGTTACCTGGCGGCTCAGTCCCTTGGCGTAGCGCTCGAGCGCCTCCAAGATGGCGGTGATTTGCTTGTTGGCAACTTCGAGGTCCTGTTCAAGCTTCAGAAGTTCCCGAAAGCGCGGCTGTTCCTTGACCAAGTCTCTCAGAACGGTTTCGGCAGGTTTCGGACGCTTACCGAGGGCCACTTCATTGCGTATGGTGGCGCGTAGGTCGACCCCGATGATGTCCATTTCATTGCGTATGGTGATGAGCCGCCCTTCGATCTCCGCCTTGGCGCAGCTCGTGTACTCGAACCAGCAATCCACCTGGCCCATCAGGATGGAATAGGCGTCGCCTTCGAGGCGGGTGTATTGATCGGGATGAATGAGTGGGCGAGGAAAAGGGGGACGGCCCGGGGGGTCGAACCCCTTCATGGACAATTCCATGAACACGTCGTCGTAGCTATCCCATGTCGCGTGTGCAGCGGCTTCTTGCTGTTGCCCCAAGCCGATGTTGCCGCCTACGTGCAGCGTCATGTCAGCCTCCTAGGTACGAGAGAACGTTTGCGGCTTTGCGCGTGCCGGGTATAGGCCGGTTCGCAGGGCCGTTCGAAGGGGCACCATGTGCAGTGGCGCCCTTCTTCTCGATCGGGAAGTTGGTTCTGGGACGCAAGTAAGTGAATGTGCTTGGCCCGGCTGTCCATAAAGTTCCAAGCGTTGACGTCGAAGGGGATGAGCCAGGGGGTCTTTGGGGGTGTGTAGTTGCTGTTCGACTTGTTGTAATAAAGGATCCACGTCAGCGGAACATCGAGTAATCGCTGATACAGAGACACCTGCTGTACGTGGTCTTTATCCGGCTGCTTGATCTTGTCGTACTCCGGGGCGCTCTTGGTTTTGATCTCGAGCAGGATGCGCAAGTAAATATTTTCTTCCTGGTCGTAGAACGTGAAGAGGCCGTCGGCGCTGGACTGGTAAAGATACTGGGCGGCCAGGGCACTGGTTGTGGCGTCGATGCGTAGCTCGTGCTCGAACACGAGCTTGCCGCCCGTGTTGAAGCACATACGCTGGAAGTCGTCTTGCAGCAGTGCGTGCACCATGTGCCCCATGTCGAAGCGCATCTGCATGTTGACGTCCGCATCTTCTTCATTGACGGTCTTCTGCGCATTTATCAACGAGTAGGCCGCGTGCCGACTGCAATGGCACAATTCAGACGCGTGAAGCCCCGGAGCACGGTCTTCGTCTCCGGGGATGAATGCATTCACCGTACGCCGGCGTTTGCGCTGCGACTTGTAGTGTTCGAAGATACCCTTTAGTGCGGCCACATGGGCGAGCAGGGGCTTCCAGTCGTTGAGGGGGTCGTAGAGGTCATTGATCGTTACGAGACGGGGCACCGCTTACCTGCTTCCAGTGTTCATAGGGGACCAGGATCCACTGGTCGTCAACGTGCAGCGTCGACCGGTTGGTAAAGTTAATCTGGAAAAGGGGAACCTCACCGAGCGCACACTCAGAACGAATCTTGTCGAGGTCGGCTCTCTCCACCCTTATCCCCTTGGTGAAGGCGGTTTTATTCTCGATGCGGTACTTGCCCTTGACGCGGCCATCCCCTTTGCGCCAGGAGAGCGCCCCCGACCCCCGTTGACGGTGCCCGCCCATGTCCGCGGCTACCGCTTCTTCTTGCTTCATGGTCGCGCGCTTGACGCGCTTCGCGCTGGGCAGGGGGGGAAGCACGCTGGGAGCAAGGAGGGGCACGTTGATGGGGCGCTCCGAGGTCATCGCCTCGAACAACCCATCGTAGTTACCCGTCCACACGCCCACCGCATTACCCACGGAGAACTGCCAGTTCATTCGTTCGGGCGTCAGCGTAATGGGAAGGATCTTCAGCGATACAAGCATTGCACACCCGCTGACGCGAAGACTTCGCGTCTAACAAAGAACTCAAAGTTGACGTTACCCATCAAGTGCATACGCAGGTCATTTTCCGTAGGGTACTTGGTGCCCTCCAGGGGTTGCCGTGTCTGCCAATTGGTGACCATGAAGTAGCCACCGAAATTGGTGATGACACCACGGTGCGCCGCGGAGCGAATCAAGTCGCCATACATGTCGGTACCAAAGAGGTCGTAGTAGTACCGAAACTCTCCCGTGATGTTCTCGTGGGTTCCCGCTTTGCCCTTGAGGGTTTTGTAGTGGACCTCCTTTCCTATCGCGACCTTGTTGTTATCGTTAATCTTCGCGCCGCTCCAGAGCACGACGTCGATGAGTTTGAAGTGCTTGCTGGCTTCGCCCCCTTTGACCTCCCAGTCCTGGATGTACTTCTGCATAGGACTTGGGGCGCTGCCCTTGCTCTGATTGGCTACGACCTGCTGCACCATCATTAAGGTGGTGTTGTTGGTACCCCGGCGCGTCGTGGGTACGTAGTTCAACCAGAACTGCTTCATTAAAAACGCGTGGGCGCCGCGTTTGGCGAACTCATCGAGGTCTTTTTCTGCATCGGCCTGAGGTTGCAGCGAGGAAATGCTGTCGATGGCGACGATGTTACAAACGCTGCGTGACGTGAGGCCCAGAACTCCTTCGAGAATCTTCTCGCCGGTATCCCCCTGGATGGTTTCAATGTGCCCAACCTGCCGCTTCCAAAAGTCGATCTCTGTGGAAGAGAGCTGGGGGTAACCTCGCTGGTGGCGGATCTCGTTCCAGTTGTTGAGCACATTGTCGGGCACGGCGATGTAGCAGCCGACCTTTCGAATCCATTCAAAGTCCATGGCGCCCTCGGTATGGGCGATGGCCCCAATGAAATCATCGCCATAGATGCGTTGTTGCATGGCGAACATACGCCAGAGCAACCAGCTCTTGCCCGACCCGTAGGGCCCCGAAAGCATGGCGCCCCCACCGGCGGGAAACCCGCCCCCGAGGGCGATGTCGAGCTCGATGATGCCCGTGGGTCGTCGGAGCAAGTAAGGGCTTTCCAGGTCCTCTGCACTGACGAAAGTTTCGGGGTTCTTTTGGCGGAGCGCGTTGATCTCGCGCATCTTCTCCGCGTAGGACTTGTCCGTAACGCGGGTGAAGGTCTCGGTAGGGCTGAGCGCGCTCATGGAGGCCAGTGCTCCTTGGGGAGCAACCCCGGCGCTGACCTCGGAGGTCATCGCTACGGAAACGGTAGCGATCTTGGGCTGCGCTTTACCCTTGGCTTTCTTATCGTTGGGGGCGGGGTCTACTACGGTCTTTTTCTTTGCTGGCATGATTCTTTCTCAAAGGGTTCCGTGCCGTGCTTCGGGCACTGAAGGACCGAACCGTGCTTCTCGAGCGGGCCGCCACACTTAGGGCAACCCGCGTTCGCTACCTTCTCCCGCTGCTCCTGATCTACCCGTTCATCAACGCCGAGCTTCTCCATAACCGGTCTCCTTGAGCACCGCGCGAAGCCGCGCGGACTTGGAGAAGCATACGCGAATTTGAAGGTCGACGAACCGTTGGGTTTGCGTTTGCTTACGGCGCCCCTCCTTACCCGCGAGGTAAGTCAGAGAAACCGTACGCTGAACGCGCGAGGTGTAGACGCGCAGCGTGCCTAAGCCCGGTACGACGACGGTGCCTTGATGCACCAGTTGATCGAGCAGCGCATCGTACAAGGCGTCGGTGATGCTTGAGACACGCTTTCGGGACAGACCGAGGCGCTGCGCAACCAATGCGTCGAGGGCCAGCTTGTAGGTCTGACTCATTAGCCCTTGGCCTCGCCCCAGCTATCCCCCGAGCCACCCTCTGCAACGAGGGGGCAAAGAAGTTCTTCACTGAAGGGATGTTCCATTATCTCCTGGATGTTGGACATGGCAAAAGGCACGTATTCGGTACGGCACTCAAAGACGAGTTCGTCATGCACTTGCAGAACGGTGTGACAGTCGTATTCCCGATCAAGGGCCAGGGTATCAATGCTTAATTGTGCCATCATGGTGATGTCGGCCGCGCTGCCCTGTATGACAGTGTTCACCGCAAGGCGCTCCCCTTGTGCTCGCTCCACTTTATTGGACGACATGATCATGGGGATGTTGCGTCTACGACCGAGAATGGTGAAGGCGAAGCCTGAGGCGCGTCCTTCTTCCACCGTTTCGGTCATGAAGCGTTCCACGGCGGGATAGGTGCCCTTGTACTTCGCTATCTTGTCCTTGGCAGCTTGAACGGTGATGCCGAGGTCGTTCGCTAATTTGTTTGGGCCCATACCATAATTGAGCCCGAAGCCGATCGATTTTGCCCCAGTGCGGTCTTCGGCGCATGCATGCAGGTACTCTTCGAGCGTGCTGCCATAAAGGGTGGCCCGCGTCAGAACACCGGGAAGTACGGTCTCCGCTTCTTGTGCAGCATCGGTCGGCGACAACTTGGCGATCTTCTTGAGTAACCCCTTGGCTTCATTGATGTCGTCGTAGGACTTGCCGAACATCAGGGAGGCGTTACCGGCGTGGATATCCCATCCGCGCAAGAAGACGCCGACCATGGTTTGTTCTTGGGCAGCGGCGGCGAGCAGACGCATTTCCAGTTGCGAGTAATCAAAGCCGATGACGGTGTAACCGGGGTCCGTAATGAACGCCTTACGTAGGTTCCACTGATCATTCTCAGGGCGAGGTATGTTCTGAAGGTTAGGGTCACTTGAACTTATACGCCCTGTACGCGGTGTTTGATTGAAGCTCGAATGAATACGGTCGTAGGTGTCCACTAGCGCATCCAAGCCCACGATGTACGTGCCGTGCAGCTTTTCGTACTCGCGTTTTTGAATTATCAGCCCGACGACAGGGTCATCGTGTCGATAATGCTCGAGGCTGTCCGCATCCCACGACGGTCGGCGTATGCCGGACTTTCCCCCACTCGTCCACTTCAGAGGCGTTAGCCCTGTGCTATCCATATACTTGCCTACTTGGATGGATGAATTGGGGTTAAGAGCGAAGCCGGCGCGCATGGTGATCTCGCGCTCGATCTCCGCAATCTTCTTCTCCGCTTCGGGGCGGGCCGCTGCAAACTGCGCGCGGTTGACTTTGATACCCCGGCGCTCCATTTTCCAAAGCGACCGTGTGAAGGGAGATGCCACCTTGGTGAAGTAATCCCACAAGGTTTCGATGTACGGCGGCTTGCGGATGAATAGCGAGTACGTGCGCTCGCTTTGAAGTTTTGCGCGTAGAGATTCGAAGACTTTGAGCGTTCCCCACGCGTCGTTGGCCGCGTACTCTACGAGCAGCCCGAAGTTTTCCCGTTCCGCTTTTTCAATCAGCTGCGCGGGGGATTGCTTCGCATTGATCCTACCGAACTGATCCTGGAAGTCGGCCCAGGTCCAATTGAGAAGATGCTTCGCGATGAACTTGAGCTTGTGCGACAATTGATCGTAAAGCAGGGAATGCATGACCTGGACGCAGTACCACTTGCCAACGAGCGTGTGCCCGAAGTTGGCCAGGATGTGCATGTCGTACTTGGCGTTCGCCAAGATCCAGGTGATGTTTGGGTTTTGAAAGCAAGGGGTAAAGAGTGGCAACAGGTCTGCGTGCAGGGTGGCGCGTTGCTTACCCCAAGCCAGCGACCAATAAAGTGGTACGTCTTTCCAGCGAATGAGCCCGGTGGTCTCTGTATCGATGGCGACCTCACGCGTGTTGTACACCTCGCGAATAACCCGTTGAATTTCATCGGGGTGTGTAATGGGTCGTGTGGGGAGCGTAGCGTAAGGATGCCCGATGTATTGGGCGGTCGGTAAATCGGTGTTCCACATGCAAAGGCGCTTTCAAAGTAGAACGTTTGCGCCCGCGTCCCCGAAACGCGGGCGCCAAAACGCGCGGGTTACTGACCCTGCTGCCCGGAGAAGGGGGGCCAGCCGGGCAGGTTCATAGAGGGGGGCGAGAAGGCGGGCTGTGCCTGTGAAGCGGGCCAGATGGGCATTCCCCCGTTTGGCATAGCGGGCGCTGCCATCGATGCGGGGGGCGTTGGCATCAGGGGTTGCTGCGCAAAGGTTGGCGGGGTGAAGACGGGGTACGGCGCCGGTGCGGCAGGCATCGCGGTCTGCATGGGGGGATTGAAGGTTGGGTACGCGACCGGTACCTGCGTCTGGGAGGCAGGGCCCTTAGGAATGCCCCAAAGCTTGCGCTGTTCTTCGAGGGGCGTCGGCGCGAACTTCGCATCGAGGCGCAACGGTTTGATGTTGGCCGCCGTCGCTGCGTCCACTTGAATTGGTCGCGGGTTCGATCGGTTGGTGGGCAACAACGCGGTCTGGTTGTTCTTACCCGTAGGGATCGCCGTGAGCTCGAGGTCTTCATCGAAGAGCGTCGCGCGCTGGGGCGTCAGGTTGTACTGAGCGCACGCACGGCACGACAAGACCTCACGAACGAAGAGCACTTGCCCGCAGAGGGCGCAGCCGTAGGGTGCGTTCAGCTTTTTGGTCTGCTCTGCATTCAAGGTTGTCGTGCGCAGGTCGACAACCAGTGCGCCACACGAGGGGTTACCGCACATCTTGGCCGTGCAGATGATGGAGGCTTGGCTACCGCACGTTACACAATCTGTGCAGATGGTTTGGTCCATGTAGCCAAAGAGTTGTTCCTTGTGCATGGCGAACATCGGCCAGGGGATTAGATTTCCGATTTTGTACTCGTACTGGCCGACCCGTTGGTCATTGGGCGCTACGGGAACCCAGTCGTAGTACGGCTGTCCCGTTGAGGGGTTTCTGGCGTCGCTCGGAAGTTTGCACCACAGACCGTAGTCGTACCAAGTAAAGCCGAACTGCGGGGTGTTCGACATGTACTTACCACGATCTTCTTTTCCAGAGCCCCAGTACATGTCACATCCAAGGCAAGGCTCACGACGATTCTTGTCCATGCGCAGAGGCCCTGCGCAGCACACCGCCGTCTTTTTACTCGTGGGGTGACGGTGTACGTAAAAGGGGAAGTACTCGAGCGTCTCCTCTACAATCGTGTTGTCCTCGAGCACGTAGGGGACGACGTACTTTCCCGGGATGAAGCGACCCATGCGTGGATGATCCGGGAGGCGGAACGTATCCTTCCAGTAGGGGCCTCCCCCGCCAGCCTTCCGCGATTCCCGTGACTCCGCCTCACACTGCTTACGGTAGTGCTCCCGTTGATTCGCCGTGCCACCCCCGAAGGGCGTGACATGCGTCAAATCCCGCGGGTCTTTTCCAAATGCTGCCATACGTTCTCCTCTGGCCCTTTAGGCGTTACTTACAGGGACTGTGCCCTCTTTTTTGTTAAGCCAAGTGCTGTACGGTACGGCGTCGAAGAGCTGTTCCCAGACTTCTTCCGCCGTTAAGTTATCGGGTTGGGCATCTTCGTCATCGAGCAAACGGGGTGGGTATTCAATGACGTGGGCGTTGAGAGTGCTTCCCAGGGAGGGGCCGTCGTAGCGGCGGTACGCGCGCATTAGTTCCTCCCCGGGGTCTTGGTGAAAGCGGATCTGGTAGGGGTCCACGGCGTAGCGCTTTGTTTGCTGAAGAACTTGCCCGGCGTTGTACGTGCCACGGATTCCCGCGGCGTTGTTATCGAGGAAGAAGTACACTTTCCCGCCAAACTTTTCAATCAGCCAGCGGTGCTCCCAGGAGAAGTAAGAGCCCATCAAGCCGATCACATTCTTGATGCCGGCTTGCCAGACCCACATGCACGCTTTGTATCCTTCTACAACAACCAAAAAGCTATGCTCGGGTCTGTGCACAAGGAGAGAAGGAAGCACGTTATGCAAGTTGTAAAGGACCTTGCGTCGATCCCAGGGGCCGCGCTCGGGTAGACCCCACAAGAGGTATTCCTTGTTGTAGATTTTGTAGCGGGGGCGCACATCCTTGTGGAGCGTACGTCCGTTGATACCCACGAGGCGCCCGAGGGTATCGCGAATGGGGTACGTGATGCGGTCGTGCCAATGGTCAAAGCCGACGTCGAAGTAGCGCAGCGTTTCTTCCTTGAACCCGGCCATTAGAAGTGAAGGGATGGTGTATCCATCAAAAAAGCCAAGGGCGCCTTCAGGCAGAGGCGCCAGGCTGTAGACCCCCGGGTCGAGGGGGTCAGGCCCCGGGGGGGTTGTACGCCGCGCGGCCTCGATGAGGTCTTTGTACTGAAGGTCGATGAGCTGATGGGAAACGCCTACCCCGCGCAAAAAGGTGAGCAGGTTTCCCTTGGCGTGACAGGAGTGGCAGAAGTAAACGCCGTTCAGGATGTTCATCGCGAAGGACGCGGTGGCATCATCATGAAACGGGCACAGGGCCATCACGTTCTCCGAACCGGAGGGCCGTACGTTCTCGAGGAACTTGTAAGCGATATCCAGAATCTCGGAGTGAACGTCGTAGGTCAATGAACCATCCCCGCGACCTCAGCTGCCCCCTTAGAAATCTCAGCGGATTCTTGTTTATTTATTAGAGGGCGTGGAGGCTTAACAGCAGAAGCTTGCTTTGACTGCGCTTCGGTTTTCAGGACCGCTTGCGCTTCCTTGTCGGATAGTTCGCCGTAGTAAGAAAAGTTGTGGGCGGGCATTCCGTGGATACGAAAACCGGAGAGCTTATAGCGTCGACATGCGCCCCCCATAACGAGGGCCAGCGTGTTGGCTCCCTTCTTCCACTCATTGATAACGCGAATGAGCATGGTGGCGTCTTGGCCAAGGGAGTCGGAGAACGCGACCTCTTCCGTGTTGGCGTCTTCATTCTTCGCGGCGTCCCGGTTGGCTTGAACGCTGGCGATGACGGGTATTTTCATATGAAGCACCACCTGCCGTAGGGCGCGGCTGATGTTGGCAACCCGCTCGTTAGGTTTCTTCGAACCGTGCAGGTCACTCATGAGGTACATGCCGTCGACGAATACAATGTGCGGTTTGTAGCGATCGATCTTCGATTCGAGCCACGCGACGGTGTCCTGTCCAGGACGAACGTCTTGTGCCGAAAGGCATACGAAGGTCATGCGCTGTTTTAGAAGGCGCAACGAGTCGGCCACACAGTAGAAGCTATCGCGTTCTTCAGGCGTTAGACGCCCTGCGGTGAAGCGCTCGTAATCAACTCCAGCCATGGTGCAGCCGATGCGTTCGAAGATCTCATCGGCGTCCATTTCCTTAGAGTAAATGAGAATGCGATAGGCAGGGTCGAGATCGATGATGAAGGCGGCGAGGTAACAAATGATCCAGCTCTTCATCGACTTCGGGCGTCCGTAGACGATGATGTAGTCGGTGCTTCGAATACCGAGCGTCGCCTTTTGAAGAGGTTCCCAAGGCCAGGGGCATACGGAAACCCGTTCCCCACGTGCCGCGGCTAAATAATTGTTCCAGACGCGGGGCATGGCGTCGGAGGCATGCACATCGATCTTACGCGGCGTGCAATCGTTGCGAAGGCTTGCCGCAGCTTCTTGAAGAAAGCCGACGGCGCGTGCCGGGTCCACTTCCACCAACTCGCCGACTTGCGCAACGAGCTGCCTCGTTTGAACCTTGATCCGGTCCTTGCGCACCTCAGCGCAAAGAGCGTCGGTGGTCATTGATTTATCGTCGCAGAGGGCAAAGTGAGGAAACTTCTGCATCAGCGCTTGGGGACCCCAAACGCTGCCCATGGTCTCCGGCGCGGAGTAGTAACCGAGGAGCTGAGTAAAGAAGCCCTTGGTTTCGGACATTGTGAAGTCGTCGTGCGTAATCCCCCATTGCACGACCGAGTTCAGGTCGCCGTTACTAATGATGCGCGATACGAGCTGATGCTGCCAACTGTACAGGGTACGGCGCTCCTTTCCTGCCCCCAGGATTGTTACGGGGGGTGACGACGGTACGTCCCCCATGCGGTCTGCGCAATGAGGGACATTGGTACTACTAGGTGTGGTAGTTAGGAGACAGCGATCCCACTACATATCGGGGACGTCGCTACCGGTCAGGTGCTCCGCGAGACCCATTGCCTGGGTTTTCGGTAGAGAGACAGCTCCAGGCCCGTCTACCCCATCTGAGAAAACGGTGCGTGCAACGTCCCCTTCCAGACAAGCGACAAACTGACGAAATGCGTCTTGGGTCGCTGGGCTCCATACGTTGCCGGTATGACGAATGAAAGCGGACACCCGCGTGGTAGGATTCATTAAAGCGCTGAGCACTTGAATCTCGGGTGTGTTTTTGGTGTAGTCGATGGTGAGACGCGCTAGCTGCACGCGTGTAAGAGAGCTGGTTCCATCAACGGGCACAGCGATTCCTTAAAGGATAGGAAGGCCCGCCGCGGCGGCGCCCTCGTTGAGAAGGCGTCGTCCCGTAATGAAACACGCCTCAGTGGTAAACGACAGCGCACCCTCGGCGGAGGGGCAAGGACACGTCAAGGTGACGGTGTACCGTTGCTTGCTGTAGTCCTCGGAAGCGGTGGACAAGAGCACCGCAACAGTGCTTGTGAGTTCCCCCTTCTGTTCAGCGAAATGAGCTTGCTGTGCCATCAAGCGGAAGGGGTCTTCTTCCAAAGCGCCGCCGCTTTGTTGCGGAGAAATCCCGTACTTCTCGTAGAGGGCGTGCCAAGCGGGCGTGATCATGGAAGTACCATCGGCGGGGGTACGTGATAGTTCGGGGTTACCTTGATAACCTCGTCAACGACATCCTTGGGGATTAGCCTTTTCTCAGCGGCCAGCTGAAGCTTCTTCGGATCGATTTTGTAGACGACCTTGTTGGTGATCGTTCCCCCTGCGGAGAGAAAGGCATCGTGTCCCACGGCCGCATAAAGAGCGTCGGCGTTCACGGTGGTGGTTTTTTGGTAGAACTCGAAGTCGCTGCAGGAGACACCGAGACCCCGCACGGCTTTCTCTGCATCTTCCCGCGTTGTGTTGTACGCTTCCAGCAAGCCATCAAGCACTAGAAAGAATGCTTGATTGGCTTGCTTGAATGCTTGCAGATTGCTCTTGGCGTTTTCAAACGCCGCCACTTCCGGGACCTTGCTTGAATCGACGTCGTTGTGTCTCACCATTCCTCCTCACCCGCAGCGCCATCAAGCTGCGACGCACTGACTGTTTCAGGGGCTACGACCTCGCCGTAAACCGTTTGCATGTAGCTTGCGTAGTACCGTTTGACGGCGCTGAGCCCGGATGCAAACTTCTCTTTGGGACTGCCCGTGCTCTTGTCAGAGAAGCAACGAAGAACGTAGGCAGGGTGAAGCAAGGGCACGACGGGGTATTCCACGACGCTTTGCTGCGTGGGCATGATGTATTCCCCGCGCACCTTGTGACGCCACACGCCCTTCGGCGTGAGCTGCGCGCGATGACCTGCGCCGGGAAGCTTCAAAACGGTGCCCGGGGCACCCACCATGTCGGGTTTCAGCTCCCCGGATTCTTGAAGTACTTTGAGTGATCGTCCGAGAACGGCTTCGGCCGCTGTGGCTCCCAGGGTTACGATGAGAATTGGATCCACCGCGTAGATTTCTTGTTGAAGGCGCGGTAGACACGCGGCCCGCTGAACAGTATTGGGGGCTTCATCTTGTTCGACGGGTAAAGAAACGCCTTTGCGCGTTACGAACTTCTGGCGTCCTTCACCATCCAGTTGATAGATGAAGGAGCGGCAGCACACGGCGTTTGTGATGTAGAAGTGCTTGATGCCGATGGCTTCAAGAACGGTGCGCAGGAAGCGACCACTCTTGCCTATGAAGGGGCGCCCCTCTTCGTTTTCCTCACGTCCAGGGCCTTCGCCGATGAACATGATGGCACCCTGAGCGCCTTCGCCGAATACGAAGGCGCCCCCGGTTTCTTGCCGGACCTGCCCAAGATTGCAGGCCGTACAGGTCTCCCATTCTTGTCGAAGAACGGTGAGGCTCTTTCGGTAGTCAGGGGTCATGAATCAACCAAGAAGGATTTTCTTCGCGTCTCTTGTGCCTTCGTTCGGCAAGGACTTTGCCAGGGTCAAGTTGGCGCTTTGCGCTCGAGCGCGAAGCAGCCCGGTTAGCAGGTTCTCACGCATGCTGCTGTAGGCGCGCGCCTCTTCTTCTTCCATCTCGGAGAACCGTCGGATGTTCTCGATGTGTACCGTGAGCGTAACCGGCGCGTTGGACAGGTCGAGAGGCAGCAATACCGGGTCGTAGGCCGCGTGGAGGATGCCCTGCGGGGTTGGAACACGAATCGGTGCGCAGTGCAGCTCGAAGGCATCGTAGACGGTTGCAACGTCGCCGGCCTGGGCCTTGTGGTACCGGCACCCATCGCCAATGCGGCAAACCAGCCGACGGGTGCCCGAATCCACTACCGCCCAAACAGTTCCATCGTTGTTGCTGGGGGCTTCATTCTTGATTTCCATGATGACGGGAATCCTACGAGGATCGGTTCGTACGGTCCGCCTTCCTCGGCAGGCCAGGACCGTAAGTGGCTTATCAGCTTTTTCGCCATGCCGATGCACTGGCCAACGTCGTCCACGATGCCCAAGAGCAGCGGCGTCTTTTTGTCAGGTTCTGGCCGCGTCGGGCGGCCTAGCAATTGTTGTAGACCTGGCTGTTGTGAAAACAGCGAGGAAAGGATGATGGTGTCAAGGCGCTGGCAGTCGTACCCTTCTTTGCCGTACTTGGTGATGGAGAAGATGACGTCGCGCTCAGCCACGAAGCGGTTGCGTACACCCGGGTCGACCTCGTACGTCAGCAGCCCTGCCTGGGTTGTGACCGCAAGCAAATCGTGGATGTATGCGCGTTGCCGTCGCTCGAGCTCATTTTGGAGCTTGCGGGCTACAGCAACTTGACGCTCAATTTGTTGCAGGCCCACGAGCTCCGCACGAAGGGTCTGCTGTTCGAGGGCCGTGATCCCCTTCGTGAGGCGCGCTTCAATGCACGCTTTGCGCCGCTGCATCTTCTTCAGGTCCTTGGGCGGCACTAGGAGGGGGCTCAACTGTTCCCCCACATCGGCGGGGGTAGGCAAGGGGATGTCCGTGTAAAGCGGGTGCCCCGGGCGCTCCCAGCACGACGTCAAGTTGACGACCTCATCAACGCTGTTCGAGAGCACCAAGACCACCCGTTTGTTTTGTCGCGCTTCGTGCACCAAGCGCAGGAGTAAATTGACGCGGGGTGGGCATTGCCCGAAGTAACTGCTGAGCTTTGAGAGATGTACCTCGCCGTTGACGTCAACTACTTTGGGCGCGACGGTGGGGTCCTTCATGTCGACACCTACGCCACTCCAGATGAAACTGAAGGTGGGTAGAAGCAGCGGCGTTAGATTCTTGTAAACGATGGGGCCTACGTGTCCTTCAGAAAGAACGTGGCGTCCATCCGTGCGCTCGGGGGTTGCCGTCAACGAAATGCGCATGCCGTAGAACATGTCGGCGGTTTTGGAGAACAGGGGTGCTGGGCAATGGTGGCCTTCCTCAAAAAAGATAAGCCCGAACCATCGGCGTGCTTCTTCCGGAATGGTGTCCGCCCAGTTAGCGATGGAATGGTACGTCGCAAGGACAATGCCGTGTTGCCATTCCTTTTTCCCCAGGGCGTAGACACCTACACCGCCCGGAACAACAAGACACGCGTTGATCTCTTTTTGCCACTGGTAGAGCAGCTGCGTGTTGTCCACCAGGATTAGTGCAGGTACACAGCGCCGGGCGATGAACTCAAGGGCAATAATCGTTTTTCCGCGGCCACATGTTAATTGCAGTACACCACCTTGTGAACTCTCGAGCGCCTCAAGGCTTAGCCTTTGAATGTTGTTACCTGTGGGTACCAGAATCTTGTGGCCGCCCACCGTTTTCTCGATTTTGTGGTCGAGCTTTATACGGCTAGTAAAATTGATGGTGGGGTACTGACGCGGACGACAGTCAATGACAGGGCAGGGTAACCGCACGGGGTCCCAGAAAGCGCGAGGTATTAAAAGGTGAGCGGGCGCTTCCTTCCAGAGATAATCGATGCGCGTATGGCCTTCGGCACCATACGCGCTCGAACTCTCATACGTGAGCGCGCTCTTCACGCTGTTCACGTCAATGAGATACTTCGGGATCCAAAGGTAGCGGTCGAGGTACGCCTTGTCGGGATCCCGGCGAATGACTTTCATGGGCGGTGGAAGTACGCCGTCCAGGGATAGTAATCTACGATATTCAGCGCGGTCATAAGCCCTCCCTTAATTGCACCCCGGCCTAGCGCAGCGGCAGCCATGCGCCAAATATCTTGGGGTTTCACCGGCGGTGGTTCGGGTACGGTGAGAAACGAACCTGATTGAACGCCGGGTAGAATGTGGTTTTGTGGTGCGTATGCGGGGACGCTAGCGTTCTCCGGAGCGACGAGTTGTACCGGCATGTGCTGGGGCTGGCTCGCGAAGTAACTTCCGTGAACTGCGTAGGCTTGTTGTTGCTGTACCGGGTACGCTTGCGTTTGGGTCCCTTGTTGTACAGGGCGTTGGTACATAGACTGCACCGGGTATTGGGGCTGCGCTTGGTAAGTTTGCTGTACTTGCGGTAGGGGTGCCGGCAGCCGTGTTTGATTCGCGAGCGCTTGCTGTAGCGAGCTCATCTGTTGAATGGGCGTCGGGTAGGTTTGCGACGTACCGGGCATCATCGCCGGTGGCATGACCGGGTGCGGCGTCGGCGTTGGCGCCACCGGTCGGGAAGGGATCATCCCTAGAATGGTCGGGCTCGTGTTGGGTTCAATCTGTTGACGTACGGGTACATTCATAGACATTGCTTCCTGACAGCGACCATAAAAAGAACACGCCTCCCTTTGATGCGTTGCGCCTGACCAATAGCTTGTGTCATTGCCCCCCGCGCATTTAACGTTGTTTGGATCGTGCTTGACGCCAAAGCATAGGGGGCCAACCCAGCCGCAAGACGCGCACACGCTCTCTTCAGACCCGTTGGCATTGCACGCCGTTTGAACCGTGTGTCGTCTGCAGCTTGGGCAGAGCGCGCTTTCCATAAACCTCCTCGGGGGCTAGCGGGGCTTGCCTCCAGTTCTCTTATGCCTGCGCTACCCGCTACTCTTTCGGCTATTACGGCGTGCTAGTTTGAGGGAGCGCTATGCAAAAACTCAGTGGTATGATCCTGGACCCCTTCGACGATGCCGAAGGCCGCGTGATGCGCGCGCTCTATCCTCGTTATGAAGATGTACCCTCTTTTGTGAAAACCGCGATGACGGTTTCCCAAGAGGAACTTCAAGCTCTTCCCGACGATGTATTCGCCTTGGTGTTGCGCCAGGGGGATGTAACTCTTCGCAAGTATGCGTGTGTCGATACAGGGAATACCGCGTTGAACGTGGGGTACTTCTTGGCCACTTTCGACAAACTCCCCGTCGAAGCAGTGAAGGTAGCGGCGCACAGTTTGATCACGGCGTGCGGCTGGTACGACATCGATCCGCCTGAAGCATTGAAGAAGCTGAGCACGGGGCTTTTGCCTACGGTGGGGCGCCAACGGGTGTGGAAGGACAGTGAGGGTACGCTGTACGGAAGCGATGGATCGAGCTGGGATCTTCAAAAGACGGCGGATGTTATCGGCACGATGGACATGCCCACGCAGGCGCCCATGGATAGCGTGGTGCGTAAAAAGCCGGCGCTGTCCGTCGCGAAGACAGCGGAAGAAGGCATCGCGCACCTGGTGGACACGGATAAGAAAACCGAAGGGGACGACGACACCGTACTCGAGCAGACGTTCGGGATTACTGCGAAGAATCCAGCCAAGGAGCCACAAGTTACGGCGGTGCTGCGCCCGCATGTGGACGTGACGGATAAAGAACCGCCGAAGCTGGTGAGCGAGAAGACCGCACGGTATTACGCGCTGCCCTATGCGCAGCGTTACCCTCTCGATACACATGCGCAGGTAAAAGCGGCGAGCGCGTACTTCGATGCGTATGTCCGCCTTATGGCTCCAGAGGATCGCCACACGTTCGCGGTCAATCTGGTGAAGCGCGCCGAGCCGCTTTCCATCGGTCTAAGCAAGACCGCTATGCAGTACGGGCAAACCGCGTACGCACCGGCGGAACACATTGAAGCGTGCATCGAAGGGCGCGTTCAGCTGCTTCAGCCCCACGTGGATGGATTTACGGAGGCGGAGAAGACCGCGAGCCAGCATGCCATCGGTCTTTACCAGGAGCTGTTTCACAGCCGGGCGCTTTTAACTCCCCCGGTGTTTGCGCGGACGCTTTCGGATATCGATAAGCTGGCGGGTCTTGATGAATTTTGGGACCAAGACGTTGTCGACCCCTTCCTGTCCACGTTCTATAAGACCGCGGAACAAGATGATTCGAGCGATGCCCTCATCGTGGGTAACGAATACATGCGCTTGACGGACTTGAAAGCCCTTGCGGCTAACAAACCCGCTACGTTGCGAAAGCGGTTCAGCGAAGAGCTTGTTACGGCGTTCCAGAAGGATCCGGTGGGTATCTTCGAATCGCTCCCCCTGGACCAACGCTTGGTTTTGATGCGCATCGCTAATGGTGCAACCGAAACGCGAATGGCGTAGGGTAAGGCCGATACATGCCGACCTTGCTCCGCCCCGACGATCCGGATATTCAGAAGCTCGAGCGGCTTGCGGTTAAAGGAACGAGTGAAGACGAAGCCAAGACGCTGGCGCAGCTTCTTCAAGAAGAACCCGAAGACAACGCCACGCAAGTCGCTGAGGTGCTCGAAACGCCAAGCACCAAAGTGGTTTCTTCGGCGGCTCCTTCACCGACCACCATCAACCTGTTCCAACATCCGGACGCGCACCCCTATGTGCTCGACGTGGCCCTTCTTCGTCGCTATGGCCCGGCATGGATGGGTTGGGAACCCGACCTCTTAGAAGCCAAGATCCTGCTTGATTTCCACACGCGCAGCATCAGCGATCTGACGCGCGACAAGATTCAAGCACTCAAGACGCTTCATCTAGTCGACACGTTCTGGGATTCGTGGCTCGTGTTTGTACCCTGCGCCATGGCCTTGTCCGGGGTGCATGCGGACTTTCGGGTCCTGAACGCTTTGACCGTCCCCCAAGCCATGATTGCGGTCGACATCGCGGCCAAGCTGCGTACCGACGTACCGTACAGCCTTGACGTGCGTACGTACCTCGCGGTGGTGCACCTGCACGACGGCATGGTGTGCCCGATCGAACCCCTGACCGATATCGTGGACGTCGATACGTCGCGTTACGATCTCGACGTACCCAAGATTCGAGCTCAATGGGATGCGGTGCGTAAAGACGATCGAGCGCCGGAAGGGTTAACACCCGAAGCGGTTCAGCTACAGCGCATGCTCGAAGCCCATCATCTTTTAGAGGAGAGCCGGCAGCATCTGAGCGACCAGCTGCCCCTTGTTTACCATGCTTGATCCGCTTCTTTTGCATTACATGCACGAGGCGTTGCAGAAGGAAGCGTTCTTAGGAGGGTTGGCACGCGGCGCCCTGACCGCGGCCTCTCAGAAGCTGACGCAGTCGGGGGCGGGCGCCGCTTTGCAAAGTGCTGGACGCGCGGTGGGGGGCCAGATGGTACGTTCCGCGGGTAACGTGGGCGCGGGCATGGGCCTCGGGGCGGCTGCGGGCGGCGCGCTCGGCGCGGCACACGGCGCCTACCAGGGGTACAGCAAACCAGTCGAAGAAGGGGGAGGTACGCTGGGCGCTCTTTCGGGCGCACTCGCCGGCGGAAGCCGGGGCGCCTTGATTGGCACCGCCGTGGGGGGTGCCGCGGGGTTGGCTTCGGGGGGCCGCGGGGCGGGGACGGTGGCGCAGCTCACCGCGGGCAAATACAACCCGCTTGGTTTGGCGGCTCGGTCTGGGCAGCGCCAGCTTCACTCCGTGACCGGGTTGGTCCCTGGGGGCGCCGCGCGGGGAACGCCGCAGTACGCGCAAGCCCTGACGCAGTTGAACGTCGGGGGTTTGAAAGATCACTTGAATGCGGCGGAGAAGGCGTTGCAACGGGGCAACATCCCCGCGATGGATCAAGTGAACGGGCGGTACCGTCAGGCGCTCGAAGGCGCGCAAAAGGGGCAGACCAGCTTGGCGGGGATCGCTCAGAACTTCCAGGAGAAGGGGCTGCGCGAGGGCGGTAAAGATGTGCTGCAGCACGGTCTCGGCAATGCGTGGAGGGGGCAGAGTACGTTAGGCAAGGCCGCGTTGATCGGCACCCCGGCCGCCGGCGCTGCCCTTGCCGCAGCGCAGCCCAGTGATCCGAATGATCCCGACGCACCGAGCACGAAAGGGGAGCAAGTCGGGGGTGCCCTTGGAAGCGGGGTAGCGTCCGCGTTGACGCCTTTCGTGGGTTCCACGGGGGGTCGTGCAATTGGGCACGTGGGAAGCGCTGTGGGCGGCACCATCGGGAAAGGCATCGGACAATTGGTGGGTGTGAAGAAGAACCAACCGCCATCCATGACGCTCGGCGGTGGCGCCGCGACCCCCGGCGCGCAGCCGGGTCTCGATAGCCCCCAAGTTGAACGAGTGATGACCAACGCAGCGCAAGGCAAACCGCCGGATAACCTGATGTCATGAGCTTCTCCTTCGGTAACTTTGCGATGGGCTCCCCCACGAGCCCTGGGCGCTTTCAAGGGGGCATGACCCGCGGCCGTATTCAGGGCGGCAACGTGCAAGGGGTCAATTACCCGAGCCCTTTCTTTGATGTCGCGCACACGTACTTGCCGACCACGGTTAAGCAGCTTTTCAAGTTCTGCCGGTACTACTTCCTGACCAACCCGCTCATCAACGCCATCATTGTTAAGTTGGCGGAATATCCGGTGACAGACGTAGTCGTGGACCACGAAGATCCCGAAGTTGTACGACGGTGGAGCGAGTACTTTAATGAAACCATCCGCATGCGATCGTTTCAGATTGAGTGCGGCTTGGACTACCAGTGCTACGGCACGTCGGCGGTCAGTCTTTCCTTCCCCTTTCAGAAATACCTGACGTGTACATCCTGCGGCTTCAGTGAACAGGCGCGCAAGATCCGTGAGTATTGGCTGTACACGAGCCACGAGTTTCGTTTGTCGTGCCCCAAGTGCGGGCAGACGGGTGCAGCAACTCCGAAGGATTGGTATTACCGCGACGCCAGCTCTATTCGTCCAGTGCGCTGGAGCGTGGAAGACATCGAAGTCAGCTACAACGACATCACGGGCGAGTGCACGTACTTCTATACGCTGCCCGCGCCCATTCGCGCCGACGTTACCCTGGGAAAAAAGGACATCGTCGAGGGCATGCCCCAAATCTTTCTTCAGGCAATTCGCCAAGAGAAGGGGGTCGTTTTCAGCAAGGCCAACCTTTTCGTAATGAAGCGGCCAACGCTGGCGTTCCAAGATCGCGGCTGGGGTATCCCGCTTATCCTGCCCGTTCTCAAAGATGCGTTCTACTTGCAGATCATGAAGAAGGCGCAGGAAGCGCTTCTGCTTGAGCATATTGTTCCCCTACGCATTTTGTTTCCCCAAGCGGCTAGCGGAACTACCGATCCATTCACGACAATCAATCTTCTCGATTGGCGTGACCAAGTTGCGATGGAGCTCGCGCGTTGGAGGCAGGACTGTGTGACGCCAGAGTCTTGGGTGGAAGCTGAGGCTGGGGTTGTACAAGCGGGGAGCGTGAAGAAGGGTGATCGTCTCCGTGACCACACAGGGTTCTTGTCTACTGTTGAGAAAGTATGGCGCCGCCCCCTACGTGACGGCGAGCGCGCGTACCAAGTTGTTGTACGCGGTTTGCACGGTGCTGTGCCCTGCGTGTCAGAAGGCCACCCGTTCATTGCACGACGGAAGTTCAACAATGGCAACGGGCACAAACTTGGAGGTGAGACTAAGCCCATCCGCGTGAAGGACCTGCGCGTGGGGGACTACATCGGGTACCCCGTACCGAAGTATCCCGCGTCGGAAGCGAGTACACTTGATCTCGCAGAGTTCGTGGACAATGCAGTGACCAACGACTGGGTCTACGTAGACTATCGAGACGCGGGTGTTCCCGAAGCGTACGAGCACTTGGCGTCGGGCGCAGAAGCTACAGATCGACAAGCATTGCTCTCGGAAAAGGGTTGGTCGGTCAACCAGTACAAGACCGCGCAGAATGCGATCCGTGAGCAGCGCGTACCCCGTCGTGTTACCCGTTACATCGCCTTTGACGAAGAGCTGTGCTGGGTCTCTGGGTTGTACCTGGCCGAGGGGAACGTCACGCCGAAGCAGGTTCTTTTCTCGCTGCACAGGGACGGGGCGGAATTCGTGGCGCGCCTCGATGCGTTCTTCCTGAAGAACTTTGGAACCGAAGGGTTTACCGCGGAAAAGAGTGAACAGGGCATCCAGCGTGTCTACTCAAGCACAGTAGCCGCCCAGTTTTTCCATAGCCTGTGCGAGGGTACATCCGTCAGGAAGCGCGTGGCAGACGAGTTGAAGCACGCCGGGGAGCGGCGCGTCGCTTCACTTCTTCACGGCTACTTCGACGGCGACGGTTGTTACCACGAGGGCCACAAAACGGAGAAGCGTGACGCGATTACAGCCAGCCGACAGCTCGCTGCCGACGTTCGCAATCTTCTTCTCGCCTATGGGTTCATCCCGGGTCTTACACGTCAAGAACCGGAAGCCTACTGCATCAACGGGAAGACGGGCGTGTCCAGCGGTTCGTACAAGATATCGCTTCACGGCGGCATGGCCCTGCGTTTTGACGCTTGGCTACGCGGTGAGCCGCTCCCACACGTAGTTCACTGCAACATCGGGCTCTTTAAGGACGGCTACGTGTGGCATCGCATCGAGGAGCTCCGGGAGGTAGAAGCCAAGGAGGTGATCGGTTTCCAGATGACCTGTGGTCCCGTCGTTACCCTCGAAGACGACACGGAAACGCACGGCACGTTCTGCTTGTGGGGCATGGCCTCAGTTAACACGAACTACATCCCGATCATGCCCCTACCCCTGGGTAATCAGACCATTGGTGGGGATGGCAAAGCGCTCTTGATGAGTCAAGAAATGCAAATGCTAGGCGAGCAGATCATGATGGGCATGGGTGTGCCCCGGGAGTTTTTGCAAGGCGGCTTGTCCTGGGCTGGCAGCAACGTGTCCATGCGCATGCTCGAGAACACGTTCTTGAGCTTCATCGGCCGACAGCGGCAGATGGTCAATTGGATCATGCAGCTCGTCTCCCATTTCATGGGGTGGCCCAAGGTCAATGTACGGCTCAAGCCGTTCAAGATGGCCGACGACATGCAACGTAAGAGCTACTTGTTCCAGCTGAACCAAGCGAACAAGATCAGCGACACCACGCTACTGGCGGACGCCGACCTCGATATTGAAGATGAGAACGACATCATGATCCGCGAGAGCGCCAGGCGCTTGGCGGCGGTGAAGAAGCAACAGCTCGCGATGGCCGAGATTCAAGGCGAGAGCCAGGTCATCATGATGAAGATGCAAGCCAAGGCGCAGCAAACGATGCAGCAAGCGCAGCAGCAACCTTTGGCACCGGGAGAGCCCGGGGGGCCCGATGGCGCCCTGAACGCGCAGCAAGCGCAACAAGCAGCACAGCCACCCCCCGTCCCCATGTTGCCTGGGCCTGCGCCTGCGCGCGGGTACTCTTCGAGCGTGCCAGCCGGCGCGCAGAGCTCCCTTAGTATCGATCAGGACTTGGGGTCGTCCGCCGGGAACGAGAAGATGCCCGTCGACTTGGTTCAGCTGGCCACTGGCTACGCCAAACAGATCGCGCAGCTTGATCCAGACATGCAAGAGATGGCGCTCAACGCTCTGGCGGCGCAGAGTCAAGACCTGGCCGATTTGGTGACTGAACTCATCAGTAAAGAACAACAGAGCGCCGCCCCCGCAGGCGACGCCGTCATGCTGGGCGACGCTCAGGGGGGCTCGGAAACGGGGGGCGTGGACATGCGTCCGTTGCCCGAAGCATTGCCCCCACGGCGGATGCAGGCGTTGATCTAGCTATGGGTACGAAGCTGCATGAAGCCCGCTTGCCCGATGGGCGGCACTACTCTTGGTCGTTTTTCTGCCCGGGGTGTCAGTCGGTTCACTGCGTTACGAGTGGCTGGTCCTTCAATGGATCCTCTACGGCGCCGACCTTTTCTCCACCTGTCTTGGTGCATGCAGAGCCGGCCGTTGGTTACCCACGGTGTCACTCCCACGTGACGAATGGCGAGATCGCGTATTGTTCAGATTCTACGCATGCGCTGGCGGGAAAGACCGTGCCGTTACCGGACTGGGATGCCACCAGGTTTGCTGCAGACAAGCTCTTACATCCAGAGCAAAAGAACAGCTAAAAGAAACACGGGGCGCCCTCCGAAGAGAGCGCCCGGTTCTTAGAGCTTTTGGCTCTTGTCGCACACCACTAGGTGTCCCCAGGGTGCCGGGCGTCGCGCGTAGGGGCTTCGCACGATGCACCAGATGACGTCTAATCCGCGAGGAGATTTTGCGGGCGCTGTGCCATCGCCGTCGGTGTAGTAAACGAGCAGGTTAGCGTCGCGGTACTTCCTTCTTACGTAATCGAAAACTTTGGTGAAGTCCGTTCCTCCCCGGCCCTTGTAATCGATCTTTGGTAAGTCGCGTAGGCGAATACGCCGATCAGATTGAACGTAGACATCGACTTGAAGGTGCACTGCTTCTTCGATGCCCACGCTGCGCATCAAGTGATACACCTCGCTGCGCGCGCTGAGGAGTTGCTTGTGGCCCATGGATCCCGAGGTGTCTTCGACCAAGACAACGTTGGGACGATGGTCCACCAATCCCGCGCAAAGCACACCTGCAAGCTGCCCTCCGACGCTGGGGTTTCGCATGGAGTAAACAGAGTTTCCGGCGATGTGCTCTGCGCTGCGTTGAATGAGGCGGCGGCAGAGCTTACGCCAATCCACTTCGGGCGCGTTGTAGCGCGCTTTGATCATTGTCTTGAAGCGCCCAGGGCCGTCGAGAGCCGCTTCAATCGCATCGAGGGTTTGTTGTTTGGCGCAGAGGACCTCGGCTTCATTCTTCCCGTAGGCGGCGTCGAGCGCCGCCTCGAGTTCTTTGTTTACAGCGTGCCCTCCCCCGGAGCCACAACCGCCCGCGCCGATCTTGGGTTGCCAGGATGTGGCGGCTTGCTTCGGCTGCTTGCCGTCCATGAGCTGTTGCAGCGTTTTGTTTTTTCTCCGCAGCTCTTCCTCGAGCAGGCTGTAGTACTGCTCGAGGGTCAAGTTGGGGGGATGGTTGTAGGTCGAGGGGTAAATAACCCAGGAGGGCAATGGCCACTTTTCTTCTTGAAGGTTGAAGTTGATGGCTTCATCGGCGGCGATGCCCGCTAGGTTTTCATCGGGGAGGGCGATGACACGTTCAAAGCCGCGTAGAATGTGTTCACTCTCATGTACGAGGCAGCTGCCGATAACATCTTCTGCCTGAACTTCAGGATCGGACAGCAGCCAGGGGCCGTTAACGTAGAGCACCAAGCCCTGCGTAATGCCCATGGTGGTCCCCGGGACGTCAACCACTTCCACCACCATGTCGAGCAGGATCCCGTCATAGTAGTCGGCGCGAGAGTTGACGTAGGCACGTCCGAGGGAAAGGCGTGAGAGTGCCTCAGAGACGATAGAACGGTCCATCAGGTAACCCCGATGTACTTTAGGTGCCCCTTGTCGTAGAGCAGGCCAGTGGTCTGCGCTACAGCTTCTTGAAGATGAGGGTCTGGATGGTTCCCGTCGTAATGGGCACGAAGTAACGTCTTCGCGGGGCGTGTACAGACATCGGCGTAACCAAAGCTCGCCGCGTTGAACAGCAAGAGCCAGCAGCTAGTTGCCAGCTGCGCTCCCCTTACGGGGTCCGCTTCGTTAGCTACGTAAATGGCGCACGAGGACAGCACCGTGCGTACAACATCGAGCTGCTTAGGAATCTGCCAGCCCTTCAGGAGTACGTCTTCGGGATTGGGCAAATTCAGCTTCTTCATGAAGACGGCCCAGTCGGCAGCGAGCCCTGCGCCGACCAGGCCCGCAACGACGTCGAGCTGGGTGCGCTCTCCTAATCCAAGGCAGCGGGCGGTGGTGACGCCGTTGACAGCCCACGACCACGTACGGTGAGAAGGCCAGGGGCCCGCGGCGCGGGGGTCGTCTGCCTCTGGTTGGTCATAGAGGCGGTAGTGCTCCTTTCCATCATCCTCCCCCTCTCCCTTTTTCAGCTTGTAGGTGCCGCCCGACGACGCCAGAAAATCGTGGGTTACGCGTAATACAGCGCCGAAGTGAAGCCCCCAGTTGGCGCGAACGCGGGCTTCACTGTTGGTCAAATTGGGGATGTCGGGCTCGTACTCATCGTTCATGTATTCGTCCCATTGCTTCAGCGTAGGATTTGTGTACGCGTAGTGCAGTACGCGGTTAGCGAAGGGGATTTCAAGCTCTCGGCCGTTAGCTGCAATATCTGGGGGGTTCATTGCGAGAACAATGCGTACACCCGGGGGCAGCTTGTACTCACCGATGGTGCGCTCATTCATCAAGGAGAGAAGCGCTGCCTGTACTGCGCGCGGCGCGGATGAAATCTCGTCGAGAAAAAGAATGGCACGTTCGTCGTTGATGGCAGCGCGAATCTGGGGCAGCGCGCATTCGAGAGAGAAGCCAACGGGCGTCATAACCGGGTAGCCCCCGATGTGCTCCGGGATCTTCGTGGAGGCGAAGATCGGGTAGACGTGCAAGCCCAGCATCTTTCCGATGGCGTAGATGCGCTCGCTTTTGCCAACGCCCGACCCTCCAATGGAGCATAAATTGATGCCCCAATTGCCTTCTTGGAAGGGCGCCATCGGCCCTTTGGCGAGCGGCGTGGACATGCTAGCCACCAGCAAACTCTCAAAGCGATCCATGTTGTTTTCTTTCTTCGATGAATGCGACAACGTCAGGACAAAAACGAGCCGGCATGGCCGTTTTCAAGAAACTACCCCGTACAACAAGAAACCCGTCTTCATCCGCCAAGGTGAAGGGCACGTAGAGTCCCCCGGGAATACGCACAGCTGTTTTGCGGTTCTCTGCTTCTTGTAAACTAGCCCTAAAAAGGGCGCGTAGCGCTTCGTCGTCGAGAGCGCTAGCGGCCTGCCAGCGCTCTCGAGCACGACGAAAGGCATGCGGGTCCACGAGAACGTGGGTCAACCGCACACGGATCTCCTAGGCACTCTCGGTGGGCTCACTTTGCACAACGCGAATATCAATGCGCATGGGTTCTACCGCAGCGATTAGACCGAATAGAACGTTCAGCTCCCGTTGCTTGAGCAGTGAATCCTGCTCCTTGATGTCTTCAGTGCCTTCATACAGGCCGACGTTAACGCCGTATTCCTTAAGAAACCGGTAGAGAAGCTGCGCCAGCGTTCGTTTGTCGCTATGCGCTTTACCACTGACCGTTACCGTGAGTGTGTTCATGTATTCCTTCGTGCAATGCAGTACCCGGCCGCCCGGTTACAAGGCCCGTTGCGCCAGCAGCGCGTGGTGATTCCTTCCACGCATTCGTTGTTCTGTAGAATGTGCTCCCCGGTACCCCACAGCCCTTCCAAGAGGTTCAGGTTGATGTCGTTGCAGCATACGGAACAGATGTACTCAAAAGGCGGTATCGTAATAAAATCCAGGGCCCATTCGCGGTTGGGGGCGCGATCGGAAAGAACGAAGCTACCGTCATAGACGATCCCCGTTTTTTCCCCCTGAAGAATGTCGGAGCCGCACCCTGTGCAAGCGGCCACAACAAATGCACCGCTTACGAGCACGGGAGGCTGGTCCTTGTAAATGTAGCGAAGGGTTGAGCGTGTTTCATCCCAGCAATCTTCATGCAGATAGTAGGGATGGTACTGATACTCGCCATCTGCGGCCAGAAGGGGCAGAGGTACTTCGAAGACCCGCCCACAGTCATCTTGCGTAACGTTCGCAATGACAATGTGCAGTAGACAAATTGGCGTCTCAGCCGCTACGAGTTTGCTGCAGCTGTTGCACACGTGGTCACTTTGCATGACGACGCGGTTCGCCAGTGTTTCCCTAGCCAGGCTGCTCATTGCCATGTCATTACCTCCCGTTGAATGTGCAGCCAGCGTTTACTGAGCGCTTCGAGGCTCAAGTCGCGGGGGCACCCTAAGGGGTCGAAATCCCCCAAATAGGTATCGAGGAATTGTTCATCGACGCGCTCCCCCGTGTGCAAGTAACGTGGGAGATCAAAACCATGAAGCAACAAGTCAGATACGCGATAGTCATTTTGTTGGCGTAGTTCAAGCTCACGCAGAAAGAGATCGTCTTCAACGTCGTCTGGGTAGGCATGCAGCCCTACCCACCCACGGCGCCTATCTCCGATTTCGTAGCGTTCTTCTTGTGTCCAAGGATTGATGTCCCCCGGTTTTGCATCCCCGCAGAGTAATTCGAAGTCGAACTGCCCGATGAAAGACACGATTCCATATTGATCAACCACGCGCAGGCGCAGGGGGTCTTTGCTGCGCACAGAGCGCGTAAGAAGCGTGGTGCGCTCTTCGAGTACAGGGCACAGCGTGTTCTCAACGGTCCAGCGGCGCTGCGGCATGATGGGGTCTTGGAAGGTTCTACCCCACAGGCCCAATAGTGATGTTAATAGACGGGTGCCGGGAATGACTTCGAACTCTTTTGTTAGCGGCACGACGAGCCTCCTCTTGGGGTAAAAAACCACTGTGGTCTGCGAGCCACCAGGCAATGCCCTGGAGAACGCCGACCACCGCGGCTAATAGGAAGAGGGGGACCTCTCCCTGTTTCATGCAGCGTTGCTTCCTTTCTTCGGTACAGTTGGGGGTTCTTCGCTGTCGGGTTCTCCTTCGTCGAAGGTCATGTAGAGCTCCGCAACGTCCTGGGAGAGCTGTGACGTTTCCGGGGGTATCGGCGGTGTTTCTTTCTTGGGGGTTTGCTTTCTCATCGTGATTGTTATCCCTGCGAAACTGCGTTTCTTGTAGGAGCGAACCTCCTCGCGGTACGCTAGGCGGCCATGGCCTACCTCAATCCCAAGGAAGCGTTCGCCGACTTGAAGCAGAACGTCATCGAGGGGTTGCAAGCGCACTTCCCCATCACGGGGTCAAAGCAGAGCATCCATCTCGAGGGCGTCGACGTGCGTGAGCACGCACGGGATTTCAATGATCTAACGGAGCAACACAAGGCCAAAGTCGAGGGGCGCTCCTGGACGGTACCGGTCTTTGGGGCGCTGGCTCTGAAGAACAATCAAACGGGAGAGGTCCTCGATCGAAAGAGCATTCAGCTGGCGGACTTGCCGTACATGACCCAGCGGCACGCCTACATCGTTGATGGGCGGGAATACCAGGTGGATAACCAGTGGCGCCTTAAGCCAGGCGTGTACACGCGCCGTAAAGAAGACGGGGAGCTGAAGTCTCAGTTCAACGTGCAGGGAAAGCGCCCCTTCGACATCACGTTGGATCCAGAGACCAAGGTTTTTTCCATGATACGCGGGGACTCAAAGAACATCCCCGTCTACCCCCTCATGAAAGAGCTCGGTGTCGACGACGACACGCTTCAAGCATCCTGGGGGAAAGAGGTCTTGGCGGCGAACCGAGGCGCCCGCGCAGCGGGTACGGCGCTTGAGCGCTTCTACAAAGCTGACAAGAAGCGTGCACCGACGAGCACCGAAGAAGCGCGGCAGCACTTCATCGATACGATGGAGGGTTCGAAGATACGCCCCGAGGTGACGCAGATAACGCTTGGGAAGCCCTATGACCACGTGAACGGGAATCTATTGCACGACGTTACGACCAAGATGATTGGCGTGCAACGCGGCGAGATTCCTGAGGATGAGCGAGACAGCCTCGTCTTCAAGGATTTGCACACGGTGGCCGACTTCGCCAAGAAGGGCCTGACCGACTGGAAGACGAAGAAAGCGCTCCAAGCGCGCACGGCACGTAAGATCAATACCGCCACCAGCATCCGCCAGGTGATTCACGGCAACATGTTCAGCAGGCCGGTTAAAGCTACATTCACCGAGAACGCGCTGGCGCGTACGGCCGATCAGGTCAACCCCGTCGAGATGCTGACTTCGAGCTTTCAAACGACCATCATGGGGCCCGGGGGAATCCAGAGCGACAACGCCATCAGTGAGTCGGCAAAGCTCATAAACCCTAGTCAAATCGGGTTTTTGGATTCCATACATACCCCCGAAGGGTCCAAAACTGGGGTAACTTTGCACCTTCCGATGGGTGTCATTAAACGCGGGAACACGCCTCTCATCCCGGTGTACAACCTGCGCACGCAGCAGATGGACCACATTGATCCTGTGACGTACCACAAGTCCGTGGTGATGATGCCCGACCAGGTAACGTGGAATAAGAGCACGCCCATCCCCGTGGGTAAGCGCGTGATGGTGTCGCAGAAGGGCAACGAGCTGGTAGAGGCCGACGCTTCTTCCGCGGACTACGTGATGCGAAGCCCAAGTCAGCTTTTCAGCATGACTTCGAACTTGATTCCTTTTCTAGGAAACAATTCAGGTAACCGCGCGAGCTACGCCACCCATCATATCGAGCAGGCGATCAGCCTGCACGATCGGGACGCTCCCCTAGTCCAATCGGGAACAGGGCGGGCGACGGGTGTGCGTACCTTTGAAGAATTCATGGGACGGCAGTCTGCCCACATCGCGCCTACGGCGGGTACGGTGACAAAGGTCACGGCCGACGCGATCACCGTGCAGGATAAGGAGGGTAAGGACCACCACGTCACCATCTACAACAACTTTCCCCTCAATGATCCAAAGGCAGTTCTTCATAGTACGCCGGCTGTAAAGGAGGGGGATGCGGTTACACCGGGGCAGCTTCTGGCCGATAACAACTTCACGCGCAATGGTCAGTTGGCACTCGGAAAGAACTTGCTGGTCGCCTACATTCCTTTTAAGGGACACAACTTCGAAGACGGCATCGCTATTAGCCAGACCGCCGCCGCCAAAATGGCGAGTGAGCACATGCATAAGCCGTCGATTACGTTGGGGCCTGATGCCATTACGGGCCTCGCGAAGTACAAGGCGTTGCACCCAACATCCTTCGAGACGCAGCAGCTAGAACACCTGGATGACGCAGGGGTCGTACGCGTTGGTCAAACCGTGCGTACGGGCGATCCGCTGGTGGTGGCATCCCGCCCGTTTGACTCCAAGGGGTCGTACTCTCTGAGCAAGATTCGTAAGAGTCTAAGCAGTCAAACGCTGGACTCCAGCTTGACGTGGAAGAGTGAGCATCCCGGTGAAGTGGTGGGCATTCATCGAGATGAAGAGGGTAATGTCACCGTACATGTGCGCACCGTAGAGCCTATGCAAGTAGGCGATAAAATGTGTTACGACGAAGAAACGGAGATGCTTACCGCGCGCGGGTGGCTTCCAGTGGCGGATGTAACGTGTGCCGACGAAGTCTGCTCTCGTGTTGACGGGCACATTGTTTATCAAAGTCCCGATGCGGTTTTTGCTTACCCAACCGGCGGGCGTATGTACCGCATCAAAAGCCGGCAGGTCGACTTACTCGTTACCGATAAGCACGACATGTTTGTCAAGGAGCGGGGGGCCTCCGACTTTTTGTTGACGCCGGCGGCTACGCTTTTTGGTCGTCGCATTCGCTACGCCAAGAGTGGGCTCTGGCAAGGGCATGACCCGGAGTACATTGCCTTCCCCGCTCTGTGCGTTCGTGCCGGTCAGTACGGTAACGGTTCTCGGATGTTGCCCGAAGTACGGTTGCCCGTCTCGGTGTACTGCATGCTCTTGGGGGCCTACGTGTCTAACGGGCACACGTTTGATCAGCCGGGGGACTACGGCATCGCCATTGACAAAGCAACGGGACCGCAATTCGAAGAACTGTGCCGTGCGCTAACCGAGGCGAACATCGCCTTCAGTCGTACGAACGGCGCGACCTGCTCCCGCGTTACCATCCATTCCAAGCAATGGCTTGAGCACTTTCGTGTTCTTGGGCGTGCACGCGTCAAGTACATCCCGGAGCACATCTTCAGTTTTTCGCGGGACAGCCTCTGCATTCTCTTTAAGTGGTTGATGTGGGGGAATAGTTCTTCAATGATGACGGGGCGTCCTGTGGCGTACTTTACCTCGTCAAAACGTCTAGCCGATGATGTTCAGCGTTTGGCTCTGCACGTGGGCTACGCCGGTAACGTCCGTATTCACGCCGAGGAAGGGTGGCAAACGATCAAAGGTAAGCCCTCGTGGTGTGCGCGTTCCTACGAGGTGCGCATCGTTACAACGAAGCTGGAGCCTCAGGTTAATAACGGCCACGTAAAGAAGCAGCGTGCTCAAGAAGAATACTTCGTCGAGAACTACACCAAGCCGGTGTACTGCGTCCGTGTTCCCGGGCACGTTGTCTACGTTCGCCGAAACGGTAAAGCTGTTTGGTCGGGCAACTCGGGGCGTCACGGGAACAAGGGGGTCATCACCACTATCCTTCCCGACAAAGAGATGCCGCACACAGCGGACGGGCGTCCAATTGAAGTCGTCTTGAATCCTAGCGGCGTTCCCGGGCGCATGAACATGGGTCAGGTCTTGGAAACGGCGGCCGGTAAGATTGCAGAGAAGACGGGGCAGACCTACATCGTCAACAACTTCGAGCACGGTGTAGACCAACTCGATCGTGTGAAGAAGGCGCTCAAAGAACACGGGCTTACGGATACCGAAGAAGTAATTGACCCCGTGAGTGGGCAATCCCTCGGTAAAGCTTTGGTAGGTCCTCAGCACCTTCTGAAGTTGAACTTTCAAATTGATAAGAAGGTGAGCGTGCGCTCTGGTATGCCTCTTGAGGGTGCCGAACCAGAGCATTATGATGCGGACACGCTCATTCCCGCGCAAGGGGGTAAGACGGGCGGGCAGTCCATGGGTAACCTGGGATTGTACGGGATGCTCGCGCACGGTGCGAAGCACAATATCCGGGAGATGCAGACTTGGAAGAGTGAGGGTGCGGATCGAAAAGAGCGTTGGGACAGCCTTCACAATGAAGTGTGGCGTGCCATTCAAACGGGGGAAACACCACCCCCTCCGAAGAAGACCTTCGCGTTCCAAAAGTTCGAGGACATGCTGACGGCTGCGGGTATCAACGTCACGAAGCGCGGGCATACACTTCAGTTGACTCCCCTCACCAATCAACAGATTCTCGCGCAAAGCGCGGGGGCGTTACCCAATCCGGGCTACAGCGTCATTTCGAAGAAGGGTAAAGCAGGGGATGAGCCCGTCGCGCGTAAAGGCGGCGTCTTCGACCCCGCGATTACGGGAGGACATGGGGGGCAGAACTGGTCGCACATTGTTCTTCCGGAGCCCGTCCCCAACCCCGTATTCGAGCATGCGATCCAGCGTGTTCTTGGCCTTAAAGAGGGGCAGTACGCGGACATCGTTAACGGTGAGGCCGCGGTTAAGGACGGCAAGGTTGTTCCCTTGGGAACAGAGGGCTCTAAAGCGGGGGGTGCCGCCATCGCGCATATGCTGGGTGAGCTCGACGTAAAAGAGGAGCTCAAGAAAGCTAAGGACGCTCTCGACAAGCTCAAGGTACCCGCGAACCTCGCGCATCGAGATGTTACTCCAAAACTTGATCAGCTTTCGAAGCAGGTGCGCTACCTGTCCACTTTGGACAAGGCAGGGATTCATCCAAAGGACGCCTACGTTCTCGAAAACCTGCCCGTGATCCCACCCATCATGCGGCCCGCAAGTTTTTTGCCGAACGGTAACGTACACGAAGCGGATCTGAACAGCTTGTACACGCGCGCTGGGCAGCTCGCGTCCGCAATGCAATCCCCCAACTACAAGTACTTGAGCGACCATGACAAGAAGGAGGATCGCTTCAATTTGTACGACAGCGTGAAAGCGCTCATGGGGGTGGGGGAAGATTGGGCGACCCGGGGCAAGCAAGGCAAGGGAGTGCTCCTTCAAATCGCGGGCTCTGCACCCAAAGAAGGTTACTTCCAGAATACGCTCTTATCGCGTCGTCAAGACATGACCATGCGCGCCACCATCACGCCAGATGCATCCATGGGGCTTGACCAGGTGGGCCTACCGGAAAAGAAGGCGCTCGACTTGTTCCGCCCGTTTGTAGTGAACAAGCTGCAAGAAATCGGAGCCGCTAGTACACCACGGGAAGCGCATGCGCTTTTGTCTGAACCGGGGAAGAAAGATCCCGCGGTGTACCAGGCGCTCGATAAGGTGATGGCGGAGCGCCCCGTGCTGCTCAAGCGCGATCCGGTACTGCACAAGCACGGCGTGCAAGCTTTTTGGCCGCAGCGCGTCCCGGGGAAAGCCATTCAGATTCACCCCTTAACTACCGGGGGCTTCACGGCCGATTTCGACGGCGACACCATGGCACTCTACGTACCCATCGGGCGCGACGCTGTTGAAGAAGCCAAGGGCATGGTGCCTTCCCGAAATGTATACAACGAAGCCAGCGGCAAGGTTATTTACCAGCCGAGTCTGGAAGCCAGCCTGGGCTTGTTCAAACTCTCGCGTGTTACAGGGGATAGCGGAAAGACATTCGACTCCCATGCCGCCTTACTCAAAGCGGCACAAGCGGGAAAGCTGACGGTGACCGAAACCGCAACGGTCGATGGGAAGCCCACGACGGCCGGGCGTATCTTGTTGGCGTCCGCCGTTCCGGAATCGATGCAGCACGACATGTTGCACAACATGAATCTGTCCTTGAATAAAAAGGGTACGGATCGCGTGTACACGCAGATCGCCAAGGAACACAAGGCCGCTTTCGCGGATTCGGCGGTCAAGCTGATGCGCCTCGGGTACGACGCCGCCTTCGGTGTTCTCAAGATCCCTAACCCGGCAACGCAGGGAACGGCGGCGGCTGTCGAGAAAGATGGGGAACACCCCAAGGACAACGTTCAGTACTTGCCTATGGGTACGCATTCCTTGAGCTTGAACGACTTTACGCCGGACAAGGCCACGCGGGATCCTATCGTGGCGGCTGCAACTAAAAAGGTGGAACAGATCAATGCGCGCACGGATCTTAGTGACGCCGAGCGAGAACAGCATGTGGTCAACACCTGGCACGATGCAACGGACCAGATGCTGAAAGAGCATGATACGAAGATGACGGCCAATCCCAATAACCTGTACCTGATGCAGCAAGCGGGTGTGAAGCCGGGGCCTATTCAATACCGGCAGCTTCGCCTGGCCCCGATGCTCATGGTGGACAGCCAGAACCGTGTGATTTCGACGCCGGTAACGAAGAGTTACTCCGAGGGGTTGGACGTGAGCTCCTACTGGACGCAGATGGCCGGTGCGCGCCGAGGATCAGTACTCAAAGTTCAAGAGGTGCGCGAACCGGGGTACTTTACGAAGAAGCTCATCAACGTAACGATGGGCCTACAGGTTACGAAGCATGATTGCGGTACGGATAACGGGCTGCACTTGCCTATCCACTCCCAGGATATCTTTGACCGTACTCTGGCACAGGAACACACCATTGGGGGTGTGACGTACGCGAAGGACACGGTGATTACGCCGCAGGTAGCGTCCACAATCAAAGCCGCGGATAAGAACGCAACTTTGTTGGTCCGCTCAACATTGAAGTGCGACAACGGAACCGGCGTTTGTCAGAAGTGCGCGGGCCTGGCGCCCGATGGGCAGCATTATTCCTTGGGAACGAACGTTGGGATTTTGGCTACGCAAGCTCTTGGGGAACGCGCTACTCAGCTCACGCTCAAAGCTTTTCATGGAGGCGGTGTAGCGGAGCGTGGCGCAAACTTGGTCAACGATTTTATTCGCGTCCAGCAGTTGACGTCTCTGCCCAAGGAAATCCCGAACGCGGCGCGTTTGGCTGCGAAGGATGGTGTGGTTGAGAAAATTGAAGAAGATCCCACGGGTCACGTGGCGTGGATTGGTGGCGTCAAGCACCACATCGCCAACGATGATCAGGGTAACCCGCTCTTCAAACCGCTCCCTGGGCAGACCGAGTCCACCTTACCCGGGGGCACGAAGTGGACGGGGTTGCAAGTCGGTATGAAGGTGCGCGCGGGAGACCCTTTGACGGATCCGGCGCGCACCTATGTCAATCCCCATGACTTGTACGCCGTCACGGGAAGTATGGCTCAAGTGCAAAACCACTTGGTGACGGAGCTGCATGACATTTACGGTCGCGAGGGCGTTCGCCGTCAGAACACGGAGACTGTGGTGCGCGCCCTTAGCGACCTGACCCGTGTCATTAACCCCGGGGATCATGAAACCATGATCAAGGGACAGTACGCGTCGCGTGCCAAAGTGCAAGAAGCCAACCGACAGCTTATAGCGCAGGGTCTTCAGCCGATTCAGCACACGCCGATTATGAAAGGTATCAGCGTGATGCCCCTTGAGGTACAAGAGGATTGGATGGCCAAGTTGAACCATGAGCGCTTGCGGGATCCAGCGCAGGGACTGCCCGCGAGTGCCGCCCTCGGGGCTTCCTCTGATCTGCACGGGAACAACCCGGTAGCAGGCATGGCTTACGGAGCCGAGTTTGGAATGACCAACGTCAACGTCTTCGACAAGCCGCACCTTAAAGACGTCGCGTCCCACGCATACTGATGGGCCGCTACATCACCGATCCCCATACGGATGCGCGTACGCCGCTCGAGCGTACCAGCATGCGCAGTTCGTGGACGCAGCCCCACGGGGCTTCGCCCGCGTTTATTCACGAATCTCGCGTCTTAGACTTTAATTTGGCCACCTGGACCGTCGATGTACGCTCTCAGTTTGACCAGAAGTTCTACCCGAACATTCAGGTTGCGGGCCCTTACCTTCATCCTAATCGCGGAGAAGGTTGGTCGGTTGTTCCCGAAGTGAACGCAAAGTGCGTGGTATGTTTACCCAGTGACGGGCCCCCGCCTTTTGTGCTGGCTTTCATCATGCCTATGGAGACCCCCGAGGATCCCTCCTCGAGCGCTGCGGCAGAAGACGCAGCGGATACCACAGGTACTAACCAGGGTGCGGTTTTCTCTGGAGGTCGTGCACGGGGTAAGCCCGGGGACATGATATGGCAAGGGCGGGACGGCAACTTCGTGATTATGCATCGCGGGGGCGTTCTCCAGGTGGGGTCGACGGAGCTCGCCCAGCGCATTTACATACCGCTCGGCAATATCATTACGGACATCAGTCAAAACTACGAGCATCACAATACTGGGGGTTCCATTAACTGGGGACTGTCCACAAGCTACACCGACGATAATCCTCAGACCGAGTTTCGTCAGACGTTCCGGTTGTTTGCCAACGATGCCCAGGCGGATCTACGCATTGCTGTTGGGCAAGTGCATCAGCCTGTTCCAGAACCTTCGGGGGATGCAGGCGAGACCTCGAACAACACGGCGATGGGTGTAGGGGCCGACACTATCGTTGCTGAGTTCGTGATCGCACCGGCCGGCTTCAACGTGGAAGCGGGTTCGCCGGTGAGCGGCGTAGAGAACCTGACCAAGTTGAAGATGTTTTTTGACCGGTCAGGGTCTGGGTTCTTGCGCGCTGAAGCAAGCGTCAACATCCGCGTCAAAAATCAACTTCGTATTACGGCAGATCAGGGGATGACGCTGACCTCGGGTAAGTCACTGCAATTGCAGGCGACAGAAAATCTACGGTTGGTGGGAAGTACTGGGGTTCAGATTACGTCGGATAAGGGCGCGGTAACCATTAACGGAGGGGACACCCCCGTGGCCACCGTCGGCTCAGCGGTGAGCATTGTTATCGCAACGCCCGTACCTATTATCCTGAGCGCACCCGTACCGGGGACGCCAGGTGTCATCTCAGCGGGCGCGATGTTCACCGGCTTTATCACCAACGGATCCAGCACGGTGTTGGTCCCGGGGCCGCAAGGCTAAGCGATGGCTCTGGGTGCGCTCAAAAGCGGTACGTTGGGCGGCTTCAACGTGGGCCTCGCGGTGGCGGTTGGGTTTTTGGTACCTCTTGGCATCCAAATCGACGCGCTCATCGCGGCGGGCCTAGGCCCCTTTCAGCTCGACATCAGCGCGCGCCTCATGGCGACGCTGTCCATGTCGGTGGGCCTGAGCATTCAGGTGGGTAACCCCTTCGCTGGGATTCAAGCGGTGCTCATGGCGCTCGCCAACATTCAAGTGGCGTTGTCCCTAGCCCTCGAATTTCCTATCCCCTCAATTCAAATTGGTGTGCAGCTCAGCGCTTCCATCGCGTTGGCGGGCACGCTGTCGATTCAGCTGGGGGGCTTGCAATTGGCTATTCAGCTGGCTCTCGCGATCAAAATCCCTGCGCTACGTGCTACGGCGCAACTCGCCGCCAGTTTAAACGCCGGCCCCGTATTCGCGTTTACCTTCGCCGGGGATTCCTTGGCGACCACGGGCACGGAGGTGAACGGCTTATTTGCCGGGGGTCTTATTGACGGTACCAACGTCATTCAGCCTAGCGATCCCGTTTTTGGTATCGTGCTGCTAAGCGCAGCGCCTTCAGTTCAAGCATCGTTCGATGTACTCTTTCAGGTATAGAAACCATGATGCAGCCTCTTTTCTACGCCCCCGAAGTGTTCATCGAGAAAAGCGCGGGCGAGGTCGATCTTCCAGACGATCCGAATCAGTGGCCGCAACAGATTCTTCAAGAGCTCTACAAGCAAGTCCCCTACATTACCGATTACCAACCCCATGTGCGCATGGCGAGCGTGGACGCGGAACGGGGGTACGGGCTAGGGCACGTCGAGATCCAGAACCAAACAGAAGCCCCGATGGATACGCCGCAGGATCAATTGGATTCGGCGGGCATCCGTACGGTGCGCATCCCCTTCATCATCCGGGAAAAGAAGCTCAGCCCCTTCGACTTGCTGATCAATGATACCGGCGCGACCATCCCGCTGACGGAAAACCGGCTGCGTCAGGCGCTCTTTCGGCCCCAGGCATTTGACGTCACCAGCCGAACGCCGGGGGATCAGAGCATGATTGGTCAGCTCTACCCACCCTACCGTCAGAACTACGGGTTTGGTGGGGGCGGCATCGCGATGAACGCGGCCGGCGGGATGGGCATTGGCAAGGTGGGCATGAAGCTCGCGGCCGCGGACGAAGCGTCCAGTGCCTTCGAAGCGTTCATTCTGAGCGCTGCGGAGAAGGACGCGAACGTCCTCACACAATCAGCGCGCGAGCACATCAAGCCGAAGAACTTTGCAATCCCGAAGGGCGAAGGCCCCGGCGGTACAGGCAAGTACCCTATCGAGAACGCGACCCATGCGAAGGCTGCGCTGTCGATGGTCGGCGCTCACGGCTCACCCGCGGAGAAGACCAGGGTCTATTCGGCGGTGGCCAAGAAGTATCCGGGGATTGCCGCGAGGTCGTTGGTGCCTGCGGTCAAAGTGGATGCAAAAAAAGAAGCCTCGGTGCTGCTTGCCATCCTCCCCACCTTGGACGGTTTCGATGCGGAGCATGCCGCAAACGAAGTAAATGCCCTAGGCCCCAACGCATTTTCTCGGATCAAGGTAGCGTCCTCTCGTTTCTACGACGCGCTGCGACTGGTACTTGCCGCGCAGGAGCAGACGAAGCACGCGGCGTGGGAGCAGTGGCTCAAGCCCGACGTGGTCCAAGTGCAAAAAGCCGTGGAGGGCTACAAGGTAAAGACGGCGAGCCGCCGGTACTGGGATCCGCAAGAAGCGTTGATGAATCGCGGGGACGTGGTGCGGAGCTTCGGGACCAAGGTGGCCATGCAGGCGGATCTGACCGGTTGCTGCACACTAGGTACGAACCTGCAGAAGACGGCGGAGGACGCACCCGCGACGGCATCGGTGGTGACCAAGCCCGGGATGTACAAGGTCATGGACAGCGGGGGCAAAGAGCAATTGGGGTACGTGGTGCCTCAGCTGGTCGATGTGCATGGATCCGAGATTCCGATCGCCTTGTTCACCAACGGCAGCACGGTCGCGGTGCAGAGCGACATTCATGGCGTACCTGCGGGGGGCGCCAACGTGAGCTTGCCTTCGGGGCCCATTGGGCAGCACGGCACGTTTTACACCGAGCGCGACGGGGGCGTTCGTATGACGGTGCCCTTCGATTTGCAGGACTCGGTGACGCAAGGCGATCAACCCCGAGTGTACAACGGCACGACGTTCGGGGGCGACAAGGTCACGCTGTCCGTGCAGCCCAACCTGGTCGACGTGACCCCCGTGGACAACGGCCGGGTGTTGATCCCCGCGGAGTGGAAGTGGCTGCCCCTTGATGGCGCCGATCACATTTCGCTCTTGAGCAGTGAGGAAGCCACGGCAGCCAACCCCGAGAGCAAGCTGGCGCACGTTGAGGTGGTCTCCGACGGAATGTCCTTTACTCTGCGGGGGACGCCTCTGACCAAGATCGCGACGGAGCAGCGCAGCTTCTTGTCCCTGGATGACGCGATCTTTCTCCTCGCGGGGCTTGGGGTGGAGATGAATTACGCCGCGGAGAAGCTGGCCGCGGCGGTGGCCTTCAGCCGGCCGGAGCCGATCAAGGTGGCGTGCTTGGTTGCTCCGAAGGGCGATCAGATGAAGCAGGCCCTCGAGAAGGCGGCTGGAATTGTGGGTGCCATAGCCGGTTTCAAACAGCCGCTCCTTCTCAAAGAAGCGGCGAGCTTCCCCGATCCGCAGATGGTTGACACGGTCTTGAGCCTCGGGTTCATCAATCCCGAGAACATCATGACCTTTGTTAGCTACCTTCCGGACATCGAAGACGTGCAGACGAAGATGTGTGAGTTGCTCTTCGCCGTGCGCTGCGGTCTCTCGAACGTGCCGCAGTCGGCACTCGAGCGCGCAGTGCGGTCGACGGAAGAGGTCATTGAGGGTCTCAAGATCCTCGGTTTCCAAGGTTCCTAAATCAGGAGCTAACGTTCGTGCTCCGAGCCCCGCCACCGGCGGCGTGGAGCACGAACACCAATTCACCTCTTTCGCAGTGTAGACTGCCCAGGTGATTCGAAGAAGCCCCGCGGAGTACTACATCAAGTACCTCATGCTGCTACCCGACAAGCTGTCGGACGCCGACATTGTTCGGACCTTGAGGGAACACCAACTGGATTACCCAGGAGCGAGTTACTTGACGAAGCTGCGCGCGGGCTTGCGCCCGCCGACGCCCTTTCGTCCGCTGATGGCGAGCGATGTCCCTTCCTACCGCTTTTTACAGAGGCATCGGGTCCACCATCTCTTCTTCCGAAATACCTACACGTTCGAAGCGCTGGAGATGTTGACCACGCCCCGCTCGAAGGAGCTGATCGAGTCCCTCATCTTGGCGGAAGAACCCTTAATGAGCATCTGCCTTCGCTTGCGACGGTTTGGCGTTCATGTGAATCCTAAGTCGGTGGAGTACTACGAGCACTTCTTCTTCAACACGAGCCTCGTAGACCACACGGAGCTTCGCGCGCTCATATCGATTCGCGTGGAAGACATGGCGGCCGGAAGCAACCCGGATGCGGAGACCCTGGTGCGCTACAAAGCGATGCAGCGGGCTTTGTACAACGACCCGCGCTACGTAGCGGTGAACGCTGTATCCCCTCAGATCGCAGCGATGCGTCTTCAGATGCGCCACGGCTTGATGCCAAATCGCATTGAACGAATGAAGCTAGCGCAGAGCGTTCAGCAAATGGCGATGACCGCGTTGTCCGACACGTTGCAGCGAGGGGGTCCGGAGTACACCACGCAGGCGCGGGATCTTGCGTCGGTGGCAAAAGACTTGAGCACCATCATTCGTGAAGCGGGCGGGGAGAACACGCAGCTCAACGAAAGCTTGCAGCGAATTGCGCTCAGTAACGATACGACCGAAGTGCAGAACATCCGACAGTTGCCCGGGGGGCAATATGAAGATAGTGTCACGATCACTTCCGTTGAGGTGATGAATGACAAGCGCTGAGCGTACGGTGCAGGTGTCGCAGGTAGATAAGGGCAATGCTGCTACCGCGTTTTCGGGTACGGGGGACATGCTTTTGCCCGCAGTGCTGTCCTTTGTATCCACGGGCTACCGCTACTTCTTAGAGGAGCACGCCCTCGTGGAGCGTGACCTCGTGGTGCATTTCTTTACGACGGAGCAGCAACAAAAAACGTGGGATGTTAATGCGCTGGAGCAATGGTGGTTGAACACATTTGCGTGCACATTGAGCGCGGTCGCCTGTGATTACTTTCAAGCGGGGCCCCCGCGCATTATGGCCAAGTACACAAAGGAAGTAGCGAGCTGGTGGTTTAAGGCGCAGGGGTTTGACCACCTTCTGGATTTGTCCGCGTTCCTTCACGTTTTCTTCGAGCGGCTTGACGAAACACTTCACGCTGAGCTTCTTGCACCTGGCGCACTTCCACCCGGTAGGGTTTAAGAGCAAACTCCACGTGCTCTCTTGTGAAACGTACATGCACGGCGCGCCAGCCAAGCCCCAAAGCAACCTGTCGGATAATGGCGCGGATGGACGTGTGTAGGTCCTTGGGCAATGAGGCAATCTGAAGCTTGGCGTGGTGCTCGCGTTTCTTGTCGTCGGTATCGAGGGACCAGCCACCAGGAAAGTGAGGGCCGCCGGAGCTCAACCAGCGCCAAACTTCCTGAAGGGCCTCTTGGGGGTCGGCTGTTTCTTCTTGAGGTTCCATGGGTAACGCAGCTTTAGCCTACGATGACGATGATCTGGACGACACGTGGGATGGGGAAGAACCCTGGACACCCGAAGTCTTACCCGAGGAAGAGCCCCTTGAAGTAACCGCGCTTCAAAAGGTTGCGCCCGTCTTACCCATGATGCGCCCGTCACAATTCACGGCGCGGGCGTTCGTCCTACCAAAGGATGATGGAATGGGGTCAGGTCCTTTCTCTTTCAAAGGGAGACGGCATCTTCCTCGCCTTTACGATACGCCCGCACGCCGCGTTCTTCTATGCTGCGCACGACAAGTTGAAAAGTCGACAGCGTTAGGTAACCGCGCGCTGTGTTACTCAGCGCTCGTTCCTTCCATCCGCATTCTATACGTGAGCCCCTCGGGGTCGCAGACCAAAAACTTCTCACGGGATCGTATTAAGGAGCCTATCGAGACCAGCGAGCTTTTGCGCCAATTCACGACGCGCATGCTGTCGCAAAACGTCTTCGATAAGCAGTTCATCAACCGGTCGATGATCACGATGCGCTACGCGTATCTGAATGCAGACCGCGCCCGCGGTATCCCCGCCTGGCAGCTTTACTTGGATGAGATCCAGGATATTTTGCGCAGTTGCATCCCTGTTCTTGAGCAGTGCACGTCCCACGCACCCGATCGATGGAAGAGCTTTGTGTACGCCGGTACACCGAAGAGCCTCGACAACGTAATCGAGGAATACCGGGCCAATAAAAGCACGCAGGGGGAGTGGGTTGTTCCTTGCGAAGGGTGTAACACGTGGAACGTCCTCGGCGAGAAGAACATTGGTAAGAAGGGGCCCATTTGTAGCAAGTGCGGTAAGGCGATTGACCCGCAAGGAGAGCGCGCCCAGTGGGCCTGGATGGTTACGCCGGATGAAGAGCGTATCCATGTTCCCTTTGAGAGCTACCGCATTTCGCAGTTGATGGTGCCTTGGAAGATTCGAAACTGGCACGAAGTTCTGCACGACTACGTTAACCATCCCCGCGCGCAGTTCATGAACGAATGCCTCGGCATTTCGTTTGAGTCGGGGACCCGGCCGCTAAATCAAGCGCAGCTTCGCGTGCAGTGCGGTACGCACTCCATGAGCGAGCTTGAATCCTTGCGGCATCGCTCCTTGGCGGAGCCTTTTTTCTTTGGCGTGGATTGGGGGTCTGGGGATAGCGCTTACACAGTTCTGACCATCGCGACGTACGTGAACGATCGCTTTCGGGTGATCTTCATGCACCGCTTCGTCGGCGAGGATGCGGACCCCGACGTTCAGGTTAAGAAGATTATCGAGATGGGGCATCACTTCAACGTGGCCACCATCGGTGCCGACCGTGGGTATGGCTTTGGTATGAACAGCCGCCTTGTACGCGCTTTTGGTAACAAACGCGTTCATCAATTTCAGCACTTGGGCAAGCTTACGAAGAAGGTGATCTTCGATCCCAAGTTGATGTACTGGAAGATGCACCGCACCGCGGTGATGAGCGATATCTTCGAGGCTATTAAAAAAGGCAAGGCGGAGTTTCCCCGATGGGATGAGTTCAAGAAGCCTTATGCCGAAGACTTCACGAGCATCTACAGTGAGTACAACGAACGCCTACGAATGATCCAATACGACCATAAGCGTGGGAGCCCTGACGATTCATTTCATTCGTTTATGTACGCGTGGCTTTCCTCTATGATCATGATCCCACGCCCGGACATCATTGCGCCGTCGCAGGAAAGCGAAGACGGTAAAGTGCTATCGCCTTACACGGGCCCCGTTTATCAGGGCTAATGCACATAGTGATTGAGTCGGCGTAAGACGTTGGTGTCGGTTTCAGGAAAGATTGTGGTAGCTGCGGTGCGCCCGCGCCGGCGGAGCACGTAGATGTAGGCTGCTTCGCGCAAAGAGCGTCGAGCGGCGGCAAGCTCCGCTTGTGCTTCTTTTAGCTCGAGATCCATGAACGGGACGCTGAAGCGCTGGTAGAGGCGCTCGGCCAATTCCAGGAGCTCTCGCCAGGGTTCGGGGTTGCCTGTGTACAGCTCCAGCAAATCGAAGAGCTCTTCATGAATGCCGAACAAGAGGGTGCACCAATCCGCCACTTCCAGGACTTCTGTGGGTACGTCGGCGAGCGCATCATGAACGCGGCCCGCGAGGTCGAGGATGCTTTCTCGGTCGTACGGAAGCGTGGGCGCGTTCAATCCGTGAAGGCGTTCGAGTCGGATAAGCCGGCGCTCCAAGCGGTCTTCGCGAGCATGCTCTAATAAGCGCCGCGTCTCACTGGGCGCATTGACCACCCCGGTTTGGCGCAGAGCCGCCAGCATCTGCACTTCATCTCTCTCCAGGTAGACCGTAACTTCGATCGGGTTGTTGCAGCGACGCAGCTCTCCTGTACGCACGAATCGCCGCGCTTGCCGGTAACTTATATGAAGAATCTCTGCGGCTTGCGCGAGCGTTACCCAGTTTGGATTTCTTCCCATGCGTTCTTGGGACATGTACCCTCTAGTAGCACCTATGAGCCAGTACGATCTACCGCCGCAAACCCTGTTGCAACAATCCTCGGCGCGGCCTGTCAGCGGGGAAGAACTGGAGACATACGGAAAGCATGCGGCCGATGCTTACGGGCGGGGAGATTACGAAACCCTCAGCGAGGCCATTGTGGACACGGTGAAGACCGCGGGTCTTTCTCCTGCGCAGGTTCAACGCGTGGTGGAGTTTACGAACACCGCGGCTTTTTTGACGGAGTTCAATAAGGAGGGCGCCGCAAGTAAGTACGTTGTATTCAACGGAGGGCCGGCGCGCTTCAACGAGGTTATTCAAGACTTGAACGATGGGGGTGGGGGCACGGTGTTCGATCGGGGAATACTCGATTACTCACACACCCCCGACGTGAAGACGGCGTCGCGGAAGCAACAGGCGTTGGAGAAGACGGCGGCGGCAGAAGCCGACGATGTCTTGGCGCGCGCTTTCCGTGTTGAATGCGCTGCGTCCCCTTTGCCTTACGCAAACCCCCTCGCGGATGTTCATGATCTTTGCGAGAAGCTGGCCGCGGCACGGGACGGGCACACCGCGCAAATAAATGAGCTCGAGCTTGATCTGAGCGCAGTGTCCGAAGAGATGTACCAGCACGTAAAACAGGCAGCCCTCGAGGGTGTTTCCCTTGGCTCGGTAGTGCAGGCGTGGGACTTGGCATTGCAACCTGACCCAGTCCTGGTCAAGGCGGCCTTTGCGCTGATGGGACCTCGACTTCAAGCCGACGTGTTCGGTTCGTGGAATGCACTGGGTGCCTCCTTTGAGAAAACCGCAGCGGTGGGGGCAATGGTTAACGCGGAACACCCTATTGTGGTGGCCTTCGATGCCTACTGCGACCTCGTTACCAAGCTCGCGCACCTGCGCGCGGCGCAGGGCGACATGCTGGCGGGCATCGATCAGCTTCAGGCGTTCGAACGTTCCGTAGCGCGTAACTACAGTGAGGTGGTGGCGTGAACCCGTTGGATCTGTACTTGCTGAGCAAACACGCTGATGCGCCACAAGCAGGGGGTTGGGGGCCAACGCTGCGCAATGCTGCCATTCAAACCGGCGTGGGGTTGGCGGTAGCGGGTGCTCCCCTGGCCGCCAGTCATGTGTACAACGCGGTAACCAAGCGCCATCACTTCAACAAAATGATGGAGCACAACGAAGACTTGCAGGCGTACCACGCGCAAGACCCGGCGCGCTTCAATCAGCTCTTCACGTCATTGCACGGCATGAACCCCGAGTTCGCCGCCGACCCTATTGTGGCGGGTTCTTACATGCGCCAGATGGCCGCCCACCCCGCAGGCGCGGGCAAAGCCTTGGTTGAAGCACGCGGTGCAGCCAAAGCGTTGCCCACGCATCCTTTGTCTGACGTGATGAAGGGGATGGCGCCCACGATGGGTAAGGCCATTGCAGAGGGTACGGCGCCCAAGGCGCGGGCGGCACAAGTTCCTCCTGATGTAGCCACGGGCTGAGCACGGCGCGTGATTAAAGTCAGTACCTTCCTTCATCAGAACGCGTTCGGCTACACCGCCATACCGCTTTTCGGTGCGGCGGATCGGGAGTTCGAAAAGAACGCCAGCGCGCACTTGTTGACGCCTGTGGCGCAGTACATTGCGTCTTTGCGCCCGATGAACAGCGCTCAATATGTTTTGGTGAACGCCCTAGGCGCGGGGGAGTACTTCGGTTCGAATATAAATGGCGATAACTTTCCCGAAGCAGGATTGATCCATTGTCCCGCGGGATGGACGGGTACGCCTGGCGTCGATCGCGCCTTAGCCGCGGATTGGCCTTACGGCTTTCCGACGTTCTACAACGCGTACCCCTTCGCGCATCACAAGAATAAGGACGCCAGCCGCGCGTATGGGGTTGTGGAGCTCGCCGCGTGGAACGACCACATGAAGCGGGTCGAATTGGTGGTGCGCGTCGATTACGACAAGTGCCTTCAGTACGGCGGTGTTCCTGTTTGGGACAAGCTGAAAGCAGGTCAGTACGCCGACGTCTCCATGGGAAGCCGCGTCCCTTTTGATACCAGTTCCATCACGTTGGATTGGAACGCGTACAACGACGCTAAGGCAACGTACGACCCGAAGAAGCACCGTTCCCCCGGCCAAGCTGTCCTCGAGGTGCATAAGAAGACGCCCATTAAAGGGCTAAGCATCACGCGTGACGATTACGACGAGTACTGCCTCAAGTACATGAACCGTATTCTGCCCGATGGGCGGAAGGTGTTCGTCTGGAATGACTACCCGCGGTTCTTCGACATCAGCTTCGTCTTTATTGGTGCCGACCGTACCGCGAAGGTCATGGTGTACATCGCCCGGGAGGGGTCCTTTCCCGAAGCGATGCAAACCAAGACCGCCTCTGTCGCCGAAGGGTTCTCTGGGTTTCTTGAGAAGACGGCCAGCGTTAAGGGAGCGGGGCTTAAGCGGGCGGAAATCGATAAAGAGGTTACCCCCATTCCCGATGCGGCCAAGGCCATCCCTCTTCTGACGAAGAACGAACCGCCCCTTCCCCACGACTTGTTGAACGCCTTGTCTGCGGTACCCACAGCGAGCGCACTGAGTACAACCAGCGGCCTTGGGATGGTTCTGCGCCCTCAAGAATTTCAGCGCATGGTTCTTGTGCGTGCCGGCCAGGGTTCTCTGGCGGACAGCTTGGATAGGCAGAACAAGGTATTTCCTTCTGGAGAACCTCCTTCATCGTGTGGTTTATCTCCGGAGTTGTTTCTTCCGGCGCTGGCGCGCTTACTTCTTCCCTTGTTCGATCAGCGCACCGCACTCGCTCCCGCTGTTGAGCGCCGCGTTGTTATTCTTAGCTCAGGTTCTGCGGATCCCGTGAGCGCACCTACTTCCGATACCTCGGAGCTTCTTCGTAAGATTGGTGCGGCCTACAATGGGTATCGTGAACAACTTCTGGAGATAGCCCCCTACAGCCAAAGCTTGATCCAGAAAGTAGCGACAGCTAGAAACCACGACCTAACAAAGCTTGCTGAGTGTTCCCCAGAAGATGTGTTTACCCCCCTATCATTCTGTTACTTACGCGACGCGTATTTGCATACTTGCCGCGCAGGATGATACAACTTTCCTATTAGGCACACGCCAGCGTGGAGAGGGGTAGCGCCCTTCGAGGAACACGTGAACACGTCCCACTACTTCGGAGAAACGCATCCATGATGAACGCCACGCTCGCGGCCATGTACAATACGGCAGGGTACGGAGCGCAAACCCGTGAACAGGAGAAGGTTGCACACCTTGAGCTGTTCGCCAAAACGGCCGCGGCCAATGGGATTGACCTGACGGCGCTTTCTCAAGGTGATCGGGTCGCGCTCTACAACGAGTTCACCCAGAAGCTGGCTGAAGAGGGGGGCGAGTTCCCCCCGAAGGGTGAAGAGCACGAGGAAGAGTCCGAAGAGGAAGAGTCCGAAGAGGAAAAGAAGAAGCGCGAAGAGAAGGACAAGGAAGAGGGCTCCGAGGAAGAGAAGAAGGAAGCCCAGGCGCAGTTCGCAGCCATGCGTCAGTGGCAAGAGAAGAACGCCGAGGTCGATTTCCTTGGCCGCCGTATGGCGCACGCATTCGAAGACGAGCGCCGGCAGATTCAAGCTGCGAAGACGGCGTCGGCCAAGCCGGGAGCGGCGCAACCGGCAGTGCCGGCCGTTGCTCCCATGCCGAAGACGGCGTCGGTTAAGCAGCCCGCGACGCCGTTTGATACCCAGGCCGCGCGTCTTGCGGTGAAGCTGGCTTCCGACGCCAAGCTCAATACGAACTCGGTCATCGACAAGCTGAACGCGTTGCTGACCCTCGGGGTACCCCCGTTGGACAAGACGGCATCGGTCGCTTCAGCGAGTGATTACACCCACACCCTTAACGTGCGGGCCCTCGAGCTGTTGGAAGCGTCGGGGTACCCGGTCAACTGGAACGCGGTCTTCGGGCAGTAAACACGCCATGACACGGAGCAGAAACAAGTACGCGGACGCTTTGGGATCGGGAACACCGGATCCCAGTACCGCCCCGGCACGTTCTGCGTCTGTGCCTCAAATCGCTATCGCGAACACCCCGGCCCCTGGTCAACGGGGGCCTGTGGGTCTTGGCGGTCGCACATCGTATTCGCGTGTCAATACGGGAACCCCACCCATCCCCGACATGGGAACCAGTGCTCAGAAGAGCCAAGCTCCTCGGGGGATGGAGTTCCTACCCAAGACGGCAGCCCAGGAGAATTATCACATGACGACTACGGTCGCGGGACGACCCGCGCTGCAAGAGATTATCAAACAGGCCATGGAAGGGGCGGCTGCTCGGGTTGACATCAGCCTGGAGTCGGCGCGCCAAATCGCTAATGCTGGGGGAACACCCCCCGCGGTTGAGAAAACCGCTTCGGCACTTCCTTCCGTACGTTCCTTGCCAACGGATTTGACCACGAAGTTGGCCAGCGCCCTTGATTACGTCGCGGTTCAGATGGATCCCAAGCTGGCAGCCATCGACATCGACGCCAAAACCACCGACGGCGTCGGCCCGGGGGAAGGACCCAATGCGCTTGATGTGACGCACGCGATTAGCAGCGACGCTCCCCTTCAGCCCAATGCGTCGGGAAAGGCGATTGAACAACCGCCCAAAAACCCGGCACAGCAAAAGGATCCAACCCGTCCGGCCGACCCGGGTACGGGGCTCGAGACCAACGACAGTACCGAGCACAGGGAGCAGCCGATCGAGCCCATCCCAAATCAAAAGACCACGCTCTCCAATGAGCAGGCCAAAGAGTCGTCGGCGTACGCCAACAACCTGCTTGCTCTTGGGCTGGCGCGTGTTGAGTACGACACCAAAGGCCAGCCGCAAATTGTTAAAGCAGCTGGAATCGGGGGCGCTATTACGGGTGCTCTTGGCGGCGGTGCTCTTGGCGCAGGGTTGGGTGCCTTGGCCGGGCATGCGCTGGGTATCGGCGCGGGGACCGGCGCGAAGTGGGGCGCTACCCTCGGTGCCGCCGGCGGTGCCCTTCATGGATCAGACGTGCTTCAAGGCGTGGGCGCTCCCCCTGCCGCCGAAGCGCAACCCAAGGTTGCCGCGGAGGAAACCACGCTTGAGCGCAAGGGGCGCAAAGGCGGTGCATTGGCCGGCACGATTGCAGGCAGTGTCGGTGGGGAACGCGCGGGGAGAGCTCTGGCCGAAGTGCTGGGCGCGGGTGCTCTTCGAAGTGGTCTTGCCCGTGCAGGCGGTTCTGTTCTCGGAGCGGGTATCGGTCATCACATCGGTGGGCGCCTTGGGCGCGCGGCCGGCGGCGCGGCGGAACATCGTCTCGACATGATCGACCCCAAGGGGAAGAAGGAAGCGTCGGCCGCGCTCAAGAACCTGGCGCTTCGCATGGCGAAGACCGCCTTGGATCCGGAAATGATGACTCCCGAACAGATCGATGCAGCGCAAGCCTACGGAGCGGCGCGCGCGCCACAAGTTCATGGCGCGTTGGTGGGCGGTGCTCTTGGGGCTCTCGGTGGGGGTGCCGCGGGATATTACTTTACACCTCTCAACTTTGCCGGGAAGATGATGGGTGGCACCTTGGGCGCGATTCACGGTGGTTTGGCAGGAGCGGATATCGGCTCAGCCGTTGACGCGGCGCGGATGACTCCTGAACAGCACGCGCAGATGACCTTGAACGCGGAAGATGCCGCGCAGGCTAACAAGCAAGCGTCAGTGTACGCCCGCAATCTTCTGGCCCTCGGGCTGAAGAAGCAGGCGGAAGATGCCATCAACCCGGCGCAGATCAGCGCGGGTAAGATCGACGACATCGGCGTCAATTCTCCTGACGGTGCCACCCCGGCGGGCGTTGGTGTTCCTTCGGAACCGAGCGACGTCAATTCACAGAAGCGGCTCATCGAGTCGAACCTGGCCGCCATCGGGTACACCCGGCGGGAAGCCAAGAGCGATCCGAAGAAAGACCTAGGCGCGGTGCTCAATGAGCCGGCCCTGTCCGCGGAACATGATCGTACGCTGAACGAAGCGTTCGATCACACGGAGGAAGCGGGCGCCAAGATTGGTAGCGCTCAGACGTTGAAGATTGCTGCCGCGCGCGCGGTTTTGAACAAGCTCGCGCAGCAACAGGTGGTCGGCAAGAAGACCAAGAAGAGCATGATGGGAGGCGCTGGTGGCGCACCCAATACCCCTCAAGCCGCCAGCGGATTTACCGCCGGCGCGCAGATGTAAAAGGAGCGGCCATGGCAACCCAAAAGATGGATCAAGTCAAAGTCGCTCGCGTCATTAAGGATGCGGCGGTCGCCTTGCGTACCGTGTCGCAAGAACGGGACGCATTGCAAACCGAGAACGCCAAGTTGGCTCAGGCCAACCGGGTGTTGACGACGCGCATGCAGGCCGAGAAGGTAGCGATGGACATGCACGACAAGGGTGTGCACACCGCTATGCCTTTCGCGGACCTGGTCGACACGCTCGAGAAGCGTGCGCATCAAGACCCGAAGGGCTTTGAGGTTCTCAAAGAAGCCGTCAACCTTACGGGTCCGGACATGATGAAGACCGCGTCGGTGGGCACTACAGCCGCTGCCCATCTCGGTGCTTCGGATTTCGAACAGTACATCCTCGGAGACATCGGCTGACCGCGGCGCTTCTTCAACAGACTGCACTAGGAGAATTTCAGTGACCACACTTCGCGAAAACTTCAAGCCGGTTTCCGACGTTATGCCCATTGTTCGAAGGGACTGGATCCTTGCGGACAAGACCCTGGCCAACCCGTCCAACCCGCTGTCGCTCATCGATGGCGAGTGGATGACGCTGAATGGCGTCGGCCAAATGATCCGCGCGGTTGACATCACGCAGACGTTGGGGACGTCGGCGCTCAATGTGCTGTCGTGGCCCTTGTGGGCGGAGAACGGCCGTTATGATGTGCAGGCTATAGCCGACTGCAAGATGCCCCTTCTATGGCTCAACGCCTGGGAGTTCGAGACGCGCATCTACGATCCGGCCGAGGTCTCGGGGGCAAACGGCGCGCCCATCGCCGCCATGCTGCAACCCCTCAAGGTGGCCAGCATTTCGGTGGGTGGCGTGTACGGGGTACGGACCCTGAGCGGCCTCGTGGGCCATGGCGGTTCGAACGACACCGACCGCATCGTTGGGTACGTCACCAAGTTGCCCGCTGCCAACAACGGTTGGCTGCGTCTTCGCGGAGGCAACCTCTTCTAAGCCGTGTGGTGAACAACGGCCTACTTAACTAAAGGAGAATCAGATGGCATCGGCACGGCAAGTCAACGATCTGTTCAACACACGCCTCGGCGAACCCGGGGGCAAAGAAAAGCTCGCCCAGTTTGGCGGCTCTTACATTCGCGATCGTCTTCGCGAGGTTTCGTTCGTTCGCAAGATCGTGCCCCCGGAGCAGGTTACGCGTACGGACTGCCAGCGTTCAACGCGGCATGACACGCTGGTCAAGATCGTCGACATCGAGCCCAAGAGCCGGGCCATGGCGATCAGCTTCCGGGGACAGCCCACGGCCCGGTTTATCCGGGGTGAGCGCGCCGAGGTAGCTTTCTTCACGATCAGCTCGGAGGTCTTTCAGAAGACCGAACAAGAGCTACTAGCGTATGAGATGCCCATCACCAAGATCATCGAGGAGAATTCGGTGAAGGACATCCAGGAGATCGAGGATCGCGAGTTCGTCATCCATATCGAAGCCGCGGTTCAGGCGCTTCAGCAGGAAGCCAACGGTGGAACGATCGTGTCGTTGAACGCTTCAGCTCTTCAAGGCAGTGCGCCTCCGGTCGAGTTCTCGGTTCGTAAGGGGGAGCTTGCGCGCGCCGCCAATACGAACGACGCGGTAATCCGCCCGGTTCAGCGCAAGGACATCGTGGAGGGCTTCAAGATCATCGACGGAAGACGCCTGCGGTGCGCACGCTTCCTTCTGACCGAAACTGACTTCGACGATGTCCTGTCCTGGACCGTGGAAGACACCGGCGATCGGATTCAGTCGGAGACCACCGTCGACGGGTACAAGTACAATTTGCTCGTGGGCCGCCCGTACATCCGGACTGTGAAGACCGACATCCTGCGCCGTGGGAACATCTACTTCTTCGCGGAACCCGAGTTCTTCGGGAAGTTCTACGTGCTTAACCAGACCAAGTTCTACATCGACAAGGTCGCCAACACGATCACCTTCCAGGCATGGGAGGACATCGCGATGGCGGTCATCAACATCGCCAGCGTTGGCAAGATCGAGCTCTACTCGGCGGACGCTACGGCCAACGATGAGGACACGCTGCTCGACAACTTCATTCCGGTGGCTGAGGATAGCCTTGGCGCCATCAACAACCGCGTGAACGAAGGGCTCAAATTCCCCCAGATCGTCGCCAATTAACCTGAGGGAACTCGCGTAGTTCTGTCGGCCCGGATTAAGAGGGCACCGGCGCCGGTCGTCGGTGTCCTCTTTTGCGTTTCAAGGTAGGCTACGATCATGCCGCAAGATGTGTTTTTCATTTTCAATACCACCCGGTCGATTCACACCGGCTCTGTGCGCCGGGCACTGCTGGGTCCTGAGAGCAGCACCAAAAACCTTTTCTTGGCGGGGGGTCTGGTCCGTGTTGTTCGGGGCCGCCCCTCTCCGGTAACCGGCGACTTTCTTCGAAAGCACATTCATGAAGTGCAAGACAAGGAGCGCAAGGGACTGGTGCGCGTGTACAACGCCCGAAGCCAACGGGTGGATCTGACAACCCTCGCGGCGGTTACCGAAGACGCTCTGCGAGAAGACGCAACCCTCGAGGACGTTGTGCCTCCTGAGGTACCTGAAGTACCCACGGAAGAAGGGCTTACTTCTACCCAGGAAGTCGCCGTGGATACGGCGGAGCTTTCGGTCGAGGAAATTTTTGAAGAAGGCACGACGGAAACTACACCCGTTGCGTCAGAAGAAGTGCACACGAGCGCGGGCAGTCGACGGCGTCGACGAGGGTAAGCGCTATGGCCAACGGTGAAAAGCTGCAGGGCGTTCAGGCGATGAGCCAAACGATGCAGGCGTTTGTTCAGACTGTGCGGCTTTTTACGCGGGATCACCCTCAGCTCAATCGTTTACTGACCGGGGAAGAGTCCACGGATCGCATCATTGCGTGGGCAGTGATGGACGCCCTTTCGGATTTCAATGGGACGCCCCCTTTTTTGGGAGCGTTCAGCCTTGAAGATTTGCTTCAATGGCATCAACAGGCGCTGCTCACACGCATGACCACGTGTTCGCTGCTTGAGTCCGTAGGGCTCCTTCAAACGCGAAACCACATCAATTATTCAAACGGCGGCATCAACGTAGGCGTGAACGATAAAACGCCGCTCATCATGAACTGGCTCCAGTACTTCAAAGGGACGACGGAGCAGATGAAGCAGCGGGTTAAGGTCTCGCTGAACATCGGGCAGATTATCGGCCCCATGAACACCGGTTTGCATTCAGAACTCTGGAGTGTGAACGCTTCGTACCTCAGTTACTAGTGGTAGAGTTTGCATTACCTAAGGAGCACCCGTGTCTCTTCATACCTATGAGTTCGACAACCTAAAGGACATGGAGTTCTTCCTTCAGGGAGGGGTTTCGGGCGGTAAAGAGGTTGTTACCCAAAACGGGCGCATCTACGGGTTGAACGGTTCGACCCTGATCTTTACGTTGCCCGCAGGCACGGTACAGTTCTCTGATGTTTTGGAGCAGGGGCTGACGTTCCAGCAGATTTCTCAGCAGATCGCTGCTGTACTCCCGGCGCTCGCCACCTTTTGGCGCGACAAGTACATTCACATCCTGCAGAAAGCATTGGGGGGTGGGATTTCCCTGAGTAAGAGTGGAACCGCGAATCCTTTCTTCGGGTTCAGCTCCGCAACGGACGCGATCGGTACCTTGTTCAACGGTCCTTCGGGGGCTACGCCGCGCTACATCGACAGTAGTGGTAAAGCACGGCTCGAGGGCTACTACGTGGTAGTGGAGTTCTAAATGACGAACAGTTTTGAGCGAGCGCTTTTCGGCGAAGACGCGCAGATCCCCCTCCACATGGCAAGTGCTTACTTCGTGTCCATGAAGCAGCCCCTTCAGGTCAAGGTGGCGCGCGTTTCGACGAAGACCGCAGGGTGGCAAGACGCGCCGGATGAGACCGGGCTTCTCGAAGGGCAATTTGAAGTACCCCTCGAGTTCGCGGTGCAGCTTATGGGTACGTGCGCCATGCACTTGCTACGGCTGATGACCGCAGGGCTCATCTACTCGAAAAGCATTCGAGGCCCCTACGCCGGTGAAGTTCTACGCGTCATTTGTGACACGGAGTGGGATCACAAGAACGCCTTTCAGTATTTGGTGGAGCGCATGGCGGTCTTGGCCGGTGCACCGCACATCCCAGAATCGGAGATGCCCCCGTCGAGTACCGATCCTCTCGCGGTAGCGCAACGTATGATCCGCGCTGAACAAGAAATGATTCAGAGCTATCACGAGTTGTGCGCAGTCCTCGGGCACAACCCGATGAAGTTCAAGATCAAGTCGTACATGGGCGAATGCCAGGCCCACTTGGATAAGTATTGGCGGGCACTGCCACCCGAGTATGGGAACAAGCCTATGATTCCTACGCCGCCCGTGATGCTCGAGCGGCACGAGGAAAATGAGACCCCCGAACAAGAGGCCATCGAAAGCCCCGAGTTTCAACAGGCGGAAGAAGCCGCGGGCGTCGAACAACCTGGTGAAGACGAAGGGGCCGAGGATCAAGAGCTCCCTGAAGGTGGGGAGGACACGCCGCAAGAAGCGTCGGAGGCGCCTTCGGAAGAAGCTGTAGAGGAACCCGCACCGCCAGACCAAAAGACAGCCAGTGGTTTTTCCAAGGTCGCTGCCTTGATGGCGAAGTGGGCCAAGGAGAACGCAACCGATGCAGAGCTCAAAGAGACCGGGCGGCAGCGGGCGGTGACCACCATTTCTGCGGAGCACCACCGGGAGTCCGCGCGCCGCGGGGAGCGGGCAGGGCGAACCCTCGGTATGTTAGGGGGTGCAGCGGCCGGGGGCGTGCTTGGGCATGCGCTCGGTAAAGGCCATCCGATGGCGACGCTAGGGGGCGCCGCTCTGGGTGGCGCCGCGGGCCATCGGGTGGGGGGTGAGCTCGGAACCGAGGCGGACATTGCGCGGCACAAGAAGGCGAACATCGCCAAGTTGGCTATGCGCATGGTGCGTTCTTTAACGAAGACCGCTGATGAGCTTCAGGGCATCCCCGATGCGGAAGCCCCCATGGCTTCCCCGACCGATGATCCGGAGCTGACCCCGGTCAATTACCTGCAAGCCGAGCAAGTGGGGCAACAGTTTCAGGATCGAAACGAGGCCAACTTCTACCGTTCGAAGCTGCACGCGACCGAGCAGCAGGTGGCGCAAGCGCAGCAAGAAGCGCAAATGCAGGTGCAGCAGATGCAGCAGGCGGCGGCTCAAGCTCAGGCTGATGCCGCCTCGGCAGCGCCGCGCATCAAGTCCGCGCTTGATGAAGCGGTCAACGCCAAGAACGACGCGCTCAAGCAAATGGAGACCGCGTCGCGCATGCGGATCGCGCAGCAGAACCTACGCATGCAATTGATGGAGTTGGCATCCCAAGATCCCGATGCCCAAGCCGCCATGGATTTGGCGCAAAGTACGGGGCAGGGAACGCCCATGGGCACACCGCTCGGAACGGTGCCCCCGGCCGCTCCCGATGCTGGCTTAAATGCGGGCCCACCGCAGCCTCCGGCTCAAGGGGATTCGGGTGGGGGCCCCCCGGGGGGGCCCGCCGGCGCGGCCCCTGATGCGCAAACCGCCCCTGGCGCGGCGCCGCCCGCGGGGTCGCCTGACATGAATGCCACTGCGGGCGGCCCGCCGGGGCCTGACCCGTCCATGGCCCAAAGCCTGACGCAGGTGGGAAAGACGGCGTCGGTGCTTCGTCGCGGGTTGCAGAAGCACGCAGCGCTCGGCGGCGCTTTGCTGGGCGGCTTGGTGGGCGGTGCGGACCAAGCCTACCGAACCCATCAGGGAATTCAGGGGGGCCTTGACCCGGTGCAAAGCCGCATTGACGCCCTGATGGGAAGCCAAGACGGCAGCTATGGCAGCGCCGCCGCCTTGGCCATGGCTAAGACCCAGTTGGCTCAGCGGGAGCTGGCCTTGGCGCATCCGACCCAGGCCATGCTGCGCAATACAGGGAAGGGCGCTGTGCAAGGGGCGCTGCTCGGCAGCGGTATCGAGGACAAGGGCCGCCAACTTCAACGACTGCTGACGCAGTAGGAGACCATCATGCTGGATGCATTTCTGAACGTGTTGGTGAAGAAAGCTTCGGACAAGAAAACCGAAGATGAGTTGACGGCGCATCTGACGCGCTTGCCTCTGAACGAGATTCAAAAGATTGCGCGGCTGGGCTCGGTTAAGAAGGCATTCTGCGGCGACGGTGACGATGGGAAGTGGCTCGCGCGCTACGAAGACACGGCGCTGTATGAGAAAGCGTTGGCGCTTGAGGAAGAGCTGCTCAAGATCGAAGCGCAGCGCATTGAGCGTCGGTTGAAGCCGGAACCCGAGATCGACAACCTCTATGCCCAAGAGGACATGGTTCGGTTGAAGAAGCGGCAACTGGACCTCGAGTTGTCCAAGCTGCGCGCGGGGGGCGAGGCGGAGCCGGCGGCAAACGATCTGGAAGAAGAAAACGATCTGGAAGAAGAGGAAGAGCCGGCAGCGGAAGACGGAAGCATGAAGTCCGCGCATTTGGCCTTCGTGCGTAAGCTGGCGGCGTGCTCGGATCCCACCCAGGGGCTGAAGGCGCCCGCGGTAAAGCGACCCCCGGTTCCTTCGATGGCCGTGAAGACAGCGAGTGTCCTGCGCCCCTTTCTTCCGGCCTTCCCAGGACTGCCCAAGGAAGCGTGCTTCGATCTGGCGGGGCGAGCGTTGGCGCACGCAGAGGCACAGCAAGCATCTTTGCGCGCCAAGCATGCGGGCATCGGCGGCGCTATCAAGGGCGCGCTGCGCGAAGGGGCCATTCAAGGGGGTACGGGTGCAGCCGGGGGCGCCCTTGGAGGCGCATTGTTTGGTGGTGTTGGGGCTTTACCCGGGGCTGCCATCGGAGGCGCCGGCGGCGCTATCAACGGTATTATTTCAGGCGCAGCCAAAGGTTTTAACGACAAGTAGGGCTCCCTAAATGCCGGGTTTGGCGATTACTAAAGCGCGCGTTCTGTCGTTGTCCCTCGACTACAACCAGTTAACTTGGGAAGTCGGAGATACAGCGGAAGACCTTCTTGATTACACCTTTCTTGTTCTGCGCGCTGAGTCCGCCTCGGGCCCCTTCGACCCCATTTCGCAGGAGCTCGAAGACGCGTTCTTGTTCATCGACAACCTGGTCAAGGTTGGGAATATCTACCGGCAGTACCACTACAAGATCCAGATCCGTAATAAGCAAACCGGGGAAGTTAAGCTTTACGGACCCTACGCTAAGACCCCCGAGCCGACGCTCATCGCTCAGGAATTGCGGCTGCATCTGAACCTGCTGATGCACGAGTTCATCGGGCGCCGCTGTTGGCTTTTACCCGTGCGTACGTTTGGGCAGCGTTGTGCAGATTGCTGGAACCCCCGCCTTCAAAAGCGGAAGTTCAGTGGTTGTCGTAGCTGCTTCGATACGTCGTTTGTACGGGGGTACCACAAGCCTATTGAAATTTGGGTCAGCATTGATCCAACACCGGCCAATCAACAGCCGACCAACTCGGGTAAGCTTCAGCAGCAATCCACCACAGGGCGCATGTCGTTTTACCCACCGGTAAAACCCGATGACGTGCTGGTTGAACCCGAGAATATTCGGTGGACCGTGCGTACTATTTCCACCACGCAAGAACAGCGCGCGGTGGTGACGCAAGAGCTTCAGATGCGGCGTGCTGAGACGACGGACATGGAGTACCTCATCCCCTTGGATTTGGGGGCGCCCATGCAAGACTTGTTTTATACCCCTGCTCGCAATTACACGAACCCGACCACACTGACGGATTTGCCTAAAGACGACATCGACTTCGAGGGGATCTATTCCCTGTACCCCCCGTGGTACGGTCGTTAGGTGATGAACGAGCTTTTCTACGCTGCTTTCGCTGATGAGCTCGTGAAGATTGCCGAGGCGGATGCCGTAACAGACGCTGCGTCGGCGGTGAATGAAGGGCAAACGCCACCCCCTTATCGAGAACACCCGGCGTTGACGCTGGCGAAGGGGGTCGGTGGCTACGCCCTTGGCGCGGGGGCAGGGTACGTGGGTATGCACGGCCTGAACCGCGGTATCCAGGCGTTGGGGGGTGATGGGTTACCCCTCGCCGTAATGAAATACGGCCCCCCGGTAGCGGCGGGCGCCGCGGGTCTTGGGTTTGGGTTGTTGCAGCACCGTATGATGGATCGTCTAAAGAAGTCGGGGGCACCCCCGCAGAACCCCCTGACGGAGCCACACGGTGGACTCGATCAAGACCCCGAAATTTGAGGACACGAGCGCCTTTCCCGGAAGCTTCAAGTACACCCCGCTCGAAGCCCTAAGAAACCTATTCGTCGGGTTCATGCAGGGCTTGTTCAATGCAGCGCCCCCAGGGGCGTATCACTGGGATCCCGACCCGGCGACCACGGACATCATCATTCAGGATGAAGCGCCGGTAAAGACTGAGGTGATGCAGCGCCGACCGCTCATCACGCTGACCCGGGGACCCATCCAGTTCTATTCCTTTGGAATGGACGATTTGCTTCAGTACGACGCGGCCATCAATCGTAAGACCAAGAGCATCTTGGCGACGGGTACGATGACGATCAATTGTTGTTCGCGCGTACCGCTTGAGGTCGAGAATATTGGCTGGGTTGTAGCGGAGCACATCTGGCTTTTGCGCGACCTTCTTCTACAGCACGGCTTGTTCGATACGGGGCGCCAGATTCAGCTGGGGTCGCCCTCTCCCGCAGGGTCTATTATTGCGGATGACAATGGGGATACGTGGACGGCAGTAGCCATCAGTGTACCGTTTCAATTTGTGCGTACGAGTGCGTTTACACCCCTCGGAAAGCAGATCGTTCAAAGCATCGAGCACCGCATGCGCACGCAATTTCCGGCGCCTACTACCGTGGGGGGTCCCCCGCCGTACAACGGGTTTGACCGTCCGTTTGCCGTGCATCCGGTACCCGTGCCGCCTCTTATCAATGCCCCCGATGCCCACGGGGGTACGGCTACGTTTTCGAACAGGCCCACCTTTCTGCCAAAGCAGCGGCACCCCCTCGACCCGACGCGGGAAGTGTACGTACGAACGGTGCGCCCCTTCCGTGCGGGTAGCCTGCAGCTACCCTCTTCTCTGTAGTGCAATTCCCATACACGCGCGCCGCGTGGAAGAATCGCTGAAGTAGCAGAGCACTTACGCATCCAAAGGAGCGCGCTACATGGCGAATAGTACACCGGCGTCTATCCCGCGCCCCGGCACCCAGGTCATCCAACAATTTAGGGCGGTAACGCCCACGGTCATCACGCCCACGCTCGTGCCCAACGTGGTCGGCGTGTGCAAGCAGATTGTGGATTTGCTCGTGACCGACAGTACCGGCGGGCAGACCCTCAATGCTGATGCGCTGATTGACCTTCCGGCCTTTTTCTTTTCGGCGGCTGCTACCGGAAGCCCTCCCGTATACACGGGTCTCGATGGGCTTCAATTGGCGGTGAGCATCAACGAGTCGGTTGAGGTTGATTTGCCGTTCTCGGACCCTTCGGCGGAGGGGTTGACCCCTGCGACCATGGTGTCGCAGATCATGGCCGCTTTGAGTCAGCAGGGCGTAACGTCGGCCCAGGCTATCCTGGTCAGCGACACCTACTTCGAATTTGCGACCCTCGGTAAAGGGCAGTTTGAATCCATCACCATCCTTGACACGACGTCGCCTGTGGTTGCATCGGCACTCGGAATTGGTATCGGGCAGACCTACCTGGGCGTTTCCAACTACAATCAGTACACGCTGACCATTCCGGAAGAAGCCTTTCCCGATCCGCGCAATAACCTGGCGGAGTTGGTGATTGAGCAAAACACCGTGCGCGTGTTCCTGGCAACGGGGCACAGCACGGACATCACGGAAGCCACGCGAACGGCGTCGTTCCTGATGAAAGGAACCGTGGCCATTTCGGGGTCCGTGCAATCCCCCACGGATTTGTCGGGCCTGGTGTACCCCACGGCCATTGGCACGAAGAACCTCATTATCAACGTGGACAATGGTACTGACCAGACGATCGCGTTCACGAGCCCCGCAAGTGACACGGCGTTTTTGAGTCAGCTCCAAGCGGGCTTGTCCGGCGCAACGCCGTCGCTGGTCTCGGGTAAGTTTTTGGAGATCACCAGCAACAGCGAGGGTGCGAATAGCTCCGTTACGATCCGCCCGGCAAGCACGCTTTTGACCACGAACGGCGGGCCCCTGTCCTTTCCCGTTTTGGCAGGTACTGGGACAAGTATCGCGGCTGTAAGCGATGGCAGCGGCGGCGCCTACACCTCGCTTCTGGATTTCGCTAGCATGAACTTTACGGCGGCAGCGACGCACGCGGTGTTGACCGCCTCGGCCCCCCCGACGTTCTCTGCGCTGACCACTGGCAGCACGTTGATTCTGAGCGATGGGCATGCGCCGCAGACCATCACGTTTGCGGGTAACGAGACTACGGTGGTGGGGGCGACCAACAGCCTACAAGCCACCATTCAGGCGCTGGTGGGTACCGAAACGGGCGGCAACGTTGTGGTGTCTTCGACAGGGGGCGCGCTGACGTTGACCAATGAAACCGTTGGCGATGAGTCGATGCTCCAAATTGTTGGGGGCACGGCCTTGGCGGCGCTCGACCCGGGTACAACGCCCACGTTGATCGCCGGTGCGCAGACCAACGGTAACCCCTTCCCTCCCCAGGCCGGCGACCAGATTTGGATCGACGGGACGTTGTTCGCGTTGGTGAACAAGGTGGCACCGGGGGGCATCACCACGCGTCTCAAGATCAACCAGCAGGTACCGATCAGTACGAATGTCGGTACGAGCTTCTACATTGAAGCGCAGAACCTGGTGTCCCCCGCGCCCCCGAATCGACCCACGCCTGACTTGGTGGTGGATCTTACGGACAACATCACCATCAAGCACAGTCTCCTGCGCGACTTCGTGGGAAACCCTCTGGCGGTTCAGGCCCCTATTTACGTGGCGTACACAGCGCTTCGGCTCGACACTACGGCCTTGGCAACGAACCCGGGTCTTTTGCGCTTCGGCAATACCACGGACCTCGAGGCGGCGATCGGGCCAACGACCGCGGACAATCCGCTGGCGCTCGGGATGTACTTCGCACTCATCAATGGGCCCGGCATTCAAGTAACGGGATTGGGCGTCGACGCAATTGCATCCGAAGAGCCCTTCGGTACCGTCGAAGCGTTCACGAGGGCCGCGGAATACCTCGAGGGCTTCGAGGTGTACGCCATTGCGCTTCTAACCCATGACGAGTCCGTGGCGCAGGTGTTCAACACCCACGTACAGTTTATGAGTCAGCCCGAGCAACACGGCGAGCGCATCTTGCTGTGGAACCCGGTCATCCCCACCAACGCGCTCGACACATTGATTACGAGTGGCACCAACGGTGACGGGCTGAGTACCATCACGTTCGATACCAAGATCACGAGCCTGAGCACGCTCTTGCAAGCGGCGGGTGTTAGCCCGGTGGGAACCATCCCGGTGGCGTCCGGGTTGTTCCTAGCTCTGGCCGCGGATGGGAACAATTACTCGATCGCCAGCATCGTGGGCTCCCGCGTTACGGTGCGCGTGAGCGCGGGTAGCTTCCCCAACGGTTCGAACGACGATGGCTTCTATGCAGAGAACGTTCTGCCTTCGCCGCTCATTGGGGAATTGTTCTCGATTCGTGTGCGGGGACTGCCCCTCGTGACGCTGGCGGGAACCCCCGATAAGAATGCGATTGCAGCCAATGTCAACGCCATGGGGCAGTCGTTTCAGAACCGTCGGTTTTGGATGACGCTTCCCGATCGGTGTGTGGCCACCATCTCGGGCGTCAGCCAGGTCCTCGACGGCTTCTACATGAACGCGGCTACCGCCGGCGCGATCGGGCAGCAGCCGCCACAGCAGTCCTTTACCCAGTTCCCCATCACGGGGTTCACCGGGGTGAAGGGTAGCAACGATACGTACAGCGAGAGCCAGCTGAACGTGATGGCAGGCGGTGGCGCCTACATCTTTGTGCAGGATGTTGCGAACGCGCCCATCTATGCACGCATGGCGCTGACAACGGATTTGACCAGTGTCGAAACCCGCACGGACTCCGTGACCAAGATCGTCGACTTCACTGCGAAGTTCGTTCGGGGGAGCCTGAAGAACTTCATCGGGCGCTTCAATATCACGCAGGGCTTTTTGGATACCCTGGGCACCGTGGGTCAGGGGCTCTTCGGCTTCCTTACGGAGAACGGCGTGTTGATTGGGGGAAGCCTCGACAATATCATCCAGGATGAGAACAACCGAGACACGGTCATCATGGATTCGACGTTGGATGTTCCTATTCCGTGCAACTACCTAAAATTGACCTTACTCATTTGATCTAATGCGGCGCGTGCTCGATGCGCCGCATAAGAGGAGCCCCACCCCGGGCTCCTCTTCTTTAGCCTACCTTTGCTAGACTCGAAGAGCTTTCGGTAGGAGCTCTACGTGCTGGCAACGATTTACAATTCACCAAGCATAGCAACTACGCATGAGGAATTAGCGGTGCGCAATAATGCAACAACCCGCACGGTGAGTCGCGTGCTGAATGGCAAGTGACGAGGTAGAGGCCCAGCGGTCTCTTTTTAGCCATAGATTAGGAGGCGGACATTGAGCGGGAATTACTCTGATTGGGCCCCGTACAATAACTACGTACAGGCCGGGATGGTTGACGGCCAGTACGTCAACGCGGGCTTCATGCTATTGGCTGCAGGGCCGCCGCGTATCGCGAACATCGGCGGCGCGGCTTCCTTTGCGCAAGCCTTGAGTGGCAATGGTCAATCGGCCAATCAGATCGTGCTGCCCATTGGTGTACTGCAGAGCTTCAACGTCAGCCACAACCGGCAGTTCAGCCGTATCTTCGAAATCGGTTCCGAGCGAAGTTACTTCATCTCGGGGCGTACGGTAGGTCAGCTGAGTTTGGGGCGCGTGTACTACCACGGTGCGTCCCTCTTGCGCATTCTTTATGCGTACTACCAAGACGATATTGGACCGACCATCGTCCCGTCGATGTGGCCGAACGCGGGTTCTGCCTCAATGGCGAACCCCCACGACGTCATCATCCCGCCGGGGTACGAGAACCTTTACTTCAACCTCGCTTCAGACTTGTTCGCACAGCCCATCGGCATCTTGATGTACATCCGCGACATCAACCAAGATGCGCTCGGCGCCCTCTACTTCGAATCGAGTTACTTGCCGAATCACTCATTGGCTACGGATAGCCAAGGGGTTCTTCTGCAGGAGAACGTCGCGGTACAGTTTGAGCGCGCAGTCCCTGTAGCTATCAGCGCGCTGACCCTTATTTCGACGGCATCCAACGCGGGGGGCTCGAATATGTCGAGTACCTTCCTTGGAATTCCTGACGCGTCGACCCAGGCCAACGCGTCCACATCGGCCGCGGCGGCGTAAGGAACTCCCGTGTCCACGCCGTTCACGACAACGCTTACCGTTCAAACGCCCATGGCGGCGGGGCAGCCGCCGCTCCCCATCGTGGCCGCTCTCTCCGCTGCTTATGACAGCCGCACCGAGTATCGACTGTCCTTTACAGTGTCGGGAACCAAGACGCTCGACATGGGAACGTTGGGCCCCAACGGCGCTAAGCTTTTGCTGGTGACGATGGATGCCAGCGTTGACCCCACGGTTCAACCCGTGCTTCTTTCCCTTAATGGAGCCACACCCGGTATCGAAGTATCGCCCGGGGGGTTTTTTGCTTTAGGGAGTCCTCAGCCAACCACCGCCGGTGTCCTTTCCATCACGATCACACACGCTTCCACCGCCGCTATGAGCGTGTGGGTTTTTGGATAACTTATGCACCGTCAAGTCATCGAGCGCGTTACTGAAGTGGCTGCGGGGTCTGCTTCTAATGTAATCAAGGACAGTGTATTCGGCGCGCTGCTGACCGTAGCGGTCGTTTGCATCATTTGGTTGCTGAAGCGCTTGATGAGCGTGCAGGATCAGAGGGTCGAAGATCAAGTACGCGCCAACGAGATGATGGAGCACAGCCGCGAGAAGACATCTAGCCTGATTGCGCAAGTGAACCAAGCGTCCGTGGGGGTCAACGCGACGCTGGACAAATTGGTAGATGCGCAATGCGACAGCACGCGTTCGTTGGGCGATTTGCGCTCGTCTATTCAGTCATTACAGGTGACCACGGACAGCGTCATCCGCGACGCTGTCCGTGGTCGGTCTCAACCGGAAGTCGCACCCATGTCGTCTGTTCGACAGGAGGTACCCCGCGGAGGGAGTTACTCGCATCTTGATCCTGGGTTGTACGACCGAGGAGAGAGAGGACGGTGACTGTGATCGCCTTCTTGCAAAGGTTGACAGGGACGTCACGCCGTGGCGTACAAGAAAGTCAACGTTTTGAGCACAACATTCGTTGCGTTATTCAACAGGTCAAACAGTTGGAACGCTTGTGCGAGGACATGGATGGCGTCTGCCATCAAGTGGAAGAAACGCAGAGGCGCATCCGTACGTCGCCCCGCTCCTCGGGCTACTCGGGGGAGCACGCTAAAACCATTCCGGCGTCCCGTCCGCCAGGAGAAGCAGAGTATGGAAACGCCGAACGAGAAGCGCCTATTACAGCGCGAGGGATGTCCCTTTGCGCGGCTGGACGAGAGCTCCCAGATCATCCGGCGTAAGGACTTGGTTTCGCTCGGCGATTCGTTTCGAGCGTCCACGATCCCCTTCGACACTCTGGCGCGCCACGTGCAGCGCCAGGTTATTCTTGTCAACCGTTTGCAATACGGCCTTTTCGCGCTATTCGTAGTGAGTATTGCACTTTTGGTAAGTACGCTTTGGTTGATTCATCGCGTCGAGACCCGTGCGGTGCCCCCTTCCTCAACAACTTCGCGGCCCCTGGAAACAGCGTGACGTTGGGCTGGCAAAAAGTAGCGGATGAATACCGCTTGGCGCCATTCGGCCAAGGGCGCACGCTGCCCCGGGATCGACTGCAAGCGCAGGCGGAAGAGTTCAACGATCAGTTTCGACAACGCGAGGCGTTGACCATGTCCCAAACGGTAGAGAACCTAGGGGGTCCCGGCAGCGGCCGTGCCCGCTACTTGCGCGCGATCATGACAACGCCGTACGCGGTGCATCCTCTTCTGCCTTTTGCGGGGCCCCCGATGATGCACCCCATGGGTTACGGGGCGGGCGCCGCGTACAGCGCGCCCAACGATCAGGATCTGCGCGCGGGGGAACCCGACCCAGAAATGACGGCGCTTGAAACGGGCATCACGCACACCGCGTCCGTACGGTTTGCGGAGGCTATGGGGCGCGTGCTCGCGGAGAAGCGCGCGCAAGAGGAGCCCGCGTACATGTACGGCCCCGAAGCCTATGCACCGTACGAGGAAGCGCCCTCACCGCAGTACGTGCGTGCACTGGCATCCCCGCCGGTTGCGCCCCATGCACAAGCGGCCCGGCAGAACGCGGTACGCGCCTTAACGCACGTGGGGCAAGGTCTCGGGGAATCCGCGATGGCAGCGGGGCATGGTCTTCAAGCCGCTGCGGGTGCGGTAGGGCGGGGACTTCAGGGTTTCATGGGACAGGAAGCCACCAGCGATCAGCGGTGGGGAACAGGGTTTAGCCCCGCGCCTGTGACTAACGAATACGGTCAACCGCTTCGAATGTAACTACGGCAGGTGGTTCCACCAGCCGGTGGCTACGGGGGGCGCGACGTCGTCGTCTTCGTGGGGAGCGGGGTCTTCATTAAAAGAGAGCAGTGGATCCTCCTGAGAATCACGCCAAGGTTCTTCATCAGTCTCTTCCTCGTCTTCGTCCTCGTCGTCGCGGGGTGGGCGTGTTTGAAACGGTAAGGCGTCCGGGGGTTTGGTCGATGAGGTGGTAGAGGAGTTGGGCTGTTCGGCGTACGTCGTCGTGCTCTGGTTGAGTAGGTCCCGTTCCTCGTTCGTCAGGCTGGCCAGAGTTTTGTTTCCGGAGAGAAGTGAGGTCAGCGTTGTGAGGAGCTCCGGTTCGTAGTGGGTGGGGTGTTCCAGGTAATCGCGCAGAAGAATCCGGGGGTCTCCCAGGAGCGCCTCGAATAAACCAGGCGTCGACGGCACGCTGCTGGGCGACGTTAGCGTCGGGTCGAAGGTTGGAGAGCTCAGGGCCGGCAGAGTCGGTAAGACCGGCAGCGGCGGCAAGGTACTCGGGAAGTACTTTTTGGGCGTACGCCCGGATAACAGCTGTTTGAGCGATTGCGTAGCGTTCCAGGAGTTCTTCGTGGTGCTCGTCACAGTACGCGGCGAAGACAGCCCCGAGGGCTTGGGCCATGTCAATGGGCGGCTCATTGTTCTGGGACCTGTCGTAGTTGAGGGCGGTTACCAGGTGTTCCGCTTGTAACCATGTCGCGTCGGGAAGCGCCACAGGCAAGAGGCGTACGTGTAATCGGGGGTCTCGCGTAGTGTCCGGCGCAAACTTCTTAGTCATTGCGGCACAAGAGGCTCAGAGGTGTACACCATGGTTTTTCTACTTGAACCACAAGATATACGACTGTATACAACACACGGCACTGATCATTGAACATGCGCAGCATCGTGGTGGTTACAGCAACTGTCCCTTTCTGCGTAGACGACCCTCGGTTCTATGGCTCAGTACGCGTGGTCGAGGTGGTCCCTCTCCACGGGCATAAAACCATTGGGTTGCGGCTCTACCTGAAAGAAGATCGCTACGTCATCTTGCCACGACATCGCTTGGACGAGGTGATCGCAGCCCAACGGGCCGCAGGTGTGATCGCAGCCGACCAGTACAGAAACGTGATTAGGGAGATGAATCCATGACTGACGTGAACAATGTGATCGCGACGTTCAAGAGCCGGCTGGCGGCAGGGCACTACAAGGAGCTGTCGGGTGCCCGCCGAGGCATCGGCAAGTTCCAGGGTATCGAAGACGCGGACCGCAAGAAAATGCTCGTTATCGCGGAGCGTCACTTTGCGGCGGGCGCGCCCGCGGTCAGTGCGCCAGTGGCTGAGGTGGCTTCGGCGGCTCCCAAGGCGAAGCGAGGGCGCAAGCCCAAGGCGGTGGTCGAAGGTGCTGCCCCGGAAGCCCCCAAGGCGCGTCGGGGGCGTAAGCCCGCCACGGCTGCTAGCACGATGTCGCTTGCCGAGGACGCCAATCAGCAGCTGGGCATTTGCGAGAAGGCCGTGGATCAGCTGTCGCGCATCGGGGATCGCAACGTCGACGTGGCTGTGGAGATGACGGCGGCGAAGGAGTGCATCGGCCGCGTCATTCGCAACTTGCGCAGCACGCTCGGAGAGGACATCACGTCGCCCGCGCCTCAGGCGCTCGTTGGGCACGTTGTTCCTCAGAGTCTTCCGGCCATGCCCCCCAACGGGGCGGGTGCCGTGCTAGGCGCTCCCGCGCATCGGTGACCATAGAAGACCGATGTAATCCACGTCGGTCTTTTCTTCAGCGTCGTCAAGCACACGCACATTCCCCTGATTTCGGATCGGCACGTGCCACGACACGGTGCCGTGAGGGGACTCCAAAATAACCACCACTTCTTGAACATGTTGCTCGACGAGCAGCAAAGCGTACGCGCCGTATACTTTTACGATGCGTTTTAGCTCGTTTGGCCATGCGGCTTTCTCGGGGGGCAGATCCACAGGGATGATGCCCTCAGTTCGCCGTCCGTGAAAAACTACAGGGGACGCCGGCCACACCAGTACAAACGGCGTGATAGACGCTCGTGCAGTCCACGAAGTGTACAGTGACGCCAATCCTTGGCGTGCTTCGCGCACCAGGTCTTGATGAATAAAACGTTCTTTGGCAAAGTAGGAAACCGCCATGACTGATGACTGTAACAGCAACGCCCGCGACCGACCTGGCTTTCAAGAAATTATGCTACGCATGGCGCAATTGGTTGCGCAGCGCTCAACGTGTCTGCGTCTTCAAGTGGGTACGGTGATTTCGAGTAAGGACTTTCGTCAGGTGTACTCGATGGGCTACAACGGTAATGCCAGCGGCTTACCGAACGCGTGCGACAAGACGGGCCCCGAAGCGGTGGGAAACTGCGGTTGTTGTCACGCTGAGCTCAACGCGATTGTGAATTGCAGCGCCTCGCGCGAGGTAGAAAAGCTTGTGTTTTCTACGGATTCGCCCTGCATCATGTGCGCTAAATACCTCATCAATCTGGGGGGTGTTACCGCCATTTACTTCCTGCGCCCCTACCGAACGCAGGAAGCTGCATCGCTGCTCGAGCGAAGCAACATTACCCTTCATCACGTTTACGCTTTTTCCAAGCAAGCCCCTGTCGGGGAAGAGATTCATGGGCGGTAAGAAGGCAGGCGTCTTCTGCAACTTTGGGCATCGGTCGAGTGATGACAAACCCGTAACGCGAAAGAGAAGTTTATGACGCAAGAACGCATGGTGGCCTGGAGCCGCCTCTTTTTGAAGCGTGAGTCGTTGTCTGCGGATGACCCGGAACGCGAAGTATGTGACAAGGCCCTCGACGACTTTTTGCACGAGGCCACCCCCGAGCAACGCACGCACATGATCAAGCTCATGGAATGCATTGATCGTGCGCTGGAGATCGCAACGTCGACGTGGCTGTGGGGATGAGCATCAGGGGCATGGAACACTCGAAGGATGCTGTTTACGTGGCACGCTGTGAGACGTGTGGCTACCTTCTGGGCGCGCAGGATCCAGGGCGGCCTTGTTGGTATTGCAAATGGGTGAGTCGATGATCATCGGAATCAGCGGACTCGTCTTCGACGAGCAGGGTAACAAGGGGAGCGCGGGGGCTGGCAAGAGTACGGTTGCGGACCGTCTGGTCGCGCGCCACAAGTTCGTGGCGGTGGGCCTCGCCGACGTCATGAAGCGCTTCGTTCAGGAAGTTCTAGGCTTCAGTGATGAGCAACTGTGGGGACCAAGCGAGAAGCGCAACGAGCCCGATAAGCGCTTTTCCCGGCGCTTACGGCCATTTCCCCCGGGCACAGAACGCGCGGTGGCTGCCATTCAAAAGTTCGTAGAAGCTATGCCTTATTTAGATAGTACGGAGCACGCGGTTAAGGAAATTAGCGAGCGACTTACAGAGTTTCTTACCCCTCGCTACGCTCTTCAGGCACTCGGTACGGAATGGGGCAGGCACTGCTACGAAGACATGTGGGTTGCGTACGCGATGAAGGTGGCGCAGAAGCTTATTCTGCAAGACGTGACGTACAGCGCGCGTTATGGCGTTTGCTATACCTCAGGTGAGGTTAAAGGCGTAGTTTTCAGCGATCTGCGCTTCAAGAACGAGATCGATTACATCAAGAAGAACGGTGGGAAGATTGTTCGCGTGCGCCGCCCTGTTGAGAAGTTTATTGCGTCGGAACATCAGTCCGAGATGGATCTGAACGACGTACCCGATGATGCCTTCGACTACGTCATCCACGGGCTACCCGCGGACGTGCACGATCTTCAGCTCAAGACCGACCAGATGCTGGATTGGTTCAAGGGCCGCATCATTCCCTACGACGAAAAGAGCGTCGACGTCCCACCTTTCCTGCGAAAGGGTGCGGTGCTTCCTCTCGGTACGGGAATCCTTGTCGAAGAGAACGTAACTGTAGCGGACAGCGTTGAGCTCAAGCTGACATCTTCCCTGGGATCGTCTCCGCCGTTTGAAGGAACAATCAGCGATGGCGGACAGGTAGACCTGGATGCACAGCACTATCTACCCATTATCAGTGTTTCTGGGAAAGATATTCGCTGTTGCCCCCTCGATACTGACAACGATGGCAGCTGCCCCATCCATCCGAAGGGTTGCGATTGAAGTAGATGATGTAAGCTAGCGGAATGCCGCAGCCGCAGCTTACCCTCAACCTACAGCAGTACGAAGCCCTGGTGTACCTCGCGCGCATCGGGGCGCGGCTCAAGGGCTTTTTGGATGCCATCGCGAAGGATGCGCGCTTCCGACAGCTTCTGGAAGCCGCCGTTCATTACGCCGGGCAGGATGCGAATAGGGCGCGCGATCTTGAAGCCTTTCTGAAAAGCATCGAAGAGCCGAACGGCATCCACCGCTACTTTCTTGCGGTGCGCTGGCAAGAATTGGCCGCTCCGTTGCCCCCACGGGTCGCGGGAGCGGCCACGCGCTTTCCAGAAAACTGGCCCCCGAATCTTCAGGGCATCATCGAGCTGATGACCCGTCCCATTGCACGGGCGGACGTTGATGCGTTTCTACTAGCCAACGCGAAGAGTCCGGTAACCGTCGTGGTGACGGCCGATCCCGGGCTTACGGTGGGATGGACCGCCGTGGAGGACTATTTCGTATGATACAAGAAGCACAAGCTGTGTTCAGTCTACCGGAGCAACAACTCGGGGCGATTACAGTCCAAGACTTCGCCGGGTCGACGTATGCTTTTCCCGACGTCAACGTGACCGCGCTCAAGAACATGCTTCCCCCTTCGGGGCGTCGGCCGGAAAACTTGCCGTGCTTGATGATCGTCAACGTATCCGTGGCGGTACTCAGCATTCCTTTCAAGAACATTCAAAGTATCTGCGTAGGTACGGAAGTGCTGTGGAATGCAACCGCCTGACAAGCCAGCGGATTTTCGACACACCGATCCGGCGTTTGTCGATCCAATGAAGGAACGCATCGAACTTCAGTGCCTCAAGTGCGCTATGCACGTGCACCTGTTCGTGCAGAAGTCGATGCGCCTTAAACCGGGCGATAAATTGTATGTAGACCCTGAGCAGCCTGAATGGGGGCGATGCCCGCGATGCCGACGAAAAACACTTCAAGTGCTCCACGTGCCAGCTATTACGCCTACACCGAGTGCTATCGGCTTTTGGAAGCTACCGGCGGGACCGGCCACTGGAAACTCGTCGGCTACCAAGACCGACCCCTCGGTTACGCCGAAAGAGTCCAAGTAACGCCCTTCGCGCAGACGACAGGGAAAGGGGTTGTAGCTGGCGTGCTGTACACCCTCGAGCGCCTTTACCTTGAAATGGGGCACGCCCTGCTCCTTCTTCAGGGAGAACTGTTGCAAAAGCTCGTGGGTCCAAACTATGTCTTTTGCGGGGGTCAACCCGCACCGGCGTACGAGCCGCGACCGCATCTACGAAACGTACGGCTCGCGAGCATCACCCAAGTTCCCGCGGAGATGACGCTGCCTGAAGTGGCCTTGCTTCTTCGTGCGAAGGAATGAACCGTCTCTCTTTTTTCTAGCTAACGCTTAGTGCGTGGTGCACACTGTGCACCAACTACGGAGGATCATGGCGATTCCTGGTGCTCGTGTTCTTTCTCTGGATAACCCCCGCCCGCCGCAAGCGGCTCCCTACGTACAACCGGGAGCCGGTGCGCACGCTACGGGGTACGCCGCGGGGGTCGCTGCGCGACGCTCCGGTACGTTACCCAAGTACAACGGTCCTGTTGGAGGGCTTCCCTCGCCCCCCATGCCGGCGCTTGAACAACCGCATCGCGATGGCATGACCATGGCGGCGCAAGCGCAGATGACGCGCGGCCCTGATGCCAGCCGTAATGTTCAGCGGGCAATGGCGGGGCACGCGCAAACCGGCAGCATCGTAATCCCGGAAGATGCCATGCCTCCTCCCCCGCAAATGCCTATGGCAGGGCCGCGGCTTCATCCGCTGGACACGCTGCCTGAGGAAGCCATCCAAGATCCCCAGTTTCATCGGGGTACGGGAAGCTTGATGGCCCAATCCCAACCTCACCTGGCCATGAAGTACGGGGTGATTCGTGACGGGCAGCGGTTGACGCCCAACGACGTGATGGGAGGTCCCACCGCTTCCCCCGGAGGGATGCGCGGGAACAAAGCGCGGCGGTCTCCCGACGTCATTGCGCGGGAGCTGAAACAAGCCTTGATGGCGCCCCCGGGAGCGCCAGGGGAAACCGATGCGGGTCCTGAGCCGCCCCCGGGTATTCCCCGTTCTGTCGCCGAGGCTGAAGCGCAAGCGGCTCAAGGGCCTGGGGGTGCGGCCAGCCGCGCGGGAGCTTCCCCGGTGGTCCCGGGCTTGGATGCCAGCACGCCAGAATCTGAGGCCAAGGCCAAACGGCTTTTGAACGAAATGGATGACTTCGACTTCGAGCGCCTACGGCGCGAGATGTTGTCCGACATCCTGAAGAACCCAAAGCAGCGCGAGGACGTTGAAAAGCGCCTCGAAGCGCTCGACATCGGGGAGCTCATTACGCGCAATGTCATTCAGCAACGCGTCCCGATTCTTCCCGGTAAGTTCATGCCGACGTTCGAGTCAATGCAGGGAGGTATTGAGCTGCGCCTGAAACAACTCTTGGTACGTGAGTCTAGCAGCGTTGCCGTAACGGAAGCGTACCTGCTCGACAAGTACGCTGTCATGACCACCACGGCGGGAACGGTCGCGATCAATGGTGTGCCTTTGCCCCCCATGTACGACGAGCGCGGCGACTTCAGTGAAGACCTTTTTTGGGCCAAGTTTGAGTGGATGCTCAAGCGCAACATTCACATGTTGGCGTCGCTCGGTGTGCATTACTCCTGGTTCGAGCAACGCGTGCGTAAGTTGTTCGTAGCCTCTGAGGGAAAAGATGGTTGAACACCACGGAAGGGTGGTTCAAGGCGCAGCTTCTGTTTCATACGCTGCAGAAGATGCCGCCTGCTGGTTCCCTTCAAGAGTGGGTTCTCATCTTATACCTCGACAAAACGGAGGATATTGAGCATTCGAAGTTCAGAGCACTCGTACAGGTAGTGCTGACCGTTGGAGCCGAAAACCAGGACGCCGGTCTTGAAGCCTTCGAAGAGTACATGAATAAGGCATTCCCAAGTTTGAAGACCAAGAAGAAGAAGAAACGCGACGAGCTCATGGACGTACTGAAGCAGTGGGTAGGGCAAGGGCCCTTGCGTGTGTCGCCAATGGGCGACGGCCAGGTACGTGGACGCAGCAAAATGGTTAAGCGCATCGCAAGCGTTGAAACAGGCGCGGTAGCCCGCGCGACAGCCCGTATTGGGAATATTCGACCCCGATGAACAAGGATGAAGCCAAGTATTGCCCTCAGTGTGGCGCGGCCTCCCTCGACATCAGTGCCCTCGCGAACACGCCCGTTCATTGCCGGGCGTGTGCCTGGACGGGCGCTGCCGAAGCGCTGTACACCGTACCCTTCTTCTATGCCCAGGGTAGCCGGGAGGGTATTGCCAACGAACTGCTCAACGACCTGAGGCGCTTTCTGAGCAGTGAGCGTTTCATGGTGGGCTTCGTCGGTTTTCTTGGACGTTGGGGCTTCGTGAATCTGCAGCAGGAAAAGAAGCTTCTGGCGATCAACGTCGCACGGTACGCCGCCGCTACGGCGCGCGCCGTTTTGACATCCGTCATTGAAGAGCGCGAAAAGGTTGAGAAGGAGGCATGCGGCAATGGCCGACCCGAGTCCCGCGGATAAGCTCACGTGTTTCTTGGATCAGGGACGCTTCTGCGACGCGGATTGCATGGCCTACAAGGTTGTACCGGATGGAAATCAGCAACTGGACGGAGGGCAACAGCATTGCGTGCTCCTTTCTGCGCTCGAGCGTACGGGGCGCGCTCTGCAGGGAATCGGGGGTCTGATGAATGCATTGAATACGCGCTGGCGTAAGCAAAGCGAAGATGCACAAAGGGGCGGGCCTCTTGCACCCCCGGACCCCTTGGGTAAACGCTGATGTTGCACGCACAAATCGTTGGGTACTGGCGCGGGGGTTCTTTCGATGGAAAGAGTTTTCCGACGGCCAAAATAAGCTTGATGCTTCCCGGGGATTACCCGGTCGACGTTACGGTTACCGAGAGCTATTTGCAGCAGCTTTTGGAGAACCAAAGCGCTCTCGTTGAGGAACCGCGTGCTCCCGGCGGGGACATGCTGAGCGTTCCTAACGAGTCAACGCTCATTGCTTGGGCTTCCTTACCGGACGCTACCTGCCCTGCGCGCGTCAAGCTGGCAATGCGGGATCATCAGCTTCCTGCGCAGCTTCCTTCCGATAAGTTGGCGCAGATCGTCGCGACTATTTTGAAGGAGTATACAGAAGCTGATTGGGCCGCGCTTGAGACGAAGTACGCCTCACCTCGTCCGGCGGCACCGCAGCCGCCCAATGTAGGTACGGTGGAATGGGGGGAGGGCAGCATCATGCGCCCGAGCGTACCTTCGCGAACCGTACCCAAGAACGATGCGGGGTGGCCGCTGGTGTCGGACCCCCAAAGGGAGGATCCCGGGGAGGTATCCACCCCCAGTGATGAGGACGGGGTTCCCGAGTTCTGATGTACTTCATTTGCCCCGAGCTTCACTTTGCTTTACGCGCGGTGGGCGGCGATGCCAACGAGGTCGCCGCCCTTTTGGGGCCGACGTCACCTCAAGCGAACGCAGCGTGCCCTGAGTGCCATAAGCTCCTCAAGCAAGGCGTCTTCATCGACGCTTCACTGCTAGCACGTGTTACGCCCGTGCTGCGGGAGGTAACGCCCTTGGAAGCCCACCTTGCTCTTGAGGGGCTGGGCTTTCCCGATGAGAGGGATTGTGCCGAAGAGATTGTGCGGGGTGTTCTCCTTGGTAAGTCCATCCGATCTGTGCAAGCCCACGGCATTCGAGGAACACACCGCACCGTCATCGATAGCATCACGTTCGAGGATGGTACCACCATGTTCTTCAGCGGTAGCCAATGGGGTGCCCTCGTTTACCGCTTGCGAAAACCCAACCCCTTCTTGAGTAAGGAGAGCCCGTGACAGTTCTCGAGGTACGTTACCGGCGGTTACAAACCAAGGACAACGGGGAGTACCCCTACGCCGGCTGCTTTGTTTTTGAGGGTGTAACCGAAGAGTTCCCGGCGCTCTTCTACCGGCAGCTCATCGGGCGTTTGCACGATCTGCTGAAGGAGCACCCTACCCTTGACCGCCTTCTGTTTCAGCGAACAGAGCGCAGGGGCATCCTTCCCTTTGAGCTCGGCCCCGGTACGTTTCAGCTCCTGCGCGAGGACCCCGTTGCGGCGTACCGTGCGATGACCGTGGAGATTGACCGAGGGGCTTCGGTTAGCGCGGCCACGCTGGGTACGGAGGGAGCTACGTTTGGGCGTTACCTTTACCTGCGCATTCAGCGCGGCGAAGTTTCGGACCCGTTAACGGGGCAACGGCTCAACCTGGCCTATGGGGAGAAGCAGGGCTGGAAGATCCGCGCGCAGAACAGCGCCTCGGACACGTGGCTTCCTTTGTTCTCCGTGATTGATGATGCGCCCTTGGGCGCTACGGCGATCGAGCGCATCGCGTACATGCACTGGGCGCTGCTTGACGTCGAGTATCTTCTTAAGCTGGATCATCCAGCGTTTTACTTGCCTTGCCCGTGGAACACGACGGGCCCTTGGGTTACACGGGAAGAGCTTCAGCAACGTTACGCGCAATGTTACGCGCAAAGTAAGGAAGGTATGTCATGACGACTGGTGTTCGTATTCCGCGTGATCAGATGAACGACCCGGAGGATCGGGGAACTCCTTTTGCTGCGGGCGCGGGTGTTCCCGCTTTGATGGTTCCTGCCAAGTGGTACGACGAGCAGGGGCGCCCTCATCAAGAGTACGTTTTCGTGGTGGGAAACGTTGCCTACAGGGATCCTAACGGGGAAGCGTGGGCAGACAGCTTGCAGGTATTTAAGGATCCGGTGGCCACGAAGGTTGTGCAGCAGGCCAACGCGCAATTTGAAGCCATGGTGCTGGCCGTTATCCGAAAGTCCAAGCTGCAGATGCCCCTGCCCGCGGGCAGCGACGGGGTCGAGGTTCTTGCTGATGAAACGGATCGAAGTGTCGTTGCACCCGCTTCATGATTGGACGCTCGTGCAGATGGACCCGGCGCTGCACGAGGGGGTATCCCCCGGGGGTTTGCTTCTAGTGCGACCGCCCCTTGTGCGCACGGGGACGGTTGTTGCCGTAGGCGTTGGCCGCCTTTTCGTGGACGAGGTTTTTCGCGCGACGGAGGTAAAGGTCGGGGAACGCGTGGCTTTCCTCGCCGCCACGATGGACACCAAGCAAGGACATCAGATGCAGGGTACCCTTGGGGAAGAACGCGCGCTGATCCGCGAGAGCGACATCCTGTTCGTCATTGAAGAGGGGAACCCCCACCTCGACAAGTAGGAAGCATGCTGCTGGTAAACCAAACGAGCCCGGGCCACTTCGAGCTTAATTACATGTGGTTGCCGACTTGGCTCGGTATGAATGCAGAGCGTAAGCGCCAGGTAGAAGAGCACATCTGCGCCGTCTTCGTTGGGAAGGAAGCGACCCCCGAAGACCTTCATCGCGAAATCATCGACCACCTCTGTCAACAGTTTCCGCTCATCGATGGGCTTTCTGCCTATCTGCATGCGGTGGAAGGCATCGTGTTGTGCGCCGAGAAAGAATCGAGGGCGTGTGGACCGCAAGGATGACCGCCTTCACCTGCGCATCAGCGTACAGTTGAAGCGGAGCATTCAAGCGTACTGCACGAAGTACAACATTGATGTTTCTACCCTAACCACACGCTTTTTTGAACGGGTGGTCGCTAATGAACGAGCGCGTGAACAACGCGAACAAGCCGCGTCCCGTGAATAAGAGCGACGCAGGTGCTTCGCGCACCATCAACATCCCTGAAAATCTGGGGGTGGAGGGATTTATTCACGGGCTGCGGGAAGTGCTTCGTCTACCTCGCGTTCAACGCGTCGTTATTGAGGTCGGGCACCTAACGTTCTTTCAAACAGTACCAAAAGATGCGGCGGAGATTACGCCGAACGTCAACGTGTCGTTTGATCACCTGCGCCCTTACAACATCATCCGAAACGCGCCAACGCGGGAGCTTCAGTACCCCTTGACCCTGGGGGCGTCGGCGGTGCTGACCGCGATGTTGGATGTGACGTGCTTGAGCGGCTACACCCCGATTGCCTTCGTTGTTTCAGTTAACACGACACTGTGGAATTGGTTGTATTTCCGCGATGACCTCGAGGTAAAGAGCCGCGATACCTTGCTTGGTTACCCCGTGTTAACCGATACGCAGATACCGGAGACCGCACTTGTTCTTTGCGTCGGCGTTGACGGTACGACGGCGCTCTTGGACACGCGCTTGTCCCTGAAAGCAGAGATGCTGAACGCACCCAGCGTCGGCAGAGAAGAGGTGGATGTTCTATGAGACCCTTGGCGCTGGCCGCAATTCAAGCGGGCTTGATCGATGACGATACCCTGGCGCAGTTCCAGCGATGGGGCTTCGTCCCCCGCACGTTGGACAAGCGCGTTCAGGAAGACCCTGACCTCATCGTGGAGCGCATTCAGTTTGCGCTCGAGGCTGAAGAACAAGTTCGCATGCAGAGCACGGATCTCGATCTGCTCAAGTTTTACCTGGACCCGAAGAACCAGATACAGGGGCAGATGGTCATCGCTACGGAAGATGCCAAGGCGACCAAGGCCGTGACCTTTGCAAAGCGCGAGCGCAGCGCGGTCGTTCAGTACATCATCCCCTGGATCTCCGAGAGCGTTGTGGATATCGTGACCAATGGCAAGACGTACCTACGCTATGTCCTGGAGAACCGGCACGTGAAAGTGTATTTCGACCATGTTGAGGAGCTTTACTTCGGCGATGTCAAAGCGTTCATGGTCGGTACGGGTATGGAATCATGGTAGCCGTTGACACCATGCTTCAAGTGCTCCACGCAAAGTACGGCTTTGAACCGGCGGAGAAAGGGGTCACAACGCTTGCTGAGGGAAAGCAGCAGCTGCGCCTCTTCGCTCGAGTTCAGCGCGTTGCTAATTGGCTTCTCTTCATCGATAAGCTTCTCGGCGAAGAGCTCAGCCATTCTTGGCGTTTGCTCCTCGCGCAGAAGTACATCAAACGCGTCCCGCGCAAGGACGCCCAGATGGTCAAGGGCTGGCTCTTTATTCTCTCAGCGCAGGACTTAGAGGCAGCGTGTGTGGAGATTGCGGCCATTGCGAAGGCGGCGCCCACTCCGCGGGCAAGCGTGGATGAAATGCCCTTGCCTGGGGGTGGGTTGCACCGCAATCTCAGTTCAACGCGTGGTAAGGGCGCTCGTCCAACGGTCAGTAGTGGGGGCCAACCCTCCTTTGAGTTTTTCGGGCGTAGGTAAAGCGCATGTCCATCAATGAAACCGCATTCGACGCACGGGCTTTTCGTCAAGTCGCTGGCGACTTGTACGCATCAGCCGCTGTAACCGAGGCCGAGGTCGAAGCGGCGCGCCAGAACATGCTGACGCTTAAGAAGGCCGCCGCGGAAAAGAGGGTGGCCCTCTATAAGATTGAGGTGCAGTTCGGCCGTAATCATCACGTCAACGGTGAGTCCACCTACGGCATGCTGACCTTGTGGGAAAGCGGTACGAAGCTTCACGGCGGGGGCGACGCCATGCTTTATGTGTGTCCGGGGAAGTACATGAAGCGCAACGACTGCGAACATGTCATCCCCGACGCCGTCAATGGCCGTTCCGTTGTTGTTTGCCCGAGCTGTTTGACTGCCTGGAGTAATCAACAGCTTATTGGGCAGCACGCCTACCGCTTTTCAATTCAAACGTGGGCCGAGGTCATTCAAACGTGGTTTCTGCGCTTGGATATGAACGCCGACCTTCGCATAAAGTACTTTTACGATGATATTCGTGCCGCCTCAGCGGCAGAGCAAGAAAAGGAACTGCGGGGCGAGCTACTTGAAAAGGCGCGTGCAGCGCCTCGCCGTATCTCGCGCGTGTACTTGCTCAATGATCTCATCAAAGATGTCAATGCGGGCGCAAGCATGTACACTAGGATCCTCGCCTTTTTGAGGACGTAGCCCTATGTTTACGCTGGAGCCCGAGAAAGAACCCGACGAGTACGTACGCAAGATGCACTTGCTGGCTGTCAGCGAGCACATGATCACGTATTTGAGCGAGAACTACGATTCGGGTACCGACGCTCCGCCGGCCAAAGTTATCGAAACACATGCGCTTCCTGTCGCGCAAAGTGTTGTACCCGGTGGAATCATTGCGGAGTTCATCGCGAATCTTTCCCGTTACAGCGACGAGCTTCGGGGGGATATTCGGCTGTACCACCGCACTAAGGAAAATGCTCATGTCCTGGGAACCCCCGCCCCAATCCCCGCTGCTGCTCAATCGAAAGCAGCGAAGAGCCCGCGCCGCGCAAGAACGGCGAAAAAATAAACCACCCATCGGAGAACGAATGCCTGACAGCGCTGATCTACCGCAACGTGTGCGCCAACTGGACTTGGTTGTTGATTCCATGCGCACCGCTTTCAACCGTAACCATCGCGCCTACAGTGAGGCGCTGAGCGCCGTGGACGGTCACCTCGCTGTACTGCGCGCTGTCATCAATGACTTGGTGCGCAACGAAGTCACCGTCATCAAGGAGGGTGAGAGCACGGGGAGCGTTGACTGGGACACCTACTACGGGTGGTACAACGATTTCATCAAGAGGCAGGCTGCAGCGGATGCCGCCGCGAAAGAGGGCGCGGCACCCGTCGTAGAATCCCTGCCCACGAGTGAAGAGCTTTTTGGAGGAGACCATGGCAGTCGGGATCGATCGGTATCTGAAGGCATCGCGGACGCGGGCGTCGAAGCCCGCCCGTAACTTGCAAGACGGCTCGGTGGTGTTGGCGACCACGACGGTGCATGGCCCGCGGCAGATGCGCTGCATGCACTGCCATGGGATGGCGGGGCCCGCGCGTAACGGCGCCGGTCAAGAGGTTCTGCGTTGCTCGGGCTGTGGCACCGAATCAGTGCTGAGGCCCCTGTGACGCTTTTGTTGGAGTCCGACGCGTCTTCCCCCGCCGAAGCGGAGCGGCAAGTGGACGCGGCCCTTGATGAATTCGATGGCTACTTCCGCACCATCCAGACCGACGCCTACGAGGGGGCTGCCCTTGGCCTTAGTCCACCCGAGCGCGCCATCATCAAGACCTTCTGCGCGTACTTTCTTGGGTTGGGCCCCCGTAATCCCCGTGCTGCGTCCAAGGAAGGAGCCGCCCATGCCGCGCCGCATCGCCGCTGAGATGACCTGCGACCGCTGTGGGCGTATTTGGTACGCCGACTTCAGCGTGGAAAAGCAGGACGTGACTTGCGCGTCCCTCGAGCTCTCCATTCGGGAAGCGAACGGGGAGGAGCGCAAGGTGTGCTTCGAGGCCCTTTGCGATGTGTGCGCCGCGTCGGTCGCGGGGTACTTGACGGCCATCACGCGCAAGATGAAGAAGGCCAGCCCGCAGCGCAAACCGAAGGCTAAAAAGGAGGGAGCGGTCGCGACCCCCTCCCCTTTTGGTACCCTTCCAGCGTCTACGCCGTCGCCCCTGGGGTCACCTGGGGGGCATACCGTCGCGGCGCCGGCAGTACCTGCCGCTCCAATTCCCACCCGTTCCACCGGAACACCGCCTCGAGCCACGGCGCGCCCAGGGCACGCCGCACCTTAAACGACGCTCCACGCATCAAGCGCACCAAGTGCTCCACGCCCCCTTCGCGCGCCGCGGAGTACAGCACGCTCACACCCGTGGCTTGTTCGAAAGGCCCGTAGGTCACGCGAACGCGCCCTCCCTCGAGGGTTTTGACGGGGTCGCCGAGCAGCGTGTGCTCGTCTGGGATAGCGAGGTGAACCAACGCTTGTCCCCCGGAAGGGTGGGGCTTGCCCGCGTGACAGAGGGAGGAATGATCCCCCTCTTCATACAGAGAGAGGTGGTCGACGCGCCAGCCAAAGAAGGTTTGGCCCAGCGCGACCAGGGCCACTTCCTTAGAGACGCCGGTAAAAGACTTTTGCGGCAGCCCTTTGGCGGCTGCGCGCAGGTCTTCATCCAGGCGTCCAATGTACGTAGCGAGGGCGCGATGCACTGGAATGAAGATTTCTTCGGACCCTTCGGACCCCATGTGCAGGTGCCAAACGGCTTGTTCTTTTTCGGGGGGCGCAATGAGCAGCCCCGTCGTGACCGTATTGTTGATCGTATAGTTGCGCATCAAGCTCTCCTCTCGAGAAGTTCAGTACCCCCAGTACTGTTATTCCCGATTAAGAGGAGAACTTCGTGTTAGGCGTCGCCGTAGGGTTCGGACGACTGAATAGCGGCTTCAAGCGCACTCAGCGTGAACGACTTGGCGAGCTCTGCCGCTTTGCCTGTCACCCGCGTGCCACGAAGAATACCCAGCGCTAGGCGTGCCGCTTCAACATTGTGCAGTTCCAGACCGCATAGATTTTCGGATGCGCCGGCTTCACCGGTTTGTGCCAGGGTGGCCCGACACAGCTCGAGGCTGACCTCGGCGTTGTGCAAGTGATTCATGAGGGCCTCCATTGCGCGTATAATGCGTCGCTTTAGCTTGATAGCAAGAATAAAGTGCACTTACACGTGCAGATGTAGTGCGTTTCCTTCATTGAACCGAGGGCTACTTGTTGAAGAATAGCCCCGGGCGTACGCCCGGGCCTTTCCCAACAAGCGAGCCATCACGTGGCAGACGCGTCGTTCGCTGTGTCATCACCGCTGACCCAACCGCCGACCAGGCAGCCGATGGAGTACAGCCCGTAGAGAACGCCGCCGGCCACCGCGATGCTGGCAGCGCCTTTACCCACGTCAACCGCGTGATCCCGCAAGGACTTCGGGCCGGGGGCTTCCAAGGCCACCGTAACCTTGACCCGCTCTGCCAAGATTTGGCCGAGGGTGAACGTCTCTTCCGCCGCGTGTTGCTGTGTCGAAATCGGGATGTTCAGGCTGGGGGCCTCGACGCGGGTGGGTTGAGTCGAGCGCTGCGAAACCACGGTGTTGTTCGTGTCCATGTTGTTGTTTCCTTGATCAGAGGTTGTTGTAGATGCGTTCCTCTGCTCATTGTTGTTATGCCTGCTATCCGCGAGCTTTTGCAGCGCTTCGGGCAACAGAACACCGAAGCACAGATCACTGTTCATTTCTTTCCCTTCTTGATGGCTTTAGCGATGATGAGCGCCAGGCCCAACGTTTTCGAGATGATCGACATGGCTGAAAGCATAGGTCTCTCCAGTATTGTTATACCTTGTAGATCCGCAGGTTTTCTCGTGAGCTCCCGTGGTAAAGTGTTGACAACCCATGCCTTTCTCCTCGACAGATATCGCTTCTCTGACCGGCGGCTTCTCTCAGCAGACAATGTTGCAGCAGCAGCAAGCGGCGATGCTGACGCAACAATTTGGTGGGTACTCCCCCAATTCAATGGCGCATCCCGTAGCGTCGACGGGGGAACAATTTTCCGGAATGTTGATGCAGAACATGAGCCAGATGGGCATGTCTGCAATGGGCAGCCAACGACTCAATGGAATGGGCTGGGGTATCGCAGCGCCGTTTACGCAAACAGGCCAATTCATGATGGGTCAAATGGCATACGGCGCTCAACAACAGCAGATGCTGGATTCCAACCTGCGCCAGTCCTACCGCTTCCCTAATTCCTTTGGCGGCCGAGGTTTTTCTGGAACGGATACCGCTTTAATCGGTTCGAGTTTGCGACAGGCATCGCATCAGCGGGGTCCGGGCGGGGAGAGCGCAAGCTTCGAAGAGCTTGGGCAGCTCGCATCCAACATGGGCCGTATGGGCATGGCCGAAGGGGTACGCTCGGTCAAAGATTTCAACGAGAAGTTCAAGACGATGCTGAGCACGGTCAAGACCATCGCGACCGAGCTGGGCACGTCCCTAGAGGAAGCGCAGAAGGTCATGGCTTCCTTGAAAGGCACCGGCATCTTCAAAGGCCAAGGGCAGTTCACCTCCTTGATGCGCCAGGGAGCGCTTGCCGGGAACATGTCGATAGCGGAGATGAGCTCGGCGGCCATGATGGGCGCGCAAATCTCCCGGTCCGTTGGTGGCCTTGGTAAATCCGGAGCTTATGCGGGCGTGCACACGCTCTCCAACATCGGCGCCGCGACACAAGCCGGGGTCATGAGCGAAGAGGACATCTACAACGCTACCGGATTGACGGGCGCTGAAGGGCGGCAAGCCATGGCGCAGAACATGATGAGCACCGACGCGCACTTCTTTAGTGGGCAACTCGGGCGGCGCGCTCTGGCGGCCATGGCCGGCAAAAACGGTCAATTGGACCTTTCTGCCATGCGCACTTTCATGAGTGGGGGCGTGGGCACCGGGGGAACCATGGCGATGGCCCGGCAGCACACCGGGGGTCTTGGGGGGCGCGCCAACTTCATTCGAAACGAAGGGCGTCTGCGCGGCGAAGCCATGAAGGCGTTTGGGGGATTGGGCACGGCCATGGTGGCCAAGAACTGGCTCGAGTCCCAGGGCAAGGACATGGACGCGATGGACGACCGGTCCATGCTCTTCTTCCAACGCAAGTTCGGCGTTGGGCGCGATGAAGCCGATCAGATGATCAAGATGGCCCGCAACATGGACACCATCTTGGCGCAACGGCAGAAGTCCCAAGAAAACGATCAGTACCTACGCCGGGCAGATCAAGCCGATCGCGCCAGCAAACCCGAAGAGATCGTTAAGCGTTTGGAGATGGCGCGCAACGAGATCAATGACGGTTTACGGGAAGTGGGCGCCAGCTTTTATAAGAGCATGGCGACGAGCATTGGCGAGTTCATGGGCAAGATGTCCGGCGAATACGTTCAGCGTCGGCGCGCGGCCATGGCGGGCATTGTCAATCAAATGCTGAAGGGCGGCCCCGGTACTGACTCGATGATGGCGAAGGAGCTCGGTATTGTAAAGGGCGCCCATGGGTACGAAGCCCTCGGGGGACAGAGCGCTGGTAGTAAAGCCATAGGGGCTGACTTGTTTGGAGATAGCAAACTCTCCGGAGCGCAGTTCAATCGGTTTTTGGGCTCTAACGCGCAGCGCTTTCGTGACGCTGGGTATGACATTACGGGCGCCAAGAGCATGGGGGATGTCAACGCCATTCAGCAGCAAGCGTTTCAAGCGGCGCTGGGCTTCTCCGTGGGGGGTTCCAAGAGGGGCGGCGAAGGCTTTGATGAAAAGACCCAAGCGGCTTTCGGTGCTTTGGCGGGCAATGGCATCAAAGGCTACGGCGCGGAGTTCACCAAGAGCTTTGAGACCATATTGGGTCAGCTGGATACTTCTGGGGGGAAGATGCTGGCGCGGAAGTTCAAGGATGCGAGCGCAAAAGAACGCGGACGCATGATGAGCGACATCTTGGAGAAATCCGGTCTGAAAGATGTGTACGCGGACCGTTTGCAGGCGCCAAGTGCGTTTGGCAGCAGTGCGATGGGAAGCAAGTACGCAACGCTTGATGCAGAGAACCGTGCCGTCGGCGGTCTCATTCTGGGGGATCGCTCGCGCTACGGCGCAGAGGGGCCGGAAGGTATCGGACACCGCATTCAATCCCTTGGCGGGGACATGTCGCTTTTGATGGGCGGCGATCAATCCCGTGGGGGGCGCGGGGTTGCAAAGGCGACCAACTGGTTGTCTAAGCAATTCAGCGGCGTCGACGCTTTCATGAAGGACTACATGTCCGATACTGCAAAGGGTGCGGAGAACCGCAACCAAGTGGGTGGCGCGGTAAGCGATTCCGTCGAAGCGATGACTCTTGGAATAACCGGGGGGCGTCTTGGGGGTTGGTTCGGGGATAAGGCCAAGAGCTTGTTGGGGGGCGCCACCGATACGGAGCGACAAGGCGTCACGGAGTTTTTGAAGGGAGATTCCGCGCGCACGATGGCCGGTACGCTACTGACCGGGGACTCCAAAGCGGTAAACCAAACCCTGGGGGACATTAGTAAGCGCCGCGGTTCGTTGGCGGGTATGAAAAACCGAACGGCCATTGAGGGTGCAGAGATGGAAGGGCTTCAAGCGCTCGAAGCCATGGGGCGCATTCGGGCGGCGGGGGGACAACCCACCAAAGACCAGTTGGCTCAAATTGCGCAGCAAACTGGGTATGGGGACGTTGCTTCCATGTTGAATGCATCTGGGGGCGCAGACGCTACAGCGCGTCATGAATGGTTGCGGGATCGCGCCCAAGCGTTTGAAGGTATGGGAATGCAAGCCCAGGGGGATGCGCTCGCAAGCGCAGCTTCTAACAAAGACATCGATGCGTCCCTTGCTTCAGGCGACATCAAGGTTAGCCGAGAAGCCTTGGCGTACCGCAAAGCTGCGCAGGGAATTCGGCAGCAACAAACGGGGTACACAGGGGATACGTCAGAAGAGGGCGTACGCGCGAACTTTGCCCGTCTGAACAGTGTCACGGGGGCTCAGGATGTTCTTGCGAAGAATAGGGCAGGGATGTCCGTCGCGCAAAAGCGCAAGATGGCGGGAGAACTTTCTCAAGTGGGTGAAGGGGATGAAGCCTCCCGTATGGCGGCTGAGGCGAACGCCGAGGGTAGGTTGACGAAGGGGCTTCAGCGTGGATCGGGTGGGGTTCTCGAAGTTGTTGCGGGAGCCCTCGGTGCTGAGCATCAAAAAGGTGAGTTCAAGAACGTGAAGGGGGGCGCCGGCGTTCAAGCATTGATGGAACGCCTGGGTCTTGGTAAGGGGTCCAATGTACAAGGGCGTGAAGACATCGAAAAAGACTTGATGGCGGTCGTAACGGGAAAGGATGCGGGGGGTAATGCGCTGTCCCCCGGTGCCCGCGGACAACTATTGGCCAGTCTTCAGGGACGTTCCCAGCTTCAAGAAGGCCAGAAGGAAAATCAAGATAAGAAGTCTGAAGGCAATGATCCGTCCTATCGGCGTTTGGGGGACATCGAAAAAACGTTGGGGGAAGTAAAGAATGGCATCTCCATGGTCAACACATCGCTCCAGAGCAACCTGAAGGTTGAGGTGGTACAACACTGATGCGCTCTTTGCTTGCCCAAGGGCTAACCCCATTTACAACACCGGCCGGGTGTACCTTCGTACCCTGCCGCACCGAAGTGACGTTTTCTTTTCGCGCCAACGGGCGTCTTTACAACTTCGTCGCGCGGGACAAAGTCATCCCTGAGGACCCCTACTTTGTTCTTGTAAAAGCCGTTGCTTTCGCCATCCGTCAAGGAGAGCCGTACAATGGGCGTACCCCTGACCGTGCCCTCAAAGACTTCCTCATCAAGAGTAACCTGGTGATCTAATGTCGCTTTCTATTGTGATCCAGGATGACGGCCAAGCTCTTATCAGCGTCAATGGCGTTGTTATCAGCTACGTCAAGTCAATCAACATTGTCATCGACGAGCGGGAACACCCTGTTCCTCATATCGCGATTGCCCTCCACGACCCCGACGACATTAAAGACTCTACGCTGCGTGTTAGCCTGCGGCGTATGCTTCTGAATTACAAGATGGCGCTGGCGCTACATCCTCTGATTCGCATAGCAGGGTACCGCAATACTCTCAGGGAATTTCCCGCAGTACCCCCTTCAGAGCCGAAAGTGTAGGTGCGTCATCGCTATCTATATTGAGCTGGTGACCTCGGCGTTCAACGCCAATTTCGCGCAGCAAGCGCGAGCGCTTCAAAATGGGGGTGGGGGTAGCCGCGCCAGTCGCGCAGGGAAGACGGTTGCGCGCCGCCCGGTACGCGGCATCGAAATAAAAGACGACACCTACGCCAACCTAAAGGTCATCATGGCCGATGGGTCGGCCCTTCCCCTCCTTGACTCCAGTTCGAGCACGGGCACCAACACTGACGGCTACACCAATTTCATTCTTCAAACGGTGCAAGAGCAACGTATGGAGAAGCATCAAATTGTTGAGACCTTCGGGGACTCCTACGTCTTCTTCTTTGGTGAGAGCCCCCGCTTTCTTGATTGCCAAGCGCTCCTCATCAACACCAATGATTTCAACTGGCGCGCAGAGTGGTGGTACAATTACGAGAAATACTTGCGAGGAACCAAACTCGTAGAACTCGGCGCGCGCTGCTACATGGCGTGGGATGACATTGTTCTCGAAGGCTACATGCTCATGGCGGTGGCCGATGAGGCAGCGGATCAGCCTTATTCCGTTACTCTTCAGTTCAAGTTCTTTGTTACCAATTATCAGAACGTAAGCTTGAGCAACGTGGCGCAGTTTCCGGTGCGTTCGAGCGTGCAGCTCCCACCAGGTGTAGAGCTCACCCAATCCGATGCGTTCAGCCAACTGCAGGCGTACTACCGCGGTGCGGCGGCGAGCCAAGGGGCTTCCGACGCCCTACCTCAGGGTCAGGCGCTGCTCGGATTCGAGTTGCAGCAGGGAGGTTTGCCCGTTGGTTCCCTCGCGTCCCCGGTTCTGACGTCCACAGGCCCGACGTCCTATGCGTTTGGGGCTTCCGCCGGCGCGAGCATCAGTGCGAGCTTGGGCGCTGGGGTCGGTGGTGGGTTTGGCGCTAGCGCCGTGGCCAGCATCGGGTTCGGCGCTAGCGCGTCGGCGTCCACCGGGGCGGGAGCTTCCATGAACCTTGGTATCGGGGCAGGCGCCCAAGCCACCGCGGGGTTTGGCTCGGCTACCACCATTTCTCAGCAAATTCGACAGCTGCCCCCCGCGGCTGTAACCGACCCGTCCATCTGGAATGCCGTCCAAGGGACCCCAGCGGCAGGTGACGCGGGACAATACTTTACGCAACGCGGCGCTCTACGCGGGCTCATCGCGGAAAACGTAGATGAGTACCTCGGGGGTTCCGGCGACTCCGTCGCGCTGCGCCCGGGGTTGCAAGATCCCAACGACCCCACCGCGAGCGCGCTGAGCGACGTACAGATGGGTCCTCAAGAGCTTGACGCAGGGTTGCCTTTCAGTGTGATGAGTACGCTGGCGTCTTTGGGGGTAACCACGGATCAAGACACGCTCGATGCCCTTGGTCTCGGCCCCAATTTCTCCCTGGCGTATCAGATGAGCGTCTCCGCGTACGTGACGTCGTCGGGCTACGGCGCCACGGTGGGCACCAGCACATCCTTCGGGGGCGCCTCGGCGCAAAACGTCAGCTTCAGCCCGTTGAACAACGCGTCACTAGGGACGTCACCGGCCAATACTGTTGGACTGAGTGCGCTCGCTGGGTATTACGCGAACACCGCGGACAACAGCAGCTTCATCGCGGCATCACCCTATTACAAATACCGCGATCCCCTGGGTGCGGTGTATGGCAGTACCAGTGCCACGACGACAGGGTTTGACCCTGCGCGTTACCAATTCGTTGAGGGCGCTGGGAACCCCACGTACGGGTATGACAGTCCCTATGGGGACGTGGGATACGGCCAGGCAGGGTACGGAGACTTCGGGGGTACTGGCTTCGGATCGGGTAATTCAACGGGGGATCCGGGGTACATGAACGCGCAAGCGGTTAGTGTCACCAGCGCAGATTCTTCCGTGATGTCAGCGCTCTCTCGTCTCAAGTTTGACGGCACCGCGCTCACCCCGGGCCCCTCGTTGGGGAGCACTGCGACGTTGGGCGCGGCGTCGTCGCATGTACCGGGCGTCAGCTCCGCGTTTTCCGTGACGTCGTTTGAAGGCTCCTTCAGCGATTGGGTTTTGGCAGCTACGGCCGAGCCAGTTCCTGTGTACGGTCAAACGCCTACAGGCCCTGGCGCGGGACAAGATACGGGCCCTGACTTGGGTTACTCTGCCTACCGACGCAGCAAAACCCCCTTGGCGCAGCCCTACGTGTCGACCGTACAACCTCCGGCCATTCCTCTTTCTCAATCCCCCGGCTTTTCGTACTTTGGCTTTTCCTGATGCAAGCTGCCCACGCTCAGACCCTTCACCTTCGCTTGTTCTTGGAAGGCATTGAGGTTCCTGTCATCGGCGCCCAGGTGCAATGCGCACCGAACAGCCCGGCGGTGGCTACCATTCAAATCGCGCCGTTGGTGGAAGCCACGCGATTGCACCCGCGCACCACGGTGCACTTGTTCTTCTTGGACTTGTACGCCACCCCGCTCGCGATCAGCGGCAACACCCACCAAGGACAAGCCGCTACCAGTCCTACGGACGCAGAAGCCACAAGCCAAGGAACCAGCGACGATACCCGCTGGAAGCTTCTTTTTGGTGGGGAAGTGGTGGGCTTTACCTGGACTAAAGACGCGCTCAACCGTTCCGTGATTCTGCAGTGTGAGGATTGGAGTAATTACTGGGATTACGCGCTGCAAGCAGAGAACACAGACATCTTTGGGCCGGGGATGAAGGCCATCTTCAGCGGGGCCTCCACCAATCTCTTTACGGACTTCTTACAGAGCAACGGCGAAGTTCTGACGCAAATCGTTACCAGTGGTAAGTGCAACACGTTCCCCACGTTGAAGGGACTGGCCGCCGGTGTCATCCGTTTGATGGAAGCGGTGGGTGGAAGTTACTACGTGTTTCCTACGGGCAATAGCAGCGCGCCCCCGAAGCGCTGTGCCGGCCAGAACATTTTCTTTAGCTACAACGAACTGCGCCT